>Ga0265338_10003812_pt1 | contig 20949 bp, 21 predicted proteins | sample 42126metaG_FD_193579 | JGI IMG/M metagenome (GOLD analysis project Ga0265338, IMG submission 193579) | Rhizosphere microbial communities from Carex aquatilis grown in University of Washington, Seatle, WA, United States - 4-21-26 metaG | ecosystem: Host-associated > Plants > Roots > Rhizosphere... | reverse complement strand
AGTGGTCGAGCATCGCCTCGGTCACGGGTATGTACTTCGTGCGTCCGGCGGTCGTTCCCGACGAGACGGAATAGAGCTGGCACCGGCCCGGCCAGAGCACGTCGGCCTCCCCCTTCTTCATGAGCTCAATGTGCGGGGCGAGGTCCTCATAGGTGCTGAGCGGTACCTTTCGACGGAACTCGTCGTAGGGCATACCCGGCTCGACGCCCGCGCCCTTCCAGAGCGATCCGCACGCGAGCTTTGGCGTCAAATGATTGAATACGGCGTGCTGCCGCGGCACCGGGTCGCGGCGCCTTTTCAATCGAATCCCTGCACGGGTCGAAAGGAGGCCTGCGCAGAACGAGAGTAGACTTCTAGGGACAACGGGCATTCCAGCACACTACCAGCACCAAAGCAGCGAGCGGCGGCCTCCTGCGGCAAGCGAATTCAGGCGGCGAGCACTAACTTACCGGGTTTTGACTGCCGATAGAAGGCGGCGATATGGGGCAGAAACTGGTAGTGGTGGAAGATGAGCGAGGCGTGCTGGACCGGCGTCTGGCCTCCGCGGACCACGCGGCATTCCGAGGTGGGGAATAGGGACGCGCGGTCCGACTCGAGCTGCCTGCGGGTGGGGGAGGTCGCCGCTATGACGGAGCCCTCCTTCTCCGCGTACAGGATGAGCGTCGGGGCGACGCAAAGCGGAAGGCCGGTGGCGGCCCAGCACGCCGGATGCCCGAGCCCGCCCAGGGCCGCGACGCGCTCGCGCGCCCCCGTCGCGTCGATCCCGTGGATCGCCGAGATGACCGCCGCGCGCAGATGCCGCAGCTCCGAGGGGCTCAGGAGGCCGGCAAGCGCAGCCCTGTTGTTCGCTCCCGCCTCGAACATCTTTATGAAAATCGACCGGGCCCTCTCGGTGATGGATGAATCGGCGTCGGGGTCGGCGAACGGCTTGAGCGCCCTTCCGAGGAGCGTCGTTGGCCTTGGGGAGGAGGGATCGACCACGTCCTCGTAGCAGGCGACCGGGCTGATGATGACGGCGCCGGAGATCGGCGGCGCGCAACGCGCAGCCCTGCGGCGGCGAAGCCACTCTATCAGGACGGCGCCGCCGAAGCTGACGGAAAGGATCACCGGCGGCTGCCCGCTGAGGCTGAGTTCGTCGACCAGGTCGTCAATCTGCGCGCAGAGCATCGCGATCGAAAATCCGCGGCGCGGGTAGTTGAGGTAGTAGACGCTGCCGTACCGAAGCAGCATGCCCCGGAGCAGGAACACCTGCTCGGTGGAGTCCGGGACGAAACCGCCGAGCACGATCGTCGGGCGGTCCCCGGCCCGCCGCTCGCAGAGCACGGCGGCGGCCTGCCTCGGGTCGGCCTCCCGCCGGGCGAGGACCGCGTCCGCCGCGCGGGTGACCGCCGGCGCGTGGGGCACCGGCTGCGGCGGCCTGAGGCGGTAACCCGTCATCCTAAGAAACGCGCGCAGCGGGTTCGTCGGCGCGATGAGGGAGAGAACACCGGGCGCCGGGGGCGCGATCGGGAACCTGGATGCGGGCATTTCCCGAATGTGTGCCGCGCCGCAGGCCGGCGGGAACGCGAAACTGGACCCGTAACACGATCTTTTCCCTTCCGAAACGCTGGCGTTGCCGCGGGGATTCGATTGGCTCTCGCCTGTGCAGGCGCCGCGAATCCCCGTGACCCTTCCAGAGGTTCTTTTTGAGGACGATCTTCTGGTGGCCTTCGACAAGCCGAGCGGGCTGCCCGTGGCCCCCGGTCGGTCGGAAAGGTCCCGCGCGACCCTCATGGGCCTCGCCCGCGCGAGCCGCGGGCAGTCGCTGGCGTGCGTTCACCGCCTGGACAGGGAGGCGAGCGGGGTGGTCCTGTGCGCGAAGACGAAGCCCGCCCTCGACATCCTTAGCGGGCAGTTCCAGTCGAAGTCCGCGCGAAGGATCTACCTGGCGCTGGTGGCGCTCCCTCCGCTCGAGCGCGTGGCCGGCGCCTGCGCGCCTGTACGCGGCGCGGATGGGGCGCTTCCGTCCGAATTCTCTGTCGACCTCGCCCTGGGGGAGGACGAGCGCGACCCGGGCCGCGTCCGCGTCTTCCGAAAGGGCGGGGGGAGGCCGAGTGTCACGGAATTCAGGATACTCGAGTCGTTCGGGATGTTCGCCTGCCTCGAATGCAGGCCCCTCACCGGGCGCTTGCACCAGATCCGGGTGCATCTCGCGTCCGCGGGGGCCCCCATCCTGAACGACGGGCTCTACGGCGACCCCGGGTCGGTGCTCCTGCTCTCTGACCTGAAGCGCATGTACAAGGGGCGCGATGAGGAGAGGCCGCTCATCTCGCGGCTGGCCCTGCACTCGAGCGCGGTCGCCTTTGTCCACCCTGGAAGCAGGGAACCCCTCGAAATCACGGCCCCGGTCCCGAGGGACCTCGGGGTGGCGCTCAAGTACCTGAGGAAGTTCGCAGGGGTCCGCCGAGGCGCGCGCGCGGGCTCAGGGGACGGGATGCACCGGGGGAGGGGACCCGTTGGCCGGCGGCACGATGACCACGCGGCGTCGGAGAACCTCGCGGAGCACCGGCAGCGCGAGTAGGTAGGTGACCGCGACCCAGAAGGGGAAAATGACGGCCCAGGCCACGATGGCGTGGATCGCCGTCATCCCGAACTTTTCGAGAAAGTCCCTCGGGTCCTCCCAGAGCATGTGGTTCATCATCCGGAGGCCCATGTGCGTCGAAGGCACTGAGAACATCCAGCCTCCCAGCCTGACCAGGAAATAGATCACGGGAAGGTGGAGAGGCGTGCAGAGCGCGTTCACCATCTGAATGATCGGCTGGTTCAGCCGCAGCAAGACACCCGCGAGCAGGCAGAGCAGCGTGGTGGTCCCCAGTATCGGAAACAGCGCCAGCGCGCTGCCGACCGCGAGCGTCAGGGCGATCTTCTCAGGGGTTATTCCCTGGGTGAGCTGCGCCGCGATCGGATCGATCACGTTGCGCTGCCACCGCGTGCGGGCAGGCGCGGCACATTCTTGCTGAAGGGGTTCGTTCACAAAACGCCAACGATACGCTAATCTCCAGTTCCGCTCAAGCGTTATGGGCCGTGATCCCGCTGCGCTCCCTGCGAGAGGCTGGCCGCGTCGCGGTTGATCGCGTGTCCGTCGGCCCGCCTTGGCGGCACCGGGTTCGCCGTGTTCACGGTCGCGACCGCGATGGCGGCGGCCGCGGGTACGATCCTCTTCAGCGAGGAGTGCTCCGCGTGCGCGTGCAGCGCCCGCGTGGCCGCGGCGACGGATTCCCGGTGGTCGGACTGTTCGCCCTCCTCGAGGACGGAGTCCGGAACGGACTTGAGGCCCCAGATGAGGCCGGTCCACGAGAGGCACCTCAGCAGGTAGTAGGTGATGTCGATCTCCCACCAGAAGAACCCGTTCCGGGTCGCGCTCTGGTAGCGGTGGTGGTTGTTGTGCCAGCCCTCGCCGAGCGTGACGATCGCCAGGATGAAGCTGTTGCGCGAATCATCGCCGGTCTGGTAGCGGCGCCGTCCCATCAGGTGGGCCATCGAGTTGATGCAGGAGGTCCCGTGAAAGAGCGCGGTCGTGCTGATGAAGAAGCCCCAAACGAGCATCTGCCACCCGCTGGTGTGGAGCCCGGGGGCAACGGCGTGCAGGACGCTGCCCAGGCCCCAGAGCGAAAGCGCGAACGCGACGGGCACAATCGCGTCGAAGCGGTTCAGGAACACGAGCTCGGGATAGCGGTCGAGGTCGCGGACCTTCGAATAGTCGGTGGGAAAATTGCGGCGGCTCGTGATCCAGCCGATGTGCGACCACCAGAATCCGTGGACGTGCGGAGAGTGCGCGTCCTCGGCCTCGTCGGAATGCTGGTGGTGGTGGCGGTGGTGGTACGCCCACCAAAGCGGCCCGCGCTGGACGGTCGTGCCGCCGCAGAGCGCGAGGATGAACTGCATGGGCCGGGACGTGGCGTAGGTCTTGTGTGAGAAATAGCGGTGGTAGACGCCGGTCACGGCGGCCATCCGCGCGAAGTAGAGGATGGCGGCGGCCCACACGGCGAACCAGCTCGCGCCGGTCCAGATGACGCCCAGGCACCCGAGGTGCAGGATGATGAACGGGATGCAGCGGACCCAGTCGACCCGGTCGGGCTCGCTGCGGACGGCTTCGGACCCCGTCGGGGCGTAGTCGGCGTCGAACCATTGGACGATGGCTGAAAGGGTGGGTGGGTGGCGTTTCGGCATGAGGCGCTTTCTCTTGGGAAAAACGAGCGAGCACACACGGGCGGTGCCCGGCCGGCAAGGCTGGTTTTCGGTCCTCCCGGAAGTGCTTCCACCAATGGCCCTAACGGCCGGCAAGGATTGGCGAGGATCCGGGAGCACGGAATTAAAAAGGGCGCCCCCGCAAGCGAGGGCGCCCTTTGTTGTTTCCTAGTTATGCGCTGTCCTGGATCAGTTCGACGCCACGAAGACGTCCGCCTTCGGAGCGGCAACCACGCGGACCGGGAGGACGACCTTCGTCGCTACCGGGGCGCCGTTGCGCTGCGCAGGCGTGAACCGCCACTGCTTCACCGCATCCACCACGGCTTCCGCGAATTCGCGGTCCGAGGAGGACTTGATGGCGATCCCCGAGGTGTGGCCCGTCGTGTCCACGACGAACTCCACCTGGACCGACTGGCCGATATCGTACGCGCTGACGTCGGGTGAGACCACGGCGATCGGCACGGGAATATCGGTTCCCTTGCGGCACGACTCGACGTAGGATTGCTCGAGCGTCTTCGCCGAGGCGGCGAAGGGCAGGAGCGCCCCCAGGCTGAGCAGGAGTGCGAGCTTGTTGTTGTTTTTCATGGCTTTCTTTCAAACTCCGCGCGGGGCGGAGGGTTGGTTTCTGGCTTATGGTTAAGCACCCCGTCATCGCCGGTGCGGACGCACCCGCAAAGTCAGGGGCGTTTTGACCGTGGAACACCGCAAGGCATCCACGGCCAAAGGTTTAGTTTTGGGGACCACCCAAGCCAGAAGCCGCGGCTGGCGGGCAACCCGCACCGAAACGCCAGCCGAAAGCCTCGTTATCCCGCCGGAAGGGGCCGGTCGGGACTCAGATCAAAGAACCTTTGGGAGTTCCTTGAAAGCAAAGTGAAGTCGGTGACTTCGACGGTACAGAGCTATTGTTGTTCCAAGTCCTCAAGTAAATACTGCCTGAAATGTAAAAAGTAACACGTTTGACACATAATATCAGCGGGTTACGCGATCCTCAAGCCCGTCATAAACGGGTGGACCCCGGCTAAAGGAACCGGGGCCTTTGGGGCCGGGAGAGGCCTAATCCGTCTTCTTTAGGATGATGTCTCCGCTAAGGGTGGCCGCCTGGATCCCTACGCCGCCGCCGTTGAGGGTGCCGGAGACCACCTTGCCGCCCGTCATCGGGGGCAGCGCGGTGAAATTGCCCCCGTTGAATTGGGCATTGAACTCGGCCAGGCCCTCGTGGACGGCCTCGGCCGCCTCCTTGGCCGCCATTGCGGCCTCGTCCGCGGCCATGCGGATCGAGTCCCTCACCTCGGCGTGCCAGTCCCCGTCCGACTCGTCCGAGGACTCGTCGGACTTTGCGGGCTTGGGGGGCTTCGGGGGCACCGCGATGTGGACCGTGTCCGAGCCGGTCCCTGTATCGACGTTCACATTGACGTCGACCTTGGCGTTCACCTTGTCCTTGTCGGGCTTGGAGGCGCCGTGCGACTTCCCGTGGAAGACCTCGGTCTTTGTGACGAGCACCTTGTCGTCGAAATTGGTGAGGATGACGCCCCGGTGCGTGCGGAAGCGCAGGTCGGCCTTCGAGTCCTGAGGAAGCCGGATCGTGATTTGTCCGTGCATCGAGGTGAACGACAGGGGCCTCGAGGCGGCGAGCGACCGGACCTTCACGTCGATTTCGCCGTTCATGGTCTCGACAAGGGCCCCGCCCGAGATCTCGTCGAGCTTCACGTCCCCGCTCATCGTCCTCACGTCGACGTCGCCGGACACGTCCGAGCACTCGAAGTCGCCGCGGGCCGAATTGGCCACGATGATCGAGGTCGTGCGGGGCACCGTGATCTCGAAGTTCGCGGAGCCTCCCGTCCAGCCGTCCGAGCCGTACTCGAGCGTGGCCACGTTGTCCTTCTCGGAAAGCACGAATCCGGAAGAGGACGAGAGGACCCGCATGCCGTCCTTGCGGGGGGTGGGGCTGGCGGGCGCGCTGTCCGACTTGACGGAGAGGTTTTTCACGTCCGCTCCATGGATGGACACGTCGCCGTGCCAGACGCGGATCTTGAGGGTGCCCGGCTTGGAGGGGTCCGAGAAAACGACCTCACTGGTCGTCTCCTCGCCAAATGCGCCGTGCAGCGGAACCATTGCCAGGGCGGTCACGAGGATGAGCGGGAAATAGGCTCGGGTGGTTTTCATATGTTTAAGTGCTTCCTTTGGATTTTGTTAAAGCAGGTCTATTGCGCGGCGCGCCGAGTCGCGGACGTCGGCGTTCGCCTTCTCGTCGCTCGCCAGCCTGCGCAGTTCCGGCGAGGCCTCGCGGGCCTTCGTCGCCACGAGAAAGTCGATCATCGAGACCTGGACCAGCGGGTTGGTCTCGCGGGGGAGGCAGGCGAGGACGCCGGCGCGCACGACCTCCTGGTCCGCGTGCGCGTAGAGGGCGCTAAGGGCGTTGAGCCTCACGTTCACGCTCGGGTCGAACGCCATCGAGTTGATCAGACCGTCGATGACGCGCTCGTCGGGCTTGCTGGTGGTGGCGGCCGTAAGGACGGTCTCCAGCCGGTCCCCGGTCGAGCGCTTCTGAAGGACGGACTGCTCGACCAACTGGCCCACGGTGTCGACCCTGGCGCGAAGGTCTGCGATCTGGCGCTGGGTCGCAGTGCGCTCGCCGAGGATGAAGCCCAGGGCGACGAGCGTGCACAGGCCGGCCGCCTGAAGGACAAACTGGACCCACGGCACGCGACGGCGGCGCGAGGCCGCGGCGGAGCGGATGGACGACGCCCAGGCGGCCTGGTTCCTCTGGGTGAGCTTTTCAGCCTCGATGGGCCCCATCACCTGGGCGCGCATCCGGTGCGTCGGGGGGTCGGAGGGGACGGCGTCGAGCGAAGCGAGCGTGAGGCTGAACGTCTCGAATTCGCTGCGGCAGGCCTCGCAGGCGTCGATGTGGCCCCGGGCGGCCGCGGCGGTCTCGGCGTCGAGTTTGGCGTCGGCGAGCTCTATCATGTGTTCGCGGCAGGTTTGGCAGTTCATGTGAGCGGCTCCTTTTGCATCTTGAAGTAGTGGTCGCGCAGAGTCCGGAGCGCCCTGTGGGCGCGCACCCGGGCGGCGCCGACCGAGCATTCTAGGATCCGGGCCACCTCGGCGAAGGAGAGCTCCTGAAGGCGCGAGAGCAGGAGCACCTCGCGGTCGTCCCGGTCCAGCCGGCTGAGCGCGCGCTGCAGGAGGACGTGGTCGTCGCGGGAGGCGGCCGACTCGTCGGCGCTGCGGGCCTCGTCGGCGTGGGCCGCGAGGTCGGAGGGGTCGACCGCTATCGGGGCCGCCGACGCCTTGCGGTAGTGGTCCGATGCGCACCGCCGCGCGAGGTGGTACATCCAGGAGGTGAACTTGCCCTCGTCGCGGTACGTGTGGCGGTACTTGAGCATCCGCTGGAAGACGATCTGGGAGATGTCCTCCGCCGCCGTCCTGTTGCCGGTCAGCTTGGTGAGGTAGCCGAAGAGGGGGCCGTGATGCCGCTCGAAAAGCTCCCCCATGCAGTCCAGGTCGCCGTCGCGCACGGCGATCATGAGCTCATGGTCGGATAGAGGGGCTTCGGTTTCCACGGCTGGAGGTTGGCGCCATTTATTCCCCGAAGGAAGCGTTGGCACAAGGATTTCGGGGGCGGGCGTCATGGGGAAGCGGTGGCATGGTCGGCACGTCGGGTACTCCCCTATGAACCGGGGTCGGCGCCGTTTGTTACAGGCCTGCCGCCCCCGTTAACACGGATGTTGAATGGCGGGCGTTCATGCCCTAGGGACTTGAGCCGCGATGGCCCCCAAAATGAACCGCCGCGAATTCATGCGCCTTTCGCTTGCCCTTTCGGCGGGCGCCTCGCTGGCGAGGAGGGTCCTGGCGCAGGCGGCCGCGGGCCCGCTCTCGGCGACCCGGTTCGAGGCGCTCAGGCGTGACGTCGGGATCTTCACGGGCCGGGGGGGCACGATCGGCTGGCTCTCTTCGAAGGACGCGCTTGCGGTCGTGGACACGCAGTTCCCGGACACCGCCCTCATCTGCCTCAGGGGGATCCCGGGCATCGGGGGCCGGACAATCGACGCCACGATCAACACCCACCACCACATGGACCACACGGCCGGCAACGTGGTCTTCAAGGCGGCTTCGAGGGAGCTGGTCGCGCAGGCCAACGTGCCGAAACTCCAGTTTGAGGCGGCGAAGCGGGCCGAGCAGCAGGGGACGAAGGTCGACACCGCCGCCTCGGTGGCAAGCCAGGTCTACGCCGACACCACGTTCCCCGACGTGTGGCGCCGGGAAATCGGCAGCGAGATCGTGACGGCCGAGTTCAGGGGCCCGGCGCACACGGGGGGCGACGCGGTCGTCATCTTCGAGAAAGCCAATGTCGTCCACATGGGCGACCTTGTGTTCAACCGGCTCTACCCCTTCGTGGACAGGCCGGGAGGGGCGAGCATCCGCGGCTGGATCAAGTCGCTTGAGGAGTCGGTCGTGAGCTACCCGGCCGACGCCATCTACGTCTTTGGGCACGGCAGCTCGAAATTCGGCGTCACGGGCAGGCGCGACGACCTCCTCGTTATGCGCGATTTCTTCTCGGCTGTCGTCTCGCACGTTGAGAGGGAGATAGCCGCCGGCCACGACAAGCCGACCGTGGTCGGGGTCGAGAACATGCCGGGATTCCCGGACTTCCACGCACCGCTGCCCAACCGCCTGGGGATGGTCCTGGGGGCCGCGTTCGACGAATTGACCGCAACGAAAGCCTGAGCCACCCTAATACCCATGAGCTTCAAAATCCTCATCAAGCTGATCGTGTTCCTCGCGACGCTTTTCGTGTTCCTGTACATCGGCGCCTACAACAAGCAGCCGGCGGACTTCAATTTCCCGATCCTCCTGGAGAAGAAGCTCACGACGGACGCGTGGAAGATCTATTTCGGCATGTTTGCGGTTGGCGTGATCGCCGGCGCCGTCCTGATGCTCGGCGGCGGCGGGGGCCGGAGCCGGAGCGCCGCCAAGAGCGAGAAATAGCCCCGCGGCTCAGCGGGCCGAGCGGCGTTTCTCGGGGTTCTTCACCCCCGTCTCCAGCTTGTTGCGCACCTCGCGGCGCACGAGGGCCGCGAGGGCTCCCGAGCGCTCGGCGAGGAATCCGCGGACCGCCCCGGGGTCCCTCTTCGCGAGCTCCCGCAGGGCCCACGAAAGGGCCTTGGTGACCATCGGGTCCCTGTCGGCCTCGAGAATGCGGCAAATGCGGAGCGTCCGCCGAACGTCGCCCCCGCCGCCGTGGGCCCTGCTGTTGAGCGGCACCGTGCTCACAAGCGCGGCGCGCCTCCACCAGCGGTCCGCGGACCTGGCCCACGACAGGATGGCGCCGTCGGGGACCGTGCGCCGCCGCCATGCCGGACCCGAGAGGAAGACCGAGAAGCAGTCCACCGCATCCCAGGACGCCATGCCGCGGCCGAGCCGCTCTAGGCGGCGCGCGTCGAGGAGGGAGGCGGCTCCGGGGTGGTTCTGAATGAGCTCATAGGCGACGAATCGGCACCCGCGCCGAGGCACCCGCGACAGCCTGAGGGCCGCCCCGATGACCGCCCGAGCAGGCGCGTCCCTTAGGCGCCTCGAGAAGCTGCGCCGCATCCGGCGCAGTTCCGGGACGGGGGCGGACGCGTGCCGGGAAAGCTCCTCCCCGATCTCCGCGGCAAGTGAAGCCGCGTCTACGCGCGCCGCGACCGGTGTCTTGTCACGCATGGGGCCTAGCCCGCGCCGCGGCGGATGTTGTCGCACACGATTGCGGCCGCGACCGCCGCGTTCAGCGAATCGGCCGAGCCCCTGCGGGGGATGGTGACCGTGTAGGCGAGGCGGCCCGCCGCCTCCTCGGAGAGCCCCCGGCCCTCGCTTCCGATCACGATCACCGCGTCGGTCAGTGCGGGAAGGGTGTGGATGTCGCGGCCATCGAGCGCGCAGCCGATGACGGGGGCGCGGACACCGGCCAGGGCCGTCCCGAGCGCCGCGACGACCGCCCGCACGCGGGCGAAGGATCCCATGCTGGCCTGGATCACCTTCTGCGAATGGAGGTCGGCGCAGCCCGGGGAAAGCACGACGCGGTCCATCCCGAACCAGTCCGCGATCCGTAGGATCGTGCCGACGTTACCGGGGTCCTGCACGCCATCCAGGACGAGCGTGAGGCCGTGGTCGAGCTCGCCCGGGGAAAGCTCCGCACGCCGGATGCGGCCGACTGCAAGGACGGGCGAGGGCGTTGGGAAATGGCTCGCCCTCGCCATCTCCCCTTCGGTGATCTCATGGGTCCTCTCGCCCCCCCAAGCACCCGTTGCGTAGATCTTCTCGAACGGGTGGCCGGCGGCGATCAGCTCGGAGACGATCTTCTCCCCCTCAACGGCGAACAGGCCCACCTCTTCGCGGTGCCTCTTGTCCTTTAGCGATCTTAGCAGCTGGAGTTCCGCCCGGGTGATCACGGGGGTAGGATGGCCGCCGTCCGCGCCGTTTTTCAATTGTTTTGCAGGGGTTTCGAAGCAATTGTCCGGCAATGCCCCTTGCCTCCCACACGGCCCATTCGCGCCTCCTCGACGAGGTCGGCTCCGTGGACCAGGTGGGGGTGGAGGAGAGGGTCGCAACGTTCGCGACCCGCAGCATAAAAAAGTCGGCGAAGGTCTGGGGCCTCAAGACGGCCGTGTCGATGACCGACCTGACGACGCTCGAGGGCAAGGACACCCCCGGCAAGATCGAGTCCCTTTGCAGGAAGGCGCTCCGCCCCCACGATGACCCCGACATCCCGACGGTCGCGGCCGTCTGCGTCTACCCGGCGATGGTGCGCCACGCGAAGGCCCTGGTCGGCGGCTCCGGGGTCAAGGTGGCGTCCGTCGCGACGGCCTTTCCTTCGGGGCAGACGCACTACAGGACGCGGCTGGCCGAGGTGCGGGGCGCGGTGGCGGACGGCGCCGACGAGGTCGACATGGTCATCAACCGGGGCGCGTTCCTTTCCGGGGAGTACGCGAGGGTGCAGGACGAGATCGCCGGGGTCGTCGAGGCCTGCGGCTCCGCGGCCCTCAAGGTCATCCTTGAGGTGAGCGAGCTTGAGACCTTCGACAACATCCGGATGGCCTCCTTCCTCGCAATGGGCGTCCTGCGGCCGGGCGACTTCATCAAGACGAGCACGGGAAAGACGACGCTCAACGCGACCCTCGCCAACAACCAGGTGATGATCGAGGCGATCCGGGACTTCTACACGGACACCGGCATCGCGATCGGGATGAAGCCTGCGGGCGGGATCAAGACGGCTAAGCAGTCGCTCCAGTTCCTGATCGCGGTCAAGGAGACGCTGGGCGACGCCTGGCTGACGCGGAAGCGCTACCGCTTCGGCGCCAGCTCCCTCCTGAACGACCTGCTCCGGCAGATCGAGAAGGAGAAGACGGGCGCCTACCAGGCTCCGTATTATTTCAGCGATGCCGCTGAGAGCTACTAGGATGGCCGCGACCAGAAAGAACTCCGGCGGACCTCGCTCCGGGCTCATCTTCGGGGACCTGTGGGAGTTTGATCCCGCGCCGGAGACGGCCGATCCGAAGCTTAAGGCCCGGTACGACCTCTTCATCGGCGGCCGCTTTGTGCGGCCCCGCTCGGGGAGGACCTTCGACTCGGTCAATCCGGCGAACGAGACGAAGCTCGCCGAGATCGCCCTGGCCGGCCCGGCGGACGTCGACGCCGCGTACAAGGCCGCGGCGGGGGCCTTCAGGCCCTGGTCCGCGATGCCGGGGCGCGAGCGCGGCAAGTACCTCTACCGGATCGCGCGGCTGCTCCAGGACAGAGCGAGGGAGTTCGCGGTCGCCGAGACCCTCGACGGGGGAAAGCCGATCCGGGAGTCGCGCGACTTCGACGTCCCGATGGCGGCCGCGCATTTTTTCTACCACGCGGGCTGGGCGGACAAGCTTGAGTACGTCGCGCCGGGCCGGGTCGCGCAGCCGCTGGGCGTCGTCGGCCAGGTGATTCCGTGGAACTTCCCGCTTCTCATGCTCGCCTGGAAGCTCGCGCCGGCGCTCGCGATGGGCAACTGCGTCGTGCTGAAGCCCGCCGAGACAACGTCCATCACGGCGCTCAAGCTCGCCGAGATCCTCCAGGACGCCGAGCTGCCGCCCGGGGTAGTCAATTTCGTCACCGGGGCGGGGGAGACGGGCGCGGCCGTGATGGGGCACCCGGGCGCCGCGAAGGTGGCCTTCACCGGGTCGACCGAGGTCGGAAAGGCGATCATGCGCCAGCTCGCCGGCACCGACAGGAAGATGACGATGGAACTCGGCGGCAAGGCTGCCAACGTCGTGTTCGACGACGCGCCGATCGACCAGGCGGTCGAGGGGATCGTGAACGGGATCTTCTTCAACCAGGGCCACGTCTGCTGCGCGGGCTCGCGCCTTCTCGTGCACGAGCCGGTCGCGGAGCAGGTGATCTCGAAGCTCAGGAACCGGTTGCGGGTCCTTCGGGTCGGCGACCCGCTCGACAAGAACACCGACCTCGGCGCGATCAACTCAAGGGAGCAGCTGGGCAGGATCCGCCGGCTCGTGGCGAGCGGCGTGAGGGAGGGAGCCCTCATGTACCAGCCGCCGTGCCGGCTCCCGGAGCGCGGCTTCTATTTTCCCCCCACGCTCTTCACGAGGGTCACGCAAAGCCATCGAATCGCGCGCGAGGAGATCTTCGGCCCGGTCCTCTCGATTCTCACCTTCCGCACGGTCGACGAGGCGATCGAGAAGGCCAACAACACCCCCTACGGCCTGAGCGCCGGGGTCTGGACCGACAAGGGCTCGCGGATCCTGCGCATGTCGACCGAGCTCAAGGCCGGCGTCGTCTGGGCCAACACGTTCAACAAGTTCGACCCGTCCTCGCCGTTCGGCGGGTACAAGGAGAGCGGGTTCGGGCGCGAGGGCGGCCGCCAGGGCCTCCTCGACTACGCGCACCTCGCATGAGCACGCCCGCCGTGAACCGGATTCCCGTGACGAAGACGCCCAAGGTCTACATCGGGGGCGCGTTCGTGAGGTCGGAGAGCGCCCGGACGTTCAAGGTGAGCGACGCGGCCGGCGCGTTCTTCGCCAACATCCCCCAGTGCACGCGCAAGGACCTGCGCAACGCGGTCGAGGCCGCCGCCAAGGCCGGGCCGGGCTGGGCCAAACGCAGCCCTTACAACCGCGCGCAGATCCTCTACCGCCTTGCGGAAATGCTCGAGGCCCGCAGCGGGGAGCTGGTCACGTCCCTCGTCAGGTTCGGGGCGCGCGAAGCCGATGCCGCGAGGGGGATGTCGGTCGGGGTCGACCGGCTGATCCACTACGCGGGCTGGGCCGACAAGTACGAGCAGCTCCTGGGAAGCGTGAACCCCGTGGCGTCGGCGCATTTCAACTTCACGGTGACGGAGCCCATGGGGGTGGTGGGCATCATCGCCCCGGACAGCCCCCCGCTGCTCGGCCTGCTCTCGATGCTGGCCCCCGTGATCGCCTGCGGGAACACGGTCGTCGCGCTCGCGTCGGAGAAGACCCCGTACCCGGCGATCCTGCTGGGCGAGATGCTTGCGACGAGCGACCTGCCGGGGGGGGTCGTCAACATCCTGACCGGTTTCCGCAGGGAGCTCGTGCCGACCTTCGCGACCCACGCGCACATCCGCGCGATCTATGCGTCCGCCGGGGCCGACGACCGGAAGGCGCTCAGGCTCGGCGCGGCCGCGAGCGTGAAGCGGGTGCGTTTCACGGACCTTGCGGGCCGGGAATGGTTCTCGGACTCGGCGCAGGGGCTCGAGGCGATCCGCGACTTTGTCGAGCTGAAGACCACCTGGCACCCGATCGGGTCGTGAGGCGCCCGGAGCCCTTCCCAAGGGTTAAGGCCCTTCCATCCGCCCCGCCGGACCGCTCGTCCAAAGGTTGCCGCCAGCGCGGATTCCGCCTGTAATGTGGGACCGATGGAAGTCTCCGCGGACATCTCCCTCCAGACAGGCGACGCCGCCCAGCGCGAGCGGGCGAAGATGAAGCTCTATGTGCTATTCCAGTCCCTCGGCTGGTCCGGCCTCCTCGCGCTGAATATCTGGATGACGGTGGCTTTCCCCGACCCCGACGCAAGGTGGGACCTCACCACGTCGGTTGCGGTGTACGTCATGCTCATGGCGGAGGGCCTGCTGCTCACGCATTTTCTGCGCCCGGTCATTGCGCGCTGGAAGTGGAAGCAGCTCGGGTGGCGCTCCCTCATCCCGAGAATAATCGCCACAGCGTTCGTGCTGTCGGCGCTGTGGTATGCGCTCTTGTACTCGTGGATCCACGGGGTCGTCGGCCTGCCCTGGAACTCCAAGTATTCGACGCTCCTCATCGTGGCCTGTGACGAGTGCGTCGGGGCTATGTTCTTCTCGGCGTGGCTCTGCCTCTATTTCTTCTACAACGTCTTCGAGCGCCTCAACCGGTCGGAGATCGAGCGCCTCCAGTTGATGACAAGTGTGAAGGAGGCCGAGCTGCGGGCGCTCAAGTCGCAGGTCAACCCGCACTTCATCTTCAATTCGCTCAATTCGCTTCGCGCGCTCATCGACGAGGATCCCGCGCGCGCCCGCAAGGCCGTGACCCAGCTTGCCAACTTGCTGCGCTATTCACTGCAGAGCGGCCAGCTGGAGACCGTCCCATTCGAGGACGAACTCGGCATCGTCAACGACTACCTGGCCCTTGAGCAGGTGCGGCACGAGGAGCGCCTCCGGCTGCGGCTCGACATCGCCCCCGAGGCCCTCCATCTGCAGATCCCGCCCATGCTGCTGCAGACGCTCGTCGAGAACGCGGTCAAGTACGGCATCTCGCCGAGGCCGGAGGGGGGCGAGATCGCCATCGTGGCCCGCAAGGAGGGCGACGCCCTTCGGATCCAGGTTTCCAACCCGGGCGAGATTGCCGAGGCGGGACGCGCGTCGTCCACCGGGGTGGGGCTGCACAACGCGGCCGAGAGGCTTCGCCTGATATTCGGCGAACGCGCCACGCTGCGCCTTCGTCCGGACAAGCCGGCCCTCGTGGTTGCGGAGGCCGTGATCCCGCTGCCGGCTCATCCATGAAGGCGCTGCTCATCGACGATGAGCGCCTTGCAAGGAACGAGCTGAGGAAGCTCCTGGCGGCGTTTCCGGAGATCCAGATCGTGGGCGAGGCGGCGCAGGCCAAGCAGGCCCGCGAGCAGATGGCCGCGCTCAAGCCGGACCTGCTGTTCCTGGACGTCCAGATGCCGGGCGAGACCGGGATCGAGTTCCTCGAATCGCTCGAGCCCCCGGTGCCGCAGGTCGTCTTCACGACCGCCTACGACGAGTTTGCGGTGAAGGCCTTCGAGCTCAACGCGCTCGACTACCTCCTGAAGCCCGTGGACCCGGCGCGGCTTGCCGCGGCCGTCGACCGGCTGCGCCGTCCGAAACGGGAGTCCGCCCCGAAGCCGCAGCCGACTTCCAGCCTGGAGGCCGGGGACAGGGTCTTCGTTCGGGAGGGGGAGCGATGCTGGTTCGTCGAGGTTGGCCAGATCTGCCTTCTGGAAAGCGAGGGGAACTACACGCGCGTCCATTTTGGCGATGCGCAGCCGCAGCTCTTCCGCTCGCTCAATGCCATGGAGGAGCGCCTCGACCCGAAGTTTTTCTTCCGGGCCAACCGCCGCCAGATCATCAACATCTCCTGGATAGACAGGATCGAGCCCTGGTTCAGCGGCGGCCTTCTCGTGCACCTCAAGGGCGGGGCCAAGATCGAGCTGAGCCGGAGGCAGGCCCAGGAATTCCGCGAGCGGATGAGCTTGTAAATTGCAGGTTTACAGGCATTTCGGAGTCGCACCATGATTGAAGCGAGGCTCCTCACCAAGGTCTTCCGTGACAAGAAGAGAGGCGAGATCCGCGGGGCGGACGGCGTGTCCTTCAAGGTGGAGCCCGGCCGGATCTACGGACTGTTGGGGGCGAACGGGGCGGGCAAGACGACCACGCTGCGGATGCTTGCGACGCTGCTCAAACCCACGAGCGGGACCGCCGTCGTCGCGGGCTACGACGTGGTCCGCGAGCCGGACAAGGTCCGCGCGAATGTCGGGTTCCTCGCGGCAAGCACGGCCCTGTACGACCGGCTCACGGCCCGCGAGATGATTTCCTACTTCGGGCGCCTGAACGGGCTCGACGAGGCGTCGCTCAGGGCGCGGGTGCGCCTGCTCGCGGACGAGCTCGAGATGCACGACTTCCTCGACCGGCGCTGCGAGAAGCTTTCGACGGGCATGAAGCAGAAGACGTCGATCGCCCGCACGCTGGTCCACGACCCGCAGGTGATGATCTTCGACGAGCCGACGGTCGGCCTCGACGTGATGACGGCCCGCTCGATCGTCCGGTTCGTCCGGGAATGCCGCGGTCGAGGCAAGACGGTGATCTACTCGACGCACGTGATGAGCGAGGCGGAGAAGCTCTGCGACGTGGTCGGGATCATCCACGAGGGCGCCCTCAGGGCCGAGGGCACGATCGAGGAGCTGAAGGCGAGGACGGGCGAAACGGACCTGGAGGAGTGCTTCGTCAAAATCGCCTGTCCCGGGGAGGCAACATGAGCTGGCGCGCCATCAGGACGATCTATGCCAAGGAGCTCAGGGACTCGCTTCGCGACCGGCGCACCCTGGTGTCCACGATCGTCATCCCGACCTTCCTCATGCCGGTGCTCATGCTGGTGGTGGTGAAGGCGACCTCGGCGATCGTCTCGAGGGCGAGGGAGGAGATTCCGAGGGTCATGGTGATAGACGGCGCCGACTCGCCCGGGATCCGGGCGGAGCTCGAGAAGACGGGAAAGTTCAGGCTCGAGCGGGCGTCCAGCGACTGGAAGTCTCTCATTTCGAACAAGAGGGTGCGGGCTGCCGTCGAGATCCCTGCGGGGTTTGAAAAGGCGCTCGAGGCGGGCTCAGCCCCGGCCATCACGCTCTACGACTACCAGGGGGAGCTGAAGTCGGGCCTTGCGGCCGAGCAGCTGCGCAACTTCTTCACGGGGCTGCGCGCGCGCGCGACCGCGAGGCTGTTGGCGGACCGCGGCCTGCCGGCCTCGATCGCCAAGCCTTTCGAGGTGACGCAGACCAACGTCGCCCCCCCGGAGAAGGTCGGCGGGAACCTGATGGGGGGCTTCGTGCCCTACTTTCTCATCCTGCTTTGCTTCACGGGCGCCATGTACCCGGCGATGGACCTCACCGCCGGGGAGAAGGAGAGGGGCACGATGGAGACGCTGCTTTGCAGCCCGGCCACCAGGACTGACATCGTCATGGGGAAGTTCCTCATGGTTCTCACCGGGTCCCTCGCCGCGGTCGCCTTCTCGCTCATCTCGCTGAGCTTCTCACTCCTGGTCATAGGCTCCACGATCGGGACGGCAACGGCGGGGATGGGCCCGGCCGGAGAAATGACGCCGACCATCGACCTGCTGGGGATCCTGGGCGTCGTCGCGATGGTGCTGCCGGTGGCGGTGCTCTTCTCCGCGGTGGTGTTCACGGTGTGCCTGTTCGCCAAGAGCCCCAAGGAGGCGCAGAGCTACGTTACGCCGCTCGTCTTCATCATCATCTTTCCGTGCGGGATCGGGCTGCTTCCGGGAATCGAACTCAATTATCACCTGGCCATGGTTCCCGTCGCCAACGTCTCGCTTGTCTGCAAGGAAATGCTCTCGGGGGTATGGCACTGGGGCTACATCGGCGTGATCTTCGGGTCCACTGCCGTGTACGCGGCGGCGGCCCTGGCGCTGGCGGTCGCGATGTTCAAGCGCGAGGGCGTGATCTTCCGGACGTAGCTAAGTAAAATCCGTACGAAATGGGGCTCGCGTTGTGTAAACGCCTTGTAAAATGACCCTTGGCCAATAGCATTCCGTAGCCGAATATGGTCTAATCCGCGTCACATAGGGAAATGTCCTCATCCACAAATAGCGAAGATCCCCCAAAGACGCCCATGCACACGATAGCACCATTCCAGACGCAGTTTCGGCCGGAGCTCAGCCTCAAGCGCCGCGGGCATTCCAGCATCTACACCCCGATCGAGAACGACGGCACCGTGCCCTTCGAAGGAGAGGAGACGGGACCGCATGGCCAGGCCGCGCTTCACGCGGCCTGGGACAAGCTTTACAGGGCCCGCGCCATCCTCGAGGCCGAGCAGGCCCACCTGCGCGACGACCGGATAGCCATCCAGGGGGAACTCGAGGCGCTCGACGCCAGGGAGCAGGCGGTCGCCGCCCGCGAGGAGCAGCTCCGCCAATACGAGCAGCAGCTGGCGCTCGCCCGGCAGGCCGCGGAGGACGAGAGGGAATCCGGGTCCGCAATCACGCGGCTCACCCGGGCCCCGTTCAACATGGCCAAGTCGGTTTTCGGGAAAAAGGAGTGAATTGGCGTGCCTCCGGCGCGTTCCCCACGTAGGGGAGGCGTGTCATGGGCACCGTTTTGTTCCCCCAACACGTGATCGCGCGCAAGCGCGACGGCGCCGAGCTGGACCGCGCGGAGATCGCGGCCTTCGTCAAGGGGGCGGTCGACGGCTCCTGGGCCGACTATCAGCTAAGCGCGCTCCTGATGGCGATCTTCATGCGGGGGATGACCCCGCGCGAGACGGCGTTGCTGACCGAGGCCATGCTGAAATCGGGGGTTGTCGCGGACTTGTCCGGGATAAGGGCGCCGAAGGCCGACAAGCACTCGACGGGCGGGGTCGGCGACAAGGTGTCGCTGCACCTGGCGCCCATGGTGGCCGCCTGCGGGGTCGTCGTCCCGATGATCAGCGGCCGGGGGCTCGGCCACACGGGTGGGACACTTGACAAGCTCGAGGCGATACCCGGGTTCCGGGTGGGCCTCTCGATCGCGGAATACCGCCGGCAGCTCAAGAAGATAGGGCTCGCGCTCATCGGGCAGACGGCGGAGCTCGCGCCCGCCGACCGCAAGCTCTATGCGCTCCGGGACGTCACGGCCACCGTCGAGTGCATCCCGCTCATCTGCGCCAGCATCCTCAGCAAGAAGCTGGCGGAGGGGATCGACGTGCTGGTGCTGGACGTGAAGTTCGGACGCGGAGCGTTCATGAAGGACAAGGCCAGGGCGCGGGAGCTCGCGGTCGTGATCACGACGGTCGCCAGGGCCATGTGCAAGCCGACCACGGCGGTGATGACGGCGATGGAGGAGCCGCTCGGACACGCCGTGGGGAACGCCCTCGAGGTTGCCGAGTCCGTGGAGTGCCTGAGGGGATCGGGGGTTCGGGACCTGATGGAGGTTACCTTTGCGGTGGGGGAGCAGATGCTGGTCCTGGCGGGCGCCGCGAAGGGCGCCGCCGACGCGCGGGCCATGCTTGAGCGGAGCATCTCCTCCGGGGCCGCGCTCGGGAAGTTCAGGGACTTGGTGGCCGCACAGGGGGGCGATGTGCGCGTCGCCGACGATCCCGGCCGGCTGCCACAGGCCAAGCTCAGGAAGGCGCTGGCCAGTCCGCGCTCGGGCTTCGTGACCGATGTCGATGCGATGGGGGTCGCCCTCGCGGCGCTTCGCCTCGGGGCGGGCCGGGCGAGGGCCGAGGACAAGGTCGACCACGCCGTGGGCGTCGACCGCCTCGTGAAGGTGGGAGATCCGGTGAAGGCGGGCGCCCCGCTGTGCAGGATCCACGCGCGCAGCGCCGGGGCGGCGAAGGAGGCGTCGGGGATGCTTCTTGAGGCCATCACGGTCGGGGACGAGCGCCGCGAGCCTGCAAGGCTCGTGGACGAGATCATCGGCGCCTGACGCGCGGCGCGGGGGGTTATTTTTCCAGCTCGGTCAGCTCGACCGCGGCCTTCTCCCAGGCGGCCGTCGCCGCGCCCAGGCTGTCGACGACGGCGCTCAGCTCGCGGTTCAGGTGCTGGGCCTTGCCCGGCTCGGTGTAGGTCTCGGGCGCCTCGAGCGCCGCGGTGAGCTCGTTCTGCTTGGCCTCGAGCTTTGAGACCTCCTCCTCGAGGCGCCCGACCTCGATGCGGAGCTTCTTCAAGACGGTGGGATTCGGGCGCGGGGCGGCCGCCGCCTTCCCCTGCGCGGGCGCCGCGTTCTGGAGGGGCCGCCCGTCCTGCAGGCCGGCCGTCAGCGCCGCGCGCTCGTTCGTAGCACGGGACTTCTCGAGGTAGTAGTCGTAGTCGCCCGCGTAGGGCGTGAGGCGGCCGGAATGGACGTGGAGGACGTTCTTCGCGAGGGCGCGGATGAAGTACACGTCGTGGCTGATGAAGATGAACGTGCCGTCAAAGGTCTTAAGCGCTCCGACCAGGGCGTCGATCGACGCGATGTCGAGGTGGGTCGTCGGCTCGTCCATAAGGAGGAGGTTCGGCGGCTTCACGAGGAGGCGGGCCAGCGCGAGTCGGGACTTCTCGCCTCCCGAGAGCACCGAGACCTTCTTGAAGACGTCGTCCTTTCGGAAGAGGAACGCCCCTAGGATGGCGCGCGCCTGCTGCTCGGTCAGCTGGTTCTCGTTGGTGCGCAGCTCCATCACGTTCTCAAAGACGGTGGCGTCGACCCGGAGGTTCTCGACGCGGTTCTGCGCGAAGTACCCGGTGACGACGCTGCTCCCGAGCTCGATCGTGCCGCCCCTTATCGGGACCACGCCCGCGAGGATCTTGAGCAGCGTAGACTTGCCGGCGCCATTCGGGCCGACGAGCACGATGCGCTGGCCCCGCTCCGCGGTGAAGTTCAGGTCCCTGTAGACCACATGGTCGCCGTAGGCCTGCTCGACATGCTCGAGCTCGACCACCTTGAGGCCCGAGCGGGGCGGCTTCGGGAACTTGAAGTGGATCCGCTTCAGGTCGT
>Ga0265338_10003811_pt1 | contig 20952 bp, 19 predicted proteins | sample 42126metaG_FD_193579 | JGI IMG/M metagenome (GOLD analysis project Ga0265338, IMG submission 193579) | Rhizosphere microbial communities from Carex aquatilis grown in University of Washington, Seatle, WA, United States - 4-21-26 metaG | ecosystem: Host-associated > Plants > Roots > Rhizosphere... | reverse complement strand
CGTGCACGATGCGGCGGCTCCACGCCGCGAGTCCGAGCAACACCACGAACACCGCCAGCTTCACGAACAGGAGGCGGCCGTAGGTGGTGTCCTTGACCGCGTCGAGCGACCACCCGACCTGGCGCCACGCCGCGAACACGCCCGACACCACGATGATCATCACGCTCGACAGCGCGACCGGCGAGAAGTTGTCGGCGGATCGGCCGGCGTCGGGATCGCGGTCGATGACGGTCAGCGTGAGCGCGGCCAACCCGCCGAGCCAGATGCTCATGGCCACGACGTGCAAGGTGTCGAGCGGCACTGCGAGCTGCGTGAAGGTGCCGGTGGCCGCGTGGCCGGCGAGCCCCGGGGTCGCAGCGATGGCGACGCCGAGGGGCACCGCGAGCACCCACCACCACGGCTCCGGGTTGAAGCTCTTGCGCAGCACGAACAGCAACGGCAGCACGGCGAGCAACAGCACGAGCCGGATCTCGATGAAGTGTCCGTAGCGGGTGTGCAACACCGCCCGCACCACGGCGGTGTGGAACACCTCCGACAAGCCGACCCCACCCGCGTACGGGCCCTGCAGGAGCAGCGTCGCGATCGTCGCGACGAACAGCGTGATCCAACCCACCCACATCAGCGTGTCGGCGCGCGACCGCCGCCGGCCGCGCGGGCGGATCGCGGCTGCGAACACGATGGCGCCGATGAGCAACGCCAGGCCCGCGTACATCGCGGCGCGCGCGATGGCGAAGATGACGCCGACCGTCTTGTTGCCGCTGTTCTCGGCTTCGAGCTTCGCGGCCAGGCCGGATGCGTTGAACGTCGACTTCCCGACCGTGAAGATGTACGCGCCGTGCACCGGGTGCGAGTCGGCCGAGATCACCCGCCACGTCAGCACATAGGCGCCGTCGGCGAGGTGGGGCACGCTCGCCACGATCTCGTGGTCGCTGGTGGCCGCGTGATGGGGTGCGCCGATGTCGACCCGATCGCCCTTCTGGTTGACGAGCGCGATCGATCCGAACGAGACCTCGACGTTCTCGTCGAAGGTGAGCGTGACCTGCGACGGTGAAGTTCCGACGACCTCGCCGCCGGCCGGGGTCTCGTTCTCGAGCGTGGCGTGCGCGAACGCCGGCGCGGCGGCGAACACGACAATGCCGACGGCGAGCCCGAACGCGCCGGCCAGTTTCAGGCCTCGCGAGGCGGTAAGGCGCATATTGCGAGCGTACGACGTGACCGGCCGAGTGTGCCATCAGCGGGGGGTCGGATCCGCACCGGAGGCGGCCGGATGACGATTCCGGCGCCGGCGCCGGTAGCGTGCGGGCGTGTACGAGCGCGCGGCGGCCGGGCGTGCCGGGAGCGGGCCCCTGTGCCGCGTGGCGGCGCTGATCGCCCTCACGTTCGGCGTTGTCGCGTTCGCCGCGGCGCCGGCTTCCGCGCATACGGCCGCCGGGCCGCGGCCCACGAACTACTTGAGCAGTATCGGGTCGATCTCGCCTTCGATCCCGGGCGTCACGGTGCGCGTCGTCGAGCTCGGCAACAAGCTCCAGCTCACGAATCGCACGAACGCCGACGTCGTCGTTCTCGGTTACGACGACGAGCCGTACCTCCGGGTCGGCCCGCACGGCCTCTACGAGAACCTGCGTTCGCAGGCGACGTATCTCAATCGCACGCGCGCGGGGACAACCCCCGTGCCCGCGATCGCGCGGGGAACCGGCGCGTCGACGCCGCCGCGCTGGCATCGGGTCTCGGGGGCGCACACTGCAATCTGGCACGACCACCGCATCCACTGGATGGCCCCGGCGCCGCCCCCGGCCGTGCGCCACGATCCCGGCGCGCCGCACACGGTGATCCCGCAGTGGACGGTCGCGTTCCGGTACTCGACGCAGACCGTTGCCGTGAGCGGCCGCCTCGACTGGGTGCCCGGGCCGAGTGGGTGGCCGTGGGCGCCGTTCGTGCTCGCGATGTTCGCCGCGGGCATCCTCGCGGCGCGTGCGCGGCGCGGTCGGGTCGCGATCGCCGCGCTCGTGGTGCTCGTAGGCGTCGACGTCGTGCACACGTTGTCGGCGGAGGCCGCCCGCGCGGGATCGCAGCTCACCAAGGTCGTGCAGTACTTCGGGGACAATTTCGTGTCCGTGTTCGTATGGATCGCCGCGGCGGTGACGATCTGGGCCTTGCGCCGACGGCGCGCCGAGGCGCTCTACGGACTGCTGCTCGTCGGTGCGATGGTCGGGTCGGTGAGCGGAATCAGCGACCTCTCGTATCTCTGGAAGTCGCAGTTGCCCTCGGTCGGTCCCAGCGTGTTGGCCCGAGGCGAGGTCGCGGCCGCGTTCGGGCTCGGCTTCGGTCTCGCCGCCGGCGCACTGGCGGCGCTGCGGCGCTCGGCGCCGAAAGCAGCGGTGCGCCGCAACCGTGATCCGCGGTGGCTCGAACGGCTCGTCGCCGGTCTCGACGACGACCAGGTCACGATCGAGTGCGAACGCCTCGACGCCGGCGAAGTCGTGCCGCTCGCCCTGAGCGATCTCGCCGAACGGCTGGAGCCGATCGCTTCCGATCTCGGTTCCGATGGGCTCGTGTTCGTGGTACTTGCCGAGGACGAGATCGGAACGCACGTGTGGAGCATCGTCGCCGCGCCGGTCGGCTCGAGCGGGCTCCGCGTGCAACGAGGAAGGCCCGCGCCGGCGCGCGCCGAGCTGCGCACGACGTTCCCTGCGCTGTTGGGGCTGCTCGCCGGAACCCTCGACGTCGAGCGCGCGGTCACGACGGGACGGCTCGACACCGACGGCGACGCCGTGTTCGTCGCGGCAGTCGAGGCGCGCCTCGGCCCCGATCCGGGCCCGATGCCGGTCGAGCGTGACCCCTCAGTAGCGTAGGTGGTGATGCGGCGACTCCCGATCGTTCTCGTGTTCCTCGTGGCCGTGACGGCACTGGGCGCGTGCGGAGGCAGCTCGTCTTCCACATCGTCGCACGGGAACGCGACCACGACCGCGCCCGAGCTGTTCTCGTCGAAGAGCTACGAGAAGGCCAAGCCCAATCCTTCGATCTCGGCCAAGATGATCTGCCAGAAGGAAGCCCGTGCCGACATCGCGTCGGGCGTCGGTATCGCTGCGACCCGCGTCACCCAGCCGACGTGGAACCGCGCGCAACACCTCTACGCCTGCAATTACGTGTATCCCAACGGGAAGATCGCGTTGTCGGTGAAGGAGATGTCGAGCGCGAGCGAGACCACCGCCTACTTCAACGGCATCATCAAGAAGTACGGGACCATCCAACCGCTCATCGGCCTCGGCCAAGGCGCGTGGGTGCTGAAGAACAGCGACGTCGTCGTGCGCAAGGACTACAAGGTGCTCCTCGTCGACGTCACGGGCATCCCGAAGCACTTCCAACCGTTGATCACGAGCTCGGACGCCGCGATCAATGTCGCGGTCGCCATCATGGGTTGTTGGTCCGGAGCGTGAAGACGCGGTTCGTGGCGCTGATCTCGTAGATCATGCCGGTGGTCCAGTTGCCCACGAGCAGGCTGTCGAGCGGCGTCACGGTCATCGCCACCGGATTGGCGATGCCGGTCAAGAGCGGTGTCGCCTTGCCGCGCGACTTCGTGCCCGACTTGTCGAGCGGCACCTGGAGCACTGTGTTCTTCGCCCATTCGGCAACGAGCGCGCTCGTGCCGATTGCCGAGCCGAGCTCGCCGGTGACGATGGCAACGCCCGCGGCGGCCGCGTGCTTGTCGAGCACGGAAACCGGCTGCGGGACCCCGGCGCACACCGTGCCGCCCTGCCCGTAGCAGTTGGGGAACTTCCAGTCGTCACCGCCGTTCACCACGGAAAGCCAGTCGCCCGGAGTGCGTGATCCGAGGTCGTCGCGCTGGTTCATCGAGACGAGCAGGTTTTCCGTGCCGGGGAAGAACGCGAGTCCGACGGGCGCGCGGATGCCGCCGGCGTACACGCGCAAGTCACTCCCGTCGGGCCGGAACGAAACGATCGCACCCGAGTACTTCGACTTCGGAGTGCAATGGTCGCACGGCGCGCTGATGCCGAGGAGCAGGCGTCCGTTCGGCGCCAGCACGAGATTGTTGCTCTCGCCGACGTGCGCGGGCAGCGAGACGATCTTGCGCCTCGTCGCGAACGTCGTGCCGCGGAGGTCGCTGAACGCGTCGACCCGGCCGGTCGACGCGACGTAGAGCGTGTTCCCCTTCCAGACCAGTCCGAGCGGAGTGTGGAGATGCGCGACGACCTCCACCGGCTTCGCGTGTCGCTTCGCGACGAGATACAGGCCGTCGTGTCCTTGGTCGGTGTAGTCGGCGGTCGCGAGCCAGAGCCGATTCCGGGAGTCGAACGCGAGGGCCGCGACCTTCGCCGGGCCGTAGGCGTACGGGACCGCATGCAGGCCTTTGCGTCCGGAGATGCCGAGGCCGAGCGAGACGAGCGCCGGCGGCGACGATCCGCAACCGGCCATGATCGAGGTCGCGGCGATCGCGACGACGATCGCCGCGACGCGAGATCTCACTTGTTCCGGTATGTGAATGCCGCGGGGCGGTTCCCGGTTCCGAACGCGTCCGTGCCCGTCACGTTGACCTTGCCGGAACCCTTCGGCACGACGACTACGGCCGACTTCGCGTTGGCCGACACCACCGTCGCGATCTTCGATCCGAACCGGATCGTCGCCTTCTCGAGACCGAGGCCGTGCAAGGTCACACGCGTTCCCACCTTGCCCTGGCTCGGGGTCATTGCCGACACCTGTGGGCTCGCCAACCCGCCGGCCAGCGGAGTTCCGAACCCGGTTGCGAGGTCGAAGCCGGCCGACGTGCGGAACTCGCCCGCGTGCGTACGCGTGAGATCGGTGCTGCCGGGCGATTCGACGGCGAGGGTCGTGCGGTTGAAGCCGGTCTTGACGTCGGTCAGTGCCGATCCGTACACGTGTTGCGCGGCGAGGGCGCTGAGCGCGGGCGCGAAGTCGCCGAGCTTTCCGGCCTTCGAGCCCTGAGCGATGTCCGCCGCGATCCCCGCCAGCGTCGGCGCCGCGATGCTGGTGCCGCGGACCGCCAACCAACCGTTGACGTAGAACGTCTCGTCGACGCCCGCGTTCACAGAAAGGTCGGGAACCTCGCGACACGTCGTGCACGTCGCGTTCGCCGCGAGCGGTTGCCAGCTCGGGCGCTTGAAGTGGTGCGAGAGCCCGCTACCGCCCGCATCGCCGCCGCTCTCCGCGCACGAGGTGCCGATCGCACCCTCGCATTCGTTCCAGACCGGCTCCTTGCCGGACTGCATGAGCGAGGTGCCACCGACGGCGGTGACGAACGGATCGCTGGCCGGATGGTCGACGTCGAGCGCCTCGGTCGCCGAGGAGCCGTCGTAACAGGCCTCCGATCCGGTGTCACCGCTGGCCGCGAACACGCTTTGCCCCTGCGCGGCCGCCTGTTGGAACACCGTCTCCAACGCGTTGATGAAGTCGCCGCCGGACGCGACGTCGGATTCGCAGTCGCCCCAGCTGGTCGACACGACCTGGGCCTTGTCCTGCGAGACGATCGCGTTGTACACGTCGTACTCGGCGGCTCCGATGTTGGGCGCTTCGTACGACAGGATGGTCGCGCCCGGCGCCTGGGCTGCGGCCTCCTGGATGTCGACGTCGGCTTCCACGGTGCCGGAGGGATCGATTGCCGAGCCGCCGTCGACCGGGACGACCGACACCTTGTTGTGAAGGCCGAAGCAGCTGAGGAAGGTCGCCGTGTCCGTGGCCACGCTCGGCGCGAACTCGACCAACGCGATCGACTTGCCCTTGCCCGTGAGGCCGGCCGAGGTGAGGTTGTCGATACCGTAGAAGCTGCTGATCTGGGCCGGCGTCCAGTAACGGCTCCCCGCGAAGTTGCGCGCGGCCGCGCACCCGGTGGCGGCCGCGGGCGTGGCCACGGCGGGCCGGCTGACTTCTGCCGCACGGACTCCGCGCGCGCTGCCGGGCCGCGCGACGTCGAGCGAGTTGTGAAGCCTCACCGTGTCCGAGAGTCCGACGATGCTCGTGATGTCACCGGCGACCGCGCTCGGCACCAACGGAGCCGATGAAGCGACGTACCCCGTCGTCGTGCGATCGAGTTGGTAGCGCGTGAACGTGACGCCGAGCGCGTGCGCGACGGATTGCGCGTCGCCGCTGGCGTGCACGGCCAGCCCTTGCACGCTCGTGTCGCGCAGTCCCTGCTGGTGCAGCCACGACGTGACGGTGTCGATTTGGGCCGGGCTCGGACCGAACTCGTGGTTGAACTCGCCGGGTTGCAGCCACTGTTGGTATCGAGTCGAGGCGGGGTCGTAGAGATCGCGGAGCAGCGACGAGAGGCGATCAGCGTGCGTCGGCCGCAACGCGATCGTGATCGTGAGTTGCTGGTTGGCAGGCACCGAACCAAGACGCGCGGCGCCGGCCGGCACTCGGGGTGCCATGCCCGCGAGCCGCACCGCGGAGGTCCCGGCTCCGAGTGCGCCGGCCGAGGTGCCGGTCGCGAACGCGGGAACGGTCACCAGGCCCAGCAACGCCAGCGCCGTGACGGCGTGCTTACGTGTCATTCCCGCCCCACGGTCGCTGTCCGAAAACGGCGCATGCCGCCGGTATCGGACCATTTCACACCCCTCAGTTCCACGCGGCAATGCGTCACATGCGCAGCTGACCGATTCTTGACCCGCAAACGCCTCCGGCCTGGGCCGTCTTACCTACTCGGCGCGCAGCAGCACTGCCGTTCGGGTGCGCGCGGCCTCGAACCCGGGCGCGGCGGCCACGAGATTGGCGAGCACGAGCGCGCCGACCGCGATGAGGGCGATCGCCGCCGCGGGGACGGTTGGTTCCGGCACGACGTGGATCCCGCGGGCGAAGAGGTCCCAGAGTGAGCGGCCGACGGCGATGCCGAGCGGCACGCCGATGACCACACCGATCGCGACCGCGATCGTCGACTGCCAGGCGACGACGGCCGCGAGCTGGCGGCGCGTGAAACCAAGAGTCTTGAGGAGCGCCAACTCACGGCGCCGTCTGCGAACTGACGCGACGAGCGTGAGCGCGAGTGCGGCTACCGCCCCCACGGCGAGCGTTGTGCCGAGCAGCGCGGGTGTCGTGCCCATCGATCGGTAGTTGACGATCTCCGCGGGCCGGAGCACACCGGTCACGCCACCGGCCTGGTCGCCGCCGCCGCCTTTCGGCGTGTTCAGCGTGTCGTTGATTTGTTCGAGCGACCGCAGCGCGACCTTTCGGTTTGCATGCTCATCGAGCCGTACGAGGATCGCGTTGGGGCCCGCGACCGGTGAGTTCTGGGTGTTGCGCTCGGCCGGCGGAATGAGTTGGTACGAGAGCAGTGCACCAGTGCCCATCGTCGTGTGCAGGCTGCCGCCGTCACCGATCGTGGGCATCGTCGCCGTTCCGACGATGCGCAGGGTCGTCGGCTTCTTCTGCCCGGCGTTCACAGTCACGGTGTCTCCGACGTGCTTGTGCAGTTCGGCCAGCGTCGTCGCGCCGAGCTCGACTTCGTCGGGCGCGTCGAAGTCGTGCCCGGTCAGCAGCGGCGGTGCGACCGACGGTTTCGGACCGGCCGCGATCGCGGCCACCGGCTTTCCGTCGATTGCGACTTCGCCGAAGTAGACGCCGGTCCAGGCGCTCACGTAGCGGTCGCGGTCGAGCAGGTTCGTGACCTGCGGGAGCGGCAGGTCCTCTTGCCCGGAGAAGCCCGCGAGAAGCTGATAGTTCCAGTTCCATCCGTACAGCGCCGGATGGGACACGAGGGTCTCCAAGCTCGCACCGAACGTCAGCGTCGACACCAGCACGACGAGCGCCAGCACCGTTCCGACGATCGCGGAACGCACCGGCACCGCATTGGCGCCGACCCCCGGCTCGAGCGCGAAGCGCATTCCGGTTACGGCCGGCGTCGGGAATCCCGTGTTGGCGGCCGCGCGCGCCGCGCTCGATCCGTGAGAGCGGCGACGGTGAGCACGCCGGTGCGGCGCTTGTCGGTACGCCAGCGCGAGCGCGACCGCGCCGAGGACGAGGATCGAGCCGACGAGACCGAGACCGATCACCGTCCAGTCGAACGAGAGGTGGGCGTGCTCGACCCGGCGCACCGGTCCGAGTGGCGCGAGCGGAGACAACCCGACCGCGACGACGCTCGCGAGCATCGCTCCGACCACGATGGAGCCGACGACTCCGACGAGACCGTCGCCGAGTGTCGTCGCCGGGCTCGCGCCCAACGCTCGGAGGACCGCGCGCTCTTCGGCGCCGACGTGCAGCTGCCGTCCGATCATCTGCGCGGCGATCAGCAGTGCAGCCAGGGCCGCCAGCAGCCCGAACACGCCGAGCGCGACCGACTCGGGCGCGATGGCTCGCTCGGCGGTGGTGACGAATGTGGAAGTGACGACCTCGCTGCTGATCGCCCCTTGCAGGTCCGGGATCCGGGCCAGCTCGGCCTGCACCGCGGGCACGTTGCGGCTCCCCCCGTCGACCTTGATCAACGTGCTCGTGTAGAACGCGCAGCACCTCACGAGCTCGCGCATCAGCGCAGGAGTGAGGAGCACTTGGTTGTCGGCGAGCGCGTCGATGTCGTCTTCGACGACCTCGGAGTTGAACACGACGATCCCGACCAGCTTGAGATCGACCTTCACGTGCGGCGTGAGTTTTCCCTTGCCGTTGGTGCCGCCGACCGACTGCAGTTGCTCGTTGGTGGCGAAGCCCATCTTGAGCACCGAGCCGAGGTGCATGCCGAGCTCGCGCGCCGAGCTCGCCGACATGACCATCTCGTCGACCCGATTGGGATCAGCCAGCCGGCCACTCGTGACAGTGACGCGGTCCATCGTCGCGTTCTCACCGTCGATGCTGCCGCCGGCGACCGGTGGGGTCTCGCCCGGCACGGTGTGCAGGTTCAGCGGAGCGAGCGGCAACAGGTTGGGGTCGACGCCCGTGTTGTCACTGACTTGCTCCACGTGGGGCAGTCGCCTGATCTGCGCGACGATCCCGGGGTTGTAGGCCGTGTTCGAACCGTCCTGCGGGTCGTAGAACGCGGTGCCGATCTCGAGGTCGGAGGAGTTGGAGCGTTCGAGGTACGCCGGGAACGACGACTGCGTCCGCCGTGCCCCCGCGATGGCGCCCATCGCCAACCCGCCGACGAGGCCGATCAGCAGCACGATCGCGAGCAGGCCGCCCCATCTCTGCGCGAACGTCGCGCGGAAGCGATAGCGCGCGACCCGCCAGGCCTGCCTCACGGTCAGAGTCTGATCGCGGCGCCGGCGATGGCCAAGGGAGCCAGCCCACCGCCCCGACCTGGTGCCAGCACCTCAGCGTCCGGGCCGCGAGACCGGGTCAGGAGTCTTCGGCCGGCGGGTCGGAGCTCGAGCGTGATGTCGAGCGGCAGAGCTCACCGATCGGCGCGACCGTGTGGCCGCCGGAGCGGCACCGCCACACCGCGGCTCCATCGTGAACCTCTGCGTGGAGCCCGACATCGTGCTCGGCACAGCGCGGCCAACAGCCCGGCGCCTGCTCGAGCAGCTCTTGGAGATACTCGGCCAGGTCGAGCTGTTCCTGGAAGTACTCGGCAACTTCGACGAACGCTTCGGGCCTTTCCAGTGCCCACATCGACGGCGCGGTGTAGCCGTCGTTGATCCAGATCCGCACGCCGTTTCCGTCGTAGTCGTCGACGAGCACCTCTGGCCGAAGGGCGCTGGTGCCTTGGAGATCGTCCAACACCGCGGCTACGGCGTCGTTTGCCAGCTCGACCAGATGGCCGAGCAACGCGCCCCACACGACCTCGCGCGGCGCGGGACCTGCGACCTCGAAGAACCGACGCAACCACCTGAGCGTCGCGGCGTTCAGCTCGTCGTCGGGGACGTCTTCGGGGTCGTAGAGCTGCGCGAGCCATTCCTCGACGTCGGGTTGATCGCCGGACTCCACCACCCGCACAGCTTGCCGCGTGCTTCGCGCCGGGCTCCGTGCGACCCGCAGGAGCCCACCCCCGGGGCGGTCACCTTCTATGACCGGCGCCGGCTCGGCGACGCTCGGTCCGGCGGTGACCTGCGTGTTCACGAGTCGGGGTGCCGGGATTTGAACCCGGGGCCTCAGCGTCCCGAATGTAAAAAAGGTGCATTTTGACGGACTTGTGCGAACGATAATGGCTGGTCAGAGCGTTTTCGGTATGTGGGCGAACGACCCCGAATGGAGGCGCGCGCGCCATGAACGCGCCATGACACGCGTGTCATCTTTCGCCGCGCGGCCTCCCTCGCGCCCGCGTCAAAGAGCGTGGATCGTGACGCTGGGCTCGCCGTTCGCGAGCGCAGTCAGGTCGGTCGCGTCTCCGGTGAGGATCTCCGCTCCCCCGGCGTCGATCGCCTCGGCGACGACGATCGCGTCCACCGTGTCGGAACGACCGGCACGCCCGAGCAGTGCACCCGCACGCCGTCCGACCATTTCGTCAATCGGCAGCGTGTCCGAGACGGCGTTGAGCACGCGATGCACGGCGGCGTCGCGCTGAGTGCCGCGCAGCGTTTCGGCGAGCACGACGGCCGGCACCCGTACTTGGGCATCGAGCTCGACCGCTCGACGGACAAATGCGCGAGCGCGCGGATCGTTGCGAGCCAGCGCGATGACCGCGCCGGCGTCGAGGATCAGGCGCTGCGACGACGACGGCGGCGAGGAGCGGCGTCGGGCCATTCGCGTCGAACCTCTTCCATCACGGACTCGTCGACCGGGCCCGCGGCCTCGTCGGCTTCCTCGAGGAAGGCGATCAGCCGGTCGCGTTGCAGTTGGCGGCGCAGCGCCTGGTTCACGTATCCCGAGAGCCCACGTTGCCCAGCATGCCGGCGCGCTTGCTCGACGAGCTCATCGTCCAGGGTGAGCGAGACCTTCTCGGTGGACATCGCTCAATCCTACTCTAAGTAGGACGACAGGCGCGAGGCCGCCGGATCGTCGGCGGTACCGGAGCGCGCGTGGGACGGAGTTCGACGGTGATGGCGAGCTTCAGAGCACTGGCCACCCGTTGGAGCGTGGTCAGGGTCGCGCCGACGCTGCCGGCTTCGAGCCGCGCGATTGCCGCTTGGCGGGTTCCAATGCGCTGAGCGAGATCGCGTTGACTCAGCCCGGCCGCCTCGCGAGCGTCACGGATCTGCTCGCCAACGCGGATGGCGAGTGCCGCGGCTGCGTACGTCTCGTTGAACTCGGCACTCTCGGTTGCGCTGGCACCGGCGAGGCGACGGCTTTTCAGCTCGTCGATCGCGGTTCGGCCCATCAGTCCTCCTCTGCGGTCTCGCCTTCAGCGACGCGCCGCCGCATGGCGATACGCGCTCGCTCGACCTCGTGACGTCCGTTCATCCGTTGCTTGCGGAACACGGTCAACAACCACGATGGCTCGCGAATCGGCGAAGAAGAACGAGATCCACCACGACAGTGGGTGAGATCCCGTTTCCTCACGTCGCGATCATCGCACTCATCACGACCATGCGCTCCGACGAGAGCACACGTAGCACCCGAGTGATGCTATTGGCGCTTGAGGATGCGGGTATCACGACGTGACCAAATCGGCAGACATACGGTGCTTCCAACGGGACCATGTTTTCGAGCCATGAGTTTTCGGGAAGGGTGCCGTCTCAGGAACTATGAAAACAACAAACCTTGGTGAGGCCGATGGGCTGCCCACGATCGAGTGGTCCCAGGTTGAATCGCAGCTCGCCGACCTTCTGACGCACGATGACCCGCGCTCGCCGAACCGCTCGACGTTCTGGCTGACGACCCTCAACGTCGACGGAAGCGCGCACGTAACGAGCGTCGGCGCGCTCTGGCGCGCCGGCTCATGTTGGTTCCAGACCGGCGAACGCACACGCAAGGCGAAGAACGTCGCTCGCGACCTGCGCTGCTCGATCAGCGTCGCCACGAAAGGCTTCGACGTGACGGTCGCAGGCGAAGCCCGGCGCGTGACCGACCCAAAGACTGTGGCCGAGATCGCGGCGTTGTGGGCGAAGAGTGGATGGCCCGCTCGGCCCGACGACTCGGGAACCGGCATCACCGCGCCGTTCAACGCGCCGACGCTCGGTCCGCCGCCGTGGTTCGTCTACGAAGTCAAGCCGCGCACCGCGACCGCGGTCGGCACCGCCGAAGAGACGCCCGGCTCAACGCGTTGGCGGTTCTGAAGTCGGCGTCGTCGTGCCACTCTGACGGCCCCCGTGCCAAGGTGCCACGAGATCATGATGCATTCCGAAGGCATCGGACGCCATGGTCAACCGACAGTCCCAACGCCACCCGAGCGTCCGCAAACCACTCCCGAGGATGACCAGGCCCACGCGAACTCGGTACGGCACGAGCGGGCGCGAGAGATATGCGACGTATCCGCCGTCAGTGGAGGTCTGTCTCGGCGAGCAGGCGACGCGATGCCGCCGGGGTTTAGGCTCTGTGTCTAACCCGTTGGGGGGTTCGATGGTCCGACCGAGCGTTCTGCGTGAGCGATGGTCGGTGGCCTGGGTCATGCGTGTCGGTGTGCCATTGTTCGCGGCTGGGTTGTTGAGCAGCGGTGTGTTGGTCGGTACGTCGGTGTCGGCCGCGACCGCCGTTGTCCCCGCGCGTGGTGGGGCGGTGGCGCGGGTCGCGTCGGGGACGTGGCTGCACATGCTGGGTGGCACCGGTGTAGACGCCGGGGCCGCGATCGCGGTCGATCATCTCGGGGATGTCTACGTGACCGGCATCACGCAGGGCGACCTTTCGGGTGCGCCCGAGGTGAATCCCGGTCCGGGCTCCTATGACATCTTCGTCGCGAAATACTCCGGCACGGGTTCGCGGATCTGGGTGCACGAGTACGGCAGCAGTACGTATGACTACGCGAAGGGCATCGCGGTCGACAGCGCGGGAAACGCTTACGTGACCGGTTACACCGATGGACAGCTCCCCGGCGGTGAGCGCGCTGTCGGCTTCGCCGACGCGTTCGTCGTCAAGTACTCGACGACCGGGTCCCGACTATGGGTCCACCAGTTCGGTGCCGCCAACAGCGCAACCGTGGGGAACGCGATCGCGGTCGATGGTTCGGGAGACGCGTTCGTCACCGGGTCGACCAACGGCCGGCTGCCGGGCCAGCCCGAAAGCAACGCGGGCGCCTACGACGCCTTCATCGCGAAGTACTCCGCCGGCGGAACGCGGATCTGGGTTCATCGGCTTGGCGGCCCCTACTCCGACTACGGGAACGGCATCGCGCTCGACAACGCCGACAACGCGTACGTGGCGGGGACGACCGAAGGCATGATTCCCGGCCAACCGAAAGCGAACGCCGGTGACGGCTCCGACCTGTTCGCTGCGAAATACTCGACGACCGGCACGCGCCTTTGGACCCAACAGGTCGGCGTGCGCGGAGATGACACCGGAGCCGGGATCGCAGTCGACAGCGCCGGCAACGCATATGTCACGGGCGACACACAAGGCCGGCTCCCCGGCTCACCCCAGACCAATCCCGGCGGCGCCGAAGCGTTCGTCGTCAAGTACTCCGAGAAAGGGTCACGCATCTGGGTCCAACAGCTCGCCGCCAGCGGCGCGGGCGGTATCGCAGTCGACGGTGCCGGCAACGTGTACCTGACAGGCGAAGGTGGCGGCCAGCAACCCGGCGAGCCGCCAATCATCCAGGGAATCATCTATGGCTTCGTCGCGAAATATTCGACGACCGGGACGCGTCTATTCGTCCACCAGCTTCGCGGCGCGGCCGCAGCCGCAATCGCATCCGACAACGCCGGAAACACCTTCGTAACCGGCAGCGGAACACACCTCGCCGGCGCCCTCGATCCGCCCGCCGGCGAAAGCGACATCTTCATCGCACGCAACCTCTAAGGCGCAGGCGAGAGGGCACAGCTCACCAGTGCTCGTAAACCACTCCTGAGGGACGCGCGGCTCGTCAGAACTCACTGCCGGGCGGAGGTGGCCCTGGCTTTGGCCGCGGAAGTGGCGGGAGGTCGTTCGCCCAGCTGTCATTCGCGATGACGGCGACGGAACCGTGTGGCCCTACGGCGTAAGACGTGTACTCATTGCCAGTCGAGACCCAACAGTACGCAGCGAAGCCGTCCGTTGGTGCTCTGCGGAACGCGTGCGCCAGCGGGTGCGCTGCCACGAGGCTGCTCTCAATAAGCGACCTTGCCTTACCAACCGTCGTCGGTTGGGCGTTAAGGAACTCACCCCGAGCAGATGTTCGGCACGCTTCATCGGCACGCTGCTGCAGCGTGGCCGGCGCGGCTGTCTTCGTTTGCGCAGCCTTCGTTGTCGTCGGTGCCGACGCAGTCCCACCCCCGCCCGAGCACCCGGCAACAGCAAGCACGATCCCAATCGCGGCGGCAGCGCCGACGTTCGGCCGTCTTGCGTGAGTCATCACGTTCAGTACGACGCCCAGCGCCGCCAAACGGTTCCCGACCCGGCGGCTTGATCGGCACCAATGCGCTCTTCGCCCGAACACAGCACTTCATCCACCCCAGTGTCCGTACACCACTCCTGAGGCCGACCCGTGTCGGCGACACTCGGATCGGTCATGCCACAATCCAATCGTGTCGACCGAGTCCTCGATCCAGAGGTTCTATCGGGTCACCCGCGCCGATGACTGAGGAAGCCGTCGAGTTCTCTATCTCGACTTGGCAGCAGCCGATGCCCGGGGCGCCCAGTCCCGCCCGAGCCCAAGTGCTGGACCGTCTCGTCCAGATGATCGATTCCCTCGGCGATCATCGACTCCGGGTCGCGATCGATGGTCTCACTGCAGCGGGCAAGACAAGCCTCGCTCACGAGTTGGCTTACTCGCTGAGCCGCCGAGGCCGGCCCGCCTTCAGAGCATCGCTTGACGACTTCAAGCGACCGTGGAGCGACCGTCACCTCTACGACCGGCAATCCGGCGAGGGCTACTACCGAAACGCGTTCGATCACGAAGCCGCGTGCAGACTGCTCTTGCAACCCGCGGGACCGACCGCCGACGGGGTGGTTTCGCTATGCAGCATTGACCCCATCACGCAGATCGATCACTCCGCGGTCCAGTCGGTGATTCCACCGAACGGCGTGCTCATCGTCGATGGCGTGTTCGCCTACCGACCAGAAATCAATGAGTATTGGGATCTTCGCATCTGGGTCGAGATCGCTCCTGAACTTTCGGTCCGCCGCGGTGTCAAACGTGACGCCGAGGCGTCCGGCAGCGAGGAAGAGGCCGAGGCACTCCACCGGGACCGCTACATGGTTGGCGAGCTCCTCTACATCGATGAGGTAAACCCGTCCTCATTTGTCGACGTCATCCTCGACAACACCGACTTCGACAGCCCGCGAATCGTCCATCCGCCTGGCTAACCACGCTGATCAGAAGATGTGGCGTGGCGGCGAGTCGAGTGACAGCGCAGATCGCACCCGAGTGTCCGTTAACCACTCCAGAGGAGGGACACGCTTAAGTGCGCAACCTGTCCAAGTCGCTGGGCGGGCGTCTCTGCAAGGCCACGCTGCACGAGGCGGCAGTCGGGATAGAACCGCCCTATCCAGTAGTCCCGGACCGCCGCGCTAGTCAGCACCTCTCCTCGCTCGATGCGAGATGCAAGTTCGCGTGCCTCAACCGGTACTCGTCGCTCGGAGCCCCCATCGCAAGCAGACCTTCGGGATCAAGCGCATCGAGAGTGGTCTTCACCTCGCCTACCAAGCCACGCGCGCGCCATGAACGCGCCATGACCCTCCGGCGCCTGCGCGCTCGGCGACGCTCGAACCGGCGTTGACCTGCGTGTTCACGAGTCGGGGTGCCGGGATTTGAACCCGGGGCCTCAGCGTCCCGAACGCTGCGCGCTAACCAAGCTGCGCCACACCCCGTGGGCCGAAGGAGTGTAGCGAGCCGGGATGGCCACTCACTCAGCGAATGTCCGAACGCCTTCGAGGACCCGGCCGGCGAGGTCGGCCCGGCACACGATCAGGTCGGGCAGGTACGGGTCGGGCTGGTTGTAGACCAACGGCGAACCGTCGAGCCGGGAGCAGTGGCACCCGGCCGCGATCGCGACGCCGACCGGCGCGGCGGAGTCCCATTCGTACTGGCCGCCGCTGTGCGCGTACACGTCGGCGTCACCGGTCACCACGGCCATGGCCTTGGCCCCGGCCGAGCCGAGCGGCACCAGATCGGCGTCGAGCACCTCGGCCAAGTGCTCGGCGACCGCCGGTGGCCGGGTACGCGACACGAGCAGGCGCACCTTGCCCGCATGTACGGGCGGCGGGGGAGGGGGTTGCGCGGTCGAGAGCAGCTTGCCCTGACCGGGCAGCGCGACCGCGGCGACCTTCGGCACGCCGTTGAACGCGAGTGCGACGTGCACCGCCCAGTCGGTTCGGCCTTCGCCCCACTCGCGCGTGCCGTCGAGGGGGTCGACGATCCAGACCCGTTCGCGCTCGAGCCGGGCGGGCGAGTCCTTCGACTCCTCCGACAGCACCGCGTCTTCGGGGCGGGCCCGGGCCAGGCGATCGAGGATCAGGTCGTTGCTGAGCCGGTCGCCTTCGTCCTTGGTGGCCTTGCGCGCCTGCAGGTCGAGCAGCAGCTCACCGGCCTCGCGCGCGATCTCGGCCGCGAGCTCGTGGTCGTCCACTCAGTTGAACGCCGGCTCGTCGGGATCGAGGTCGGCGCGTTCCGCAGCCGAAGCCGTGAGGAGAGGTGCGGCGGCGCGGCGGAGCACTCCGGCGTCGACCGGCTTCACGAGTGTGAGGTCGACGTCGGCGCGGCGCGCGATGAACGCGTCGTCGCGACGGTCGAGCAACAGGAGGATGCGGGCGCGGGGCAGTCGCCCGCCCGACTCCTCGAGGCGGAGGTCGATCGCGACCGCGACACCGCCCATGTTGCCGATCTGGAGATCGAGCACCACGAGATCGGGATCGACGTCGGCGAACGTGCCGCGCACGTCTTGGCCGCGGGTGACCTCGACGACTTGCTGACCGGGGCCCACGAACGCGGCGCGCACCTGGTCGCGGACCCATTGCGCATCGGCAGCTACGAGGATCGTCGTCACGGGAAGTGAGCCTAGGCGCGGGAGTCGGCCGGCTCGAACAGGAGGCTGCCGATCTCGCGGAGCGCCGAGAAGTCGTACACGTCGCGTGAGAGGTACGGGACGTAGGCGACCGTGGTCGCGCCGACGCGTGCCTGCACGCCTTGCACGTGCGCCCGTTCGAGCTCCGCGATCTCGCGGAAGTCGGCGAGGTTCCGGTAACGCTCGGCGAGCCGGTGGGCCGCGGGATCGTCGACCGCCCGCGCCAACTCGGCCGCGGCGGCGCGCAGGCCGGACGGGGCTTCGTCGCCGAACTGAGGGTGGACGCGGTTCACGATGAGCGCGTCGATCGACTGACCGTTGCGATCGAGTTGGCGCGCGAAGAACTGCGCCTCTTCCATCGCGTCGCGTCGAGGTGACGTCACGAGCACGAAGCCGGTCTCGGGCGCGGCCAGCAGCGCCTCTACGGCGACTGCCCGATCGCGAAACCCGGCTTCCATTCCCTCGAACGCGCGGAAGAACGCGACGACGTCGTCGATCGCCTCCGAACCGACCACCCGGGCGACGGTTCGGAGAAACGTCTGCACCGCGACGCTCGCGACGCGCAGGTACGCGCGGGTCGGCATCATCAGCATCCGGAAGATTCGATTGTCGAGCAGGCGCAGGAGTCGGCGCGGCGCGTCGAGGAAGTCGAGCGCGTGACGGGTCGGCGGCGTGTCGATCACGATCAGGTCGAACTGGCCGCCGTCGTGGAGCTCGTGGAGCTTCTCCATCGCCATGTACTCCTGCGTGCCGCCGAGCGCTCCGGAGACGTTGCGATAGAAACGATTCTCGAGGATTCGTTGCGCCTGCTCGGATGTGGTCGCGTTGCCGGTCACGAGCCGGTCGAACGTCGACTTCGTGTCGAGCATCATCGCCGCGAGGTCGCCGTCGGGCTTGGCGGAGTGATCGTCGTCCCAGCGATAGCGGGGAATCTCGCTGGGCGCGTCGGAAAGGGTCTCCAGGCCGAGCGCGTCGGCGAGGCGCTTCGCCGGGTCGATGGTGATCACGCACGTGCGGCGGCCCTGCCGCGCGGCCTCGAGCGCGAGCACCGCCGCGATCGTCGTCTTGCCGACCCCGCCGCTTCCGCAGCAGATCAACACCTCGTGCTCCGACACGAGGCTCGCGATCCGGCCGCCGTCGGGCAAGGTCACAGTGCCTCGATTCCGCACGCGAGTGCGCCGGCGAGCGCGTCGACCTGCGGGCGACCGATGTCGGGAGTGAACAGGAAGGGCAGCTCGATCTGCGGGAGCGGGAGGCGCTCGCCGAGTCGCTCGATCTGCTCGTGTTGCACCGCGTGCCGCTCGGACCGGAACTCGATCGCGTGCACGAGGTCGTGGGCCTCGCGTTCCGACACGAAGCGACCGCATGCCTCTGCGTCGTTCATGAGGTCTTCTACCGACGCGGTGACGCCGGCGGGAAGCGGTTCGAAGCACTGGTTCACGATCACCGGCCCGAGCGCGACTCCCGCCCGATCTTCGATCGCGTAGGCGGTCTCGATCACCTCGCTCACTGGCGTCTCCTCCGGCAGCGTCACGAGCATCACCTGGCAGCGCGCGGGATCGGACAACAGGGCGACGACGTCGGCGGCCTGCTTGTTGATCGGCCCGACGCGCACCGCGTCGAGCAGCCCGCGCGGCGAGAGCAGGAAGGAGATCGCGTGCCCGGCCGCGGGTGCATCGACGATGATCAGGTCCGCCGCGCGCGACTCGTCGAGCGACTTCACCTTCCCGAGCACGAGGATGTCCTTCATCCCGGGCACGGCGGTGGCCACGACGTCGAGGGCGCCCGACGCGATCAGTCGCTTCGAGATCCGGCGCATGCCGTGGGTCTCCAGGTAGTCGACCAGCGCCGCGTCGGGAGTGAGGAAGCGGGCCCGCACTCCGGGATCGAGGTCGAGCTCGTCGTACGACAACGCCGGGGTGTCGAACATCGTCGGGAGTCCCGATTTGCCCTCGACCTCTACGATGAGCACGCTCGACCCGGCCCGTGCGGCGGTCACCGCCAGCGCGGCCGTCACGGTCGTCTTCCCGACGCCACCTTTCCCCGCGACGATGACGACGTGAGAGGTGGAGCAGAAGTGCGCAACCTCCATCCCCGCATGCTACGAGAGGCCGATGCGATTCCCCCAGGTCCGAGTCCGCGCCGCTGCCGCCGCCGTGCTCGTGCTGCTCGCGGTGGGTTCCTGGGCGCTCGGCGTGGGGGCGACCGGTGCCGGCGCGGCATCCGTCCATGACTCCGGTCGCCGGGGCATCGTGGTCGTGCAGGTCAACGGGCTGCTCGACCCGTCGAATGCCGCGCTGATCCAGAAGTCGTTGCGCGAGGCCAAAACGGCCGCCGTGTCGCTGATCGTGTTCCAGCTCGACGGATCCGGCGCGGTCGACGTGAACACCTCCGCGCTCGTACGAGCGATCCGGGACTCTCCCGTGCCGGTCGCGGTCTGGGTCGGCCCGTCGGGAGGTGGAGCCCGCGGGGCCAGCGCGCTGCTGGCGTTGTCGGCCGCGTACGTGGCAGTCGCGCCGGGCGCGCACATCGGGCCCGTGCTCCCGGTCGATTTCGGGCATCCCAGCGCGCAGGCCGTTGCGAAGTCCGTTGTCCCTGCGGGCAGCGCCGTGCTCCGCCATCATCTGTCGGGCAAGACTGCGCTCGCCGACAAGCTCATCGACGGTACCGAGCCCACCGTCGGCGGCTTCATCGTCGGGCTCGACGGACGCGTGCTGCACACCGCGGCCGGCGACGTGCGCATGTCGACCTCGACGGTTGTCGGCGTCGGAGTGAATCGCCGAGTGCAGACGAACCAAGACGTCGGCTTCCGCAAGCTCGATCTCACCCAACAGCTCGCGCACACGCTCGGCACGCCCTGGGTCGCGTACTTCCTGTTCGTCGCCGGGCTGTCGCTGATGCTGTTCGAGTTCTTCACCGCCGGAGTCGGTATCGCAGGCGTGGTCGGCGCGAGCGCGCTCGTCGGCGGGTGCTTCGGGTTCTCGCACTTGCCGTTCGCGCCGTGGGCGCTCGGCCTGCTCGGGCTCGGCATCTTCGGGCTCGCGGTCGACCTGCAAGCCGGCGGCCTCGGACCGTGGACGTTCATCGGCGGCGGCGCGCTCGTTGCCGGTTCGATCTGGTGTTACGACGGCGCGAGCGCGCTCGACCCTTCGTGGTGGATTCTGGTGTTGGTGTGCGGTGCAACCCTCTTGTTCGTTTTGTCCGGCATGACGGCAATGGTGCGAAGTCGGTTCTCGACGCCGACCATCGGCCGCGAAGAATTGATCGGCGAGATGGGCGTCGCCGAAGTGGGCGTCGATCCCGATGGTGTCGTGAAGGTCCGCGACGCGTTGTGGCGTGCCCGTACGAACCGTGCGACCCCTATCGCGGCAGGTGAGGCGGTACGCGTCGTCGCGGTCGAGGGGGTCCTGCTCGAGGTCGAGCCCGAGGCCGGCGGTGCACGCGATTACCGCGAACGGTCGAGCCACCAATAGCGCAAAGGGCCGGCCGGGACGCCGCGCGAAAACTTCTGCTTGTCACCGCGGGAGCGGCCGGATACCTTCCGCGCGCTGAGGGGATGTTCGGGGACGGAGTAGGCGTGGCACTCGGCCTTATTCACGAGACTTGGCACCTGAAAGCAGCGTGTCGAGGTCCGGAATCTGCGTTGTTCTTCCCACCGTCGACGCCGGAGCGGCGAGACGATCGTGAGGCGCGCGAAGCGCACGCGAAACAGATCTGCGCGCAGTGCCGGGTGCGCGAAGACTGTCTCGAGTTCGCGATCCGGGTGCGCGAGCCGCACGGGATCTGGGGCGGGTTGACCGAGGCCGAGCGGCGCGTGCTCTTCCCGGAAGCCGAGCTGTAAGCCGTCGCGCCGCGCTATTCGCCCAGGTCAGGCGCCACTTCGGCTCGCGCGGGGTGGCACGTAGACTGGATGGATGAGAGCCGTTGACGCTTCGGTAGAAGCCCCCGTCGCGGCGCCGACGCCGGGCTCGCCGCCGATTCGCGA
>Ga0265338_10003810_pt1 | contig 20958 bp, 18 predicted proteins | sample 42126metaG_FD_193579 | JGI IMG/M metagenome (GOLD analysis project Ga0265338, IMG submission 193579) | Rhizosphere microbial communities from Carex aquatilis grown in University of Washington, Seatle, WA, United States - 4-21-26 metaG | ecosystem: Host-associated > Plants > Roots > Rhizosphere... | reverse complement strand
TGGGTTGTCTTCATGGGTTTGTCTGGCCGTCCTTGACGACCAGTGATTTCACGCGGGCCAGAAAGTCCTCGACCGCGTCTGTCTTTTCGATGGTGAGCGCCTTTTCCAGGTATTCGACGCTCTTGGCGTAATGCCGGTTTTTGAGTTCGATGTTGGCCAGCTCGAGGCTGGCGATATAGGTGCTGCTGGCGACGTGGTAGGCCGCCTCGAACGCGAGGGTCGCCCTCGGGACATCGTCGTCGGAGGCGTAGGCCCGGCCGAGGCTGATGAGGGCCTTACCGTCCAGAGGGTTGATCTTCAGCAGCCGGTCCAGCTCGCGGCGGGTCTCCGGCCATTTCCTTTCCGCGGTGTAGAGGTCGGCCCTGGTCTGCAGCAATGCCACGTTTGCAGAATCGGCGCCCTGCGCATCAAACCGGTCCAGCACGCGCTCGGCATCCTGCAGCTTTCCACCATAGATCAAGACCTGGGCGTAGTGGAGAAGCTTCTGCCCGCCCATCTCGGGCGAGGCGACAAGCACCTTGTGGTATATCTCCGCCGCCTCCGGGACCAGGCCCTGCTCAGCATAGAGGTCGCCCAGGATCGTGAGCTCCTCGGTATTGGCGACGCCGGTTCCCGCGGCGGTCTCAAGGAGCACGGTCGCCTCCAACTTGCGGTTCTCGGCAAGCAGGATGTTCGCGTACGCAAGCCAGTACCTCGCTTCGCTCGGCCGCTCCTTGATGAGGTTCTTCACCAGGGACTCGGCGCGGGTGAACTGCTTTCCGCCGATGCAGATCCCGAGGAGCCCCTCCTTCCAGTCCACGTTGGAGGGATCTCCGCTGAGCGCCTGCATGTACGCCATCTCCGCCGAGACGAGGTCCCCTTCCTTTTCGAGGCAGTATCCGAGGAGCCCGAAGGTCGTGGAGTCGCGGTCACCGAGCACCACGGCCCTCGAGAAGCACGGAACCGCCTCAGCGTACCGGGCGGTCGAATAGTAGAGGATCCCCAGGTTCACCCACGCGCGAAGGAACGTCGGATATCGCTTCACCGAGCTCCGGTAGTTGGCCTCCGCCTTCTCGTTCTCCCCGGCGGCGTAGTACGCGTTTCCGAGGATGAACTGGAACGCCGGGCTGGGCTCCTCCTTGTCCGTACTCATCGCCTCGAGCAGCTTCACGGCGAAGGACGGATTGGACGAGAGCATCGTCACGACCTTCTGGTAGAGGGCATACTCCTCCTCCGTCATCTCCGGCTCCCTCTCCTTGAGGAACGAGCTAGACTCGTTGATGATCCGCTTCGGATCGAGCTTGGGCTCGGAGGCGAAGGCGGGGCCGAGGAGCGCGGCCGCGAGGGAGAAGAGGAGAAGAGTCTTGGAGGATTTCATTGCCTAAATCGTGAATGGAGAGCCGTTCGTCCACTTGTACCACACGAGCTGCTGCACCATGCAGCGCACCTTCTTCCCCTTCCTGATCGCCGGGCTGAACTGCCACTCGTCCCGGACGCACTCGAGGACGATGGCGTCGAACTTCGCGTTGCCCGAGGGCCTCATCACTCGGATGGTCGTCACCGCCCCCTCGGTGTCGATGACCAGGAGCAGCGTCACGCGAAGCGACTGCGCGTCCTCGCGGACGCGGCTTGAGACCCTGGCAATGGTCTTGACCACCGCCAAGGGAGGCTGATCCACCTCGCTTTGCTGGTAGATGTGCTGGAATTCGCCCATGCTGCCGGACTTCGGCTTCAGGTCGGAGAGCAGCTGCCCGAATTGGATGGTTGCGCGCGGGGGAAGGTCGGCCGGAGGCATCAGCCTGCTGAGATCCGGAGGAACCACCGCCAGCTTCACCGGGCTGTCCGACGCTCCGATGTCGATGCCGGTCAGGGGAATGGCAGTCTCGATCGGCACGGAATGGTCTTCGGGCCTCGGCGGCGGGGGCTCGGTGACGGCGGTCACCGCCCGGAGGTCCTCGATCTCGGTCGGGACCTCGACCCCCCTCACCATCTCGAAGTGCGCGATCCCCAGGAAGAGGACAAACGTGAGCCCCGCCCCGAGGGACACGTAGAGCGCCTCGTCGGCGAGCCGTCCGGTGAGGCTCCTGAATCTGGGGATAGATGCTGCCTCGGCCATCGGAAAGAAGTCAGGGTTTCTCCAGATGGGTCGTGGCAAACTCCACATGCTGAATTCCGGAGCGCTTCGCCTCCGAATACACGGCGGCGAATATTCCCAGGTTGGACGAGCGGTCCCCGCGGATGATCAGCGTCGGGACCCGTCCTATGGCGGCCTGCTTCACGACCGCGGCGACCTGGTCCGTGCGGATCTCCTGGCCGTCGAAATAGATGCGGTTGTCCGCCGTGATCGCGATAAGGAGGGCGTTCTGGTCGCCGCTCAGCGAACCGCTGACGTCCGGCTTCTCGACCTCGACACCCGGGTCGTTGATGAACGCGCTGCTGATCATCAGAAAGATGACGAGCACCATGATGCAGTCGACCATCGGCACCATGTCGATGTGGGTCGCCTCGAAGCGGCTGCGTCCTAGGTTTTTGCCGATCATGTTGATGCGTCGAGCCAGACGCTGCGTTCCATGCCGTTCAGTTTCTGCATGTACCTTCGCAGGCTCCCGTTGGCGAGGTGCACGACCATGAGTGCCGGAATCGCCACAACGAGGCCCGATTCCGTGGCAACAAGCACCTCCGAGATGCCCCGCGCCAGTCCCTCCATCGTCTTCTCCATCGAGTGCCCCGAGAGGCTCTCAAACGTCGTCACCATCCCGCTCACCGTGCCAAGTAATCCGAGCAACGGAGCCGCGGCGATCATGGCTCCCAGCGCGATCCGCTGCTGTCTGAAGGACTCCTGCATCTCCTCCCGCGCCCGCCGCAGTTCCGGCAGATGCCGCTCCTGCGCCGATCCCCGGCGGTCAAGTTCGCGGCTCGACCGCCAAATCGAGAAGAGCAGCTTGAAGCACCTCGAGTACAGGATTACCGACAGGCCGAGGATCGCGATCATCACGGGACCCCCCCTTTCGACGAGCTCGATGAGGGGTTTCATACGGAGGCCGCCTTCTCCCCGTCCTTCGCGGTCTCGTTGGCCGTCATGAACTCCAGCGCATAGCGCTCGAGCGAAGACAGGTTCCTCTGGATGCGGTGCGCCAGGAATCCGTGGGCGATCAGCGTTGGTATGGCGACGATCAGGCCCAGCTCGGTGGCGACCAGCACCTCGGAGATTCCGCTGGCCAGCTTGCCCGCGTTGCCGGTGCCGAAGACCGTGATCAGCGCAAATGTCCGGACCATGCCGACAACGGTGCCCAGCAGGCCCATGAGCGGCGCCGCCGTCGCGATGACGGCGAGCAGGGGGAGCCGGCGCTCGTAATGGAGCCTCTGGCGCAGCAGCACCGACTGGAGATGTTCCTCCAGGATGTCCTTGGAGCTGTCGGCATACTGCAGCCCGACCTGGAATATCTCGCGCACGGGCGCGCTGAGCGTCTTGACGGCCTGCTCGACCTGGGCCCGGGAGCCTGCGGACACCTTCGCAAGGAACGCGTGCACCACTTCGGGCGGGTCGACCGCAAGACGGGAAAGGTCGCCAAGCTTCTGGCCGATCATTGCCAGCGAAAGTAGTCCAACGGCGATGATCGCGTAGGCGACGGGGCCGCCCTTCTGGATGTGGTCGAAGACCGTGCCCTTTGTCTCCTTCAGGCGCAGGGCCTTGCCCCCCGAGGCATCGGCAATGATCGTCGCCGGCTTGCCCTGAAAGAACGCCGAGGCGTCCTGAGTCTTCCAGGAAGAGAGCCTGTAGGTCACAGGATAGACGGATCCCGCGCGCGGCCTTGCCGTTCCGGCGCCCGTTCCATCGTCCGGCAGGAAGTAGGTTTCCGGCCCGAGGAAGGCGAACGTGCCCTTGATCACCTGGTTGTTCCCCTCGACGAGCGAGCTTCCAGACGCCGTATAGCCCCCCAGGGACTGCTTCGTGCGCGCCAGGAGGAATTCCGCGATGTCGATGGCGGACTGGGCGGTCGAGGCGGAGGATTCGTCGTCGAGTTTCTGCTCGAGCGCCTGAATGCGGTCGGAGAGCAGCTGGCCCTCGCCGGGTGCCAAGCTTTCTTCGAAGGCCGTCATGCCGTCGTGGGCAAGCGTGCTGATGTAGGCGGAGTTCTTCCGCGTCGCATCAAGTTCCATCAGAAGCTTCCTGCGCTGCTCGGAATAGTCCTCACGCCCCGCCTCAAGGCGCTCAATCTGGCTTTGGGCCGTGACGATCCGGTCCTCGGTCAGGCGCATCTCCTTGAGCAGGGGCGCCTTCTCGCCCGCGATGCGGCTGCGGGTGCTGTTCAGCTCGTCGGCCGCCTTTCGCAGCCGCTCGCCGTAGTCCGCCGTCGCGCGCCTCATCGCGTCGTCGAAGGTCTCCTCGGCACGGACGCTCGCCGTGAGGAGGAACAGTGACACCAGTGCCGGAAGGAGTCGGGTGTTCATTCGGGCTCAGTTCTTGAGGTTATCAGCCACGGGCCGGCCGAGGACGGCCGGCACGGCGACAAAGTCCGGATCGGCCTTGTCGTTGTAGACCGCCATGAGATTCTCGACCGGGCGTACCGCGTCGGGACTCGGGTCCCACTGCCATCCTCGGTTCCCGGGCGCCCCGTACCATGCCTTTGCGGCCGCGCGGTCGAGCGCGTAGCCGCGGCTCAGCCCCCAGTAGATAACCTCAAACGATTTCGCCCCCTGATCGCCCGCGATCGTGAGCACCTCGTCGCCGCATGTCACCGTGCGGTTGAACAGCGCGCAGCGGTTAAGGATGGTCATGGCCAGCTGCATGCGTTCGCCCGAGGCGAGGCCTGAATTCGCGAGGCTTCGGTACGGGAGCTCCAGCGCCTCCGACAAGCGGGGTGGAAGCCAGGGACGCATCTCGACCAGCTTCGCCGAGAGCGCCTGGATCCTCACGTCCGCTGCATGCAGGTCATCCCCCGCGGCTTTGTTCTTGGCCTGCAGCGTATCGAACTCCTCGCGGTCCTTGGCCGTCGTCGCTCTGAGAAGCTCGCTCTTCTCCTCGAGCGCCTGGGCACGTTCCTTCAAGCCGTTGATCGTCGACTCAAGAAGGGGCTTCTCCGACACCCACGCGCTTTCGACCCGCGCAGTCTCCAGCCGGGTCTTGATCCAGTCGCTCGCCGCTTTTTCGCCCGGTGCGAGCGGGTCGGTTGCGGGCTCGGCGGCCCGAGCGGCCGCAAGCAGGAGGGCCGGCAGCAGAAAACGCCAGACGGGGTGAATAGAAGGCATAATCATGTTTGGGAAGGGGTACCTAGAACCGCAAAAGGTGATCGATTGCCGTTTGCATGGCGATTCCATTGCCGAGGCATTTCAATGCCTCTTCAGCCGGGGTATATAAATGATTCCTGCTCGGCATGGGGTTGCCAATGTCGCCTTTGCAGACTCCGTGCCATCCGTCCCGGATCGATGCTAAGGCGTTTGAGCAAAGCATGTAGCGACTCCGATGCAATTGTACGAACTTCCCGGATCCTTGGGAGATGGTTGCAAGCACCCGCTTTCAGCCAGGGCCCTTGCTCCCGTTTGGACGTAGCCAACCAACGCGAAATCCGGAGCATTCGCGGGTCTTTCGCGAATAGTGTTGATGCCCATGCGTGCAAGGCTCGCATTGTTGGAATTATGGCTGTCGCCGCCGAGCCCCCCGCCGGGTGCGAAGTTCTCCTGCTGGAGGATGATTCCGTTCTTCGAAGGAGATTGTCCGCGCACCTTCGCAGCCTTGGAGCGGAGGTGACCGAGGTCTCGACGATTGAGAAGGCGCGCGTCGCGCTGTCAGGGCTGCATTTCGATTTCGCGCTCGTCGACCTTCATCTTCCGGACGGCGAGGCCCTCGAGCTGCTTCGGGAAGGGGCTTTCTCGGAGAACACGGGCGTGGTCGTGATGACGGCATTTGGCGGGATAAAGGATGCGGTCGAGGCGATGCGTCAGGGCGCGGGAGACTATCTCTCCAAGCCGTTTGAGCCGGACTCGTTGCCCATTGCGTTCATGCGCTGCAGAGAAAAGCGCGGGATCGCGCGGAGGGACGAGTTTCGCGCCGGCGAGCATTCGTCGGCGGAGGGTATCGAGCTCTTCTTCGGAGAGAGCCTCGGCGGGATCCGCAGCAAGCTCGACATGATCCTCTCGTCCGAGCGGAGGCTGGAGAGGAATCTTCCCCCGATCCTGATCGAGGGCGAGACGGGCACGGGAAAGAGCCTCCTGGCCGGCTGGCTGCACCGGCAGGGCCCCCGTGGCTCCCGGCCCTTCATCAAGGTGAACTGCGCCGCCCTTCCCGAAACTCTCGCCGAATCCGAGCTGTTCGGGCATGAGCGCGGGGCGTTTACGGATGCCCGGACCGCAAGGATCGGGCTTTTCGAGGCGGCAGATGGCGGCACCCTGTTGCTGGACGACATCGGGACGCTATCTCCAACCTCCCAGGCCAAGGTATTGGCGGTCGTCGAGGACCACGCCATCAGGCGCCTGGGAGCGACCAAGGAGATCGGAGTGGACGTGAGGCTGATCGCCGCATCGAACGAACCGCTTTCAGACCTGGTCAAGGGCGGCATGTTTCGCGAGGACCTCTACCACCGGCTCCACCTTCTCCACCTGACGCTGCCGCCCCTGAGGGAACGCGGACTGGACGTCATCGCGCTGGCGAAGCACCTACTTGAGCGCATCGCCCGGCGGCACCGGATGAAGGGCATGTCCCTCTCGCCCGCTGGCGAATCGCGCCTCCTGGCCTACGGCTGGCCCGGGAATGCCCGGGAACTTGCGCATGCCATCGAGCGGGAGCTCATTTTCGCCCAAGGGCGCGTCTTGGACTTCGAGAGCCTTGGCGCGCCGCCGCCTCATGCGGTGACCGGATGGCGGAATCCCATCTGGCGCGTTCCGGACGAGGGATTCACCATAGATTCCGTCATTGCGGACCTCATCAACGAGGTGCTTCGGGAGACGGATCACAACATCTCGGCCACGGCCAGGCGATTGGGAGTCACCCGGGAATTTCTTCGCTACCGGCTGAATGAACAGAAATCCCGCGAGTAGAGAGACCGAATGCGCGGGATGCAGATCCGGGATTTGACGGCAAGGCAGCCAATATCGCATCGGGCCCATCACCATAGCCCCTCACATACCGTGCGCCTTCAACCATTCCGCCGGGCCGAGTATGCCGGTTGGAATCGGCATAATTTGATAAGGTGATGATTGAAAATTCCTTGTGAGAATCATGCGTGAACTGGCACCCGAGATGCATTACGGTCGCACCACGGACGACCCAGGCCGTCTCGCGACGCCCCAATCCCCTCAATGACGTTTCGCCGATCCGGCACGAGATTCGCCCCCCAGACCCGCCTGGCGCTGGTTCTCTTGTCATTGGCCGCCATAGCGGGCCTTTCGGCGGCGCATGCGCAAACCGCTGCCCCGGAATCGCCGGAAGGCGTGAAAGGGAATCAGGCCTCGGAGAATTCCTATCTTCCGCCGCTGGCCAGGGACAAGTTCGACCCGGTCCGGTTCATGAACGCCTTCGCGTCCCACTACTACCTCCACCCGGAAAATCCATCCGCGCCCCAGTTCGTCTTCTTTCCCCCAATTCCCCCGCCGCTCGAATCGGAGATTCCCGTGCTCGCTCCCTACGACCCGGGTCCGCCGGCGCCCGCAGAACTCGAGGCATTTGTCGGGGAGACGTTCTATTCGTTGTTTGGAGCCCGGCTTGCGTCAGGCGATCTCCCAAGGCCGTTGCGGGAGCGAATCGTGGCCTATAGGCTCGCAAAGGTCGGTCTCCAGGAGGCGCTACGCGCGCAGATCCTTGGCCTAAAGGATGCCGACCCGGATGTGCGAAGGAAGCAACTAGAGGCCTTCGCGAACCAACAGGCGCCAAGGATCCTCGAACTGGAGGCCACGGCCGACCAGCTTCGGGCAGACCTGCGGCCGGTTCGCGTCCTGGGGCTGCAGGTGGATGGCGCCGACCCCGGCGGGCGCCTCAGCCGGAAAATTCACCTGGTGCGCGACACACCGGCGGATGCCGCCGGACTCGCGAGCGAGGCCGAGGCGATAAAGGGTGCTGCGTTCTTTCAGGAGGGTCTCCCCCTCCCGCAAAGGAGGCTTCTTCTGGAGGCGGCGGCCGAGCTGCAGTCAAAGATAAACCCGGGGTTCGGTACGACCGGGGTCGCGCCGGGGATGGGCATTATCTTTTTCTCGCCCGAGGCGTCCCGGATCCCAATCCCGGGGGAGCCGCAGGAGCCGCTGAAGGGGATCGTAAGCGAATACCTTGCGTCAAAGGACGCGCTGAAGGCCGAGCTCCGCGACGCGCTTGCGGCGACCGACAATGCGCCCACGGACACCCGCAAGGAGACCTTGGCGCAGATGTCGTCGGCCCAGGCGCCCCGCGTCTCCCGCGTCGAGGCCCTGGCGGAGGAGATTCGCCGCGGCCTGGCGGCCGTCACGAACCCGCAGGGCCCCCCAGCCCTCGCACCGATACCCCCGGAGCTGGCGTCGCGCATTTCCGATTACCGCAGGCACAAGGTTGAACTCCTGAAGACGCTGCGCGCCCTGCTCGTCGCCCCCTCGCCCCGCGGCGAGGCGGCCCACAACCCGAATACGGAACAGTCGGACGCGGGCGCCGGAACGCTGGCATGGATGCACGACGGATCGACCAGAACGGAGATACAAACCAACGAGCTGAGGGTCTCCGTCGCGGAGTTCGACCACCGGCAGAACGAGCTCATCGCCGCGCTCAACACCGAGGAAGCGGGTATTCGAGCGAGCCTAGCCGACTACGTCAGGTCCGCAGGCGGCCCCCTCGACAGCAAGTCCGTAAACGACCTGCTGCGGGACTTCGAGGCCGCCCGCCAACGGCAGGAGCTCTGGGACCGGTATCGGGACTACCAGGCCGCGGTCCTGCTGCCCGGCCTCTCACCTGGACAGCGCCGCATACTATTTGACGCGGCAATCGAGCAGCTGGCGCTTCCCCTGCCGGCCGGCGAGCGGACCAACTGACGACGGGAGCCCGAGACGCACCATCGATGCCCCGGTTCAAACTAGAATACTCGATCGCCGCGCTTTTCACGGGGGCCCTGCTTCTCGCCATTTTTGCCGCGCTGGTGATTTGGTTCCGGTCGGACCTTCGGGCCGAGATCCACCTAAAGATCATCGAGCGCGACTCCGCGGTCCTGTATCCAATGGCGCTCCAACAGCTGGCCGACAGCTCCGCCAACACGCCCCCGGGCGCGACCAGCGCGCTCACGGCGCTGCTCACGAGCGCCCGCCAAAAGGGGATGCTGGCCGTCGCCGTGTTCGACGGCGACGGCAACACCGTCGAATCCGTGCCAGCCACCCAGCTCTTCGTCGAGCTTCCGACGGTCGACTTCCTGAAGCTCCAGGGCGGCGCACCCATCAGCAGGTATCATCCCGCGTTCCCGCTCGACCAGTATTTCGCCGGAGTGTCGACCGCGCAGCGGCAGACCCCCGTGCTCGAGGTCCTGCTGCCGCTGCCGGGCCCGGGCTCGTCGAAGCCGCAGGGATTCGTGCGCTATTACATCGATGCCCGTCCGCTTTCGCGAGAACTGGCCAACATCGACAACCGGATTGACCGGCAGACTGCCGTCACCCTACTTGTCGGCGCGGTCCTGATCGCTGTCGTCATGACCGGCGCGGCGTTCAGCGTGAACCGCGCCCAGAGGATCATTGCCGAGCGAAACGAGCGGCTCACCAGGGCGAATTTTGAGCTCACGCTCGCGTCCAAGGCGTCCGCGGTGGGGCAGATCACATCGCATCTCATCCACGGCCTCCAAGGGTCGGTTGAGGGACTGCGCGCCGTGGTGGCGAGTCGCAAGGCGGATCCCTCCAACCCGGCCTGGGAGTCGGCGGCCGACTACACCGAGCGCCTCCAGGTAATGATCAGGGAGACGGTCTCGATGCTCAGCGACGCGAGCGCAAGCGCCACGTATGAGCTTTCGGGCCGCGAGCTCGCGGAGACAGTCCGCGAGAGAAACAAGGCGGCGGCGGCGGAAAAGGGCGTGGTGCTGGAAGTCAACGAGGGATTCGCCGCCAACACGGACAGCCACCGCGGCAGCCTGCTCTGCCTCATCGCCAACAACCTTGTGCACAACGCGATCATCGCGACCGACCCGGGCAAGAAGGTTTCCGTCTCCTGGGTCGACACGGGCTGGGCCATCGTTCTTACCGTGCGGGACGAGGGTTCGGGCATTCCCGAATCCATGCAGAAGCATCTTTTCAAACCCGGAAGAAGCGGGCGACCGGGCGGGTCGGGGTTAGGGCTGGCTATTAGCCAGCTCCTGGCCCGCCAGATCGGCGCAGAAATGGTCCTACTGTCGACCGGATCCGAAGGAACGACCTTCAGGGTCACGCTCCCTCACAAGGACTAATCTCAAAAACGCGGCCGGCGACGCCCACCTTAGACGGGCCTCACCTCGATCTTGGCGGCCTCCGGAAGGCCGAGCGTGGCCTCTCCCTCCTTAAGCTCGCACCTAACAATTCCGCTCGTGTGGTCGCGTTCCCGCACCCGCACACGGGCGCCGGGCTTCAGCCCGGTGCGCTGGATGAATTCCAGGAATGGCGGGCTCTGGTCGAGAATGCGCTCCACGCGGAGGGGCCTCTGCGCCTCGCATGTCGCCAGCGTCACCCCCTTGCCGCGGTCCAGCACCGGGCACTTTACGCTGGGAATCGGGTCGCCGTGCGGATCCGCTGCGGGATGGCCGAGGATTGCGTCGATGCGGAGCAGCACCCGGTCCGAGATGGCATGCTCGAGGGCCTCCGCCTCCTCGTGCACGTCCTTCCAGTCCATCTTCAGCACATGGACGAGAAAGGTCTCGATCAGCCTGTGCTTGCGCACGACCGCGAGCGCCAGGTCCCGCCCCTCCGGCGTAAGCCGCACCCCTTCGCGGGGCCGGTGCTCAAGCAATCCGCGCGACGCCATCGACTTCACCATCGTGGTGATCGTCCCGGGTGTAACTCCAAGCGTATCCGCGAGGGTTCCCGTCGCTACAATCGCATCCTTGTCGGAGGAATGGACGAGGATGGCCTTTAGGTAGTTTTCGACCGTGCTCGTCGGCATGGCTCAATGGAAATGTAGAGGAATTTTGAAGACAATTAAATTTTATCTTTGACGACTCAAAACCATTATTTCTACATGTCATAACTATAGATTCTGATACTCAATTCCCTGCAATGCCCGGAGTGCCAGCCGCTTCTCCGAAGGGGGGCGTTTCGCTCGAGGGCCTCCACGGCAGCGTCTCCGTGCCATCCCACGCGGCTCGTCCCTGGCGCCAGTACCTGGCCTTTGCAGGACCGGCGCTTCTCGTGAGCGTCGGTTACATGGACCCTGGCAACTGGGCGACCGATCTGCAGGCGGGCGCCCAGTTCAAGTACACCCTGTTGTGGGTCGTCGGGCTGTCCAGCACGATGGCCCTCTTCTTGCAGATCATCGCCGCCCGCCTGGGAATCGTCACGGGAAAGGACCTCGCTCAATGCTGCCGCGACTACCTCCCGGCCTGGACGCGGTGGTCTTCTACGGCCACGACAGGGTGACGCTCCGTATGCGTTCAATTCCCGCAGGATGATGTGGTTCTTGAATGTCAGGGGTCACTTGACCCCTGACAGTCAAAAGAGCAAAGCTGGGATTCCTACTTCGGCGCGCGTCCGCTGTCCAAATGAGAATCTGATCCCCGGGCATCGTCTCTTGAGTGGCGCACCGTAACCGGGGCCGGTTCGGCGAGCACATCGGCTACTGTTCGCAGCAAAACGTCGGGCTGGACTGGCTTGGTAAGGATTCGCTCTGCTCCGAGGCGTTTCGCGGTCGGCAGGTAGACCTCCTTGCTAAACCTATGGCCGCCAGATATAGCGATAACACGGGGCCTGGGCTCCGTTTGCCGCAGCTCGTCGATCAGCTTCAGACCATCCATGTCGGCCATCACGAGGTCCGTGATGACCAAATCGTGGAGTTTGGCCTGATAAAGCGCGAGTCCGGCCTTTCCGTCGTCAGCCGTATCCACTGTGTAACCGGCCGACATCAACAGCGACGCTGTCGAGATACAAAAATCGTCGTCGTCGTCGATTAGCAGGATAGAGGTCATTAGGAGAATCAGGCTCTAGGCGGTCATGGAGAGCCCGATCCGATTCCGGAGAGGGCACGTTGCACGATCTTCAATAGGCCCTGGGCTTCGAATGGCTTGGCAAGAAGCAGGGCTCGAATCGTGCTGATGCGCTCATCCGATTTCGACGCTTCGCCGGTCATAATTACTACAGGCAAAGCGGGTTTAATTTTCCGGAGAGCGTCGATTAGATCCAGGCCCCCTACAATGGGCATATCTAAATCGGTGACAAGGAGTCGCACATCAGAAATGCGGCGCATAAAAGCCGCAATTGCCTCTGCTCCGTTGCCCTCTGCGATTACCCGATAGCCACCGATGTCGGTAAGGATTCTTGTCCCTATACTGAGGATGGTTGCCTCGTCGTCGACAAGAAGGATTAGGTCGCCGTGGCCTCGTGGCACTGGGTCATCGCTTGCCGCCGTGATAATGGTAGATTCTCCCGCCGCCGCTGGCAGGTAGATGGTGAACACCGTGCCATGGTCGTGAAGTTTTTGGATGGAGGTATGCACAGCCAAAAAGCCATCGTGATGGCTCACAATAGCGCGCACCGTGGATAGACCAAGGCCGGTGCCCTTGCCCTTGGTGGTGAAGAAAGGGGCCCACATCTTCTCCAGCACCTCGGGCGCGATGCCCGTGCCGGTGTCGCGCACGTCGACTGCGAGAAAATTGCCAGACCTTCCGCCCTCGATCTTTTCAGCCTGGGCATCATTGAGCACATGGTTCTCAGCAGCCACCGTGATTATGCCGCCCTCCGGCATTGCATCACGTGCGTTGACGCACAGGTTCAGGAAAACCTGATGCATCTGCGTCGGATCGGCCATTATGGGCCAAAGGTCATTGGGCAGATGGGCCTCGACCTGGATGGATTTCGGAAAGCTGGACCGGGAAAGCTCGACTACGTCCAGCAGCACGTGCCGCATTTGCGTGAGCTGCTTCCCGCCGGTTGTCCCACGGGCAAAGGAAAGCATCTGGTGGACGAGAGCGGCGCCGCGGGCTGCGCAGTGTTCGATGATGTCCAGCATGTGCAACCCGGCCGGATTGAGAACGTCCTGCCGCAGCAGCGGTCCCGCCATGGTGATCGGAGCAAGGGCATTGTTGAAGTCGTGTGCGATTCCTGCAGCGAGCATCCCAAGGTTTTCTAACCGTTGCGCACGCAGGGACTCCTCCTCTAACCGCCTTATCTCGGAAATGTCGGTGGCGATGGTGAGCCGCGCCTTCGGACGGCCAGCCTCGTCGCGGATGAGGCTCATGTGGTACATAGCTATGATTTCGCGGCCATCGCATGTAAGAAAGGGCACCGCACCCTCCCAAGACCCGGTCTTCCAAGTTGCGCTGCGAGCGCGCCCGATGGCTTCCATCCCTTCGGGAGAGAAAACACTTTCGGCCGTATGGCCGAAGAGATCCTCCTTCTTGCAACCATGGAGACGTACAGCCCCTTCGTTGCAATACGTCACAACATTGGAAATGTCGGAAATGAGGACAGCCACCGGCGCTTGGTCGATGACCTCGGCTAGTTCGCGAATGCGCGCTTCAGCCTGCTTGCGCTCGGTGATGTCGCGTACGGTGGCTTGGACCATCGCCGCCTCCCCCCGCTTCATTCGAGTCAGGAGCACGTCGGCGGGAAACTCCTCGCCGCTGATCCGTCGGTGCGTCCACTCGAAGAAATGGGAGCCCTCGCGCATGGCCGTCTCAATCATCTCCTTTGCTTTCTCGGCAGATGCACGCCCGTCCGGTTGCCGATCGGGAGACAGTTCCCATGGCCTGTGAGAGATGAATTCCTCCTCGTTCTTCGCCCCCAACATTTTCATGGCAGCCGGGTTTCCCGCAGTGAACCTCCAGGCAGGAGGCTCAAGGATCATGATGGCGTCCTGAGAGCTTTCGTAGAGGCGCCGGAACTTCTCTTCGCTCTCCTGGAGCGCCATTTCGGCCCGCTTGCGTGCGCGCCGCTCCACCACCTCGTTCAACTCGCGTTCCACGGCGGGAACCAAGCGTGGCAGATTGCCCTTCATGATGTAATCCTGGGCGCCCGCTTTCATGGCCGCCACGGCCAGATCCTCGCCGATCGTGCCGGACACGATTATGAAAGGCACGTCTTTGCCGCTCGCCTTGAGCAGTTCCAGCGCGGCGAGTCCGCTGAAGTGCGGCATTTTGTAGTCGGCGATGACAATGTCCCACGGCTGGCGGTCGAGCGCAGCGCGCATCGCTTCGGCCGTTTCCACGCGCTCGCTCGTCACGTCGTAGCCGCCGCCGCGCAACTGGCGAAGCACCAGCAATGCGTCGTCTTCCGAGTCTTCGACGATCAGGCAGCGAAGCGGCTTGTTCATGGCATCTCTGCGCACGCTGGCGGAGGTTCGTTGAGCAATAGCCAGTAGCATCCCAACTGGCGGACGGACTCGGCAAATTGGTTGAAATCCACGGGCTTGCGCACGAAGCTGTTGGCGCCCAAGGCGTACCCATTCACGATGTCCTTCTCCTCATCCGACGATGTGAGGATGACTACAGACAGCAGTTTGGTCCGCGGATCGCTGCGTATGCGGCGCAGCACCTCCAGACCGTCCATTTTCGGCAGCTTTAGGTCCAATAGGATGAGCTGGGGTTGTTCGCGTAGGTCGCGGCCGGCGTGCGCTCCGGTGCCAAACAGGTAGTCGAGCGCCTCGACACCGTCGTGGGCCTCCACGATTTGGTTGGCGACGTTGTGGCCCTTCAGCGCCCGGAGCGTAAGCGCCAAGTCGTCCGGGTTATCTTCAACTACCAGGATGGTTTTGAGTTTATTCATGAGTCAGTTCCTTCCTTTTTCCTCTAGCGTGAAATAGACGGTGGCGCCATGTCCGACGGTGCCCTCGGCCCATGCGCGGCCCCCGTGCCGATGTATAATCCGCTGCACAAGTGCCAGCCCGATGCCAGTGCCTTCGAACTCCTGGGTGCTGTGCAGGCGCTGGAAGGCGCCAAAGAGCTTGTCGACATAGGTCATGTCGAAGCCCGCCCCGTTGTCGCGCACAAAGAAAATACGCTGGCCGTCCCGCTCCTGCGCGCCGACCTCGATGCGTGCCTGCGCACACCGGCCCGTGAACTTCCAGGCATTGCCCAGCAGGTTGTTCAGCACCACCCGTAACATTGGCCGATCGGCACGGACCGCCAGGTCCGGGGCCACAACCAGCCCGACCTGGCGTTCCGGCTGCGACTTCTGAAATTCCGCGCCAATCTCCTCCGCCATCGCCGTCAGATCCACACTTTCGCGCAGCATTTTCGCCCGCGTTACCCGGGACAGGTTCAGCAGATCGTCAATCAGCTGCGCCATCCGCTGGCTGCCGGCCCTGATGCGGCGCAGGTAGCCCTGGGCCGTTTCGTCCAGCTTCCCGGCGCTATCTTCCAGCAGCGCCATACTGAAGCCGTCCATGGCCCTCAGCGGTGCTCGCAAATCATGCGAAACCGAGTAGCTGAATGCCTCCAGCTCTTTGTTGGACGCCTCAAGTGCGGTGGTGCGGTCGCGCACTCGCTGCTCCAGCCCGGTGTTGAGCTCGCGGATTTCCTCTTCCGCCCGTTTGCGCTCGGTGATGTCCGTGTTCGAGCCGAACCATTTCACGGTGTGCCCTGTCGCGTCATGCAATCGTATCGCCTGCGTATCGAACCACCGGTATTCACCGTCATGGCGGCGGATTCTGAACTCCACCCGAAAGTCAGAACAGGAAGCGACCGCCGCCTCCCACGCAGCCACAGCGGGCGCGCGGTCGTCAGGGTGGAGTTGTGCCAGCCAGCCGAAACCGTGCTGCTGGGCCTCAGGCACACCCGTGAACTCGACCCATTGGCGGTTGAGATAATCGCACGGGCCGTCGGGCTGGCACGTCCATACCAATTGGGGCAGCGACTCCGCGAGTTGGCGGAAGCGTGACTCGGATTCGCGCAGCGCTCCCTCGGCCCGCTTGCGCTCGGTGATGTCCCAGAAGATTCCCAGCACACCCACGATCGACCCGCTCTCACTTCTGACTGGCGTTTTGATCGTGTTGACCCAGGTCTCTCTGCCTCCCACAAGGTACTTCTCTTCAAGTTCTTCAGTCCGTCCGGTCTCCATGATCCTGACGTCGTCGGCATGATACTTGGCGGCGAGTTCAGGCGTAAACAATTGGGAGTCTATCTTGCCCACCACGTCCTCGGGCCGGAACCCAAAGTCACGAGCGAGATTCTCGCTGATCATGACCCACTTGCAGTTCCGGTCCTTCATTAGGATCTTCTGGGGAATGTTCTCAATTAGGGTCCGGAACTTGGCCTCGCTCTCGCGCAGCATTTCCTCCGCCTGTTTGCGCTCGGTGATGTCGCTACAAGTGCCGATCCATTCCAGAATGCTACCGTCATCCGTCATTACCGGCGCGCCGCGCGCAGTGAAGTAGCGATAAACGCCGTCATGCCGTCGCAGGCGGTATTCGGTCAGATAGCCGGTCTTGGCTGCCACCGCCTCTTGCCAAACCTTGATCGTGCGCTCGGCGTCATCCGGGTGCAGCGTCGCCGCCCAGCCGGAGCCGCTGATTTCCTCGTCACTCTGGCCCGTGTAAGCCTGAAAACTGGGCATCGGACCGCAGACCTGTCCTTGGGCATCGGTGTACCAGATGATTTGCGACGTGGCGACCGCCAGGGAGCGAAAGCGCTTTTCGCTCTCGCGCAGCGCCGCCTCCGCCTGCTTGCGCTCGGTGATGTCCTGGCCTTGGGCGATGGTGGTCACGGGGGTCTTGCCGTCCGCTAGAAAGACCGCGGCGGAGCTCCAGAGCACGGTCCGAAACGATCCATCGCGATGGAGGATGGAGATCTCGACCGTCTTCCAGCGTTCACCCCCGGTGGTCTTTCGGATCAGAGCCATCGAGCTGTCTACCAAGGCGGGCGGGAAGAGAATATCCAACGACTGCCCGATGACCTCCGCGGCTTTTCTTCCGGTCAAGGACTCAAAGGCGTGATTGAAGCGGCTGATTTTGAACTGCAGGTCCCAGACGATGATGGGGGCGTTCGCGTAATTGAAGAGGTTCTAAAGATACTCATTGGTTTCCCGAATCGTCTCGGTCGCCGCGGCCCTTTCCCGGTAGAAGCGGACGGACTGCTGCCGCCATAAGAGGGTAATCCCGGCCCCCGCGCCGAACAGCAGAGCACCGACGAAAATCACCACGAATCTCAACTGCTCGCGCAGCGGCGCATACACTTCAGCGGCGTCCACGCGCGCGACCAGAAACCAAGGCGAATCGGGAATGGCGCGCAAGGCCGCCACCACAGGCACGCCCCGATAGTCAGTGCCCTCTATGATGCCTTCCTTTCCCAAGGCGGCCTGAGCCGCCGGCAGTAATGTTTTGTCAAGTGATTCGCGCAGCGTGAGCGCGGTGTTTTTTTGAAACCGGAGTTCATTCAAAAAGACGACCTTATTGCCTTCCCGGCGGACGAGCAGCGTCTCGGCGGTCGAGCTGGGCGTGGGCCAGCGCTGTATCATGGGATAGAGGTAGGTGGCGGGGTCGATGCGCAGAAAGAAAGTGGCCAGCAGCCGGTTTGGATTCTGTTCGTCGAAAACCGGAACCAAGACCCCCATGCGGACCTGCTGGTCCCGTTCACTGCGGTAAAGATCTTGAAGCGTCACCCGGCCCAACCGCGTGCCTTCTAAAACGTTCCTTGCCACAGAAGTGGAAACTGCTGGCAATCCAACGGGCAATGAAAGGCGAGAAACGCCTTGAGCGTCCAGCAGGCGGATCTCGTCATACCGATTGTCGGCTTGATATTTGCCGAACCAGACCTGGAGCTGCTGTTTCGAGTCCATGTCCTCCGGCTTTTCCAGAAGGCGCCGCACCAAGGCGGTGAGGGGGGCGTTCTGAAACAATATAGAACCGTCGCCCAAGCGTTCATGACGCCACTGCACCAGCTCGCTCACCTTCAGTTCGGCAATGGCAGTGAGCTGGTGTTCGATCGCGGCACGGTAATTCTTCTCGTAATTCTGGTAATAGAAGTAGCCGGTTGCAGCGATGCCCGCGGCCAAGCAAGCAAAGATCAGGCCGAGCACCCACTCCGCTGTGTGCGCATCTTGACGAGCGAACTTTGATGAGTTCTCAAACATTGTTCACGCACTGCCTTCCTTGTGTCTTGCGCCCAGATTTCGTCCCGCCTCCAACCCACCAGCGGTCTCCGGATCCTCCGCCATACGCCGCGTTTTCTTCCGCACTATGCCTTCATGCAATGTCTCTGTCTCAACCCCATGGACATAAACATAGCTTAGCGGTCTGATTGTTCGTCGCATCATAAAGGACGTATTTTCCCGATACCCGCGTATGCGAGTGAGACGAACAGACAAACTCCCGCCATAATTATGTTCCGCCGAAACCATTTCATGGGGAACGATTCCGTTGCAACGCACCTCGCACTGATCGCTCTGCGATTGTTTCCGCCAGTTGCTGATGCTGTGTGCTCATAACTTTCGCGTCTTCCTCAGGGCGTCGCTGGCACCCATAGGAACCTGCCATTACTGCCCCTTATGTTAGGTTATCGTGACATTAGACGCATCACAACCCATTTATGATCGCTGCGTTCAAGTGGCTCACGACACACTTGTTACAGTCGGAATGAGCCCTACCAGAGCCACTGATGCGCTGAGCGATTGTCACCTGAGGGCAAGTGTTCGAATTTCAGGCTACGGATTCTCGTAGCCTCTGACGATGGATGGCATGCGCCAGTGTTAAATCGGTTAGCGGCTGTACGACCGATCGCGATAGACCGTTCGAGGCCGAATACCGGAGTGAATGTTGGCGCGGCTAGGCATCCTGAGGACAGGAGGAACACTCAGTCATGTTAAGGTATATTGAGAGGCTAGATTAGACACGGTATTACGAATACGGATACATCATTACAATCTTGTCGGCGAACTAATCAACCGCAAGATCGGCCGGGTGATCGCTGCCGCAGCACCTGCCGAGGAGATTGGGCTTCTTAGGAAGGAAAACGAGGAACTGCGTCAGCTCAACCACCTGCTGGCATTGAAGGTCGAAAAGCTTGAGCGTCAGTTGTGGAGCCCAAAGTCCGAGCGGTACGTCCCGGACGATACCGGGCAGCAAAAGCTGTTTGCCGAGCCGAAGGTCGAACCGGTGCCCGCGGAGCCAGCGGAGGAGAGTCCCTCTCGCACGGGGCAAGCCAGTCGGATTCGCAAAGGGCCCAAGCCGCTGGATCCGTCGCTGCCGAGGCAGAGGATCCAGGTACCCGATCCGGATCTGAAGGAACTCATCTGTCCTGAGAGCGGCAGGCCGAGGCAACCGGCGTTCGTAGAGCGGATCGAGGTGCTGGCCCGCAAGGCGGCGGAATATTACGTGAAGGTCTATGAGCGGACCGTGTTCACGAGCCCTTTGAAGACGGCGCTGGTGTACTCGCCCTGGCCGGATGACGTTCTCGCACGGTCGCGGACCCACGCGAGCGTGGTGGCCCACATCGCCTGCGCCCACTATGCTGACCACCTGCCTTATTTTCGAATCGAGCGGCAGTTGGCTCGCGTGGGCGTGGACCTGCCCCGCAACTGCCAGGTCTCGCTGATGCGTCAGCTTGAGGAAGGGGTGGCGCCGCTGGTGCGGCATCTGAAAATGGAGATCCTCAGCAGCGGGTATGTTCAGCTCGACGCCACCCCAATCGACGTTGCCGATCCCAGTCGTCCCGGACGGTGGCGGGAAGCGAGCCTGTGGGTTTTCCGGAGCCAAGCCGGTGCGGTGTGGTTTGAGTACCAACCCAACAAGTCGCCGAAAGGACCGGACCAGGTACTTGCCGAGGCGAAGTACCGAGGTCTGTTGCAAACCGATGCGGCGGCCGGTTTGGGCAACATCGGCCCACCGGGTCAGATCACACATCTGGGGTGCCTTGCCCACCTTCGCCGGCCGCTTTTCCATTCGGTCAAGGGAGGGGAGAAAAAGGCGGAACGCTACCTGAAGACCATCAACCGCATTTTTCGGATAGACCGGCTGGCCAAGCGTTTCGGTTTGTGTGCAGAGAAACGCCAGAAGCTTCGGGACAGACACAGCCTGCCCCTGTTCCGCGCAATGCTCGACTGGGCAAAGCAGGAGGAGGCGACGCCGAAGACTGATTTGGCCGAAGGGGTTCATTACCTGCTGGCCCACCAGGTTCCCTTGGAGCGGTGCATAACGGTGCTGGAGGCCGAGTTGTCAAACAACAGCGCCGAGAACGCGGTGCGCCCGCTTAAGCTGGGCGCGAAGAATTGGGGCGCCGTAGGCCATCCATCGGCCGGACCGCGCTTGGCCAATCTCTTCACCCTGGTGGAAAACTGCCGACAGGTGGGAATCGATCCGGAGGCATACTTGATCGATATCATCGCTCGTTTGCCGGACCATCCAGCGAAGGACATTGCGGCGTTGTCGCCATGGCGGTGGAAACCGGCGCCCGGAGCGGCAGCTTCCACCACTTCCTCGGCTGGGTCTTCGTGAGGTCAAGGCCGCTGAGCAGCAGTTGCAACTCGGCGGCGGTCAGTTCGACTGTCGTCTGGCCCGGCTGGGGCCAGCGGTAAGTTCCAACCATAAGTCGTTTTGCGCAGACCCAAATCCCGCCGGAATCAAAGAAGAACGCTTTGACCATGCCGCGCCTTCGATTGGCGAAGACGTAAATATCGCCGTTGAGAGGCGGTCGACCCAGCCCGTGCTCAATCACGGCCTGAAGGCCGAAGCCTCGCCTGAGATCGGTGACCCCCGTGGCGAGGAAGATTTGGACCCGGCCGCCACCGATCGCAACCATGGCTTCAGCGCGCCCTCAGTTCACCCACCAGGCGGCCGACCCACGCAGGGTCAGAGCCGACGGGAAGCTCCAGCAGAATGCCGGTGTTCAGATGCACGACGATGTTCGGCGAAACGCCTACGGGCGCAACCGCCACCTC
>Ga0265338_10003809_pt1 | contig 20959 bp, 23 predicted proteins | sample 42126metaG_FD_193579 | JGI IMG/M metagenome (GOLD analysis project Ga0265338, IMG submission 193579) | Rhizosphere microbial communities from Carex aquatilis grown in University of Washington, Seatle, WA, United States - 4-21-26 metaG | ecosystem: Host-associated > Plants > Roots > Rhizosphere... | reverse complement strand
TCGCGCCATAAACATTGGCCGGGTCGGAACGCAAAGTCGTCTCGACCAGGCTCAAGTTCTCCACGAACTCTTTCCAGTCCATGGCGCTCAAGAAACGAAGACTGGTGATGCTGTGGCTGACCGAGACCTGGTCCGCCGCCTGATTTTGACTCTCCAACTGGACCAGTTGTTCGATGGACAAACCTTGTTGGCCAAGCCGCTGTTCGAGCCAGCCGCGCGCGAGATGCAGCACCGGACTTTGCCGCGACAAACGCTGGCAAAATTCCGCCACGAACGAACTGGACAAGGGCAGGTCAGACTTCGCCATGTCCGCCACCACGATGACGAGGTGGGATGGATTATTCTCGGCCATCTCCTGCAAACGGTTCACCCACAAATCCGCCAGATCGCGATCTTCCCGGGCGATGGTCAGCCGTGTGGTGATACGCTGGAGATTTTCAATCAATCCCAGGCGCAACATGATGGGAATGGCCCATAACTCACCCAGTTTCAAGGTATGCACTGTTTGATAAGCGGCAATGAAGGCGCTGAGCGGGCCCGCATCAATCTGGGCATCCACATGCGAGATCAGTTCGAGCACGATGTCATAGACGCGCGGCAGTCCGGTGCAAGGGCCGTTCAAGAGGCGGGGCAATTCCCGGCTGTAGCCACGCGGCAGATGCCGCTTGGCCATTTGGATCTGCTCTTCGATGAGGAAGAAGTTGTCGAGCAGCCATTCGGCGGCGGGGGTGATGCGCCGGCCTGGAGTTACGGCGATGGTCGCGCGGTTGAAGGTTCTTAGGATGTCCTCGTTTTGTCCCAACCGGGCCAGCAGACTGTTGGAACCCCGCCGTGTGACCACCTGATGACTGGCGGCAAGCGCTTTGGCATGGCGCGCGAGTTGTTCAACGCTGAACAACTCGGCCCGCAAGGGCGGCTCGCCCGCGACGGGTCGCGCCCGCGCAAGGTCGGTCATCCAGTTTTGAAGGCGCAATGGCAGAGTCTGCATGTTATTCTTACTTCCGGATGTGATTCATGCAATTAATCTGGCCGTCGGCACCATGACAGGCTGCACGCAATTCAGTTCCAGCGCGGGCACTCATCAAACCCGAAGGCAATCAAGTTGCCGTTATGGCGATGATTTCTACCTTAATAATGCGCTGGATCCCCGGCAGAGGATATGGGGTGTTACCCCCATCTGCGACCTCCTGGTAAATCGTGGCCATTTCCGAACACAACGGAATGCGAAGGCAACCTGCGGACCATCGTTTACACCTGCGGCGCGCTGCTGCGCGGACGCGAACTCATCATCCCCTGCGCCATGAGCGACTCCGCCACCAGCTTTGCCACCGTCCCTCTGGATGAACTGCTGGCCGCGATGGAGTGAACGGTTCAATCGGGTTCTCCGATTCCTCCTCCATGGAATCCGCAGGTAGGGTAACACCCCATAGCCGCCCGGCCTCTTGCCGGATTATTCTTATTCCATGGATGACAAAAAACTTTCCTTCCTGACCAGCAAAGCTGGACTCGTGTTAAGCGTTGCTCTTCTGGGCACGCTGACCGGATGCGTGGGTTACGTTGACGGGCCGCGCGCCGGGGTCTATGTGGCACCTCCTGCGGTGGTGGTGGAAGACGACTATGTTTACTACCCCGACTACGAGGTCTATTACAGCAGCAGCCGGCACCAATACGCCTACCGGGAAGGCAGCGCATGGGTTTCGCGGCCGGCGCCGCGCGGTGTCACGGTGGATGTGCTGCGTGGTTCACGTTCCGTGAGGATGGATTTTCATGATTCCCCGGAACATCACCACGCAGAGGTGGTCAAACAGTATCCGGGAAATCGGGCGCAGCACGGTTCAAATCAAGGCCAGAAGGACAACCGGAAGGGCAACCAAGGCGACCAGCACGGGGATAATCGCGGTAGATAACCAAGCGAACCACATTCGCGCATTGAAAGAAATATTATGTTAGGAACTGTTTTACTGGTGCTGCTCATACTCATGTTAATCGGCGCATTCCCCGCCTGGCCACACAGCCGGAGTTGGGGTTATTACCCCAGCAGCGGGCTGGGCGTGCTTTTGGTTGTTCTGGTTGTCCTGCTTTTGCTGGGCAGAATTTGACCCCTCCCCCGGTGGCGAGGTTTGCAGTTGCATGGGCCGGATGCCGGGCAGGCTGTCTTCCCGGGTGACGTCCCGCGCAATCCAAACGAAAGATAAATTTGTGTTACAAAGCATCAAAGAATTATACGGGAACAAACTCGGCGCATCGGACGGCAACATCGGCCAGGTGAAGGATTGTTATTTCGACGATCAGAACTGGGCGGTGCGTTATCTGGTCGCGGACACGGGCACGTGGTTGCCGGGGCGGCAGGTGCTCATCTCGCCCCATGCCTTCGGCAGTCTTCATCTGGACGGAAAAGTCCTGCTCGTGAACCTGACCCGGAAACAGATTGAGGACAGCCCCACGATTGAGTCGCACAAGCCGGTGTCGCGACAATACGAAGAGGAGTATCACCGGTATTACGGCTGGCCGTTCTACTGGCTGGGTGACGGGCTGTGGGGCATGAGCGGCTTTCCGATTTTGGAATTGCCGGCAAAATCCCTTCCGAACGGGCATGCCACCGCAAATGGCTCGCAACCCGGGCGTCCCGATGCCCATCTGCGAAGCGCGCAAGCCATGAACGGCTACCACCTTCAGGCCAGTGATGGAATTGTCGGCCACGTCTGCGATTTCATGATGGACGACAAGAGTTGGGCCATCAGTCAACTGGTCATCAAAATCGGCCATCGATTTGCCGGCAAAGAAGTGCGGATACCGATGAGCCAGGTTGGCCGGATTAGTTACGACGAATCCACAGTGTTCGTGAATTTGACCCAAGAAGCCGTCGGGTGGAGTCCCGCACACCATGTGTCTCCGTTCAGTGCGGCCAATTTGGAAAGAACCGTCACTTGAAAGCCCTCGTCTATCGCGGGCCGGGCAGGAAGCAGTTGGAAGAAAGGCCGAAGCCCGCGCTGCGCGAGGCGACCGATGCGGTGGTGCGGATGACCAGGACCACCATCTGCGGCACGGACCTGCACATTCTCAAGGGCGACGTGCCAACAGTTGCAGTCGGCCGCATATTAGGTCACGAAGGAATCGGAGTCATTGACGAGGTCGGCGCCAGCGTCAGCCGTTTTCACAAGGATGACCGCGTCCTCATCTCGTGCATCACCGCGTGCGGGAAATGCCAGTATTGTCGGCGCGGGATGCCATCGCACTGCGAGGAGGGCGGCTGGATTCTTGGTAACACGATTGATGGCACGCAGGCCGAGTTCGTCCGGATACCTTTTGCCGACACGAGCCTTTATCTCATTCCCAAAGATGCGGACGAGGACGCGATGGTGATGCTCAGCGACATCCTGCCGACCGGCTATGAATGCGGCGTGCTGAATGGCGCCGTCAAACCGGGAGACACCGTGGCCATCATCGGGGCCGGACCGGTCGGCCTGGCGGCGCTGCTCACGACCCAATTCTTTGCCCCGGCGAACCTCATCGTCATTGACCTCGATGACAACCGTCTTGCAGTCGCCAAAAAGTTTGGCGCGACAGCGGTGGTCAACAGCACTGACGGCAAGGCTGCCGAAAAAGTCATGGCCATGACTGCGGGCAAGGGCGTGGATGTCGCCATCGAAGCGGTCGGCATGGCCGCCACGTTCGGCCTCTGCCAGGAAATCGTCGGCGCGGGCGGCCATATCGCCAACATCGGCGTGCATGGTGCGAGCGTGACGTTGCACCTCGAAAAACTCTGGTCGCAAAACATCACCATCACGACCCGGCTTGTGGACGCGGTGACCACGCCGTTGCTGCTCAAGACCGTCATGTCCGGCAGGCTCAAGCCAAAGCAGCTCATCACACATCACTTCAGACTCGCTGACGTCATCAAGGCCTATGACACCTTCGGCAATGCCGGGAAGGAGCACGCCTTGAAAGTCATCCTCACGAACGAATAACCACAAAGACGCACGGGCGTCAAAGAGCGGTGACCATGCTCCACTGGCTTCATTCCCTGCTGCCCCACATCCCGCATTACGGGTATGTGCTCGTCTTCATCGTTGTGTTCCTGAACAACCTCGGTTTTCCGCTGCCGGGGGAAACGATTCTCCTGGGGGCCGGATTTGTCCTGGGGAAAACCGGGGATTCGCTGTGGCTGCCCGTGGCAGCCGGAGCCGTGGCCAGTTTCCTCGGCGGCATCTGCGCCTTTTGGATGGGACGACGGCTGGGCCTTGCCAGACTGGAAAAAATCCATTGGCTCCATCTCACGCACAAAAGACTGAAGTGGCCCGAACGATTTTTCAAACGCCATGGCGCCAAGACGGTTTTTATCGCGCGGTTCATTTTTTTGTTTCCGCCCGTCGTGGTCAATCTGCTGGCCGGCATGTCAAAAATGCCCTGGCGCACTTTTCTGTTTTATAATCTTACCGGATCGGCGGCCTATTCCACCACTTACATCCTGATAGGATATTTTTTCGGAAAGAAGTGGAAACTGCTCGAAGCCTGGCTGGGACCCACGGCGCTTTACCTGATGTTCGCGGGGCTGGTCATCGTGATTCTCGGCGTCATTTTCAGACATTCTGTATCCGGATATTGGGTGCGCATTTTTCCCAAAGAGCATCGGCAGAAATAAGAGATGGGTAGAACACCCAATGGTGCCGGCCCGCGGCTACTTTTTGTCTGGCCTCTCTTCGTTGAGGAATGATTTTCAGTCGTTAAGACCGAAGTGACTGTGACCTTGAATTCCCGCCGTAAGCACGGTCGTCATAGTGGCGTGAATCGTGAGGGTTTCTGTCCGCTCGTCCAGCAGGAATGGATTGACCGTGATCGAAGATTTCTCGGTCAGCAGTCGTCGCGACGAAAAAACCAACATGCGTTGGGGAGGATTTTGTCTGAGTTGAGATAGCGTGCCGGCCGGTTCCCCAGTTTTTGAGGTTTTGCTTTTCTTCATGGCACAACAGTTAAATTGAAACGCTTCGTGAGCGCCATGGGGTGTTCACCTTATGGTTTGCGGCGGCCAAATGATGCATTTTCCAGAGTGCATCATGAGCGATGTTGTCCTCGAAATTAAAAACCTGACCCGCCGCTTCGGCGCGTTCACGGCGGTGGAAGCGCTGACCCTTTCGGTCAACGCCGGCGAGGTCTTCGGCCTGCTCGGCTCCAACGGAGCGGGCAAGACCACCACAATCAAGATGCTCACCACGCTGCTGCCACCCACGTCGGGCGAGGCGCGTGTGGCCGGTTTTTCCATCAACACCCAGCCGGTCGGCGTTCGCCGCGCCATCGGCTATGTGCCGCAGGCGGTTTCAGTGGACGGCTCGCTCACCGGCTACGAAAACCTGCTCATCTTTGCCAAACTTTACGATCTGCCACGCCACGAACGGCAGGCGCGCATTGCGGAGGCTTTGGAATTCATGAACCTGACGGCGGACGGCGGACGCATGGTAGGCGAATACTCCGGCGGCATGGTCCGGCGATTGGAAATTGCCCAAGCCACGCTGCATCGGCCACGCGTGCTTTTCCTCGACGAGCCAACGGTCGGGCTGGACCCGATTGCGCGCGACGCGGTGTGGAAACATCTCGGGGATCTGCGAGCCAATTACGGCACGACGCTGTTTTTCACCACCCATTATCTGGAAGAAGCGGAAGGCCATTGTGATCGCATGGCGATCATGCACAATGGCAAAGTGGCAGCACTCGGCACCTGCGAAGAACTTGAAGCTTCACTGGGCAGCGGCCACACGTTGAATGACGTCTTTGTCCACTATGCCGGCAGCGCGCTGGATTCCGGCAACAATTTCCGCGCCGTCTCTGCCGAACGCGCCACGGCCGAGCGCCTGGGCTGATCTATGACCGCGACTCCTATCCATCCTTTGACCGGCTTCATCGAGAAGACGTTCGTCATCACTGAATTCGAGTTGCGCAAGCTGCGCCACGATTTCACGGAACTCGTCACCCGCGCGCTCCAGCCTGCGCTGTGGCTGCTCATCTTCGGACAGGTCTTCTCACGCAGCGGGATGATGCACACCGGCAATATCCCCTATCTGGATTTCATTGCTCCCGGCATCCTGGCGCAAAGTGTTCTTTTCGTGGCCATTTTTTTCGGCATCAACGTCATCTGGGAGCGCGATCTTGGCATTGTGCAAAAATTTCTTGCCAGCCCGACTCCGCGAGCGGCGCTGGTGCTTGGCAAGGGCTTCTCCGCCGGGATCCGCTCCCTGTCGCAGACAGCCATCGTTTATGGCCTCTCGCTGCTGCTCGGGGTGAAGCTGAATTGGAACCCGCTCCCGCTGTTCAACGTGCTGGTCGTCGTGGTTCTGGCCGCGACGCTGTTTGGGACGTTTTCGCTCATCATCGCGTGCATCGTGAAGACGCGTGAACGCTTCATGGGCGTCGGCCAGGTGCTCACCATGCCGCTGTTCTTTGCGAGCAACGCCATTTATCCCACCGACATCATGCCCGGCTGGTTGAAAGTCATTTCGCATCTGAATCCGCTGACCTATGTCGTGGATGCGCTGCGCACCTGTATGTTGGCGGGCAGCACGAGCGTCTTCGGTCTGGGTCTTGATTATACGGTCATCCTCGCGACCACGATCACTCTGGTCCTCATTGGTGCCCGCTTGTATCCGCGCCTGGCAACATAACACAAAACAGGATGACAGCCTCGCCGCCTGGCAGGAGATTGGCCTCACAATTTGAGTGGGGTAAAGACCCCATAGCGGACGCATTGTTGATCAGCCTATTCTCTCTGGATGAAACACAACAATTTCTCCCAAGGGCAAAACCAGAAGCCGGCCAATACCCCCCAGCCGGTGGCGGCGCCATTGAGTCAAAATGAAACTGATTTTGCGCCGTCACCGGACGAAGTGGCCAGAAGGGCCTACTTCAGTTATGTGAACCAGGGTTCGCTGCCCGGGAACGCGGTGCAACATTGGCTGGCGGCGGAGGCGGAATTGATCGCGGAACGCAACCTCACCCGTGTTCACGGTTTTCACAACCGGACATAAAATAATTTTCCCCATGCCACGAAATAAAGAAATGAAACACATGAAAACCAAACTTACCCTGCTCGTAATCGGCAGTTCACTGGTGCTGGCCGCGCCGGCATTGCTGGCGCAGAATGCCAACACCAATTCCCTCCCGCTCGACCAGACCGTGAAATACCAGGACGCATTAAAAAACAGCCGGTCTATGGGCGAACGAACCCTCCTGCCGCTCGGCCTCAAGGGGAAACTACAGCTTACCGACGAGCAAAGAGCCGAGTTGAAGCCCATCGAGGATGACTTTGCAAACACAAGCGATCAATATCAGGTTGCCAACCAACCCCGGATTGATGCCGCTCAAGAGGCGATCCGGCAGGCGCGCGCATCCGGGAACGCGACACAAATTCAGACGGCACGCAAACAGTTGCAACAGGTCTGGGCCGGTCTTCAGCCATACAGAGATTCCGCCGTGAAGCAAATCAGGCCGCTGCTGACGCCGGATCAAATTTTAATACTGGACGACGCGAAGAACCAATGGCGCGAAAATCATCCTGCTGAAGCGAACGATCCGTCGGCGAATTGAACCCGCACCGCAACCAAACCAAGCCAGGAAAATAAAAAACCATGAACACCACCATCATCGCCCGAGACCTGTCCAAACAGGCCCCGCATAGTCCGCGCGAACGCATCGCCGGATTCGCGATCGCCAGCCGTGCCGTGGACAAGTGCCGCGCCAGTCTGGCGGGACCACTGGGCGAATATCATTACGATTGTCCGCTGGACAACCAGCTCTTCAGTTTCAAAGGCATCAACGGCGAGCAATTCCAAGCCGCCGTTCAAGCCTCGAAAAATTATGAAGCGGTCGGCGCCTGGCTGCAGGCCAACGGCACGGCGAAAACTCCGGTCGAAATCAAAGCCTGGTCGGATGAAATGGAAGCCGGCAGCCTGATGAAAAATCCGGAAAAGCGCGCTTTCTTCATTGAGGACTGCTCCAGGCTTGGACTGAATCCGGAGATGAACACCACCTTCGACTGGATCGAAGCGGACGACCGCGAGAGCTTCCGCCGCAAGTCCGTGTAATTTTTCACTTTCGACAAACAGCACCAAATTGTCAGCTAACCAACGGAGGACAAATTTTATGAAAGCATCCGTCACCAAACCCACAGCCGTTCCTGAAACTCCGGTTTTCCCGCAAACACCTCACACGTTGCGGCCCAATCCTGAAGCCGCCGGACCAAAATCCCGGATGCGGGACAACATTTTTTCCCAATCCCGCGACACGCGCGAGGATCGCGGTTCGCGTCAGATGAAAACGTCGCATAACGCACAAACATTTTCGCACGGACGATAATTATTACCCATGAAAACAAATCCATTGAAGGACGGAGCCTTGACCGAAAATTCCGCCGGCCTCGGAACGGTCACACGCAAGATGGTGCGGGAGCGCACCGTTGAACTGGCCATCATCAACGGCCGTTCCGCACAAGAAACATCGAAATCCGATTGGGAACAGGCCAAACGGGAATTGACGGGTGAGGCGGACGCGGATCCGAAAGAGGCGGTCCTTGAATCAGCACCCGAATCCGAACGCTGGGATCCCGTGCCCGGCTCAACCGGACACAAAGTGCCGACGACCCCCAGCGCCGATGAGGATGAAGAAGGGCGCAGCGACAATGAAAGACTGGTCGAGGAAGGCATCGAAGGCGCGGAGCGCGATCAAATGCGTCAGGCCAGCCGAAACCGGGACGTTGACTAATTTGCGGTGTTTCCGCGAGCGGGTCTATTCAACCGTCGCAGTTCCGCCGGGTCCGGCCTGCGCGTTGCCGGCTTGTGCTTTTGACAGATAATTGGCCAGGTAGGGACGCCGCGCTGCGGTGTCCCCGTCCGGCAGGACGGAACGCATGGGGAATAAACGCGCGCATTTGTGATGTTTGATTCCGCCGCCTGACGCTGCGCTCGGCGATGTGGACAGCGCAGCGCGCTGTCCCTACCGCCTCCGCTATTGACGGCATGGCTGGATTCCAAGACTCTGGCGCGGCAATCAATTCATGGACGAACCTCTGATCCACTCCCGCGGCCTGACCCGGCGTTACAACATCGGCAAGACCATCGTCGCCGCGCTGTCCGAGGTTGAACTCACGGTCCGCCGCGGAGAGTTCACGGCATTGGTCGGGCCATCCGGCTCCGGCAAATCCACCCTGCTCAATCTCATCGGCGGGCTGGATCGTCCGAGCGCAGGCGAAGTTCGCGTGGATGGTTTGTCGCTCGGCCAGGCTTCCGAGGAACAACTCGTGCGTTACCGCCGCGAGCGCGTCGGCTTCATCTTCCAAAGTTTCAATCTGCTGCCCACGTTGAGCGCGGTGGAAAACGTCGAATGTCCCATGATGCTCGCCGAAATTCCGCAACTGGAACGGCGGGAACGCGCGACCAGCCTGCTCGAATCGGTCGGGCTGGCGCAACGAATTCTTCACAAACCCAGTGAACTTTCCGGCGGCGAGAAGCAGCGCGTGGCCATCGCCCGCGCCCTGGCCAATCGTCCCCTGCTCCTGCTCGCGGACGAACCCACCGGAAATCTTGACTCAAAAACCGGCGCCTCCGTCCTCGATTTGCTGTGCGGCCTGCTCAAGGCGCAGGGACTGACACTCGTCATGGTCACGCACGACCCGGAAATTGCCGCGCGCGCCGACCGCATCATCCATTTGCGGGACGGAAGCATCCAGCACATTGAAACCACGCGGAACGGAGGGAAGCCGGCATGACGATTCGCGATCAAGTTCGCACCGCGTTGTCCAACGTCGGTCGCCGCAAACTGCGCTCCGCGCTCGCCTCGCTGGGCGTCGTGGTCGGCACCCTGACGATCGTGATCATGGTTTCGCTGGCTTCCGGCGTGCGGCAGCAGATCAACCGCCAGTTTGAATCCATCGGACTGGACCGCCTCACGGTGACCCCCTCCGGCGGACGACGCGGCCCCCGGTTCAATCCATTCGACACATCGCCGCGCAAGAAACTCATCACCGCGCAGGATGTCAAACGATGGAAGGAATTGCCCGGCGTCACCAAGGTCACTGCCGAAATCAATCTGCCCGGGTCGGTGGGGCTGGAATTGAGATGGAATGGCACCAATCAATCCGTCCGCATGAGCGGCGGGGAGCCGATGGGCGGAAATCCCTTTCAAGAAATACCCAAGCCCGTCGCCGGTTCACTGGATCTGCCCGATTCCGGCGGGATTGTCTTGAGCGAGGGAGCCGCCCAGTCCGTCGGCATCTCGACGAACGATTTCGCAAAGTTGATTGGGCAGAACGTGGAGGCGCTGCTGCACACCTCGCGCGGTGAAACGCAGAGCTTCACCCTGCGCGTGCAGGGCATTTCCGGGGAAAGGTCGAAAACCATCCAAACGTCGGTGGCCGACCGTCTGGCCATGAAAAACTGGTGGTTCAATTCCACGAACGTGCTCGAACGCGAAGGCTACGACTCGGTGTCCATCCGCGCCGCGGACGTGAGCCGCGCCAGTGATTTGACGGCGCAATTGAAGGACGACGGCTTCCAGGTGCAATCGCTGGAAATCGTCGTGCAGGTGGCCAACCGGATTGTGACCGCCATCACAATCATGTTCACCATGATCGGCAGCATCGCGCTGCTGGTGGCTACCATCGGCATCGCCAACACGATGGTCATGGCGATCTATGAGCGCACCCGCGAAATCGGCATCCTCAAGGCGATGGGCGCCTCGCGCGGCGAAATCCGCCAGATGTTCATGATGGAAGCGGGCTTCATCGGGCTGATCGGCGGCGTCTTCGGATTGCTGCTGGGCTGGCTGCTGGGACTTGGCTTGAATCAGGCCATTCTAATTTACATGAAATATCGGGAGCTGCCGGTGCATGGACATTTCTTTGTCGTGACGCTGACGCTGGCTGTGGGAGTGATTTTATTCGCCACGTTCATCGGCCTCGTGGCGGGATTGCTGCCCGCGCAACGCGCCGCGAAACTGGATCCGCTGGAAGCGTTAAGGCACGAGTAAATCAAGGGTCAGCAACGCGTGTTTAACGCAAAGTCGCAAAGCAGCGAAAAATTAACCGCGGATGACGCGGATTTTCTCTCCGCCTCGAACGAGATTCCTCGCTCGCGGGAGCGGGAGAGGATGTCCACAGGACAGGTGAGGGTCGTCAGGGAAAAACAATTCAGGTGAGGTGTCGAATCAATCCAGCGCCCGGCAAACCAGCAATAATCAGACCGTATTAGCTTCGTTTCAAAAACACATTGTCGCGGTGAAATTCGAGAAATTCTCCTTGCGGTTCGGCAAAGCTGCCGACGTTGACGACGCGATCCGTGATGATGCCCATTTTCTTCATGGATTCTTCGTGAGCCACCGGTGAGATAAGCAATTCGCCGCCGTTTTCAAAGGAAATGAAGCCCCGGTCAAACAGGTGGTCAATGGTCGGCGTCAGCAGCAAGCCGTTGCCCGCAAACAACCGCTCGCGGTTGTCGGATTCCCGCCACGGTTTGATATGACTGGCAATCAAATGTTCGGGCCGGTCCACGCGCGTGACGCGGCAGAAATGTTCGATGCGCGCGACGTTTTGACGGAACAAGCCCTGTCCGCGCCGGGCTTTGATGAGCGCCTGCTTTTCGGTGTCGTGCAACTGACGGTCGGCGGAAATCTGCTCGCACTCGTGCTCTTCCCATTCCACGATGCCGCGCAGTTCCGGTAACGGCGTCTCCGCCGTTTCGGCAAACTGAATGCCTCGGATGATTCCCAAAAGTTCAGGTGATGCCAATTGCGCGACGACGAGCGCCATCGGCCGGGGAACCTCAGCGAGGTAAACACCTTGATTGCCGTAACCGTTGGCGCGAATGGGCGAATAGCGTTCGGGCAACGTTGGCGCGATGGCATGCATGTGTTGCGGAGGAAGAATCGGCTCAGTGAATTTCTGAAAATCAATGTCCACTCGCCAGCCGACTTCATTCCATGCCTGGCCGATGTGGCCGAATTCATCCGGGCGCGGCGACGTGTAACAATGCGTTCGCGCCATTCCAAAACCCTGAATTGCTCCGTCAGCAAAAGAATAAACGATGTCGCCCGGCGCTACTTCTCGCATGGTTTCGTAGAACGGATTGATCTGGTCGTTCCGTTTGCGTTTGGGCGACCAAATGTATTTTCCGAAGAACTCATGTCGGAAGGTCTGGCTGTGATTGACCCACCAGAAGTTCATTTTTTGCCCAAGGCGGCGAGCCGTTGAAATTTCCGTTCTTCCAATTCCTTTTCCTCGCGGTTCAAATCCGCCATCCATTCGGCAAATGGCTTGTCGGCGGGCATGAGTTTGTATTTGCCGCGCAGGGCGTGGATTTCTTCACGGGAAAGTTGTTTCTTCCGACTCGCCATGATTGAGCGAGTGTGCGCTGGAAATGCGGCAGCGTCAATTGTGCGTTCGTGTGGTTCGCGGTTAAATGGTTTTCTCCCGACGACCCTCACCTGTCCTGCGGACATCCTCTCCCGTTCCCACGGGCGAGGAATTTATTCTGCGCTGGTCAACTCTTTGACGATCCGCAGTGTCTCGCCGGTGTCTTCGATTTCAAAAATGTGCGGCTGCGGGCCGCGTCCGTCCGGTGCGTGCAGCACCATCATCAGCTTGCCGTCGAACGTGCGGAAAATCATTCCGTGGCCGCCATTGTCGCCGAAGAGCGGTTTATCCTCCTGCCGCCACGGCCCGGCCAGTTTTCCGGAATCGGAAATGGCGACGCCCAGTTCGTAAGTCTGGTCATGCGCGCGGCTCGACCAAATCACGTAGAGCTTGCCGGTTTTGCCCGGCCAGACATACGGGCCGTCGGTGACGTGTCCGCCCGCCTCGATCAATTCGCTCCATCTGGCCGAGCTGGCGCGAAACATCCGCTTCGGCGGGCCGGCCGCCTCCGACAAATCGTCCTTGAGCGGCATGTATTCGACCGTGCCGTCGGAGATTTGCACCCATTCATTGCAGAAGACCATATACGGCACGCCGTCCTCCACCCAAAACGTGCCGTCCAATGTCATCATGTTCACCGGCGCGGTGGAATGGTTGGTGAAAGCCTGAAACGGTCCGTCCGGCGAATCGCCCCACAGAATCTGCGAGCCGCGCGTGACACGCGGACGCCAGTCGTGCCACTGTTCCCCGAGCAGATGCCCCGAGTTGAAAGTCAGGAACAAATAGTATTTGCCATTGTAGAAGTGCATCTCGGGAGCCCAGATACCGGTGGTGCGGATGTCGCCCCAGATATTTGTCGGCGTCCGGAAAATGGTTTTCGGCCCCTGCCAGTCAATCAGATTCGTGCTCGTCCAAGCGCGCACGCCGCCGCCTGCCGACGCAATCATGTAATACATTTTCGATTTCCCGTCCGGCAGGATGCACACGTCCTGCGCGTGAATCGTCGAAAGCTTCACGATGTTCGTGGAGTCTTCCATCATCCGCCGGAATCCGCCGCCGCGCGGAGCTTGCGCGCCGTCCGCGCCGTTCGTTGACGCCGGCGCGGATTGGGCTTGCACGACAGGGGCGGCGCAAAGACCGGCAATTCCAAAAATAAAGAGCAGCGTGAATCGGTTCATAAAGTTTTCCCTAATCCATTGTTTGAATTTCATTTTGATACAAATTGATAGACGCCGGATTGCACCTGAAGGACTGCGTTGGGCCCTTCCATTTTTAGAAATCTCACGCCATTGGCGCGGGAAATGGCAACGCCACCCTCCGTCACATTTTTAATATCCGTTGCCGGAACATACACGGTGGCGGTGGAGTTGACGGGTATCGCAATGTTCATCCGGATAACGCCGCCCTTCTTTTCCCAGCGGCTTGAGATCGTGCCGTAAAGGGATTCAGTCCTCGCTTCCGCGAAAGTCAAATCCCCCACCAGCGCCGGTTTGATGATGAAGGATTGATACCCATACTGGTTTGGGTCGTCACGAATGCCGCCCAGCCCCTTGATGAACCAGGCTGCGATGCCGGTGTAACAGGTGTGAATCCGGCTCGGCTTGGTGTCATCCCAGTATTCGGGCCACGCGGTCTCCCCACGGCTGAGGAAGTAGCCGTAACCGGGTTCAGTGGTTTTGGAAAGATGCGTGAAGAGGATGTCATTGCGTTCGACATCCTCGATCAAAAATTTCAACAGGACCGGCAGGCCGGAACTGCCCATGTCGAGGTAAGGCCGCGTTTGCAGAATCTCCTTTTCAAAATTGGCGAGGACCTTGGGCTTCACATTGTCCGGCGTGATGCCGGCAAACATCGGGAAAGCCAGATGAATCTGACGGCTGTCTATGTAGGTGTTTTGATCCGGATTGAAGAAGCGCGCCTGCACTTTTGCTTTCAAGTCTTCCAGCCGCCTGCCATAGACGGCAACGTCTTCGGGCTTGTCCAGTATCCTGGCAATTTCGATGAAGGTGCGAAGGTCCAGCGCATAATCGCAATTATTGAAAAGCAGGGCCTCCGGTGTGTTGCCAAACTCCTTTCCCTTCAACGGATCGTCTTTTCCATACGGTTGCGCCCAGTCACCCAAAAAATTGCCTCCCCGGTTGTAGTTCGTGTTGTAAGGCTGGAGGATTCCGTCCGCCACATTTGAGGCGAGGTAATCCAGCCACGCCTTGTCGGCGGCATAAGATTGGGCAAGAATCCGCTTGTCCCCGTAGTTCTTGTAAAATTCCCAGCCAATGTTGAGCGGCGCGCTGCTCCACATCGTGCCGCCATAATGGTTGTTGACCTGCGGGGCGGTATGGTTGATCCAGCCGTTCGGCTGCTGCACATCGCACCAGTCGCGGACGACTTTCGTGTAAAACGCGCCGGCGTCGTAGTTGGGAATCCCGCAGCCCCAGGCGGTGGCGAAATTTTCCTCGCCATAACCCAGCCTTTCACGGTGCGGACAGTCCGACGTGTAGCCTTCCACAGTGTTCGCCCGGTAGGTCCATAAATCGGTTTCGTAAATCCTGTTGAACAAATCGCTGGAGCAGGCGAAATGGCCCACCCGGTTCAAATCGGTGCCGATAGCATAACCCTCGATATCGGCAAGCCCGGGTTTGTTTTTCAACCCCGTGACTGTCAGATACCGCCCGGCGGCGTAATTGAACCTGTTTTGAAAAGTTTCAGACGAGCCTCCCTTGCAAATATAAATGCTCTTTTGCCCAAACGCCTGAACCGAGCCGGGATCGTCCGAGACCTGAATGGTCACGACATCCCCTGCGGACTGGTTTTCCATCTTGATCGAAATCCAGCCCGAAAAGTTCGTGCCCAAATCAATTTTATACGGCCCGTCACCGGAGATGCTTTGCGCATTGATGGTTTCGATAACGCGGCTCGGTTCGACCATTTGGGCCGAGAGCGTCGCATTGATGGAGACCGCCGCTGCGGACGCCCATTTCTTGTCATCAAATTTAACCGCATTCCAGTCGGGATTGTAGTTCCGGGCATCAATCTGCTCGCCGCCATGGTCGGTATATTTGCAGCCGCCGATATCCTCGCTGGAGCTGATTTCGCAGCGCCAGCTTGTGTCCGAGGCGAGCGAGATGGCATCGCCACTAACTGTTTTTCCGTTGAGTTGAACCCGGAGCGCCGGCCCGGTCTTGAAGAAACTGTAGCGGGACCAGCCCGGACCGGTCCAGATGGCCACACAGTTGTCACCGGGCTTGAGCGCAGCCGTGATGTCATACGTGACATACAGCACACGCTTGTCGAGCCGGGTAAGCGAAGGAGCCAAAACCCGCGCGTCAACCTTTTGGCCGTTGACGTAGAGTTCGTGATAACCGACGGAAGCGACGTAAATAAACGCCGAGGCGGCCTTGTCCCGAAGCGAGAACGTCTTGCGAAACCAGATATGCTTTTCCACCGGGGCGGTCGGGTGCTTGATCCAGGGCCCGGTCCAATCGTTTGTCTCAAGCAGGCCCATCGAAAAATGGGCGGTGGCACTCCACGCGGATGGCTTTTTATCCTTGCCCCAAACCCTGACTCTCCAAAAATAATTTTCTCCCGAAGCCAGCTTTTTGCCTGCGAAAGAAATCAGCGCAGACTGCGCGGAAACAACCTGGCGGCTGTCCCAAATATCCGCCCGCCCTTCATCCAGCAGGGCGGGACTGCTGGCCACCAGCACCTCGTAGCCCGTTTGTTTCTGTCCCCGGGCGTGATCCGCGTCCGATAGCTTCCAAGTGAACCGGGGTGTTTGGACATCAATCCCCAGGGGATCGGTCAAGTATTCGCACTGCAATCCGGATACCACCACGGCGGCACGGGCAGACAGCAGCGACAAACTGAAAACAACAACCACAACCAGCGCGGATTTTTTGATGAACTGACTGCGCAAGAAGTGGTCTTTCATGGGATGAATTTGAGCTTAACTATTTCCCGGCTGATTTCCAGGTTTTTACCACTGGCAACGTGGTCAGGCGCAGATGCGTGGAGCCATACGGCACAAGCGTCATGGTCTTGCTCTCGCCTGCCAGTTGGGTTTCAGTTTCGCCCGGCAATGAAGTTGGATTCTTGGGCGCTTGTTTAAGATCAGCGGGCGGCGGTTCGAGCACCGGTTTCCATGCAGCCTCCCACTGTGGCAAAAAGCGCAGCGGCACCTCGATTCGCACCGGCACGCTGTCGGCCTGAAATGGATTCTCCGGCATCGGCGATTCGATCACCTTGAATTTTTCCGGCGCGCCTTTCTGCGCCGTATCCATTCCATAACGCCACTCGCTCGCGGGGAAGAATTCCACGGCGGGAAATCCCTGCACATTGTTTTCTTTCAGGATGCGCCTGATTGCGTCAGGTTCTTGCCGATTTTCCACCCGCTTTTCATCAACCTTCAGCGAATACACCAGCGGTCCGCGTTGCACGCTCACCGCGCCACCGGCAAACCAGTCTTTCAATTGCACATCCATCGGCAGATGCAGTTCGACAACATCGCCGTCCTGGAATTCGCGTTTGAGAATCGCAAAGGTTCCCGGCTTGCTCTCAATGCGGGTCGACCTGCCATTCACCGCCACGGTCGCCGCCTTGCACCATTCAGGAATCCGCAGGCCCAGTGCAAACGTGGCGGGTTTCTGAATTTTAACTTTGAAGGAAATCGTTTCGCGAAACGGATAGTCGGTTTCCTCGGTGATGGTCACCTGCTGCCCGCTGATGTCCGTGTTGACCTCGCTCGGTCCAAAAAGTGTTGCAACCAGGCCGCCATCCATCCGCATCCACATGCGCGTGACATAATCCGGCATCGCGCGGTTGACGTTGCCGCTGCAACACTCCGTATCGTGCGCCGCGCGATACGACATGCGCGTGGGCGCGATGCGCGAACAGGCGGTGTCCGAGCAGAGAATTTGATTCGCGCTCGAAAAATATTGCAGCTGCTTGAAGTCCTTCGTCACCGCGCCGGGTAGCGCATTGAAGGTCGCCTGTTCAATCCGGTCGGCCCAATGTCCCTCGCCGCCGGCCATGAGCAAATACCCGAAGCTCCACGACCAATCGGTGATGTCGCACGTTTCGTGCAGCGAATTGAAGGCGGCCGTGCCCAACGATTCTGAACTGACGATTCCGCCGTCGGGCATCAGGCTGTCGCCTTCGACTTTTCGATAAGCGAGGTTCGCCAGTTCCAACGCCTCCTTGTCGCCGGTGTAGCAAAACATCAGCGGCAGCAATTTGAGCTGTTCAGCGGCGGTCACGCCATGCTCGCGCAGCGGTTTGTCTCCGCGAATCTTGTCAACGTGCGAAAATGATCCTGGATCACCTGTAAAATACCGGTCGTAACTGCGTTGCGCGATGGCGAGCAAACGCGGGTCGCCGGTCAAGCCGTAAAGATAAAGCGCCTCTTCAAAAAGGTTGGCGTCGCGCCCGAAAAAACTGCGCGTTCCCAAAAGACAATCGTTCAAAGTCCGCGCCACTTTCACGTCGCCCGTCGCGCCGTATTCCGCCATGAGTGCGCGGCCAACAACGGTATTTGGCCAGCCCCAAACGGATTCACCAAATTTGCCCGGACCGGAATTTTCGAGGATGGATTTGAGGTTGGCCGCCAGAATTTTTCTGGCATTCGGGCTGTCAATCAAGTGGTTCAGCCGGACCGCGCCGTCCACAAAATACCCGGATTGCTCGTAAGGCCACCAAATCTCGCCATGCTTCACGGTCGGCGGCGGAATTTTTCCGGCATACATGCAGGTGTCGTAAGGATAGGCCATGTTTTCAGGATGGCCGGTCAAACCATCCGCCTGCCGCTGAAGCCAGCCTTTGATCCAGCCGCGCGGCGTCACCGAGCCAACGGGCAATTCGGCAAAACGACCGTGATATTCGACTTTCAAATGGCCGGGCGGCGCGATGTCGAAAATCTTTTCCGGCAACGCAGCCGGCGGGTTGGTGTCGTCCGCAAAAACCCGCACCAGCGGAAAGCCCATCCCCGCGCCGACGAACAGCGTTGATTTTTTGATGAACTGACGGCGTGAGAAGCGGCTTTTCATACGATGAATTATTGGACTCGGATATTTCACGATTTTGCAAAACTGAAAACAGGATTAGTGAACGGGCGACACGCGGTAAAGCCCCGCGCCGTGCGAGTTGATGACCGGCGCGAATTGTCCGGTGAAGTCGCCGAGGTCCTTGTGCGTCCAGAGATCGCGCACTTTCGCCGGGCCGCTGATGCCGAGGTCCGCCAGCGAAACTGAAATGCTCACCGGCTCCCTGGTCGGCAGCGTTGCCCCAGGTTTGTTGGTTGCGGTGGCTGAATTATCCGCCAGTTCGACCGCCGGAGGCGCACCGCGGCGGCCACGCGCGGGCGACGGCGGAGGCGAGATATTGAACACGGCCAGATATTTGTCTTTTGATCCCGGCACGTCCGCAACCCACACGACTTGATTGTTGGTGTTGAAAAGCTGGTGGTTGTTTGCGGAATTCTGGTTGACCGCGATGACTTCGTCGTTGGTCAAAACTGAAAGCGTGAAGTCGTCATTCTTCGGCAGGTTGCCGCCGAGAATCAGCGGGGAGCGGCCGATGGACCACAGCGTCATCAAGGTGTAGTGCTCATCCTTGGTAAACTTGGTCCAGCCGTTGGTCGTCCACGCGCGGATGTTGCCAAACGGAATCATGTCGGCGTCGGGCCAGTGTCCGGGCGCGCGGAACGGCGTCCAGCTGTCAACCCGCGCGAACTGGGCATACAATGCGCTCCAGCTATCCCAGAAATCGTCGCTGATGCGCCACATATTGGCGTTCACCTGGACATGGCCACCCTCGTTGACAGGCGTCGCACCCGGCGAAGTCGAGAGGACGATGGGTCGTCCGCTCCTGTCAATGGCCTTGCGGATCGCTTCAATTTCAGCCTTGTGATACGGGGCCGAAAGATCGTCCACCTTCACGAAGTCCAGACCCCACGAAGCCATCAGGGCAAAGACCGAATCATAATATTCCTGCGCACCCGGCTTCGTCATGTCCACGCCATACATATCCGTGTTCCAGCGGCAAATGCTGTTGGTGTCCGCAATGTCGGCGGCGGTGTAGTCCGTTCCTTTGATTGGCGCCCTGGCCGCGACCGCCTGACGCGGAATACCGCGCAGCAGGTGCAAGCCGAACTTCAAACCTTTCGCGTGCAAATAATCGGCGATGGGTTTGAATGAATGAGTCTCCGCAGTCAGCGGAAAACGATTGGATGCCGGCAGCAGGCGGCCATTGGCGTCCATCTCAAGAGCCGCGCTTTTGCGATATTGCGTGGTGTGCGCGAGCGGCTCATACCATTGGATGTCAATCGTGATGAGATTCCAGCCATGCGATTTGAGGTTCGCCGCCATGTAATCGGCGTTGGCGAGCACGTCCGTCTGCCACACGCCCGCGCCATAGCAATCCCAGGAATTCCAACCCATCGGCGGGGTTTGCGCCCAGGACCAATAGGCGGGATCAGCGGCGCGCGTTGTGAAAACCAGACTGCAGGCGAGCGCCGCGTGTGTGATGAACGATCGGATGATTGATGAGTTCATGTTGATTCAGGGTGTTGTTGGAGTGACGCGAAACCAGTCGAAATCAGCGTATCCGGTTTTAGTTGCCGTTGAAGGAGCGCTGGCGGTGACGCCGACCTTGGCGCCAATCCAGCGGTCAACGGATGCCTTGAACGGTTCGCTGATGGGCGTGAACGTCTGGTTGTCAAAGCTGTAAGCAAAACTGCACATCGCGCCGCTACCGACGGTTACGCGCAGATAAACCGACGACTCTTTTGTGTCCACGCCCGCCACTTCACGTTCTTCCGCGCCACGATTTGCGCCGGTGTTCACGACATACACCAGACACAGTCCGTCGGCGGTGCGACGCAAACCCCGCAAGGCGTAGTCGTAGCCGAAAACCGCCAGCCCGGCGAATTCGCCCCCGGCGGCGGGAGCGAATTGTAGCATGGTCGTGACGGTGAATTCCGACGCGGGAAATTTTTGCAGCAGAAAATTCGGCGCGTCGTAGAGGCTTTTGTTGGCAGGGGTTCCGTTGCTGCGCATTTTCGGTGCGGGCACGCTGGCGAGGCGAAGAAAACCGGGGCGCGCGCTGAACGAAGCCCAATCGCCGCGCGGATTGGCGTTCCATTGCCATTGGAGGCCAAGCGTTTTGCCGTCGAACTCATCCGAGGTTTGCGGCGCGGTTATCGGATAGGAGTGACCGACATTGGGCTTCGCATGAACCAGCACGGGCTGGCCCTTGCCGGTGTGATCCGGGTCGTCACCGATGACCGGCCAATCGTCGTCGCGCCAGATCATCGGCTCGAGATGAACCACGCGCCCGTAAGCGCCGCGACCTTGAAAATGCAGAAACCAATTTTCGCCGGACGGCGTTTCCACCCACCCGCCCTGATGCGGGCCATTGATCGCCGTCTTTCCTTGATCAAGCACGATGCGGTTTTCGTAAGGGCCGTAGATATTTGTCGCACGAAACACAGCCTGATAGCCGCCGGTGAGGCCGCCTGACGGCGCAAACACGTAATAATATCCGTGGCGTTTGTAGAGCTTCGGGCCTTCAAGCGCG
>Ga0265338_10003808_pt1 | contig 20960 bp, 17 predicted proteins | sample 42126metaG_FD_193579 | JGI IMG/M metagenome (GOLD analysis project Ga0265338, IMG submission 193579) | Rhizosphere microbial communities from Carex aquatilis grown in University of Washington, Seatle, WA, United States - 4-21-26 metaG | ecosystem: Host-associated > Plants > Roots > Rhizosphere... | reverse complement strand
CTGCCGCCGGAGGCGGTGCTGTCGCCGTTGATGATCACGGAAGCGTGCCAGACGTTGAAGCGTAACCGCGAGCGTTATCTGGCTGGGCGCTCGACGGACAGCCTGGTGGCCGTGTTGAGCGGCGTGGCGGAGGGCTGGTTGCAGGCGGACAACCGGTTCCGCCAGCTCGCGCTGGAAACCGGCCCGAAGGAAACCGGTTTTTCGCGCGCTACGCTGGAAAAGGGAGTGGACAATTTTTTCCGGCAACTGACGCGCGAAAACCTGCATGCGCTCCTGGTCCAGGAACTCGGCGACGCAAGCCGGCTTGATGCCATGACAACCGGCGTCGGGGAGAAAACGGATCGTGCGGCCATGGCGGTCGGCCCGGAGTTTCTCGTCCATATCGCGGCCGGCAACCTGCCGAACCCGGCGTGGATGAGCATCGTGCTGGGTTTGCTGGCCCGTTCGGCGCAGTTCGTGAAGTGCGCGAGCGGCGCGGCCTTTCTGCCCCGGCTGTTTGCCCATTCGATTTATGAGGCGGACCCAAAATTGGGCGCCTGCCTGGAAATCGCCGAATGGCGCGGTGGCAATGCGGGCTTGGAAGCCGCGTTGTTTGCCGAGGCTGATTGTGTGACGGCGACGGGCAGCGATGAGACATTGACGGCCATCCGCTCGCGGCTTCCGATCAAAACGCGTTTTCTCGGTTACGGTCATCGGGTTAGTTTTGGCTTTGTCGCCAGTGAGGTTTTACACGGTTTGCATTCCCGGAAGATCGTCTCCCGCGCGGTGGACGATGTCGTGGCTTGGAATCAGCTCGGCTGCCTGTCGCCGCATGTGATCTATGTCCAGACCGGCGGCGCAGTATCGCCGGAACAATTCGCAGGGCTGGTGGCTGATGAACTGGAGCAGCGTGAAGCAACCGAGCCGCGCGGAGAACTGGCCACGGAGCATGCGGCAACGATTGCCTCACGCCGGGGATTTTACGAAGTACGGGCGGCGCACTCGCCAGACACGGCACTCTGGCACAGCAAGAATTCAACGGCCTGGACGGTGGTGCATGAAGTGGATGCGCGTTTCCAGTTTTCCTGCCTGAACCGCTTCATCTACGTGAAAGGCGTCAGGGACCTGGCGGAGGCGCTGCGCAATGCGGAACTGGTGCGAGGCCAGGTCTCGACGGTCGGGCTCGCGGTGCCGGAACACAAAATGCAGGAGTTGGGGGAACAACTGGCGCGTTGGGGCGCGACCCGGGTCTGTCCACTGGGCCGGATGCAGAACCCGCCGTTGACCTGGCGGCACGACGGCCGGCCGGCATTGGGCGATTTGGTGACCTGGGCAGATTTGGAAGGTGAGTTTTAGCCACAGATGGACTCAGATTTACACCAATGAAAATATTTTGTTCACAGAGGACGCTGATTTTCGATGGTAATTTTCCTGAGTTTGATCTGCGTAATCTGTGAAATCTGCGGACGATTTGACTATGAAAATGGAATTGCGAAAAACGTTTCAATTTGAGGCGGCCCATTTGCTGCCGCGGCTGCCGAAGGCGCACAAATGCCGACGACTGCACGGACACAGTTTCAAGGTGGACGTGGTGGTGGCAGGCGAGTGTGATCCAAAGCTCGGCTGGCTGATGGATTACGCCGACATCACTGCCGCATTCAAGCCAATATGGGAGAAGCTTGATCATAATTACCTGAATAAAATCCCGGGCTTGGAAAATCCTACGAGCGAAGAAGTCGCCGTGTGGATCTGGAAAAGGTTGAAACCAAAATTGCCGCTGCTCAGTGAGGTCGTTGTGGCGGAAACCTGTACGGCAAGAGCGGTTTATCGCGGCGGCTAAAGATTTCCGTCTGCCTTGCCGGTGGGCACATTTTCGACCTTGCCCCGGCCATAAATTGGCCGACCATCAACGTATATTGTTTTTTGGCCGTTTTCCTTTTGACGGTTCTTCCAACCTTTGGGAGAAGCGTCCCATATGGTCTTGGTTTTGAAAGAGAACCAAACGGCTGACGGCCGGGCAGGCAATTCCATCACGGCGGGAATTGATGCCAGTGTTCTAACCTGGCCGCGGCGCAGGCTGTTCACCTTGCCAAGGTCTTCCTCAGGCGCGTGTTTGTTAATCTCCTTCAATTTTTTCCGGGCGTGGCGAAAACTGCACCATGCTGCAAGCCAACCTGTCGTATGTTGAGGTTCAGCCGCCACGTCCCGGAATGATTTGGAGCGTGCCTCCGCGATATCGAAACCGCAATGATTGTAACGGCACCGTTCATGCGGTCCGCAAAGTCGCCGATTATGCCGGATATTTTGGAATCAAAAGATTTTCTTCAATCACGCAACATTCCGTTATTGACGCCGGGTGGCAAATTGAATTTAAAGAATGGCGGACCAAACGTAACTTGAAGGAAACATGACCAGCGAGACTCAGAATATTTCCGCGTGGAAAGACAAACTTATCGAATACATCATCGGCCACAGTGGCGCGCTCGTTTCGGCGCTGGTCGTGGTGGTTGTGGGTTTTGTCGCCGCGCGCTGGATTGGCAAATTGATCGATCGCTGGCTGACCAGCAAGGCGATGGAGCCGCCGATGCGGATATTGCTGGTGCGGATCGTGCGGCTGTTGATTTTTGCCATGGCCCTGGTGATTGCGCTGGGCACGGCGGGCATGGACGTGACGGCGCTCATTGCGGGTTTGGGCGTGGCCGGTGTGGGCGTGGGTCTCGCGGTGCAGGGTGTGCTCGGCAACCTGGTGGCCGGGCTGACGATCATTTTCACCAAGCCGTTCCGGGTGGGCGAATATATTGAAATCGCGGGGGTGCAGGGACAGGTGACTTCCGTTGAACTTTTCTCCACCACGTTGGTCCATTCCGACCGGTCACGCATCGTCATCCCCAATCGCAAAATCGTCGGGGAGATTTTACATAACTACGGCCAGATCCGGCAGCTCAGCCTGGCCGTCGGCGTCGGTTACGGAACGGACATCAATACTGCGCTGGCCGTCGTGCGCGGCGTGCTGGCGCAAAACCCGCGGGCGCTCAAGGACCCGGCGCCGGTCGTGGGCGTGACCATGCTGGCCGATTCCTCCATCAACATCGCCGTCTGTCCGTGGACGTCCGTGGGCGATTTTGGACCGGCGCAGGCGGAGATTTATCAGGCCATCGTCGAGCAATTCCGCGCCAACAAGATCGAAATTCCCTTCCCGCAACGCGAGGTGCGGATGCTCAACCAGCCGTAGCCGGCTTCATGACTTTAGGTGCATTCGGATCGTCACGGCGAAGCTGGCAGATTCATTGGGGCTTTTTAGCCAGCTCGGAAATCAGGAAGGCCAGGAAGACGACGAAAGGGAACAGCAAAATAAAAAGCGCCAGCAGCCGATTTTGCGTTTTGGTGGTCATGACATGGCAGTCTGTAAAAAGAGTTTCCCGCGTCAAGAGTTCAATCAGGCCGCAGTATGGGCCTTGACGTGGTGGCCTTCGGCCTGGATTTTGGCCAGCGCGTCGGCCAGGGCGTCCCAATGGACTTCGCTCGTTTCCCAGCCGCTGCTGAAGCGCAGCACCCGGTGCGCCTCGGCGGATTTGAAATTCATCGCGGCCAGCACGTGCGACGGCTCTTCCTTGCCGGTCGTGCAGGCGGAACCGGTGGAGACCGCAAACCCGGCCTTGTCCAGCTTCGTCAGCCAGCGCAATTGCGAACCTTCGGGCACCAGTGCCGAAACGGTGTTCCACAGACGCGATGAATTGGCGCCGACGATCACCGAGCCGGGCAGTTTGTGCAAAAGCTGTCGTTCAAAATTCTCGCGCCACACGCCGCGCAGGATGTGTTCACTGCGCGAGATTTGTTTCTCCCGTATTTCCAGCGCGGCCAGCATGGACAAAATAATCGGCACATTTTCCGTTCCCGCCCGGCGGCCCTGTTCCTGTTTCCCGCCGAGGAGCAGGGGCGTCACGTGGCTCTTGTGCGGCACCTTCAAAAATCCCACACCGCGCGGCCCGCCAAACTTGTGCGCCGCGCCGCTGAGATAATCGCAATCGCCCAGTCCCCTGGCGGGCATTTTGCCGAGCCATTGCACGGCATCGGAAAAGAACGGCACCTTGTATTGGCGGCAAATCGCCATCGCCTCGCGCCAGGGCTGGATGACGCCGGTCTCGTTGTTCGCGGCCATCACGCCGACGAGGCCGGGGCGCGAATCGGCGAGTTCCGCCGTGAGCCAGTCCAGATCCACCGCACCGTCGTGCGTGACGGGAATTAGTTTCGCCCGCTTGCCGAAATAATGTTTGGAAGACTCGTGCACGCAGGGATGTTCGATGGCGGAAATCCAGACCTCGCTTTTGGCATCCAGCGTCTGTGCCAGATGATGCATGACCGTGTTGTTCGCCTCGGTGGCGCCGCTGGTCCAGACGATGTCGGACGGATGGCAGCCGAGAAAGTGCGCGAGTTTTTCGCGCGCCTCCCTGAGCGCGGCATCGGCGCGCCCGCCGATCTGGTGCGGGCTGGACGGATTGCCCGTGATCTTCTCGGTGGCGTCCAGCCAGGCCTCGCGAGCCTCGCGCATGACCGGCGCGGTGGCGTTATGATCAAAATAAATCATCGGCCGGATAGGATACAATTGATGGCCGCACTGGCCAGTTTTTTATGGGCGCGATTGGGCCGCATTCCATTGGGCGTGTTTGAAGATCAGAAATGACAGCGCAACCGGTAATACCGGCTGGAAAAGGCCGCCGTCTGGAGGTCGAGGTTGGTAATCATCCCGCCATTGCCGGCGAAGTTGGTGGTGAGATTGCTCCAGACACCGGAAGTCAGGTCGTTGCAGGTCTGAAGGTCATACTGCACATTGGAGAGGCTGGTAAAGACCGTGGCAATGTTGGTGCCGATGAGCCGGGCACGGAAATCTGCCGGTACGGTGATGGTCAGCAACAGATCTTGGGCTTGATTGATGGTTGAACCTGGCACGGGTCCCAGTCCCAGCAATTTCAGCGCAACATTGGCGGCTTCACCGTTGCGTACCGGTTGGCCGGGGCTCGCATAGTCGGGGCGGCCGGTGCCGGGATTCAAACGGGTGACCAGGTTGAGTGCATACAGATCTGCTGCCGGCGTGACGCCCGGACCCCAAACGTAGAACGGTATGGTATAATCCTCGGGCAATGTCGGATTGGAATGGTCGGTGCCCAAGCCGCCGTGGTCGGCAGTGAGAATGATGGCCGTGTGGCCGGCGAGTTCGGCATCACCATCAATCAGGGCAAAGATCGTGCCCAACCGGTCGTCCACCCTTTTGATGGCGTTGCTGTACTCGCTTCCGGGCGTGATGTCCCAGCCATAACTGTGACCGGTGGCGTCCGGGTCTGCCAGATGGAGAAAGGCATAACCCAACGGCCGATCCGACATGTCTGCCACGAAGGTTGCGACCAAACTGGCGGTGTCCCCGTCGTTGACATAAACATCAATCTTGTTTCGACCGTTGTCCGGGCCGGTGACGTCCGGGGCGCCGTTGATCGAATTCCAACTGGTGGCGAACAGCGAGAACTTTGATTTGCTGGCATACTCACCGGTGCTCAAGCCATTGTCATGCGCCACGTCAAACACCCCGGCGACATAGCTGCCCTTGTTGGAAGCCAGGGTTTGTCCGGGCGCGGGGTCGCTGTTGATAATCCAATTGTGACCGGTTGGCCCCACGACGCCACGACCGGTGAGTTGGGTGGCATGGTTGGGGAGGGTGATGGTATAATCGTAATCTGCACGGGCGTTGTCGGTGAAAGCACCTTCGGTGCGCAACCGGTAGAAATTCGGCAGGTTCGAAGGGCCGAGCGCCGTCACGGCGTCCGGGCGCAATCCGTCCACGCTGATATGAATGACATGGGCAACGGGTTGGGTGGCGGCTTGGCCGGCCAGCACGGCGAATTGCGCGACAACCACCGCAACCACAAACCAGTTTTCACAGCCGGGTGATTCTGCTTTCATTGTTTTAATTGGTGTTTCGCAAAATCCCGCGCATCGGCTCTGAAGTTGCTTCGGCGCCTTGCATGAGAGTGATGTTCTTATTTGACTCAGGGTTGTTCATAAGAAAATCGTGTACTGTCGCTAGTCTGTCAAGTGCTGCCATCCGAAGACCGTTTCAACCATGGCCGCCCGCTGGCCGCTGCCGCTTCGAGACGAGTTGTTCCAGGATTTTTCGGTGCGCACTCGTGAAGGCGAGCCGATCCAGTTTCGGAAGCGACAGCCAGACATCGGTTTCTGATGGCGGAGTCCGACGACGTCCGGAATTTTTGGGTGTCGCGGGATTTGGTTTTCCCCAGGAAGCCCGCCAGGCTTCGAGCGTAATGCGATAGCGGGTGATGGAATGTTTCACCGTGGAAAGCGGTGCCAGTTTCGGTGGAGCAAACCCGAACTCCGATTTGAAAATCTCCTGGGCGCTGAGGTTGTTGCCGTTGACCTCCACGTTCGGGAATTCCCACAAATGGGCGTTCACGACTCCAGCGGGCCGCTGGCGGACGAGAAACTCTCCGTTCCGTCCGATGATGAACGCTGCAAATCGTCGCGCGGTTGCTTTCCCGCGCTCGCCAAGATTCGGCAGTTCCACAACCCGGTTGGTCCGGAAGGCGTCGCACTGTTTTTTGACCGGGCAGCTGCCGCACCGCGGACTTCGCGGCATGCAGACCAACGCGCCGAGTTCCATCAATGATTGGTTGAGGAACGAACAGGAGTTTTCCTCATGCGCGGAGCCCGCAGTGGTTTTCTGCCTTGGTGCTTGTTGCGTCTTTGCGTGGGCCACCAGTGCTCCGGCAATCTGCCAGAGTTGCGCGCTGGTTTTCTTCTCGCGCGGATTTTCACCGATGCCGAACACCCGCGTCAGGACGCGGATGACATTCCCGTCGAGGATGGGGGTCGGCTGGTTGAAGGCGATGCTGCAAATTGCGCCGGCGGTGTAACGTCCGATGCCTGGCAGCGCCAGCACGTCCTCGAAATCCTGCGGAAATTTACCATCATGCCTCTTGACGATTTGCTGTGCGGCCTTTTGCAGATTGCGGACACGGGTATAATAACCAAGTCCCTCCCACAGCTTGTGGATTTTGGCCGGGCTTGCCTTGGCGACAGCTTCAATCGTCGGCAATTCGCGCATCCAGCGGTCCCAGTATGGAATCACGGTCTTGACCTGGGTCTGCTGGAGCATGATTTCGGAAATCCAGATGGCGTAGGTATTGCGCGTGCGCCGCCAAGGCAGGTCGCGGGCGTTTCTCGAAAACCAATCCAGTAAGGCTGGAACCAGCCTCTGCAATTTCTGATATCGGATATCGGATATCGGATTCAAACCCATCGTGCTGGAATTATTGCCGCAAAAAGGCGCAAAAGCCGCAAAAAACTTTGTGTTCTTTGTGTTCTTTGTGGTTATTATTTTTAAGTGAAACCGCTCACCATCCATACTTGCAAGCTGACCGACGATCAGGCGTCGGCGCTCAAAGCCGCCCTGAGCGCACGGAGCTGGAAGCCGCGCGAGGTGCCGTATGCGCGGTTCGCGTTCGAGTCGGACAAGACAAATGTCGTTTTTTACGAGAGCGGCAAGCTGGTTGTGCAAGGAAAGGGGACGGCGGAATTCGTCGAGTTCGTGCTGGAACCGGAAATTCTCAAGCAGGCCAAACTCGGCTATGAAACCGTTTTGAATCCCGAACTGCTCCTGCCGCGCATCGGCGTGGACGAAAGCGGCAAGGGCGATTTCTTCGGGCCGCTCTGCATTGCCGGCGTGTATGTGAACGAGAGCGTCATCAAGGCGTGGGCGGACCTCGGCGTGCGCGATTCCAAGAACATTTCCAGCGACAAAAAGATTTCCGAGCTGGCCGATAAAATCCGCAAGACGCCCGGCTGCGTGACGACCGTCGTGCCGATTGGCAACGAGGCTTACAACCGGCTTTACACCAAAATGAAATCGGTGAACGCGATGCTGGCGTGGGGCCACGCGCGGGTGATTGAAAACCTGCTGGGCCAGCGGCATCGGATGAATCCGCCGCCGGTGAAGGCCATCAGCGACCAGTTTGCTGCGAGCAAAAGCGTGATTGAAAAGGCGCTGATGGCGCAGGGCAGGGATTTGCAACTGGTGCAACGGCACAAGGCGGAAGAGGACATCGCCGTGGCGGCGGCCTCGATCCTGGCGCGCGACGAATTTGTGAAAGGCCTGGCGAAACTGGAAAGGGATTTCAACGTGGAATTGCCGAAGGGCGCGTCAAGTGCGGTGGATGCGGCGGCGAAGAAATTTGTGGACGAACGCGGCGCGGAAAATCTGGCAAAAATCTCCAAGCTGCATTTCCGGACGGCGCTGCGGGCACAGGGCTTGCCCGAGCCGCCGAAGAAAGAGTGGCGTCGTGGCTAAGCCCAATGCCATCGAACTGCCGGACTGCGAGCCGTTTCCGATTTTGTACGAGGACCGGTCGGTCATTGCCATTGACAAGCTGTGCGGCTGGATGCTCCTGCCGGTTTCGTGGCAGAATACCGGTCATAATCTGCAGGCGGCCATCAATTCTTCCATTGAAGCGCGCGATTTCTGGGCGCGTTCCCGTGGCCTCAAATTTCTGCGCTACGTTCACCGGCTGGACGCGGAAACCAGCGGGGTTTTGCTCTTTGCGAAAAGTCCCGGGGCGGTGGATTCGTTCGGTGAAATGTTCGAAGGCCGGCGGATGGAGAAAATGTATCTGGCTGTCACCGCAATTGAACCGCGCGAAACGGAATGGACCTGCGAACTCGCATTGTCGCCCGACCCGACCCGGATCGGGCGGATGAAGGTGGATCCGCGGGAAGGCAAGCCGTCGGAAACCCACTTCCGGGTGCTGCAAAAAATTCCCGGTCTGACACTCATCGAGTGTCGGCCGGTGACGGGTCGCACGCACCAAATCCGCGTGCACCTGGCCGAATCCGGCTGTCCGATTGTGAGCGACGAACTTTATGGCCGCCAGACCGGGAAGCTGGAGTTTGGTCTGCGCGCGGTGCGGCTGGCTTATACGGATCCGTTCACGAAAAAGCGCGTGGAAATCCACGCGCCGACGGAGAAGTTTTTGAAGGAATACGGATTTAGCCTGGAAAAATCAAAACAACCACGAATTGACACCAATAAACACTAATTTTTTATTCGTGTAAATTTGTGTCCATTCGTGGTTTTAGTTTTTAGTCTGCGTATTTCACGCCGCAGCCGTATGGCTTCGTCTGGGCTACCGGCACCGGCTTGCCGGCGATCAGGGCATCCACAGCTTCGCTGACATAATTGTGCGCGGTGCGCGGGTCATGCTGCGGGTCGGGCTGGTTGTCAATGGCGCCGTCGTAAACGAGTGTGCCGTCCTTGCTCACCACGAACATGTGCGGGGTGGTTTTCATGTCGTAAAGATGGCCCACCGCGCCGGAGCTGTCGTCAATCCACGCCGTCGCGACGATTTTTTTATCGGCCATTTCCTTTTTCGCCTGGTCGGGCGTGCGATGGCTGGCATTGTTCGGGTTCACCGAATTGACGATGAGCCACACGACGCCCTTGGCCGCCATCTGGCTTTCCAGTTCCTGCATCGCGCCGGTCCGATACTGGTTTGCGCAGAACGGGCAGTCCGAGTTGTAGGATTCCAGCACGACGATCTTGCCCTTGTAATCGCTGAGCTTGACCGTTTTGCCGTTGATGTCCGTGGCCGTGAAATCCGGCGCGGGTTTGCCGACTTCAACCGCCTGCACCGCCAGGGTCAATGCCATCACTGCCGATAAGAGAAACACTTTTTTCATAGGTTTAGAATGTGTAATTGTTGAATTAAGAGACACCCATATATGGAATGCCGTTCAAAAATTAATGTTCCGCAAGGTCCAGCGCTTCCAGCACAATGCCGGGCGTCAGGATTTCCGGCAGCACCAGCGGGTCCGCGTCGGCCTTTTTCGGATAAACCACAACCAACGGCACCCCGGCGCGGTTGAAGCGGTTCAGTTCCGCCGTAATATTCGTGGGAAATTGCGTGTAATCCCCGATCAGGGCGATGGCATTCATGGCCTTGAGCTTTGCCCGCACGGATGGGATTTCGATGCTGGTTTTCTTGTTTATCTGGCAGGTCAGGCACCAATCGGCGGTGAAATCCACGATGACCGGATGGCCTTCGCTGCGCGCCCGGTTGACGGCTTCAGGGCTCCAGCGCTGCCAGTCAATGCCGTTTGCCGATTCCTTCAGCGAACCGGCGATTTCCGTTTCGGACACCGGCTCGCGCCAATGCAACTGGTTTTCCAAGGTGAAACGGTACCCGCCAGCCAGCAGGAGCAGGACAATGATGAATGGGATGAATCTAAGCTTGCGGCCACGTTGAAAAAACTCGCCATAAATCCACGCTGCGAAGGCGACAATCACCAGGAAAAGACCGAGCCATAAAATACGCCTGCCATAATAGCCGGCGGCGAGGTTGGACAGCCACAGGGCGGTCGCCAGCATGGGAAAGCCCATGGCGATTTTGAATTTTTCCATCCACGCGCCGGGCTTCGGTAAAAATCCCAGCCAGATGGGATTCCAGCTCAGCACCACATACGGCGCGGCCAGTCCGATGCCGACGGCCAGAAACATCATGATGATGATCGAGGCGCTTTGCGCGAAGGCGAATCCCAGTGCGATGCTTAAAAACGGCGCCGTGCAGGGGGTGGCCAGCGCGGTCGCCAAGACGCCATTGAAAAATGCGCCCGCCGCACCTTGTCTTGACGCGAGCCCGCCCGCCACGTTGAGCGCGCGTTTGCCGAGGCTGACTTCAAACACGCCAAACAGGTTCAGGGCCACCAGCATCACGAGCGTGGTCAGGCAAACCACAAAGATCGGGCTGCCAAATTGCATTCCCCAGCCGGCCTTTTGTCCGGCCGCCTTGACATCAATGACAATTTCCGCGAGCGCGAGGAAGGAAACGAGCACGCCGAGCGCATAAACCAGGCCGAGCTTGCGGACGTGATCCGGGTCGCTGCGGGATTCGCCGACAAAACCGAGAATTTTCAGCGCGATGACCGGCAGCACGCACGGCATGACGTTCAGGATCAATCCCCCAATGAACGCGTAGAGCAGCATCTGCCAGAGCAATTGGGGGGACAACCTGGAGGCAGGCGGTTTGGGAGCGAGGTTCATTTCCACCGCACCCGCGTCTGGCGGAGCTTGATCGGTGACGGTTAATTTGGCCTCATTTCCGACACGCCAATTTCCGCGTTGCAACACCATCACGCCGATAATTTCCCGGGGCCAGTCGCCATCGAATTTTTTCACGACCTTGCGCATGCGGATATCGCTGGCAAACAGGGACTTGATTTCAGTTGCGCCCTGGATTTCAAAATGTTCATTGGCCGCGGGGAAAAAATCAGCCGAGTCGTATTTGATGTAGTCGAACTTGATGGTGTTCGAGGTTTTCGGCAACAGATGGCCAATGACCAGTGTCCGAGCATCACCGCTGGCCGGCCCTTCCCACCAGGCATGATCGGCGGCCGAATCCGTCATGGTGAACGGCACCTGCTTGTTCCAGGACTCAAGCAACGCGGCATCGGCGGAGGGTTTGGTTTCGGCGCCGACATTGAGGGCGGCTTCGACGCTGCCGTTGCCGGGCAGGCATTGTTCCTTGCATTCGAGCCACGAGACGTCGGCCTTCAAGTCCAGCGGGCCGGCCGGCAAATTGGTGGCGAGAGTAAGCGGCACGAGCAGGATGACTTCGTCGTTGTAACCGTAGGTGGTGACCTCGACGGGCGGCAATTTTTCCGGCAACGGCCACAGGGTTTTGCCGGCGGTGACCCCCGGAGGCAGTTGCCACTCGATTTTGGTGGCGATTCCGGCGTCGCCGGGATTTTTCCAATACGTGTGCCAGCCCGGCTCCATCTTCAAATCCACACCGACCAGCACGGTGTCGCCCGGACGGGCGGTGTCGGCGGATAAAATCAGCCGCACCTGGGTGTGAGCTGCGCCGGCGGTAAACGCCAGCAGGCAAAGCCAGCCCGAGAGAATCATTCCGATGCGTTGCACAGATACATAGATGCCATATTCAGCGAGATATTTGAAGTTATTTTGATTGTTAATGCATGAATGGCAGGGCCGGGGCCAAGTCGCGGTTCTGCCGCCTGCCGGGGGTTGGATCGCTGTTCGCGTCGGGCTGAAACAAACCGGTTTCACAAGGTTCCGTGAGGCGGCTTGATGGTTTGCATGAAATTATTTCTGGAATACGGAGGTGTTTTTCTCCAGACTGTTTCCTCGGTTTAAATTATGGATGTAAAACTTCCCAAGCTTGGTGAGGGGGCGGATTCAGGCGTCGTGGTCAATGTCTTCGTGAAGGAAGGCGACCAGGTTGCCAAGGATCAGGCCATCCTTGAACTGGAAAATGAAAAGGCTGTGGCTTCCGTTCCGTCCACGGCCGCCGGCGTCATCACGAAAATTCACGTGAAGGCCGGCGACAAAATCGGCGTCGGCCAGCGGCTGGTCACGATTGCCGATGGCGGCCAGCCGGCCGCCGCCACCCCGGCGCCGTCCGCAAAGCAGTCCGCGCCGGAGCCGGAATCCGAACCGGAGACGCCGTCCGAAGCAACTGCCCCTGAAACCGAGGCCGAAAACCCGCAGCCGGTTGCTGCGCCGGTGGCATCGCCTTCGCTTCGCAAAATGGCGCGCGAGCTGGGCATTGATTTGTCCAAAATCCGCGGCAGCGAGGCGGGCGGGCGCATCATTATTGGCGACGTTCGCGCTTACATTCAGCGACTGGTCCGGGCGGCGGCGAAACCGGCACCCGCCGCTGCCGGCGCGCCGGCCAAACCGGCTGCCGAACAGATTGATTTTTCCAAGTGGGGCCCGGTGACGAAGAAGCCGCTGACGCCGTTGCGCCAGGTCATCGCGCGCCGGATGTGGGAGAACTGGAATGCCATTCCGCATGTCACTCAGTTTGACGACGCGGATTTCACGAAGCTGAACGGGCTTCGCAAAAAGTACGCGTCGGCCTACGAGCAGAAGGGCGCGAAGCTCACGCTCACGCCGCTGGTGCTCAAGGCGATTGTCGAGACGTTGAAGAAGCATCCGATTTTTAATTCCAGCCTCGACGAGGTCGCGCAGGAGGTGGTTCTCAAGGAATACTTCCACATCGGCATTGCGGTGGATACAGAACAAGGACTAATTGTGCCGGTCCTTCGCGACGTGGATAAGAAGAGCGTGCTTGAAATCGCCAAGGAACTCGAACAGCTCGCGGCCAAGGCCCGTGACCGAAAGATCACCGCCGATGACATCAAGGGCGGGACGTTCACGATTTCCAACCAGGGCGCGATTGGCGGGGCGCATTTCACGCCCATCGTCAACAAACCGGAAGTGGCCATTCTCGGCCTTGGTCGCGGCGCATTGAAGCCGGTCGTCCGTGACGGCAAGGTTGAGATCCGCATGATGACACCGTTGGGCCTGTCCTACGATCATCGTGTGATTGATGGGGGAGTGGCCGCACGGTTCATTGTGGATTTGGTGAAAGTGATGGAAAATTTTGGCGAAGACGGAGTGCGGATTTAATCGCTCTCGTCCTCGTAATAGAATGAACGCATATCTAACAAAAAAAGGGGCGGTGCCCAGGGGGCATGCGACCATGTTCGACCACGAGAAGTTGGATGCTTATCAATTGGAATTGTGTTTCATCGCGTGGGTGACACCGTTGCTGGAAGAGGCTGCAGCTTCGGCTAAAGGCAAAACCCGCGAAGTATGCGATCAACTGGATCGGGCCAGCCTTTCGGCGTTGCTCAATACCGCGGAAGGCAATGGTAAACGCCAGCGCCCGGTTCGGGCGAAGTTCTTTGATGACGCGCGTGGTTCGGCCACGGAATGTGCGGCCTGCCTGGATGCGCTGGTTGCCAAACAAATAGTGGCATCAGAGCGGGTTCAAGAGGGAAAGCAGATGTTGTTGCGAATTGTTTCAATGTTGTGCGGATTGATCGAACGTTTCGACACGCCGGGACAATTGCGGGAGGAACCCGTGGAATACAGGGTTGAGGATCAGGAAAAATGTGAAGCGAGGACGAGGACGAGGACGAAAAATTAAGTCGAGGACGAGGACGAATTTTAAAATATGGATCCGATCAAGACTCAGATTGTTGTTGTTGGGGCGGGGCCGGGCGGTTACGCGGCGGCGTTTTATGCCGCCGACCTCGGCATGAAGGTCATTCTCGTTGAACGCGAGAAGCGGCTGGGCGGCGTCTGCCTGAACCGCGGCTGCATCCCGTCGAAGGCGCTGCTTTACGCGACACACCAAATCACTGCCGCGCACGATTCGGCGCATCGCGGCATCACGTTCACTGCGCCGACGGTGGATGTGGCCAAACTCAGGGCGTGGAAGGAATCCGTTCTGGAAAAGCTTGGCGGCGGCGTCGCGGCGCTCGCCAAAATGCGCGGGGTGCAGGTGATCCAGGGACGCGGTTATTTTGAAGGTTCGCAAATGCTGCGGGTTGAGACGGAGCAGGGGCAGCAGTTCATCCAGTATGACAAGGCGATTCTCGCGGTCGGCTCCATCGCGGCCATGCCCAAGGTGTTCGATCTCGGCAATCCGCGCATCATGACCTCGACCGAGGCGCTCGAAGTCGAGGACATTCCGGAAAACCTGCTGGTCATTGGTGGCGGTTACATCGGCATGGAACTGGGAACCGTCTATGCCGCGCTCGGCAGCAAGACCGTGCTGGTTGAGGCGCTTGACAGCATTCTGGCCGGCGCCGATCCGGACCTGGCCCGCCCGGTCGCCGCCAACGCCAAAAAGATGTTCAAGGAAATCCGGCTCAAGGCCAAGGTCACCAAGATGGCCACCGCCGGCAAACAGATCAAAGTCGAGATGGATTACAACGGCCAGAAGGTTTCCGAACTTTATGATCGCGTGCTCGTGGCCGTCGGCCGCGTGCCCAATAGCGCCGATCTGGGGCTGGGAAACACAAAGGTGGAACTCGACGAAAAGGGTTTTGTCAAAGTCAACGCGCACCAGCAGACCGGCGACCCGGCGATTTACGCCATCGGCGACATTGCCGGCGGGATTTTGCTGGCGCACAAGGCGCACAAGGAGGCGCGCATCGCCGTCGAGGTCATTCACGGCGAACCAAGCTCGTTCGAGAACATTGTCATTCCGGCGGTCGTCTTTACCGACCCGGAGCTCGCATGGTGCGGTTTGACGGAAGCCGAAGCCAAGGAACGCGGCATTAAATATCAGGTGGCGAAATTTCCCTGGTCGGCCTCGGGCCGCGCGCTGACGTTCGATCGCACGGACGGGCTCACCAAGATGCTGATGGACCCGGAAAGCGGACGGGTGCTGGGCGTGGGCATCGTGGGCGCGGGTGCTGGCGAATTGATTTCCGAGGCCGTGCTGGCGCTCGAAATGGGCGCAACCGCCGAGGACATCGCGCTGACGGTGCATCCGCATCCAACGCTGTCCGAGACCATGATGGAATGCGCCGAGGTGTTTTTCGGTCACGCCACCCACACGTTCACGAAGAAAAAGACGGTGGAGTAGGCAGCCGCGTAAAATCTTTTGCGCGGCCACGCCTTGCCGGAATCCCTTCTTGGAATGGTTGCTACTGGCATGAATGGTGAAGTTGTGCTAGCGTGTAATTGTCCCCATGAAGACCGGAGTCCATTCTTACACAAAGAATGTTCCAACTGCTGGAACGGTCCAAAGTGGCATGGACTTGGTGTGGGTTCAGTGCAAAGGGTATTGTTGTCTGGCCTATACAGACGCGCTCGGCAACTGGATAAATTTCTATACCGGCAAGAAACTGACGGATTTCATCAGGGTAATCGGATGAGGCTTCAACTCGCCGCGCAGTAATCGCCCCGCAACAACCCGCCGCCGGATGAACGGCTCACGGTGTCAGCAGTCGTATGCGGTAGAATTGTTGGGACGTGCCGTTGAAGCTGTCGGTTTGAGTGGTGGTTGGGCCGGTTGCCGTTACATCTGGCGATAAATCGTTCCAATTACTGCTGCTCAAGTCGCCGCAATACTGCACGCGGTAAACCTGTCCCGTCATTGAGTTCCAGGTAAGGGCTACCAAATCATTGGTCAGGCCAATCGAAAGCACCACCGGCGCCGGTTGGACCGTCACTCCTGGCATGACAGTGATGGACACGGTGGCGGCACCCAACTGGTTCGATCCGTCGCTGGCTTGAACCGTAAAGCCGTCGGTTCCGACAAAGTTGGTCGCCGGTACGTAGATGAATCCACCATTCGTGTCCAGAGTTACCGTCCCGTTGGTGGGGCCGGCAATCAATGCCACAGTCAGGTTGGTGCCATACACGTCCGTGTCATTGCCTAACACACCCGGATCGTTCACGATCATCGGCGTGTTTTCCCGTGCCCGATACCGGTTGTTCAGCATCAGTGGATTCACCATCACGTCGCTGGCAGAAAATGTGTAAGCGGTTGTTGAGTCCGTCCACAGATCGAGGGAAATCCCGCCGTTCGCATAGGCGGCCTGGTTGTCAACAGACCCGTCGTCCGTCATATTCGCAACCTGGTTGCCATCAAACCAGGCGAGGATGTTGGTGCCGCGAAAAGCGAGTTTTACGGTATGCCAACTGGTTCCCACGCCGGGCAGTGGCACCGCACTCCCGAGCAGACTGAAGGTGTTCCAGCTTTCAAACTTGATGAGTTGCAAGCTGGCCATTCCGTCGGGCAAACCGTTCAAAGGTCCCCAGAAGGAACCTTCCGGATAAATCCACGCGGCATAATGTGCGCCGCTGGCCGGGTCCAGCCGCCCGCCGATGCCTCCACCCCAGGCATTCGTATCGGAAAATTGAATCTGAGCTTGCACGGAATAATTTGTCCAATTGGCATTCTCGTAATAAGCGTAGCCGTACTTATCAGGGGCGCTGGTCCCGGTCAGCAGGTTGTTGGTTGCGTTCCAGCTCCCTGACTCCTGCACCCATGGGAAGATGGAACCAAAATTGGCCGGGCGTGTGAAATCATCGTAAAACAGGCCACCCGCCGGTGTGACCGAAATTTCAACCGTCGCAACACCGGACATGGTCTGGCCGTCCGTGCATTGGTAGGTGAAGCTGTCCATGCCAGTGAAGCCGTTCGTCGGCGTGTAACTGAACCCGCCGTCGTGGGTCAGGATCAGGCTGCCGCTGACCGGGCTGTTCACGAGAAATGCAGTCAATGGCCCGTTGCCGGTGTCATTGGTCAGAATTCCCGGTGCGGGCACCTGCAAGATTGCATTGTTGGCGACGTTGTAGGCGTTGTCGTTGGCGATGGAAATGTTGGCGATACAACCATTGGTGTTTACAACCAGATTGCTCACCGCAAACGTGTAGGCATAGGGGGGTATTGTCCACATGTTCAAACCGATGCCGCCACCGGTGTAAGCCGGCAGCCCATCAATCGAGCCGTCATCCGTTGCGCCCGCCACCAGCAGGCCGTTGAAGTAGGCGGAGATTTGGTTGCCCTGAAACGTCAGTCCCAGAGTGTTCCAGCCGGTCCCGATGCCGGGCAGCGGCACGGTGTTCCCCATCAAGGTGAAATTGGTCCAGTTCTCATACTTGAGCAGCAGTAAGACCGCTGTGCCATTGTGCGGCGAAAACTGTTCGGTGGAACCTTCCGGATAAATCCATACGGCATAATGCGCGCCGGTGGCGGGGTCCAGCCGCCCCATAATCCCGGCGCTCGCCGCGTTGATCGAAGAAAATTGAACCTGCGCCTGCACCGAATAGCTTGTCCAGTGGGCATGCTCGTAGTAGGCACAACCGTAACTGTAGGACGGGCTGGTTCCGGTCATCAGTTGGTTGCTGATGCTCCAGTTGCCCGAGATGATGAATGAGTTTGTTTCCTGCACCCAGGGGAAGATCGGGCCGCTGTTGGTCGGGCGTGAAAAATTGTCAAAGAAGAGTTGCCCTGGAGGCAGCACCATGATGACCACCGTTGCGACGCTGGAAGTCTGCAAACCGTCACTTGTCTGATACGTGAAGCCGTCCACACCGATGAAATTGTTCGTTGGCGTGTAGGTGAAGGAACCATCTGCATCCAAGGTCAACGTGCCATTCGCCGGTCCGGTGGCCAGGGTCGCCGTCAGGTCTCCATCGCCGGTGTCATTGGCCAGGACTCCCGGTGCCGGAACAGATAAGGTCGTTCCCGCCGGAGTGGTATAATAGTCATCGTTGGCCACCTGGCCATGGACCGAGTACACGATGCCGATTACACAGGAAATGACGACACTCCATGCCCTTACCCTGGAAAATCCGATCAAATTAAACATGCTCCTTTACTTCGAACTAAATGATAAACCGCTTAAGCCAAAGTATAGCATAAAACCCTGAAAATGAAAGTCCGGCCGGGCTGAGCCTGAAAAGATGGCGATTTCATGCGGCTGTGCGCCGATGAGTGGGAGACATGCTTCAGCGTATTGAAGGGTGTCCGTCAGTCCTTCGCGGTTGACAGTGCCGGACCGGATCGGCCGAATCTCCCACCGTTAGTTTAACATACAAAATAAAAACCAATGGCCGGTATTCCTAAGGAATTTGCCGATGCCATGAAAACTAGCGGGCTGGATGAATTTTTCCGGGACTGCACCGGTCCGCACCAGCGGGAGTATCTGAAATGGATTGCCGAGGCAAAGCGGCTGACATCCATGGACGCGGAGATATTAACCACGGATGGGCACGAATGAACATGGATTCCAAACCGCGAAATACGCGAAATAGACGAAAACTTCCGCTTCAATCGTAAATCGGCAATCGAAAATCGTAAATCCTGACCCCCCGCTGGCCAATCTCGCCAGGTTGCTGCATAAAAGTGATTTCGGCGATGGGCTGTGATGCCATTTGCTATGCGTCTGAGCGCCCACGGTGGGAACTTATTTTGAAGGCAAATCCTCGACGAGCACATTGGCAAGAAATCGGATTGAAACGTAATTGTCACCATTTAAAATCGCAATACCCTTGCTAAAGGAAGATGCACAGTCATTATTGGCCCGCGCTTGATGCTCGCGGTTCCATAAAAAAGAGGCGTTCAGCGACGATTACCTATGAATTCAACATGCAAGAACTACACCCATCGTTCCATTCAATCTTTATTCACGCCGCGTCTCACCGTATTGGCGCTGCTGCTGTCCGTCATCGGTCTGCTTGCTCCAGGGCGGGCGCAGGCGGTAGGCGCGTGGGCGTCGCTGGCCAACACCGCGCCCGATTCTGTTGGGCTGATGCTGTTGCTTTCCGATGGCACGGTGCTATGCCAGCAATATGAAAACACCAATTGGTATCGGTTGACGCCCGACACCAACGGCAGTTATGTGAACGGCACTTGGACGACGCTCGCACCCATGCATGACTCGCGACTTTATTTCGCGTCGCAGGTGCTGCGCGACGGACGGGTCTTGGTGACTGGCGGCGAATATGGCACTGGCACCAACGGCAGTTCGGAAGTTTATCAGCCCACCAACAATACCTGGACGCTGACGCCACCGATTGGAGTGGCCGTCAGTGACGGCAATTCAGAAGTGCTGCCCAACGGCAATGTGATGGTGCAACCGGTGCCTGACGCGCTGGGAACCCGCATCTTCAACATCATTTCCAACACTTGGTCCGTCGGTCCGACGCTGCTGGTGGACCAGAACGAGGCCACCTGGGTCAAACTGCCGGATGACAGCATTCTCTCGATTGATGATGCCAGCACCACTTCGGAACGCTTCATCCCCTCGCTGAATCAGTGGATCGCCGACGCCACGGTTCCCGTCAATCTGTATAACTACAAGAGCGAGCTCGGCGGCGGCTACCTGCTGCCCAACGGAAAAGTATTTTTCATCGGCGCCACTAATCAAACCGCCATCTACACACCGACCGGCACGACCAACGCCGGCTCTTGGGTCATTGGCCCGGTGATTCCCAACAACTTTGGTGCGAACGACGCGCCATCGGCCATGATGGTGAACGGCAAAATCCTTTGCGCCTTCGGCACCAACACCGACCAGGTCGCGCCGACTTATTTTTACGAATATGATTACGTCTCCAATATCTTTACCCAGGTCAGCAGTCCGACCGGCGGACTCACCGACAACAACCCGACCTTCGTCGAACTGATGCTCGATCTGCCGGATGGCACGGTGCTCTACACTCACTCAAGCAGCCAGATTTACGTTTACACGCCCGACGGTTCAGCCGTGACCAATGGCAAGCCCGTCATCAAGAGTGTGAGCAAGAATGCCGACGGCTCCTATCACGTCACCGGCACCCTGTTCGACGGCATCTCCGAAGGCGCGGTCTATGGCGACGACTGGCAGATGAACTCCGACTATCCGATTGCGCGCCTCACCAATTCCGCCGGGGCCGTCCAATTCTGCCGCACCTTCAATTGGAGCAGTTCCAGCGTGATGACCGGCACGAACATTTTGACCACCGAAATGACCTTGCCCGCCGGCATTACGAACGGAACGTATCCCTTGGTCATCTCGGCCAACGGCATCAGTTCGGATGCCTTCGCGCTCATTGTCAGCAGCGTGAATACCACGCCGGCCAACATCATCACTTCATTGAGCGGAACGAATCTCACGCTTTCCTGGCCGCTTGATCACACTGGCTGGCGTTTGCTCGCACAGACCAACAACCTCGCCACCGGCATCAGCCGGAACACGAATGACTGGGGCACCGTCTCCGGCTCGGCCAGCACCAATTTGGTTACCATTCCGATTATCCGCACCAACAAGGCGGGATTCTTCCGCCTGATTTATCCGTAAGCTGGAACCGCTGGAAACACGGATGGGACGGCACAAACCGCCCCATTTTTCATTGGCCTGGCTTGCGGTTGTTTTCCCGCTCTGTCAGTTTCGCTTTGGCTTTGGTCCAAGGACGGACAAATGATTTCGGCTTCTCCGCATCGGATGGGGATAACCACCAAGACACGAAGACACCAAGTTTTTGAATTTACTTTGTGCCTTGGAGCCTTGGTGGTAATGAACTTGCCGCGAGCAGTTTGGTGACGACCTCGGGGAAGGACAACGAGCCGTCCAGCGTCCCGCGCGCCGCTGCGAGAATCAGTTTCGAATCC
>Ga0265338_10003807_pt1 | contig 20965 bp, 17 predicted proteins | sample 42126metaG_FD_193579 | JGI IMG/M metagenome (GOLD analysis project Ga0265338, IMG submission 193579) | Rhizosphere microbial communities from Carex aquatilis grown in University of Washington, Seatle, WA, United States - 4-21-26 metaG | ecosystem: Host-associated > Plants > Roots > Rhizosphere... | reverse complement strand
GCGAGGCGCTCGATTACGGAGAGGTCTTCGAGCGTGGTGGTGTCGCCGGAGACGCCGCCTTTTGCGGCGACTTCGCGGAGGAGGCGGCGCATGATTTTGCCGCTGCGCGTTTTGGGGAGCACGTCGCCGAAGCGGATTTCAGTGGGGCGCGCGATCGTGCCGATCGTTTTGGCGACGTGATCCATGAGCGCGGCACGCAGAGTGGCGTCTGGCGATTTTCCCCCGCGAAGGGTGACGAAGCAGATGATGGCCTCGCCCTTAATTTCATCGGGGCGGGCCACGACGGCTGCTTCGGCGACAGACGGGTGGCTGACGAGAACGCTTTCGATTTCCATTGAACTTAAACGATGGCCGGCAACTTTGATTACATCATCCACGCGGCCGAGGACCCAGATGTAGCCGTCTTTGTCGCATTGGGCGGCGTCACCGGCGAAATAGACACCGGGGATGCGGCTCCAGTATTCGCGGGCGTAGCGCTCGTCGTCGCCATAGATGGTGCGAAGCATGGAGGGCCAGGGCTTTTGGATTGTGAGGTAGCCAGTCTCGCCGGGCTTGACGGGCTGGCCCTTGAGGTCAACGACGCGCGCGTCGATTCCGGGAAGCGGGAGCGTGGCGGAGCCGGGCTTTGCTGGAGTGGCGCCGGGAAGAGGCGAAATCATGATCGCGCCGGTTTCCGTTTGCCACCAGGTGTCCACAATAGGGCAACGATTTCTGCCGATGGCTTCGAAATACCATCGCCATGCAGCGGGATTGATGGGTTCGCCGACAGAACCGATCAACCGCAAGCTTGAGAGGTCGTGCGCCTCGGGCCATTCGTTTCCCCAGGACATGAACGCGCGGATGGCGGTTGGCGAAGTGTAAAAAATTGTGACTTTGTAACGCTCGATGATTTCCCAGAAGCGATCGCGGCGAGGCTGGTCTGGCGCGCCCTCGTACATGACGATACTGGCGCCATTCGCGAGAGGGCCATAGACGATGTAGCTGTGCCCGGTGACCCAGCCGATATCGGCCGTGCACCAATACACGTCTTCATCGCGCAGGTCGAAGACGAGACGAGTGGTCCACATCGTTTGAAGGAGGTAGCCCGCAGTGGTGTGGAGGACGCCTTTGGGTTTGCCAGTGGTGCCGCTGGTGTAGAGGATGAAAAGCGGATGCTCGGAATCGAGCTCCGTGGCGGGGCATTCGCTCGGGGCGGATTCCTCGAGATCGTGCCACCAGAGATCGCGGCCTTCCTGCCAGGCGACTTCTTCTCTTGTGCGGCGGACGACGATGGATTTTTCGATGGTGGGGCAGCTCTTTAGAGCGGCGTCTGCGATTTCCTTGAGCGGGATGATCTTGCCGCGGCGGTAGCCGCCGTCGGCGGTGATTAATATTTTCGATTTTGCGTCGCCGATGCGATCGGAAAGCGCGGTGGCGCTGAAGCCGCCGAAGACGACGGAATGAATCGCGCCGATGCGGGCACACGCGAGCATGGCGATCACGAGCTCAGGAATCATCGGCATGTAGATCGCCACGCAATCGCCGGGTTTTACGTTGAGCGAGAGGAGAGCGTTGGCAAAACGGCAAACGCGAGCGTGAAGTTCAACGTAAGTGAGCTGAAGCGTGGCGCCATCCTCGGCTTCCCATAGGAGCGCGGGTTTATTGGCGTTATTTTCAAGATGGCGGTCGAGGCAGTTGTAGGAAACATTTAGCTTGCCGCCCGTAAACCATTTGGCATGCGGCGGATTCCATTCGAGAGTTTTCGTCGGCAGTTCGAACCAATGGAGAAGTTTTGCCTGCTCACCCCAGAATTCCTCGGGGTTCGCGGCGGCGCGAGCGTACATCTCGCGATATTCCTCGAGCGACTTGACGTGCGCCCGCTTCGAGAAATCTTCCGGCGGCGGGACCGGCTTCTCGTCGAGAACGTGCGGATCGAACTCCAGCATGGTTCCTCCAAAGGCGTGGCGAGGCGCCCGGGGTGTTTTCCTGCGGGTGTGCGCTACCTGGCACTTTGCACGCTCCTACGTTATGGGAGGTTGGGGCGTTGGTCAAGAAGGTGAATGGGCGGTCGGCGAGCGTTGTTCCTGTCTTAAAACGTTATTACGACTTTCCCTTGCGCGTGTCCTTCTTCTAAGTACCGGATAGCTTCAGCCACGTCGGTGAATGGGTATCGCCTATCTATGACTGGCGCAATTTTTCCGGCTTCAAGAAGGTCTTTCAGACAAACCAAATCCTTCTGGCTAATCTTCGCCATGAGGAAGGCCATCTTCTTCTTCCCCATCAATGAGAGTAGAGATCCCACTAGCAAAGCCTGGAGAATTTGAACGCCACCACCTCCGACCACGACACAGATTCCGCGCTGATTCAGCGCTCGCCGGTAGTCGAAAATCGAATGATACGCATTCGCGGCCAGGATCAAATCGTATCGCTGCCCGGTCTTCGTGAAATCCTGTTGCGTGTAGTCAATCACATGGTCAGCCCCAAGCGACCGCGCCCTGTCCACATTCCTGGCGCTGCAGACGGCGGTGACTTCCGCGCCGAACGATTTGGCTATCTGGACGGCGAACGTGCCCACGCCTCCGGAAGCGCCATCTATCGCAACCTTGTGGCCTCGTTGAATGTGTCCCTTGTCACGAAGCGACTGAAGGGCGCTGATTGCGGCCACTGGTACTGCTGCTGCCTCCTCAAACGATAAGTTGGCAGGTTTCAACGCCAATTTATCTTCCGCGGCACATACATACTCGGCAAAAGCTCCGCGCATGCAACCGAACACGGGGTCGCCCGGTTTGAACTGGGTTACGCTCCTCCCCACCGCTTCAACCGAGCCGGCCAAATCAACGCCCAGTCGCGTGACCTTTGGTTTGCGCAGCCCGGCGCCGATGCGAACAACAAACGGTGCGCCTCTCATGAAGTGCCAATCGAGTGGATTGACGGAAGACGCGCGGATTTTCAACAGAACTTCGTTGTCCTTGGGAACGGGCTTCTCGATGTCGGTGATGTGGACAACATCCGGAGGCCCGTATTTGGTGTAGACGGCGGCTTTCATTGGCGTTGTGTCCGCACGACTCTATTGTTCCTTCTTCTCGCCGGCCGGAGGGACGAAGCCAAAGCGTTCGGCCATGCGCTGCCGGAACCGTTCCCGCGCATCAGGAGGCATGCACTCCCATCGATCTTCGTTCTGCCGACGGTCTTTAGAGCGGTGGCCACCTCCCCCAAGGCCTCCAAACAATATCCGGCAGAGGGCCAGCAGTCCAACAGCCTGCCAGAAAGTGATTTGGCGCCATCCGAATAAAGTCGGCAGCAGCCAGTTCCACAGACGCAACACCACCTCACCGCCAACCGTGATGAAAAGCGCGATCGCAATGGGGCCCAGAACCACAATCCATACCCATTTCTTTTTCATATTGTGTTCCTCATTTCTTCCTGAACTCTTCGTGAATTTTCTGCAATCGTTCGCGCAGATGAAGCACGGCGTAGCGCTTGCGCGAGAGCAGCGTGTTTACGCTGACGCCGCTCTGAGCGGAAATCGCCTTGAAACTGTGTCCTTCGATCTCGTGCGCCGTAAACGCTTCCCGCTGCTCCTTCGGCAGCTCGTCGAGCGCAAGTTCCAGTTCATCGAGAAGAGCGTTTCGAACATAGAGCGCTTCCGGCCCCGCTTCGGGCGATGGCAAAAGGTCTTCAATCCGGAGCAACTCGCCGTCTTCGTCCTCGACGCCGGCGTCGCTGAACGCCACTGTCTTTTTCTTGCGAAAAAGATCAGTAATACGATTACGCGCGACGCTAAAAAGCCAGCCGGTCACGTGGTCGATCGGCATCAGCAGGCGGTTCGCTTCCACCAGCCTGTAGAAGACGTCCTGCAAAATGTCTTCGGCATCGGAGGGATCGGGCACACGCCGGCGGATGAAATTGCGCAGGCGCAAGCGCTCTTCCGCGATGATCTCCGAGATTTGACGATCTTGCTCGGTCATGCAGGCGGTGCTCGATGGTCCGTCCATCCATTCTTGAAGACGGATGGCGGCCGAAAATATTGTAAAGATTTAAATCGGCGAAGCGCGGGTGGATGGCGCAGCTTCAGCGGATGGTCCGGGAAAGTGTGCGAAAGCCCTTAATCGCGGCGTAGCTCAAAGCGAAATACCAAGCGTAACTGAGAAAGAGGATAAGGGGCCACAGAGCAGCTGAAAGAAGGGGATCTAACTTTGGAATCTGTTTTCCAAGGACGGCAACGGCAGATGCACCGGGAAACAAAGCAAAAAACCACGCGACTTGACCCTCAAACCCACCCGGATGGACCACATAAACGACGAGTGCGGCGATTCCGAGCAAGACCGCGGTGGCGATGGAGGCATGTTTCCAATCCATAGTTGAATACTTATACCACTTGATTTGGCAGTTTAGTGACCTACGCCCATTGAACTCACAAACTAGGAACTTGGCCTCGATCTCTGCGGGAAACGGAGGGTGGATTACGGAAAGATACGGGAACTTTCCGGGCAGCCAGGCGGAATATGTAACGAAGGGCAGGGCAGGCCGTCCAAACACTTGAGATGAACAGGCCCACGGAATTGACCGATGACGGCCTCCTGCGGCGGGTGATCGCCGGAGATGAGGAAGCGTTCACGCTGCTCTACCGGCGGAAGCATCCAGCGATTTACAGGTTTGCGCTGCACATGAGCGGGAACGCAGCAGTGGCCGACGACGTGACGCAAGAGGTATTCATGACGCTGATTCGCGACACCAAACGATTTGACCCAGCGCGTGGGACGCTGGGCGGGTACTTGTTTGGGATCGCGCGAAACCATCTGCGGAAGAGATGGGAGCAGGATAAGAGGCTAGCTCCTTTGATTGATGGCGCGGAAGATTTCGTGAAAGTGGCGAATGGTTCGGCAAACGGCGGAAACGGGAATGGGGTTCACGGCAATGGAAATGGCGCGATGCATGCGCATGGATTCGGCGCGCATCCGCATGACGAGTTTACGTCGCTAGAAACGGTTGGTCGCGTACGGCAGGCAATTTCGACGCTGCCGGAAAACTACCGGGAAGTGGTTGTACTTTGCGAGTTGGAAGAAATGAGTTACGAAGAGGCTGCTTCGGCACTTGATTGCCCGGTGGGGACGGTGCGTTCCCGGCTGCACAGAGCACGCGGGATACTGGTGGAGAAATTGCGCGAAGAGAAGCCGGCAACGGCCAGCGGAATTTTGGCTGGAAGCAAGGTGGCAGCGACGGTGAAGCGACGGGCGGTGGGCGAATGAGCGGCGAGGAGATGAAAATGGATTGCGCTGAATTCGAGGAAATCCTTCACGACCTCGATCGACCAGGGACGCGAGGGCTCGAGATGCGGGAACGCGCGCTGATTCACGCAGAAGGTTGCAGCCGGTGCGCGGTACTCGTGACCGAGAGCGAGGCGCTCGATTTTGGATTGCATGCGCTGGCGTTGCAGGATTCTGAGTTGAAAGCTTCACCTAGCGTAGAGGGCGCGTTGTTGCGAGAGTTTCGGCGACAGAAGGTGCAGGTTGCGCCACGGATAATTCGTTGGCAATTTGCGGCGATTGGCGTGGCGGCGATGGCTTTGCTGGCTTTGGGAATTACGCTGCGGCATCAAACGAAAACGAATTTGCCTGGCGCTGGTTCCGGCCCGACCGCTTCGAGTGTGAACCCTGGGACGGTTGTGCCTACAGCGGGCTCTCCCGATCCGGATGTGAAGAGCAATTCGGTTACGACGACCGCAACGAGCCAGAGCGATGATTCCGAATATGCGACGGCATTTGTTCCGCTGCCGTATGCGGACGATTTGACGTCGATGGATGGCGGAGCGGTGGTTCGCGTGATGCTGTCGCGCTCGGCGCTGACGTCGCTTGGCTTACCAGAGGCGGAAATGGGCGGGGCGGAGCGCATCCCTGCGGATTTGGTGGTGAGCGATGACGGAACGCCGCAGGCTATACGTTTGGTTTCGCAGGTGAATTACGAATAGCAAATGCAATTGAGTTGAGTACGACTTTTTCACGGAGGAGTTCATGAGACTTACAGGAAAGTATTTCAGGTTGGGACTGGCACTTATGGCGTTGGTGTTTTTGGGAGCCGCGGGAGTGGTGCGCGCGCAATCCGCTACGGCAGATTCGGCGCCGCCACCACCACCGCCGCCGCCGGGCGAAGGTCCGGGAATGCGCGGGCACGGACCCCTAGGACCCGGCGACGAGATGTTGGGGTTCGTCGGATTCGAAATGGGGATGCACGGCAAAACGGTGACAGGCGCACCCTTCAGCGCGAGTTTCTCGGTGCAGACCACTCAGGCAATGGCCGATGGTAATCAGATTCAGCGTAATACAACCGGCACGATTGCTCGAGATGGCCAGGGACGAACTCGCCGCGATATGACACTTCCCGCTATTGGACCGTGGTCCACTTCGGGATCAACTGAGGCTGCCCCTCCCCATGCCGTGTTCATTGACGATCCGGTGGCGGGGACGCACTACATCCTCCAGCCGGACAAAAAGACAGCGGAGACGATGCGACGTCCACCCGCTGATTTTCGCGAAGGGAAAGACCGCTCGGAAAACCGGGCTGAGCGGAAGAATGCGAACAATGATTTCGTGACGACCGATCTGGGAACACAAACGATCAATGGAATCGCAGCGCAAGGCACACGCACGACGCACACGATTCCCGCAGGCGCTATCGGAAACCAAAAGCCGATCGTGACCGTCGCCGAGCGGTGGTATTCGACCGACCTGCAAACCAACATAATGACAAAACGCACCGATCCGCGAACGGGCGAGACGAGCGTCACGCAACTGACGAATATTCAACGGACGGAGCCGGATGCGACACTCTTCCAGGTGCCAGCGGATTACACAATCACGCAGGGCAAACCGCGCGCGGAGCATGGCGGACAGCCGGGACCCCCTCCGCCACCGCAGGAATAACCGGTGAATGGATGGGTTTTGCGATATTGCCGCATGAAACGTCTTGCGGGCGGAAGATATACAGCAATATTCCGCCCGCAGGCCCATTTCTCGAGCCGAACTCTGCGGTCACAGCAGCGTAATCTCTGATTAGATTAGAAAATGCCGCGAACGAACGAGAACGAACATCACAAACGGCTTGAAGCAGAAGGGTTTTCGCACACGTTCGTCTGGCAGGACGCGCCAAACGCACTTTATCCCGACCACAAGCACTCCGGAGTCACCGCGCACGTCATTCTCGACGGTGAAATGACGCTTACGATGCAAGGCCAGCCGAGGACATATCGCGCAGGCGAGCGCTGCGACGTGCCAGCAGGCACCGTGCATTCCGCGCGCATGGGGCCGAGCGGATGCCGATACCTGATTGGCGAAAAATAGGAGGCGATTATTTAACGAATGGCACGGTCGAGGAGTTCCACGACGTGGAGGACTTCCTGACTTGTGCCATGAATGGCGGCACCGGCGCGGAGTTGCAGGATGCAACCGGGATTGCACGTGACAATCGCCTGGGCTTTCGTGCCACGAGCGAAATCCATTTTTTGCGCGAGAAGCTCAAGCGACGTCTTCGTTTGCGTGACGTTATAGACTCCGGCCGAGCCGCAGCAATGGTCGGCGAGCGGCATTTCGACAAGCTCGACTCCGGGAATCGAGCGAATTAAATTGCGCGAGGCTTCGCGGATTTTCTGGCCATGGACCAGATGGCAAGAATCCTGAAAGGTGACACGGAGCGGGACGTTTTTCAGCGGCGCCGACAAACCAATCTCGGCCAGGAATTCCGAAACATCGCGCACTTTGCCGGAGAATCTAACCTCGCATTCCCTTGACGGATCGCCGTCCGGAAATAATTGCGCGTATTCCTTGAGCGCGGAGCCGCACCCGGAAGCGTTCGTAATAATCGCGTCGAAATCCTGCGCGGCGAAAGCTGCACAATTTGTGTGCGCAAGATTACGAGCCACGTCGCGAATGCCGGCATGAGCCGGAAGCGCGCCGCAACAAAGCTGCCCCGCCGGGACGACGACTTCGCAGCCGTTCGCCTGCAGGACGCGAATCGTGGCGCGATTCAGCTCGCTGAATGTGACTTGCGCGAGACACCCGGCAAACAGAGCGACTCGTGCGCGGCGGGCGCCATTCGCGGGAAACGTCTTGCCAAGTTCGCTGAAGAAAAACTCCGAATCAATTTGTGGCATCAACCGTTCGCGTTCGCTCAACCCAAGAAGACGGAGGATTCCAGTTGTGCGCGCGAGCGAGGCAAGCCCGGAGCGCTGGTACATGCGCAGGAGGCGCGCGGCCTTTGCGATTCGCTGAGGATTCGGAAGCAGGCTGCGATAAAAGAACTTTCTGAGAACGCGGGTTAGGAATGGCCGCTCGTATTTCTGCTCGATTTGTGCGCGAGCCAATTCCACCAACTTGCCGTATTCGACGCCCGAGGGGCAAGCTGTCTCGCAGGCGCGGCAATCGAGACAGCGGTCAATGTGCGTGACGAAATCGGCACCGAGCTCGAGGCGGCCCTGATCCACAAGCGCCATCTGGCGAATGCGGCCGCGCGGCGAATCCGCCTCCTCTCCCCACAGGCGATACGTTGGGCAATGATTCAGGCAAAGCCCGCAGTGAACGCAGCGGGAGTAATCCTCGTATTGCGGCTTGTCTGTGGCGGAAAATCCGCTTAGCGTGAGCGCAAACTCGCGTTGCGATTCTTCATCGGAATGCGGAATGGAGGAAACGGGAGTGTCGCCGGCCATTATTTCAAAGCCCTCCGACGAATCGGCCGGGGCTGAGAATTCCCTGGGGATCAAACACTTTTTTTATTTTCTGCATCGGAGAGGATGCGCCGCGATCGGGGCCCCAGATCCGGAGCGTCCCTTTCCACTCGCTGGGACACCACGGAATTGTTGAGTGGCCGTCCACGCTGGAAGCTGTTGCCTGAATTTGGTCGGCCGCCTGCGAAATTCTGGTGCGAGCGCCTTCGTCGCGCGCCGTGGGCAGCAACGCAAAATAAACCACGCCGCAGCCGCGCGCCATCGCCACCCAGGGCACAGCGTAGTTTTCGGCATACGCCTGGGCTTTGACGAGCACGGCGTCGAGTTGGGACGGCAGGACGCCCATTTTCACAATCGTGGCGGCGGATGAAGCCGCGAGCGCTATCGGAACGAATTCGCGCTTGCGTGCCCACGCTTGTTGCAGATGTTCTTTGTCTAGAATCGCAATGCTTTCGGCGCCGGATTCTTCGGCCATCTTGCGGAGGTCGGTTTCGTAGCGCGCGAGCAAAACATCGTTTCCCGCAAAACCGGTGGTCAACACCCAATGTTTGTTCGAAAGCGGGCTCGAAATCATTCGGTTGCTTGTGATTTCCGCGGCGGCTTCTCCGGCAAAAAGATCGGCGGCGCGCGGGCTGAGGATATCGAGCGTCATCGGCCGAAGCGGTGATTGCGCAATGCGGCGGCGCATATCAAACGCGCGCGCGGACGTCGAAAACGTCGCAACGAATCCGCGGCTGGACCGAGGTTGCGGGAACGTGCGGAAATTTATTTTCGTCATGATGCCGAGCGTTCCGAGCGCGCCAATCATCAATTTGTGCAGGTCGTAACCGGTGACATTTTTCACCACGCGCCCGCCGCTTTTTGAGAGAGTTCCCTGCCCCGTGACGAACTCCATGCCGAGAACGTAATCGCGCGCCGTTCCGTAGGAATGCCGCAGCGGGCCTTCCATGCCGGAAGCAATCGTGCCGCCCACGGTGGTGCGAGCCATGAAGGGCACGGCGAGCGGGAGAAATTGGCCGTGTTCTGCGAGCGCGGTTTGCAGTTTGCAGAGTGGAAGCCCTGCTTCGACGCTGAGCGTCAAATCGCCGGGATCGTAGGAGACGATTCGATCGAGGCGCGTCATATCGAGCGCGAGATCATATTGGCGCGGCGGCAAACCGATGGCGAGCTTGGTTCGTGCGCCCGTGGGAATCACGGCGAGCTTTTCGGCGACAGCGAATTTTACGAGTTCGGCGATTTCTTCCGCGGTGGCGGGCTGCGCGATGGCGGAGGGGCGTTTGCCGTCAATTTCGTAGAGCGCGAGACGCGCCGGATCTACGAAGACATTTTCCGCGCCGATTATTCCGGCGAGGCGTGAGGCAATAGTCTGGGTCGCGACGGTCATGCGGGCGAATTGCTCTCGACAGGCGGCGACGGGCGAACGTGAATTTCGCCGCAGCCTTTCGTGGTGGGGAATATTTTTCCGGGATTCAGAAGGCCCGCGGGATTATAGGCATCGCGGACGCGCCGCATCAGATCGAGTTCAACTTCCGTGAAAAGGAGCGGCATCAAGCGGTCTTTTTCCATCCCGACTCCGTGCTCTCCGGTGATCGAGCCGCCCATTTCGATGCAAAACTTGATGATTTCATCGGCGGTGGCGACGGCTTGGCGAAGCTGCTCGGGATCACGCGCATCGAACAGAATGATCGGATGCAGATTGCCGTCACCAGCGTGAAATATGTTTCCAATCTCAAAGCCGTTCTTTTTTCCAATTTCGTCAATGCGGCGCAGCGTGGCGGGCAGCTTCGTTCGCGGGATGACGCCATCCTGCACATAGTAAGTGGGTGAGAGTCTGCCAACGGCGCCGAAAGCATTTTTGCGGCCCTTCCAGAGGAGATCGCGCTCGCGGGCGTCTCGCGCGACGCGAACTTCCCGGGCGTGATGCATCCTGCAAACTTCGGCGACCTCTTCAGCCTGTGTCTCGCTGGCTTCGCGCACGCCGTCCACATCAATGAGCAGCACGGCAGCGCTATCGAGTGGGAAGCCCGCGTGAACGTAATCCTCCACGGCGCGCAGTGTCCAACCGTCGAGCATTTCGCAAGCGGCAGGAGTAATGCCCCGCGCGGTGATTTCGACGACGGTTTCTGTGGCGTCGTCAATTTTATCGAAGATGGCGAGCAGCGTCTTCACCGATTCTGGCAGACGCGTAAGTTTTACGGTGACTTCCGTGACGAGGCCGAGCGTTCCTTCCGAGCCGACAAAAAGACCTGTTAAATCGTAGCCGGTGGGATCGACAGCGGGACTTCCGAGGCGAATAAGTTCTCCAGTCGGCAACACAACTTCCAGCGAGAGGACGTGGTTCGTGGTGACGCCGTACGCGAGCGTGTGCGGGCCTCCGGAATTTTCCGCGACGTTGCCGCCGATGGTACAAGCTTTCTGGCTCGAGGGATCGGGCGCGAAGTGCAGGCCCGCGTGCGCAACCGCGGCACTCAAATCGGAATTGACGACTCCGGGCTGAACCGTGGCGCGCTGATTCTCAATATCAATCGCGAGAATTTTGTTCATCCGCGAAAAAGCGACGATGATGCCGCCTTTGCGTGCGAGAGCGCCGCCCGAAAGTCCGGTTCCTGCGCCGCGTCCTACGAGAGGCGTCTGATGCCGATTGGCGATCTCGACGATGCCCACGACGTCCGCGGTCGAGCGGGGGAAGACGACGCAGTTCGGGCGCGCGACTTCGATGGAGCCATCGTATTCGTAGAGCATCATGTCTTCGGGCCGGTGGAGGACGCGGTCCTGGCCAAGAAGCTTTTGCAGATCGTGAAGGAGTTGTGATTCCATGTGCGTGGCGCGCATCGCATCGCAAATGCGTGAGTGCGCTTGAAAACCACTATAGACGCGCGTTGGCGCAGGCGTCAACGACGCTCGCGACTGGCGTTACTCAAACTAAGCGATTCGCGGCGCAGGATTCTTCGACATGCGCCCGCGTTGAGACAGTTGAAGGTGTATGCTACTTTTTCGATGCGAGATTAATTCGCACGTTGCGAGGTGCGCGGTGAGCAAGCCCAAAGTGCTGGCGACAAGACCACTGTTTCCAGCGGCGCGCGCGATTCTGGACGAACACTTTGAAATGGATTATTGGACGCCACCCAAACGCATAACGCGCGCGGAACTGTTGCAGCGCATCGCGGACAAGGACGCGCTCGTTTGCCTGCTGACGGAGAAGGTTGACGGTGAACTTTTGGCGGCGGCTCCGAAGCTGCGGATCGCAGCAACTGTTTCAGTGGGCTATGACAACATTGATGTGCCCGCCTGCACTAATCGCAAAGTGGTGGCGACACATACGCCGGGCGTGCTCGATGACACGACCGCGGATTTTGCGTGGACCCTTCTGATGGCCATCGGGCGCCGGCTGCTGGAAGGCGACGCATGGATTCGCTCAGGCACCTGGCCCGGATGGGACCTCGACCAACTTCTTGGCGGCGATGTGTGGGGAAAAACGCTAGGCATACTGGGATTTGGGCGCATCGGGCGGGGGGTGGCGCGACGCGCGCTTGGGTTCAACATGCGGATTCTGTATAGCGACGCGGTTCGCGCGCCAACGAACGTGGAGGAGAATTTGCGCGCCGACCACGTGGACCGCGACAAATTATTTCGAGAATCGGACTTCATCACAGTGCACGTTCCGCTGCTGCCGGAAACGCGACATCTAATCGCGAAGGAAAATCTCGACAAAATGAAAAGGACGGCATATCTGATAAACACTTCGCGCGGGCCGGTGGTGGACGAAGCTGCCCTCGCGGAAGCTCTTGAGAACGGCAAGCTAGCCGGCGCCGCGCTGGATGTGTTCGAACACGAGCCGAAGGTACATCCCGCGTTGCTGGCCCGCCGGGATGTGATATTGACTCCGCATATCGCGAGCGCTTCAGTGGACACGCGCACGAAAATGGCGGTGATGGCGGCAAACAACGTGGTCGCGCTTTTCGAGGGCAAGCGCCCGCCAAATGCTTTGAATGCAGACGCGCTCGAATTGAAATAGGAGACAAAAGAACAATGTCATTCATCACACGCAATCACCCGAAATTGACCCTCGAAGGCGCGCGAGCCGTGATGGCCGCAGCGCAGCGGCGTGCGAAAGAGATTGAGCGGCCAATGAATATCGCCATCGTGGACGCAAGCGCCAACTTGCTCGTGTTCGAGCGAATGGACGGCGCAAAACTTTCGTCGATTCGAATCGCGATGGTGAAGGCTCAATCCTCGGCTGTGAGAGCGGCGCCGACAGGCCCGTCAATGAGCGGCGATGAGGTGAATCTGCTTCTTTCGGCTGCGCTTGCTGTGGCGAGTCCCGGCGAACACACGCCGATTCGCGGCGGCGTGCCGTTGATGGTGGATGGGCAAGTGGTGGGCGCAATCGGAGTGAGCGCGGGAACGGAAGATCAGGACGTTGACGTGGCGCGCGCAGGCGCGGCTGCACTCGAGAAGGCGTGAAGCAAACGGCACAACGCATTTTCCACGCCACACTTGCGGCGATAGATATCCGCGCCACGCTCGCTCGAAAACTTGCGCGCGAGGGTTCGAGTATTCATGCGGGCCGCGCAGTATTCGATCTGAGCGACTTTCGCGAGATTGTTGCGATCGCATACGGCAAAGCTTCCGTCGCCATGGCGGAAGGGCTGAGCGCAATCCTTGAGCCTGACTTTCATGCGGAGGGAATCCTTGTGGCACCCGTTGCACCTGTGCGCGGCTTGCGCGGATGGAACACTTTCGTTGGCGGGCATCCAGTGCCGAATGCAGAGAGCTTTGCTGCCGGGCGAGCAATTCTTAACCGGTTGGCGCGCTGCGACGATCGCACACTCGTGATTTTCCTAATCTCGGGCGGAGGTTCGTCGCTTGTCGAGCAGCCACTGGACCATTCGGTGACGCTGGAGGATATTCAGAAGTTGCATGCCGCGCTCGTCACCTGTGGCGCTCCGATTGAGGAAATTAACGCGGTCCGGAAACATGTTTCGGCAACCAAGGGCGGCCGCCTCGCGGCTGCGGCGCCGCACGCAACGAAACTCACACTAGCGATCAGCGATGTACCTGTGGGCAAGGAATCGGCACTCGCCTCCGGGCCGACAATGCCAGACCCTACGACCGCAGACGACGCGCAAAGAATTGTGCGGGATTACAAGTTGTTAGAGAAACTGCCTCGGTCTCTGCGGTCAATATTCGAGAGTCATCAACTGCCGGAGACCCCGAAGGGCGGCGATCTATGTTTTTCTGGCGCACACTTCGAGTTGCTTTTGGGTACGCATGAGTTGACACATGCCGCGCATCACGCATGCGAAGCCGCGGGGTATGTTTGCCTTTGCGACAATTCGACGGACAACTGGCCAATCGAGAAAGCCGCCAAACATCTATTATCTCTGCTTCATTTGCAGCTCGCTGCAAATCCAGGCAAGCGCGTGGCAGTGGTGGCGAGCGGCGAAGTGAGTAGCCCAGTGACGGGCGACGGAATCGGCGGAAGAAATTCCGCGTTCGCACTCGCGTGCGTGGAAAAAATTGCGGACAAGAGGATTACGGTTCTGAGCGCAGGCACGGACGGAATTGACGGCAACAGCCCAGCGGCCGGCGCCGCGGCCGATGGCGACACTCTGATGCGGGCGCGCAGCGCGCATCTTAAGCCAGAGGAATTTCAGCGCCGCAGTGATGCCAACAGTTTTTTCGCCCACCTAGGTGACGCAATCGTCACCGGACCAACCGGCAACAACTTGCGCGACCTGCGGATTCTGCTGGCGGAATAATCACATCTCGTCCGCTCCGGCAATCGAGCGTGCGAAGCGGTGCGTTCCGCGATGACAGATTTACTTCGGGATTGCGAGCTTTGATTCGATTTTGGCGAGGCGGTCGTTTACCTCACCCATTTGCCGCTGTAAATTTTTCAAGGCAGCCAGTGTCGCGTCCGGTGAGTTAGTCGAGCCGGTGGCAACCGTTGAATCAGACGTCGAAGCAGGAGCTGTGTTGGAGGATGCCGGCGGAGTCCCTGCAGGGCTGCCCGATCCGGTGGCGCCGGCGCCGGCTGGCTTCGGAGCGGCCTTCGCCTTAAGCGCTGCAATTTGAGCCTCGATGAAGGGCGCCGTGCCAAGACTCAGGTCGCCACTCTTCACCAGTTCCTCCATCGGCTCGATTGCCGTAGGATCGCCGCGCTGCGAAAGCGCAAAGACGGCGTCGAACTTGATGTCGATGTACGGCTCGCGCAAATAGGAAATCAGGGTTTGCGTGACCGCGTGATTCTCCTTGTCCAGATCGGCGAGCGCCCCAATTGCCGCGCCGCGGCTTTCAAATGGCTTCCCAATCGCGGACCATTCCAGAACTAGCGGTGTGGCCTTATCATCGCCAAGCTCGCCCAAACCGCGGAGCCCTGCATTGCGAAGCGTGTCGTCGGGTGAATCGGATTTCACGGCCGCAACAAGCGTGTCATACGCATTCGGCGCCTTGATTCCTCCAAGCGAAGCGAGCGCGGCAGCGCGTACGCGAAAGGCTACATCTTTTTCGGCGACCTCCGAAAGTTTCGGCCCAAGCGATGGATCATCCTTGAATGTGCCAAGCTGGGTGACGGCAACTTCGCGGACCCAGGGCTTTTCGTCGTTCACGGCAGCGAGAATTTGTTTCGCCGCCGCAGGCCCTCCGATTTTGCCGAGCGCCCTGAGCGCTTCGTTGCGAATTCCCCAGAAGCCGTCGTGTTGGGCCGCGTAGCCGAGCGCAGCGACGACGTCGGCGTTGTCTTTAATATCGCGAAGTGCCACGGCCGCATCGGCGCGATCCGGAACGGTTTCCGCGTTTTTCACTTGGTAGATGAGGGCCGGAGCGTCTTTCTTGAATTCGACGGACTTCAGGATTTTGTTGCCCTTATCGAATAAAACCATCAAGGGCGCGCCGTCCGCCGCAAATGTAAACGTTTCGTCCGCCTTCGCAACTTCAATCGGAAATGTCTTCTTGCCGCTCGCCGTGGCAATTTCGACGTCAATGGGCACGTCGAACAAGCCGACAAAGTTTTCCACTTTCTGCGTCTGCTTTACATTGAGCTTCACTTGATGCGCGGCATCGTCGTAGGTGTAAGAGACGGAGAACTGTGGAGCACCCGCGCCGTAAATCCACTGCTGGAAGAACTTGTCCACGTTCGTTGCGGTCGCCTGCTCGATTCCCTTCTGGAGATCCGTTGTAACTACATTTTGCCCGCGATTCACTTCGAGATAGTGATGCAGCCCGCGGAAGAAATCTTCATCGCCAAGCTTTTCGCGCAGCATGCGGAGAACCAAGCCCCCCTTTGTATAGATATTGCCCGCGAATTCGAGCGAATCGTCGGAACTGCGGTTGACGATGGGTGCGGTGAATAATCGCTTCTGCCGATTCCATCCGTTTTGATCGCGCCAGAACTCGTAGTCGGAATCATCTGCGCCGTAATGTTGTTCTGCCCAGTAATGTTCAAAATACGTAGCGAACCCTTCGTTCAGCCAAATGTCCGCCCAATCCTTGGTTGTGACAAGATCGCCGAACCATTGGTGCGCGAGTTCATGCGAATCGAGACTGTCGGAACCTTGCTCTTCCTCAGGCGCAAGCAGTGGATTTACAAGTCCGTGCGAAGTCAGCGTGGTGGCGCTGGCATTTTCCATTCCGCCTTCGACGAAATCGTCCACCGAAGTTTGCGCGTATTGATCCCAGGGATATTTCACGCCGAGCTTGTCAGAAAATAGATCGAGCATCTGCTTGGTGCGCTCGAAGGTAGAGTCAATATCCTTTTCATCGCCGCGGGGGACAACATAGCGCACGGGAATCCCGCGCCACATTTCCTTTTTCTCCACGAATTCGCCGACCACGGCAGAAATCAGATAAGTGGACATCGGTTGGGTTTGCTTCCAGTCCCAGGTTTTGGTGCCATCCGCTTCCGTCTTTTCGCTGATGAGCCTCCCGTTGGAAATAGTGATCCACGTTGCGGGAACGGTGAGCAGCATCTCCGAAGTGATCCGATCATTCGGATAATCGTAAATGGGGATGTAATAGCGCGTGTCTTCCGATTCGCCCTGCGTCCAGATTTCCTTGGGGCGGTCGGGATAGTTCTTGTCGGGGAAAACATAGTACAAGCCCTTTTTCGGCTTTCCGTTGTAGCGAATCACAAATTCGTGATGGTCGCCACGCTTTCCGGGCGTCGTGAGCGAGACGTCGAGCTCGCTCGGCGTAAGATTGAATCTGGCGGGCTTGCCGTCTAGCGTGACGCTATCAATCTTCAATTCGACAGAATCAAATTTGATTTGCGACACGTTGTCACGCAGCAGGGCGATGGTCTGCGTGGTTTCGCCGTGGATTCCGTGCTGCTCAAGGTCAAACCACAAATGCGTGCGGACATTCTGTAAGTCGTAGTCGCGGCTACGCGCGTAGGGATCGTCTGCTCGTCCGGCGGTGGGGAGCAACAATGCTGCCACGCCCAAGATACAAAAACATACGAAAGCAGCCACGACACTCCGATTGAATCGCCATGCACCGATCATCCCTGCCTCCCAAGAACGAAAGAATCTCCGCGCACAAGCCTAATATTATAGACGCACTCCAACTGTGTTCGTCTTTGAATTTTCATGAGAAAAACGTGAAGCTCGCCGTTGAACCTATGCCTTGTGTGTGCCCCGACGGAGATACGAATCGTCCTTATCAATCCAGTCCTGGCGGCGCGGCGCGAAAAAATCAATATCCACTGTGTCTTCGAGCGCCTCGGCAGAGTGTGCGACATGCGCCGGTATCAGAAGGATTTCGCCGGGATGTACCACCGTCTCGCCATCATCGAAAATGAACTTCAGCGCGCCGGATAAGACCATCGTGTATTGCTCATTGTGGTGTGAATGGCGAGGAACGATACCTCCGCGCGCGATCAGCACTCGGGCAATTGTGCCGCCCTCCCCGCTCGCCATATTGCGAGTGATGACTGGGCTGAGTTTTTCCGTTTCATATTTTTCCCAAGGCGTGGCTACTGGCATCGTGTCCCCTTTGCAAACGAATCGTTCGACGAAGAATCCTCTACCGAATCGTGGGAATCGTCAATGCCGGGAATTGCGCATTCCGGCCTGAATGCTTGAGGAAAGATATTGTGGCGCGCGCTCGGGTTCGATTAAGATGCGCGCATGATGGCGCTGGACTGGGTTGCTGCGGTCGTCCTGTTTCTCCAATTGCCGATCCCGCTCTACTGGTACGTGATGCATCCACAGGTGAATTTTTGGAGGCGGCATCCTAAAGCGGGATTCGTCACGGGAGTGCTTTTCTCGTGGCCGCCGGTCACGGCAGCGATGGTGATCTATCGTCAGGAACTCTTTCGACGGGATTGGCCACCGCTGGCAAGCATCGTCGTGGGATTTGCACTGATCATTTTCGAAGTGTGGATATTTTGGCGCGTGAATCGCGATCTGGGCGGTGCACGGCTCGTAGGGAGAACGGAGCTAGCGGGCGGTGGCGAGATGATTCGCGCGGGAATCTATGCGCGGATTCGCCATCCTCGGTACATGGGATCTTTCCTTGCGATTATTGGGGCGTGCCTGCTGGCCGGAACGAGCACGATGTGGATAGTCGCATCTTTGTGGGCTGTCCTGATGCTCGTGGCAATTTCATTTGAGGAGCGCGAAATGCGTAACCGGTTTGGAAGCGCATTCGAGGAATATTGTCATCGCGTGCCGCGCTTCGTGCCGTTGATTGCGAAGCCACGCGAAGGGTAGTCGCGCGCGGAAATTCGAATTTGAAATGAGGCTGTTTGGGGAGGTGTCTATGCAGCGCCTGATTATTTTGCTCGTGCTAGCTTTTGGTTTCGCCACCACTGCATCAGCGCAAATCGGGAAGAGCGTATCCGTTCCCGCCGGAAGTGATGAGGACAAAGCCCTGGCGCCCATCACCGCGGCGCCCGACGGGCCGGACAAAGTCGCCCTCCTCGACAAATTCATGGCCGATTACGGCAAAGGCGATTTTGAATTGCTCGGCGATCAGCTTTACGTTCAAACTTATCTCGCGCAGAAAAATTATGCCAAGGTGTATGAATATGGCGACAAGGCACTAGCCCTCGACGCTGACAGTCTTGCGACGGTTGTCAATATCGTCCGCGCCGCGGATGCAGGCAGCGACACACCGAAGCTCTTCGATGCTGGCGAAAAGGCGGCCGCGATCGTCGCGCGTTACAAAGCTGCCGCGGCTCCTGATGGAGTCGCCGCGGACCAGTGGGCGTCAACCAAAGAACAAAATCTGGCTCAAGAGCAAGCGGACATCGGCGTCGTGGAATACTCGCTTGCGAACGCGGCTTTCAAGACCACCGACCCCGCCGCGCGCGCAAAGCTTTTCGAACGCTATGCCGCAGCCTTCCCGGATTCGCCCTACACAGCAAGCGTCCGCGAACAAACGGCAATCGCGTATCAACAATCGCAAAACACCGCCAAAATGACTTCGACTGCGCAAGCGATTCTCGCGGCGGACCCGAACAATGTTTCCATGCTTCTCCTGCTTGCCGATTTCTGGAGCGAAGCCGGCCAGCAACCCGATAAGGCCGCCACGTACGCGCAAAAAGCGTTGGACGCTCTGAAGGATGCGAAGAAACCGGACAACTTAACCGACGATCAATGGCAGCAGCAGACAACGCTGGAAAAAGGGATCGCCTACTCCGTGATTGGCGAGGTGGACGTGATCAAAGGTAAGAACGCGCCGGCTGTGGATTCGTTTAAGCTGGCGAACCCGCTGTTGAAAACTAACAATTATTATTATGGGCGCAATCTCTATCGGCTTGGATTCACACTTGCGAAAATGCGGCTAACTCCCGAAGCGAGAAGCGTGCTCACAGACGCCGTTGCGATTGACAGCCCATACAAATCCAAAGCGAAGGAAACGCTCGACAAGATCGGCGGACCTGTCGCGAAGACCCAAGCTCGCAAGAAGTCGTAACAATCGCTGGCGTTGCATCCGAAATCGAAATTGGCAGGTGTATTTGTGTTATCGCGCGTGCATTCTTACTTTTGTGCTCAAAACGGAGAGTCAATGTCTTTGGAAATAACTGCGCAACAATCTGTCCATCATCCACGCGGCAAGAAATGGCATTGCCCGCGCGCTCTCACGATGTTCATTGCGCTCGTTGCGATGGCGCCGTGCAGCCACGCGCAAACGATTCGCGTGGACACAACGCCCGAACATTCCACGAACTCAATTGTCCCCACGCGCGCGCTTGGCGCTGGCATCGATCGCCTTCCGAACGGTGCAGCTGACAAGCTGTACGTCCAGCCAACAATCAATCAGGTGCTTGAGGCTGGCTGGCAAATGGTTTCCTACCGCCAGAACACCGAGCTTCACATGGAAGCATGGCATTGGAACCCGCAAGGAACCTGGAGCGATCCCGCTGGAAAGGGATATTTTACGGGCAGCACTTCGCTGGGCGATCCCATCCGCCATTCGTACGGCTATCCATTGCCGCATCGCGGCGTGACGCATGACGATGGGACGGACACCGTTGGCTTTTCGCGGCTCACCGACGGCGACATGGATTCTTATTGGAAGAGCAATCCTTATTTGACGAACAATTACACGGGTGAAAATGATTCGCTGCATCCGCAATGGGTTTTGATGGATTTGGCCAGCTCGCAACCTGTTGACGCTATCCGCATCGCATGGGCCGACCCTTACGCGACCCATTATCTCGTCCAATACTGGACAGGCGAAGATCCGATTAAGAAGCCGACGCTCGGCGTGTGGCAAACGTTCCCGCAAGGTGAAGTGACGCAGGGCGCAGGCGGTGCACAGGCGATGCGCATCGCCGCCGCCCCCATCGCCGTTCAATACATTCGTATTTTGATGACGGAATCATCGAACACGTGTGACACGCACGGTTCATCCGATCGCCGCAATTGCATGGGCTACGCGATCCGCGAGCTTTATCTCGGCACGATGGGCCCCGGCGTGGAATTTCACGATTTGGTCCGCCACACGCCGGATCAGGACCAGACTTTTACGTATTGCTCTTCCGTCGATCCCTGGCACGAGCCTTCCGATCTCGATGAACAGGCGGGCGATCAAGTCGGGTTCGATCTCTTCTTCACTGGTGGCTACACGCGCGGCGCTCCAGCGATGATTCCCATCGCGATGATTTATGCCACGCCAGAGGATTCCGCGGCGGAGATCGCATACATCGAAAAGCGAGGTTATCCGATCGCCTTCGTCGAAATGGGCGAAGAGCCAGACGGCCATTACATGCCGCCGGAGGATTATGCGGCGCTTTACATTCAATGGGCTGCGGCACTGCAT
>Ga0265338_10003806_pt1 | contig 20971 bp, 26 predicted proteins | sample 42126metaG_FD_193579 | JGI IMG/M metagenome (GOLD analysis project Ga0265338, IMG submission 193579) | Rhizosphere microbial communities from Carex aquatilis grown in University of Washington, Seatle, WA, United States - 4-21-26 metaG | ecosystem: Host-associated > Plants > Roots > Rhizosphere... | reverse complement strand
TCAAGCTCCTGGACGGCTGGTTCAAGGGAACCGGCAGCCATGTGGTCACCGTCGCCGCCTCCAATGGAAAACAATCCTCCTCTCCCGCTTCGGTGACCGTGACCGCCCCTTCCCCGGCCGGCGCCTCCGCTTCCGTTTCCCTTTCCGGCACGCCCGGCCGCGCCATCTCCCCCTATATCTACGGCTTAAACGGCTGGGGATGGGACCCCAACGCCTTAAAAAAAATCGGCGCCACCTTGAACCGTTGGGGGGGCAACGCCACCACCAATTACAACTGGAAGGAAGATGCTGAAAATCGGGGCGGAGATTGGTATTTCCTGAATACCTCCGACTACGCGGGCGGGCCCGAATCCGCCAAAAGTTATTACAAATTCGCCCAGGATTCCTTCGCCGGGAACGCGGACATGATGATCACCATTCCCCTCATCGGCTGGGTGGCGAAAGCGCCCCCCAAGGGCGGAAGACTCTCCTCTTATCCCCTTTCCCTATTTCCGAACCAAGAAGCCAATGACAATGGAGCCGGCAACGGCTACCTGCCCGGCAAAAAGGAAAAGAAGGACCGCATCTGGGGAAACGACCCCAATTACAACTACGTCCCCTCCACTCCCGAGACCCAAAAAGAATGGGTTCAAACACTCGTCAAGAGCTTCGGTCCCGCTTCAAAAGGCGGGGTGAAATTCTATTCCATGGATAACGAAACGGGCCTCTGGCAGGAAAACCACCGGGACGTTTGTCCCATGGGCATCGGCTACGAGGACAAGGTCGACCTGAACGCCAAATACGGCGCCATGGTCAAGTCCGTCGATCCCGACGCCCAAATTGTGGGAATGGTTTCCTGGGGCGTGATGGAATTGGCCGGCTCCAGTTGGGACTATATGCCAGGTGGAAAGGCCGGGTATAAGCTGGGGGATAGCGACATGAAGACCCCGGAACAGAAGTGGACCGACCGCAAGACCCATGGGGACTTGCCCCAAGCCGTTTACTTCCTGAAGGAGATGAAGGCCCGTTCGGACAAGGCCGGGGTCCGGCTCCTGGACTATTTCGACAACCACGGGTTTCCCGAGGTTTGGGGGACCAACGCGAAAGGCGACAAGCTGAATGTCTTGGGCGACCTTCCCTACGATCCCGTCCTCACGCCGAAACAGTTCGACGCCATGAGGGTTTTTTGGGACGACACCTTCGTGAGCCCCGATTCCTGGTGCTACGCCTACGGCAACGCGCCCATGCTTTGGACGCCTTGGGTGGGGATCATCCCGAAACTGAAGAAAATAATCTCCGAAAATTACCCCGGCACCAAGCTGGCCATGACCGAATATTACCCCAGCAGTAAAAGCTATTATCACGGCGCTTTATTGGAAGCCGTCAACCTGGGGATCTTCGCGCGGGAAGGCATGGACCTGGCCTGCGATTGGGGCGGGGCGGAAGAAAACAATTACGTTTTATGGGGCCACCGGATCTTCAGCAACTACGACGGCAACGGCTCCAGGTTCGGCGGAAATTATGTCGCCGCGACTTCCACCTCGCCGGATCTTTATTCCTTCGGCGCCCAGGACGGGGCCAAAACCTACGTGGAACTGGTCAACAAGAACCATGACACGGCCCTGGCCACCACCATCACCCTGCCGAAGGCCGCCGCCAGCTACCAGACCTACATCCTGACCGAAACCGCCGGCAAGCGCATCTTCACCGCAGGCCCGCAAGACGCCGCGGGCTCGTCCTTGAAGCTGGAAATCCCCGCCTTCTCCGCGGTTCTGGTCGTCGCGCAATAATCGACCGTCTGAAAAGCCCGGTTCCCCAAAGGAGCCGGGTTTTTTTGATTGAAAAAAGGCGGGTGTGAAGCCTTCCGTTTCGGCGGTTAGATGGGATTTTTCTTCGGATTCTCCACTTTCAAGCTGTTCATGCGCTTCACCGTCTCCCGCCGGTCCATTTCTTTCTTCATTCCGATGACCATGTCCTCCGCAGCTTGGCGGAAGAGGCCCGCCGTCACGAATTCCGGGGTGGACCCGTTCCTCTCGGCCTCCAACTCATAGGCCACCTTCATCCCGGCCTCCGGCGCCGCCGGGGCCAGGCTCCAGAGCCCTTGGTAACAATCAAATTGTTTCTTGGTGACCTCCTCCAGGCTGATGGTTTGATAGGGTTTTTCGCGTATTTTCAGCAGCCCCCTCACTTCCTGCCGAATGAAAAGAAATCCCCCGCCGACCGTCTGGTCCACCAGAACCTCATCGCCGTCCCGTTTCACCACCCGCGCGTTCAGGTTCGCCACGAAACAGGAAACATGGTCATAGTCGGTCAACACATCCCAGGCCATCTTGTTGTCAGTATCCACCAGGAAATCCCCATGGAACAGGTAACGATTCCCATCCTGGCGGAATTGGAAGGTAAAGGTGTCCCTTGACGGCGGGACTCCCGCCGACAGGATTCCCAGGCTGAACAGGATCACCGCCCCCAGGATAGTTTTCCGCATGACACACCTCTTAGCCCCAAAATAGGACTTTAGGGTTGAAAGGACTATGCCCTCCGTCATATCCAAAAGTTTCATTTTAGATTGGAATGGTTTCGTCGAACAAACGCAGGGGGTTGTCATGTTACGGCGGGGGAAAAAATTTTTACTGACAATTTTGGCCGGCGCCGTTTTTTTGAGCGGCTTTTATTTCCTCATCGTCCGGCCCTGGCACACCCGGTGGAACTGTACCGGAGAGGATGTTTCCCGGGTCATCGCGGGCGACGAGCTTGTTCCCCATCCCACCTTTATCACCAACCGGGGCATTTCCATCCAGGCTAAACCGGATTCCATTTGGCCCTGGCTGGTTCAATTGGGAGAGGGCCGTGGAGGATTTTACAGCTACGATTGGATCGACCACCTCTTGGGTTTTGACATCAATAGCGCCGACAGGATTCTCCCCCAGTTCCAGAGCCCCCCTCAACCAGGAGGAATCATCCCCCGGGGCATGTATATCTGGGCCGTCAAGAATGATCAATACCTGGTATTGGGAACACCTCCAAGCTTTGCCGGCTTTCAAACAACCTGGGCCTTGGCTCTTTTTCCACAAACCGATGGAAGCACGAAGCTGATCTCCCGGCTGAGGATCCATTACGACCGCTGGAGCCTTCCCAACCTCCTGATCGCGGCGGTTCTGGATCCCGGACAATTCATCATGGAGCAAAAGATGTTGAGGACTTTGAAAACCCTGGTCGAGCGGAAGGAGCCGTCATGAAAAAAATGGGGGGTAAATTGGCGTTTTCATTTCTAACCGGCGCCGCGATTTTGGCAGGCCTTTATTTATTCTGGGCCAGGCCCTTTTACAAGAATTGGGGAGCCACCTCCTCGGAGATCCAATCCGCCCTTCCCGGCGACACCTTCATTCCCAGGGGCGCTTTGGTCACCACCCGGGCGCTTGACATCATGGCCCCTCCCGAAAAAATATGGCCTTGGCTTATCCAGCTGGGGCACGGCCGGGGCGGCTTTTACACTTACACCTGGTTGGAAAGGATTTTCGCCACGGACATGGTCAACGCCGAGGTGATCCAACCAGAACTCCAACTCCTGAAGGCGGGCGATCCCATTGCCTGGCGACAAAGTGATTCCAAGGCCACCTGGACCAAGGTGGTCCTTTTGGACAAACCCCGGACCCTGGTGTTGGAGGGCGGTTATACCTTCCAGCTCAATCCCCTGGGGCCGAATCACACGCGTCTTCTCGTCCGCTACGTTTGGGATCAAGGCGGCCTTTCCTACCACTTGCTATTCGAACCGGCCCACTTCGTGATGGAATCGGGCATGATGTTGGGGCTCAAGCGGAGGGCCGAAAGGCCTCCGTCCCCGCCTTCCACGAAATCCAACAACGAAAAAATACCGGCCACTGGACCCCTTATCGGAAGAAGTGCGCCGTCCAAGATAACCGGAGGCAAGCCATGACCGAAAAATTCCGACCCCGCCTCGGCACCGCCGTCCAAGGGGGGGCCCAATTGGGATGGCAATTAACCCTCCTCTACGCCTTTATATTCCTGTTCACGGCGGTTGTGGGGTCCTCCCTCACAATTCTGGAATTTCCCCCGGAAGAGGGACTGCCGGGCCTTCTCCTAGCCAACGCCCTCTGCCTGATGTGGGCCGTTCTTATTTTCACTTCTTTTTTCAGCCTGGCCGCGGTGGTCCTGGGGATGGCAACGGGTTTGATCCTGGAAAAGTGGGTGGGAAGGTTGCGGGTGGATGTTCCCGCCGCCCAAGGCGGCTGGGCCGGATTCCTCACCGCCTGCCTTATCCTCCTCGCGATCCAAGCCTTTCCCTATATGTGGTGGAAGCCCCAGGTCCAAAATATCCCCCCCTCCACCTTATGGTTCTGGTTCATTATTCCCGACATCCTTTATCTCCTGTCCAGTTCCATGGCGGGTTGGGTGATTCAAAGAAGACGCCAAAACGTTGTCCACCCTTCATAAATCTTCGGATTTTTTCAGGAAAAAACTTTCACTGACCAGGGTCATAAAACTTTATCGGCGAAAGTTTTATAAATGAGCCAAGCAGCGCCATTTTTGAAGGAGGTGTTTTATGGAGATTACGAAATACAAACCCAACGGCAACAAGGATATTCTGGGGCCTTTCGGTTTCGACCGGAGCATCCGCCAGCTCTTCGACAGTTTCATGGACTTTCCCAAGGAATGGGATTTACCGGCCCGGCCCGTGGGGGAACTGTTCCCGAAGGTGGACATCTCCGAGTCGCCCCAGAAATACGATATCCGCGCCGAGATTCCGGGGATGAATAAGGAGGACATCAAGATTTCAGTGAACAAGAACGTCCTGGTCCTCTCGGGCGAGAAAAAAGAGGAAAAAAAGACCGAGGACAAAAAATACCACCGGATCGAAAGCTATTACGGTTCCTTCCAACGGAGTTTTGTCCTGCCGGACGGTATTAATGCCGACAAGGTGGAAGCCAGTTTCAAGGACGGGGTTTTATCCGTGGTGGTTCCCAAGAGCGAGGCAACGAAGGAAAAAACAGTGGAAATCAAGGTCGGGTGAGGGGTTCAGTCCCGGCCCCGGGGCTGCCGGGGTCCGGGATCCCCATTTTCGGCCATTCAAGGAGGTCCTATGAAGCGCCTAATTCCGCCTGTGAGTTACGGGTTATCGTTCCTTGTTGTCTTGTCATTGTTGTCCCTCATGGATAGTTCCTTTGGGGCCGTTTCCTCCGGTCAAAAACTTTTCCAAGCCAACTGTCTGCGGTGCCATGGATACAACGCCCAGGGTTCCTTGTCAGCGGCCAAAACCCTGAAGGTGGATCCCTCCCTGTTGGACTTGACCCGTGAGGCGGTCGCGCGAAAAGCCCTTCCCTATTTGGAGCGGCGGATCGCGGACGGACACGGCAAAATGCCCCAACACCGTCAACGGTTTTCACCTTCCGAGATCCGGTCCTTGGCGCAATATGTCCTGTCCCTCCAGAAGGCCTACGCTTTCCGGAATTCAAAACCCGAATAGGAGGCGCCCATGTTAAACCAATCGGGCTTTCGAAAAATCGCCCTCCTCTCTATCCTATTGGCCTTGGCCATGGGAATCTCCAGTTGGGGCGGGTTGTTCCTCACCGGGACCTATTCCAAGGAAACACCCGCCTGGGCCGCCCAGGGCATGGGCCAGGACGCGGTTAACTTGATAATCGTGGTGCCCCTCCTGCTGGCTTCGGCCTATTTCGCCGTGAAAGGCCGGAAAATATTTTTGCTGATGCTGGCGGGAATTTTCATTTACTCGATTTATTCCTATATCCTTTACGGTTTTTGCGTCCATTTCAACCGGCTCTTCTTCGCCTATTGCGCGGCCCTGGGTTTCTCCTTTTACGGCCTGGCCCTGGTGGCCGGGGAGCTCCCAGGGGACAAAGTAAAATCCTGGTTCGACACTTCCGTTCCCACGATGCTTCCCTCGGTCTATTGCATGGCCCTGACGGGGGTTTTCTACCTTCTTTGGCTGTCCGAGGATCTGCCGGCGGTTTGGTCCGGAACGGCCCCCAAAAGCCTTTCCGTGGCGGGGCTCTTCACCAATCCGGTCCATGTGCTGGACCTCTCTATCGTTCTTCCGGCCATGTTCATCGCCTCCATCCAACTCTGGAAGAAAAAAGCTTGGGGATACCTTTTCTTCCCCGCCATGATGGTTTTCTCCATCGTCATGGGTCTGGCGATCGTCGGCATGATGCTGGCGATGAACCGCCTGGGCGTCGGGGGGGACCCGGGTCCCGCCGGTTTTTTTGGGTTAGTCATCCTGCTGAGTGTCGGCGTTCTCGGGAATTTTCTCAAAACCCTGAAACATCCGGGTTAATCCCGGGGAAGCTGGCTTGAAATGCGATCCCTTCCACTGATCCCCCCCCATAAAAAAAACCGGAAGAAAGCCCTTATGAAGGCCATGGTGCTCACGGGGCCGGGGCGGTCCTTAGTCCTAAGTTTGCTGGAAAAGCCCAATCCCGGAAAGCACCAGTTGTTGATCAAAGTCCGGGCCTGCGGAGTCTGCCGGACGGACCTTCATATTGTGGAGGGTGAATTGAAGGAACCCAAATTGCCCTTGGTTCCCGGGCACCAAGTGGCGGGGATGGTCGAATCCCTGGGATCGGAAGTTAAACATTTTAAGGCCGGCGACCGGGTCGGCGTCGCCTGGCTGGGAAAAAGCTGCGGGATCTGCGGCTTCTGCCTTTCGCGCCGGGAAAACCTCTGTGATCAAGCCAGCTACACCGGCTACCATTTGGATGGAGGCTTCGCCGAATATTGCCTGGCCGAGGAGGGATTCGCCTTCCACCTGCCGATGGGTTATTCGGATTTGGAAGCGGCTCCCCTGCTTTGCGCCGGCCTGATCGGTTGGCGTGCCCTTCGAATGGCCGGCAAGGGCAAGCGGGTTGGTTTTTATGGTTTCGGATCTTCGGCGCATTTACTGGCCCAAGTAGCCCTGAGTCAGGGCCGGGAAATTTATGCCTTCACCCGGGACGGCGACGTCGAATCCCAGGCCTTCGCCAGGGAAAGGGGAGCGGTTTGGGCCGGGGCAGCCGGCGAAAAGCCTCCCTGCCCTTTGGATTCAGCCATCCTTTTCGCTCCCGTCGGTGCCCATGTGCCATTGGCCCTTCAAGCGGTGGGTAAGGGAGGCGTGGTCGTCTGCGCGGGAATCCACATGAGCGACATACCTTCCTTCCCCTATTCCCTTCTCTGGGGCGAAAGAATCTTAAGATCAGTGGCCAATCTGACGAGGCAGGACGGCGAGGAGTTTCTCGGCCTTGCCGGCCGGATCCGGTTGAAAACAAGGGTGAACGCCTATCCCTTGGAAGATGCCAACCAAGCTTTGGAGGATTTAAGAAGGGGGAAGATCCGGGGCTCCGTGGTCTTAAATATTGTTCCGGCTTAAGCCCTCATCACCGCCTATTTTCCCCAACTTATTTCGCCGCCAGTTTGTTATCGGTCCGATGGAACGGGTCCTCGATCCGCGTGAAACGAAGTCCCGCGTAATAAAGCCGGATTTTCCCGCCCTCCCGGCTGGAGTGGACCGTATCCCCGTCCGGGTAAAAAAGGCCCGATATGATGGCGTCCCTATCGGAGATGGATTCCAAGGTGATCAAATAATCCGTGTTCGTGACGCTGAAAATTTTACTCGTGATCTTGGCCTTCACCGTCAAGAGGCCTCCCCGGTCCTCCAGGCTCATGTCCTTGAATTCGGTTTCTCCATCGGGATTATCCAGCCGATAGCGGCCCAAACACTCCTCCCAACCCCTGGGAATGGGAACCGGCCGGATCTTCTCAAAAACAACGGGATCGCCCAAACCGCTCAGGATCGCCACATCTTTCCCCGCGACGGTCGCGAATTCAACGCCATATTGGGGAATGTGAATCGGAAAAAAGAGAATCATGATCCTAGGGATGAACTTGTTTTCCGTGGTGGGAACTAAATCGAATTGGTGCCCCATCAAATCCGCCCGGAGGTGGGTACCACCCTTGGAAATTTCAGCGGCCTTGCCGACCCCCGAGTAGAAGCCGATGTATTGGTTGATTTTTTCCTCCGGTATATCCACCAACGCCGGCATGACCGTCTTTGGTTTTGCGAGGTCCGCCGGGACGCCGAATTTGGCTTCCCTCATCAATTTCAAGGCCCGCAAGGCGATTTCCCCGCCCATCTCACGCGCTTCCGAGGTGTTGGAAAGAACGACCACCCCCAGTTTTTCCTTGGTCAGCAGGGCGACACGGCAGAAGAAAGGGCCATAGTCCCCATCATGCCAGGCTAGGCTATTGGAATCGTTCATTCCTAAGCCGTTTAACATCCAACCCAGTCCCATGTGATGCCCAAAATCCAGCGGCAGCCCGGAATATTGCTCCCGAAACATGGAATTCAAGGTGCCCGAACCCACCAGGGACGGTTTCCCGGTAAAGATAAAGCGGATAAGACGGGCCATGTCGTCGGCGGAGGAGACCATCCCCCCGGCCGGGCTGTCCCGGAGGTAAAGGGGAGGGGTTTCTTTCCCCTCCCGGTAACCCTTGGCCATTCTTTCGCGGACCCCCGGATTCAGGTCGAACGTGGAGGACTCCATTCCCAAGGGTTTCAATATATTTTTCCCCATGGCTTCGGCAAAGCGGCGGTGATCCAGGAGTTCGATGATTCGTCCCAAAAGACTGTAGTCCAGGTCGGAGTATTTATAAAAGCTTTGGGGCGGGGACACCAAATAGTCCTGCTTCAAATCCTCCACCAGACCCGCGAGGCTTTCGGACTTTTCCACCCACATGCCCTGGTGATAGGCCGTCGGTAGGCCCGAGTGGTGCGCCAGCAGGGAGCGGATGGTGATTTTTTTCGACCGGCGGAACCGGTTATGGATGGAAAAACCCGGCAGCAAACGGGCCAAGGGATCGTCCAACCCGATTTTGCCTTTTCCGGCGAGCCTCATGATTTCCAGGGCCGTCAGGATTTTCGAAACCGAATCCACCCTATAGAGAGTGTCCGCCGTCGCGGGGGTTTTGTTGATCTCGTCCGAAACTCCAAATCCCTCCCTCCAGACGACTTCATCACCGTCCACCAGGGCCAGGCTCAAACCCTTCACGTGGTCCTCGGACATTTCCTTTCGGATAAAGGCCGCCAAATTTTCCTTGGCGGCGGAATAGTCGGGTTGGGAAGATTCCACTTCTCCCGCCAAAATCGGTTGAATGGATCCGATCCCGGCGATGAGTCCGAACAACAGGAGGAAGCGGGAATGGAATTGAATCCGGCCGCTTCCGCCAAGATGGACGCCCTTTCTGTTGATGGATCTCATGCTGTCACCGCTGTCCGGACCCTCGGGTCCCCTTCCCTTTCCAGCTTGTCGATGTCCATCGTCAACCGGTCCAGGATGACATCCCTGAATTTCTGGAAATGGAGGTAGAGGGCCATCAGCGACAGCGCGTCCCGGAAGGCTCTCGGGTTTTTGAGGAGGGTAAGGCCTAGCGTTTTCCAGTAGTAATAACCGGTGGATAGCCTGGCCATCATCCTCGTGGAAAGCTTGAACAGGGCCTGCAGATCCTTGAAAAGGTTCCAGGGGTTGAAATGCTGGCGCCTTTTGGAGGCGTTGAGCATCAGGGAACTCCGCAGGACCCGGCCGAAATATTTCAGGGGGGTCAAGATTTCCCTCACCACGCGGCCGTAGTCCCGGAGGATGTCCAACCTGGGCCTGGTGGTGGTGAAATTCAATCCGCTGACGCACTGGTCGCCGGCGGAATCCATGGGGGTTTCGAATCCCTCGTCCAGGCGGCCTTCTTTTTTGAGCCGTTTGGTTAATTGGGTATTGGGAACGGCCATCAGGAGCCCCACCATGTTGACGGCGATATGGGTGTCCTCAATGTTGTCCAGGAGCCTTTGGGCGACATCCCCCGATTCCCCGTCGAACCCCACGATGTAGCCCGCCATCACGATCATGCCGTGGCGATTGACCTTGTGGATGCTTTCGGCGATGGAACGGTGGGTGTTCTGGCGTTTTTGGGTCAAGAGCAGGGTGGCCACGTCCGGGGTCTCGATGCCGGTGAAGAGCCAGGTGAATCCCGCCTCCTCCATTAGGCCCATCAAATCCTCGTCGTCGGCCAGGTTCATGGAGGCCTCGGTGCTGAAGTCAAAGGGCCAATCGTGTTGCTTCTGCCATTCGATCAGGGCCGGCAGCAGGGTCTTAACGGCCTTCTTGTTGCCAATGAAATTGTCGTCCACGATGCCCACCTGGCCCCGGTAGCCCAGGTCATAGATCCTCTGGAGCTCGGTTTGCAGCTGTTCCACGGTCTTGCCGCGTGGCACGCGCCCGAAAAGCTCGATGATGTCGCAAAACTCGCACATGAAGGGGCAGCCGCGGTTCCATTGAATGCTTAAGTTGAGGTAATTCGAGAATTTCAAAAGGTCGAACCGGGGCGTGGGGGATGATTTCATCTCGGCCTTCCGATCCCCTGGATCGTATCGGTGCCTGGCCTCTCCTTTTTCAAAATCCGCCAGGAATTCGGGCAAGGTCACTTCCGCCTCGCCCAGGATCAAGTGGCTGGCCCCGTCGTAGAGGTGCGGGCTGGAGGTGGCGTCGGGTCCGCCGACCACGGTGGTTTTACCCAAACCGCGGAAATGGTCTATCAGCCTCAGGTGCTCTTTCTGCTGGAATATCTGGCCGCCGATGAAAACCAAGTCGGCCCATTCAACGTCCTTGGGATTCAGGTCCCCGACGTTCAAGTCGTTCAATCTTGCTTCCCATCCGTTCGGCAGCATGGCCGCCACGGTGATCAGTCCCAAGGGCGCTTCGGGATATTTCGCCCCGACCAGGTCGCAGGCGTCGCGGAAATTCCAAAAGGACTGGGAAGTGAATCGGGGATAAACGAATAAACAGCGTTGGGGTTTGGTGCTCATGCAGGGATCCTTTTCAGAAGGCTGGAGGCACGAAAAGGATCCGGCTCGAATAACGGGCTTGATCAGAACTCCGCAACCGACTCATTTAATTTTTCTTCGAATCTAACTTAGGGACATTGGAGGGGAAAGGAAACGGGTCCCAGTCGTAAATAAGGGTCGCACCTTTACCTTAACCCCGGCTTAAGGTGATTTCCGTGATCTCCGCCGGGGCCCCCAGCCTCATGGGAGGCCCCCAATAGCCGGTGCCTCGGCTGACGTAAAGTTGGGAGTTACCCTTCTGATACAACCCCGCCAAGTAAGGTTCGAAAAGCGCGACCACATAGTGAAAAGGAAAAATTTGTCCGCCGTGGGTATGGCCGGAAAGCTGGAGGTCCACCCCCAGGGACTTGGCTTCCTTAAAGGAACGTGGCTGGTGGGCCATCAATACCACTGGTATATTTTTATTCCGCCCCTCCAGGGCTTTCGGGATATTTTGGCCGTGATCCCCGCCCCTGGCGGAAATGTCGTCGGTCCCCGCAAGTTCGAACCCCTTTTGGATGGTGACGCGCTCATTACGCATGACCCTTATACCCATGTCCCTTAGATAGTCCATCCATTCGTCCACGTCGCCCACGTAATACTCGTGGTTGCCGGTCACGAAAAAGACCCCGTCATCCGCGCGTAAATCCCTGAGGGGGTCCGTATGCTTCCGGAGTTGTTCAAGAGTGCCGTCCACCAAGTCACCGGTGATCGCTACCAGGTCTGGAGCGAGTTCGTTCACTTTTGAAACAATGGTTTCCATAAAATCATGACCGATAGTGGGCCCCACATGGAGGTCGCTGATCTGGGCGATCCGATAACCCTCCAGCTCGGCCGGGAGGTTTCGCAAGCCCACTTTCACCTTTTTGACCTGGACCGCGGAGGCTGTGGCTCCGATGAGCCCCGCCAAGGAAATTCCAAAATTGGAAAAAAGGACGATACCGCCCGCCAGTTGGGCCAGGAAAAGGCGTCTCTCGGGATCCACGGGCCTGTCCCTGAGGCCGACCGGCAGGATGACGGCCAAATACTTGGCCAGGTCCGTCACCGCCAAAAGGACATTGAGGAAAAAAGCCATGCCAAGCCAGGTATAAATGACCCACATGACCGGCGCGAGAAGTACCCGCGGAGCGAACCGGGTGAGAATAAGCCCGGAAGGAATCAAAATTCCTAAGGTGATTAAGAGGAGGGTGAGCCTGGTTTTCCACGGCTCTAATACACCCATATCCCGGATGAGGCGCGCCCAAATGTAGAAATGGAGTCCAAAAAGGACGGACCAAACGACGGTCAGGAAAAAGGAGATACGCGGAAGCGAATGCATGGGCACTACTGTATCAAAATTATCAGGGTAAAAAAACAAACCGGCTTCCGGACTTATGACGGGAATCATAGGCATATTCCGGAACTTGCTCTTAAATAATCTCGGGGCAATGAACAATGCGAAAAGAGGGTCCATGACTAAAAAACGGGTGTTGGGAAAATTCATTTTAACGGTGTTGGGGATGTCCGTGATCTCCCAAATCATCCATTCGGCGGGAGCCGTTTTAACAATGGATTATTACAAGGACCCCCAATATTTCCAGGTGTGGAGCAAGATCATGATGCCTGGTGCGGGACCCCCGCCAGTTTCCTTTTTTGCCTATTCCTTTTTGTTCAGCCTGTTGGGGTGGGTGATTTTCCTTGCCCTTTTCAGGATGTCCAAAGAATGGATCCCGGGACGGGGACCGGTATCCAAGGGATTGATCTTCGGCTCAGGCGTCTTTTTGGTGGGCGGCTTGGCGCAAACCTTGAGCCTCATGCTTTTGATCAACCTGCCCTTCCGCCTCTTATGGTATTGGGCTCTGGAATCCCTGGTCCTGGACCTAGTGAATGGCGCCCTGGCCGGGAGGCTTTGGCGCCGGAGCGGGGACTGAGCCGCCATGAAAAAAATAAACAGAGCCTGGCATCAAAACCACAAAATGCCGAGAAACCCCACAGTAAAACAGAGGGTTCAGTGGCACAAGGGCCATTTGAAGCATTGCGGATGCAGAACGGACATCCCGGCGGCTTTACGACCATTCCTGGCGAAACCGGGAAAAAATCTTAAGAAGTAACATGACTCGGGTCATAACCAAAAAATCCATTTCGGCGCATCCTAGGGTTGTTGGAAAAAACGAATGGAGGCGACCCATGGGAACCAGAAGCATCTTTGATATCACCGGAAAAGCGGCCATCGTCACGGGCGGTGCCTTGGGGATCGGGTTTGGGATTGTCGAGAGGCTGGTGGAAGCGGGCGCCGAGGTGTTGGTGACCGACGCGAACCAGTCCGCGTTGAAGGATGTGCCGAACCGGCTCCGGCATGGCAAGGTGCGGACCCTGGTGGCGGACATCTCCAAAGAGGAGGGTTGGGCCAAGGCGGTCAAGGCCTGCGTCAGTGATTTCGGGAAATTGGACATCCTCGTGAACAACGCCGGCATCTATCCCCAGGTGCCCATGCTGAAGATGGAACCTTCCCTCTTCGATAAGGTCATCGCGGTGAATTTAAAAGGCCTGGCTTTCCTGTCCAAGACCGCGGCCCTCCAGATGATGAAACAGGGCAAGGGCGGCCGCATCATCAACATCGCCTCCATCGACAGCCTCCATCCCTCCATGGTGGGCCTGGCGGCCTACGATTCCTCCAAAGGCGCGGTTTGGAGCTTCACCAAGAACTTCGCCGTGGAAATGGCTCCCCACAACATCCTGGTCAACGCCATCGCTCCCGGCGCGATCGCCACCGAAGGCACGGCCAAACCCCTGCGGGGCAGCGGCATGACCGAAGCCCAGATGAGGAAAATGATGGAAGGCTTCACCAACCGGATCCCACTCGGGCGGATGGGCCAGCCGGAGGACATCGCCAAGGTCGTCCAATTCCTGGCCTCCAGCGCCGCCGACTACATGACCGGTTCCATGCTGGTAGTGGATGGCGGCATTCTTTTAACCTGAAAGACAGGAGGCGCGATATGAAAAGGGAAAAATTTCTCTGGCCTTTGACGGCGGGGCATCACGAGGCTTTATTAGCCGCCCAGGAGATCCGCCGCTGCATGGAAAGCATCCGGGGAGACGGCGCCCACGGAGCCTGGGAGGGTCTGTCCGAAGGAGCCAGGTCCTTTTTTCAAAACAGCCTGGAGCCCCACTTCAAGGCGGAAGAGGCGATGATGGCCTTGTTCGACCGCCACGCGGGGGGCCAAAATCCCGCGTCCCAAAGGATGAGGTCGGACCACCAAAAGCTTCGGTCCCTTTTCAAGGAAAATTCCATCGACTCCCTGCTCCTCTTCGCCGAGGGTTTAGAAACCCACATCCGTTTCGAGGAAGACAACTTGTTTCCCTTGCTTCAACTGCACTTGAACGATGAGGAAAAAAAGAAAGTCGCGGCCTTGTTGGAGAAAAAACTATTGCCAAAACTGCCGCAGCACGCTCTTCAAAAAAAATAACGAACCGGGATTCGACTATCCGGGAGGGAATGATGTCCTTTATCCGCGTCCGAACCATCGACAACAAGGATTTGTGGCTCAACCTGGAACAGGTCGGGGCCTTTTCCTTCGCTCCGGAAGAGAAGATCTGCCTGATCGAAATGACCGGAGGGGAGCCCCACCAGGTTTCCCTGGAGGAATTTTCCAAAATCGAGCCCCTGCTCAAGGCCCGGCCCCATGGGGCCAAGTTCAAGAAAAAGTAGCGCCTACCTTTTTTTAAAGTAAACATAACCGAAAAAGCTGTGAATGGAATAGCGCCAAAAAAACACCAGTAAGGCGGCTACGGCCAGCAGGAGAACCCCATAGAGGGTGATGTGAACCGTCCAAATGCCGTGAAGGCCCCACCGGGATCCGAAGACGTCCCCGGCCGAGGCATATAAGAGGGCATAGACCGCCGAGCCGGCCAGGTTGTAAATGAGAAAGGGGCCCCCCGGTGTTTTGCCCGTGCCAGCCATTAAGCCAATGAGGGGATGGAGCAGCGCCACGAAGCGGGCGAAAAAAACACCCTTGGCCCCGTACCTCTTAAAAAACTTCTCCAAATGCTTGATCCGCCGGTGGGTGAGACGGAGCCAATGGATTTTTTCCAGAAGGTTCTCCCCATAACGCCGCCCAAGCCAATAGCCGCCGTTGCTTCCCAGGAAACAGGCTAACGTCGCGACGAGGACCGTCCAAGGGAGGGAGAGGATTCCCTCGCCCGCCAGAAGGCCCGCCCCCAGGAGCATCGTCGTCCCGGGAAAGGGAATCCCCAAGTTGTTGATGAAGAGCGCCGCGAATACGGCCAGGTAACCGTAATGGGCGAGTAGGGACTGCAGCCAGTTCAGCAATTTTTCCATCCCCTTTTCTCGAAGTTATCGCCGATAGTGTTCCAATTCCCCCTCGTTTTTCCTCTTCTCGGGAGGAATAAGCTTAAACCCAAGCTCCCTATAGATCCCCTCTTCCGTTTCGCCCGCCAAAAACTTGCCCTTCCGGTCGAAAAGGCCGTACTCATTGAGTTTCCAGCCCTTCCGGAGGGCGATTTTCCGGAGCTCGATATTGTGCTGCTTGTTGCCGGTGAAATAGATCATGGCCGCCCCGAAGCTTTCCGGTTGAAAAACCCTGAAGTCCACCTGGAGCCCGTTTTTCAACCGCACTTCGGATTTTTTAGGGCCCTGGAGCACCACTTTTCCGATGTCCGGCATCGCCCGGAAGGCCTCCATAACCGCCTGGGGCTTGCCCGTGACGGCCAACAAGTCGATATCGCCCACGGTCTTTTCTTTCCGCCGGAGGGAGCCGACCAGCTCGACACGCTCCACTTCCTTCAAGCGCTTGAGGTACTGGAGGACCTTGTTCGCCGCGGGAAGGACTTTTCCCCGGGATTTACGGTCTCCATGGGGTTTTGGGAGGCCCAGGCTTTGTCCGATCACTTCTTCGCTCTTGGTGCCGAATCCGGGCAGGCCCGCGACTTTGTGTTCCCGGACGGCGTCCTTGAGGTCCGCCGGTGAATGGATGCCGTGGTGGAAGAGGTTCTCCACCCGGTAAGGGCCGAGGCCCGGGACTGTCAGGAGTTCCTCCATACCCTTGGGAAGGGATTTTTTCAGCCTTTCATATTCGAATATTTTGCCATAATTTAAATACTCAACGATCTTCCGGCCCAAACCTTCCCCAATACCGGAGATTTTCTCAAGGCTTTCGAGGCCTCCCCTCTTATATAAAGACCGGACATCAACGGCTAGCTCCGCAAGGGACCTGGCGGCCGTATGGTAGGCGCGGGGTTTCCAAGGTACGTCCTCGATTTCGAGGATATCACCCATGGCGTTGAAGATTTCGGCGATTTTCTGGTTGGTTCCCAAGGGACACCTCTAAGACAAGGGCGAAAGAAAAAACCGGCCATAAGCCACGAAAAGCGACAAGGACATGAGGACCATCGTGAGGGCGGCGGCTCCCGATTCCCGGCGCTTCAGGCGGAACCGCGCGGCCAGGACCATGATGGCGGAAATTCCCAAGGCCGCCAGGGGCGTCAGCCAGGGGAATATCCGGAAGGCCGCGGGAAGGACAAGCCCCCAGGACCCTAATATCTCGCTCCCGCCGACGAAAAAAAGGAGCCCCACGTCCCCCAACCCTTGGGCTTTAAGCCTTTGGGGTTCGAACAGCTTGACATAGCCGGCCGCAAAAAATAGAACGGCCAGCAGGGCCTGCAGTATCCACAAGAGGATATTCATGGGACCCCCTCCCCTGAACCTGACCTGGCCGCCTATTTACAGTCGCCGCAGCAATAGAACTTGCCGCCCGACATGAGTCCCTTGCTTTTCAAAACCTTGGTGCCGCATCCGGCGCAGGTTTTGTAGACTTTCTTGGCTTTTGCCTTTATTTTTTTCATTCCATCCTCCTTTTTGATGAGGGCTCCCGATTCGGCCCGTTGGCACCATCCTAAGGCCGGCGCCCTTCCGATCTTATGATCCAAGTCAGATGGAACGGAGTTTTTTCCCCAACAACAAAAAACCCCGGGGGATGACACCTAGTCCCGGGGTTGCCAACGAAAGGAGATTCTTTTTCATACCACGTCGGATCAAATCCGCTGGCACCTTCACGGTGTGCTGTCAAGAATCCCTTTCGATCCTTATTTTACGACTTGGGCGCCATCCCACTATGATCCGGATCAGATAACATTATTTTTCCAGCCGGTTTTTGAAAGTAACCGCGCCGGACTGGGACCGGACCCTTTCCCTTGGGGTGTCATCCGGACGGAAAGGTGATTTTCCCCCCTCGAACATCCACAACAGGCATTTTTCGAAAAAGATTTCTATTTTCGTTCCCGCATCCAAAAACATTTCCACCTCTTTTGATCTCCATATTAATATTGGACAGCGTCCAACTTACGGTGGCTGGGATGACGGCGGGTTGAAAGGGATAAAAGCTGCTCCTGTTCCAAAAGGAAATCCATCATTTTTTGGAGATTGGGCTTGATCGAGTCAAAATCAATATCCTTCATCTCGTACCAAGCCTCCGAATCGGCTTCCTCCAGCGGGTAGAAATAATCGTACCATTTCCGGACCAGGTCCTTATCCTCCAGCTTGGCCAGTTCCAGGTCCTTCAGCAATTCCTTCACCATGGGGTGGAAAAGAATCTTTCCATCATAAAAATCCTGGATCAGCCGGATCATTTTTTTCCAGAAGCGGAATTGAAAAGCGCTCATTTCACACCTCCCCATCGCGGGGAATGATTGAAAAATATTTGGACACAATGGGCCGTCCGGAAGAGCGGGTTTATGGAACGGGACGAGGCGGGAGGGACCCTAACCGCGGAGCGGTCGTTTCCTTCCTTGGCGGCATTCAGCTTTCGAACGGTCTGTTTGCCTTCCAACCTCCATTCGACTTTCATACAACCCCCTCCCTGGTTTCTTCAACCAACCTTGTCGGCGCGAGTCTGCTCAAAGATTCTCGAGCCGTTCCTTCAAACCTTCCATATCTTTGATCGTCAACTTCCCGTGCACGGAGGCGATGAACCCGGCTGTTTCCAGACGGCTGAAGGCGCGGATACAGGTTTCAACGGCGGTTCCCGCCATCTCGGCGATTTCCCGCCTCGTCAGGGGAATGGTCGCACCATAGTCCGAAGACATTTCCACCAACACATGAAGGAGGCGTTTTTCCGCGGATTCCTGGGAAAAGGTCTGCATATCCTTGGCATGCCGAAGCAAACGGGAGACTTGGGAAAGGGCGGCCCTGGCCAGTTCAGGGACCTTTTCCATCAGTCCGCGGAAGGATTGGATGGAAACCGACAGAACGACGGCCTCGGTCTCGGCGATGCCATGAAACCCATATTTGCCCCCGTCAAAAGCCGAAACCCCGAATAAACCGCCGGGACCGACGAAACTGAGGGTTTGGCTGCGGCCGTCGGGGGAATGGTGGGTTTCCTTGACATGGCCTTCCAGGACGAACCATACGAAATCAGCCCGGTCGTCCTCCAGGAAGATGGAGGAATGCTTCGCGTACCTTTTCTCGGTAATATATTTATCCATTTTTAGGAGCAGGGAGGGAGGAACCAGACGGAAAAGTTCAATGCTCGAAAGGGGGCTCTTTTTGACCGCCGGAAACCCTGACCATTTGGTTTTCGCCATCGTCAACATGAGAAACCTCCTTTGTCATCCAAGATTGCCTTTGTTAAAGCAATTGCAATGCCAATCAGGCCTGTTGATTAGGGTTTATCTTTCGTTGTTTTAGTCTTCAAAATCCTTCAGTTCTTGAAAACATGGTCCCTCCGCCATGGTCGGATTGCCATAGTATTGGATCCGTTCGAGGGAACGACGTTTAACTTGATTTTACGGAAATTACCCAATGCCCTTTTCCTGTCTCGTTTAGATGAACACCAGGAAAATCCGGCATAAACCCCGTGGAACCTAACCGTAATACCTACCGCCGTTTATGGCGCCAGGATCCCCTCGGTCAATCCTCAGGCTCACGGTCAAAAACATTTTGCGCCACTTCCTCTTCCGCATCCATCCAATCATCCCAATCCCGGCCGTGCTCCCCGCCACGCCCCTGCCAGCGGTAATAGGCGGCCTCCTCCACAGCCTTACGCCTATCCTCCTCCTTTAACAAGGGTCTAGTTTTTTTTCCCATTTTCGTTTTCGCCATGACACCCTCCTTTTTGATATTTTGACTCCCCTTCAATGCTCCCCTTCCGCCTTGGGACGGGCCTTGTCCATGATTTTGTCCAGGTCCGGATGTTCCCATATCGCCCTGCCCATCTCCCCGCCTCGATTACGCTCCCCCAGTTGAGGTTTTTTTTATGGCGATTCAGAACCAAGGGAGTCGAAGGACGGGGCCCCCGCTTACCGCCGGGAAGGGAATATTTACTTTCAAATTTTTCCGCCCTGCGAAACCCCGCGTTCATCTTCCTGCTCCGGGTGAAATTAACCTATGAGCCAGGTCATAAATTTCGGCCTGGGGCGCGGTTATCCTTTAACCATGAAAAAAAGCTGCCCCCTAGCGAAAGTTTACCGGTTATTGGAACCTGGACCCGTCGTTCTGGTGACGACGGTTTTGAAAGGCCGGCCCAACGTCATGGCCATGTCCTGGCATACCATGATGGATTTCGAACCGCCCCTGGTGGGCTGTGTCATCGGGGGAGGCAGCGTGACCTTCGGAAACCTAAGGTCATCGGGGGAATGCGTCATCAATATCCCGACCGTGGAACTGGCCGGAAAGACCGTGGGATGCGGAAACTGTTCGGGTCGCGCCGTGGATAAATTTAAAAAATTCAGACTGGCCGTATCGCCGGCAAAAAGAGTGAAAGCCCCGCTCCTGGAGGATTGCTATGCGAGCTTGGAATGCAGCCTGGTTGATTCCCGTTTGGCCGAAAAATATAATTTTTTCGTCCTGAAAGTCATCCAGGCCTGGGTGGATCCCTCGGTCAAGAATCCCAAAACCCTCCACCACCGCGGCAAGGGAGCTTTCATGGTGGCGGGCAAGACGCTCCGCCTGCCTTCCAAGGCAAAATAAACGATTTGTTATTTCCTTTTTTTAACCGGGACGGTTCCGTTCCCGCCCGTCTCCAATTCCAACGCGATCACTCCGGTGAAATGGTCCCCCAGGGGAGAGGCGATCTTCTTTCTATTCCCCGGCCTTCTTCCTTTTTTTCCCGTTTTCTTTTTCATCTCATCCGCCTTTCTCTTTCCCGCGTCATAGGTCCTGATGTAATCCATATCCCCCCCTTGATTGCCGTTTTTTTCAACCACATCACAAGTGGACCTTGAACCAGCGCTCGGCCAGCCAAGCCACCCGCTCCAGCGCCCCCGGTTCCTCAAAAAGGTGGGTGGCCCCCGCCACGATCTCCAGCTTCTTTTTCTTGCAGCCCAACAGGCCGAGGGATTGTTGGTTGATGTCCAGGATTCCTGAATCCTTCCCCCCCACGATTAAAAGCGTGGCTGCGGTGACTTGGGGAAGAACCTCGTCGGCTAGGTCCGTCCGGCCTCCCCGGGATACGACCGCGGAAACCCCCAACCTCTCCTTCGCCGCAGCGACAAGGCAAGCCGAAGCCCCCGTGCTTCCCCCGAACATACCCATCCTAAGCTCCTTCGTCCGGTGTCCCTTCTTCGCCCATTCCAAGGCTGAGGCCAGTCTCTCCGCCAGTAACGGGATGTTGAATCGGTATTCCCGCGTCAGGAGGTCCGTTTCCTCCTCTTCCCGGGTGAGAAGGTCGATAAAAAATGTCGAGATCCCCGCCTCATTCAATTTTCCCGACACGAAACGTTCCCTCTCGGAGAAGCGGCTGCTTCCGGAACCATAGGCGAAAAGCACCAATCCCGTAGCCCCTGGAACTAAAATCAGGTCTCCCCAAACGGATTTTCCATCCACCGGGACGATGACGCTTTCTCCCAGGTTGGTATTCATGTTATCCCTCCTATTCCAACGGCGGGCCTTGCCCGGTTAAGACTGGTTACGAAATAACGGATTCGGAAGTGGAAGGCTGCCGGTACTCCACCGTCACGGGGTAGGGGTGGCTGAAGATGCGGAGGAAGGGGCTGTCCTCCACGGCCTTCCTGGCCGCGGCCTCCTGGATGCGGGAAAGCCCTTCCGGAAGCTCCACTTCCAGGCGGAAGGATTCCACCCTTTCCGGGGCCATCTCATAGTGGGCCCAGGATCTCACACAG
>Ga0265338_10003805_pt1 | contig 20971 bp, 16 predicted proteins | sample 42126metaG_FD_193579 | JGI IMG/M metagenome (GOLD analysis project Ga0265338, IMG submission 193579) | Rhizosphere microbial communities from Carex aquatilis grown in University of Washington, Seatle, WA, United States - 4-21-26 metaG | ecosystem: Host-associated > Plants > Roots > Rhizosphere... | reverse complement strand
TCTTGATCGTCAACATCACGATCTTAAAGTCGTCATTACTGCGCCGCGTACTGCAACAGTGCGTGAACCCCAGGAAGTCGAAGGTCTCCGGCTTGCGTATGCCGCTCTGACCAAAGTGCGGGTCGGCGTGCCCACATGTACCATGTGCTACCAGTATCAATGAAAGCGAAACGGACTACCTATACAGGGTCGTTCTCGGTCCGTCGCAAGCGCGCAAACGGCTCACTCCGGTCGTTTGGCGCTGGGCTTGCGCAGGCCGCTATGACGAGACGCATTGCCGATTCGACTGGCCAGGAGTGTCATAAATGGAGAGCTGCGGGTCGAAATCACGCGCCTTGCCGCTGGCAACACCATCGCGCGCATTATTCACATGGTTGAGGAGGCACAGGGTTCGAAAGCACCAACCGCCCGATCGCGTTGTGTGGTGGGTGGGCGATGTGCTGATCTTCTCTCCACTGAAATCGGGTTAACACTGCAACCCGCTATATCCACATATTCTTCCTGTTGAGAGTATGCTAGTCCCGTAGCAGCCCTCGTGTTAGATGTCATGGTTTTTCACCGACGCGCCAACTGATCGAGCGATCAGGATTAGAACGTGAGCGTCATCCAATCGGGATTCCAGACAATCGATCATAGAGCCAACAATTTAGGAGGCCATGATGAATTTACGGGGCAGCATTCGCAGGTCGCAATCATGCGTAACCGATGCACGCGACGCCGTGCGTGAGTTTCATGCGGGGGTGGCGCAAGCGGACATGGCGCTGGTGCTGTTCTTCTGCTCCAGCGAGTATGACCTTGATGTGCTGGGCGAAGAAATGGCTCGCCTGTTTGCCGGAGTCCAGGTAGCCGGCTGCACCACGGCTGGGGAAATCGGCATTGCTGGTTACCGCGAGCACAGTATCTCCGGCGCGAGCTTTCCTGCCAGTGAATTTACCTCGGTGACCGGCCGCATCGGCCACTTGCAACAATTCGACGCCGCCAAGGGCCAAGCCTTCGCCCAGGCCCAACTGCAAAAATTGGAACGCGCGGCGCCGCAGGCGGTGTCGCAAAACAGTTTCGCCTTGTTGCTAACCGACGGTTTGTCGGAGCGTGAAGAGCTAGTGACGCACGCATTGCAGAATGCACTGGCCAAAGTGCCGCTGGTCGGCGGCTCGGCCGGCGATGGCTTGAGGTTCCGCAGTACCCACGTTTATATTGACGGCCGCTTCCATCCGGACAGCGCTGTCATGATCCTGGTCACCACTCCTTTGCCTTTCACCCTATTCAAGATTCAGCACTTCGTGCCGACTGACGAAACCATGGTCGTTACCGAAGCTGATCCTGTTCATCGCGTCATAAATGAAATCAATGGACTGCCCGCCGCCGCGGAATATGCGCGGGTGATCGGCGTCAAAGTGAGCGATCTGAACCCGATGCGCTTTGCGGCCTCGCCCGTCGTGGTGCTCATTGACGACACGGTCTATGTGCGGACCATCCAGAAGGCCAACCCCGACGGCAGCCTGACATTTGCCTGTGCGATCGATGCGGGTCTGGTTCTTCATATGGCGCGTGGCGTGGATTTGGTAACAAACATGGAGCAGTCTTTCGCTGCAATTCAAGACAAAATCGGACCATTGCAAGTGGTTCTCGGTTTCGACTGCATACATCGAAAACTGGAGAATTTGAGAAACGGGCTCATCGATCGTGTCGGGGACGTTTTCAAGCAATACAACACAATAGGTTTCAATACCTATGGCGAGCAGTTCGGTGGTGTTCATATCAACCAGACCCTTACCGGCATCGCCATCGGCGCTGCCGCTCTGCCGAAGCACAATGCTTGAGCGCGCCGTGCCGGATCCAGGCACGGACGAACCGACCTTGCGAGCGGAGATCGCTCGCCAGAACAAAGTCATCAAGGCGCTAATGAACCGCGCCGAACGCAGCACCAATTCGCAAGGCTCCGACTTCAGCGTCTTCCAGACGACGATCATGCTCGAGGGTCAGGTGCGCCACCGCACCGAGGACCTGGAAACAGCGTTACGTGATAACGAGAGAATCACCCGTGAGCTGCACAGGGCGCAGAGCGAACTGGTAACCACGGCCCGCGAGGCTGGAATGGCCGAGATCGCAAACAACGTGCTGCATAACGTGGGCAACGTCCTCAACAGCGTGAACGTCTCGGCCGGCCTGGTGTGCAGCAAGATGCGCGACTCCAAAGTGACGGGGCTGGCCAAGGCTGTCCAGCTGATGAACGAGCACCCAGCGAACCTCGGTGATTTTCTCACCGGCGATGAAAAGGGAAAACTGCTGCTGGGCTACCTGAACAAGCTGGTCGCAGCACTCGCGGCGGAACAGCAAAACGTGATCGAGGAGCTTGGGTCATTGACCAAGAGCGTTGACCACATCAAGGACATCATTGCCGTCCAACAATCCTATGCCGGTACAGCCAGCATGGTCGAGGAGGTGCAGATCAGGGATTTGCTGGAGGACGCGTTGCGCATGAACGCCAGCGCCCTGGCGCGGCACCAGGTGAGCGTGGTCAGGGACTTCGCAGATGTGCCCTTGCTGCTGCTGGATAAACATCTGGTGCTGCAAATCCTGGTGAATCTGATCGGCAACGCCAGGCAGGCGATGACCGACATGCTCGGCCGATTGCATCGAATGACGCTGCGGGTGGACATTATAGAGCCGGCCGACGGACCTCGTTTGCGTATCCGCGTCGAGGATGATGGCGAGGGTATCCCATCAGCGAATCTGGCGCGAATCTTCGTGCATGGCTTCACCACGCGCGAGAATGGCCATGGTTTCGGGCTGCACAGCTGCGTACTCGCGGCTAGAGAGATGGGTGGCACCCTCACGGCGCATAGCGATGGGCCGGGCAAAGGTGCAATCTTTACGCTCGAACTCCCAAACAAACCCGTTGAGGACATGAAGTGAATATGTTTGAGAACCGACGCATCCTGTTGGTTGATGACATGCCCGCCATCCACGAGGATTTCCGCAAGATTCTTGCCGATGTCGAATCGGCATCCGATCTGGATGAGGACGAGGCACTACTCTTTGGTGGATCGATACACACGACCTCGATCCGCTTCGAGCTGGATTCGGCCTATCAGGGCGCACAAGCGCTTGAGCAGGTCCGAGCGGCGCGGCTGGCAGCCTGTCCCTATGCCATGGCATTCGCCGACATGCGCATGCCCCCCGGGTGGGATGGAGTCGAGACGATCGGGCGCCTGTGGCAAGAAGACCCGGAACTGCAGATTGTGATCTGCACGGCCTTTTCCGACTACTCTTGGACGGAGGTATTTGCCCAGCTCGATGTACGTGATCGACTGCTCATCCTCAAGAAACCGTTCGAGGCCATCGAGGTTTACCAGTTTGCCAGCGCGCTGACCACAAAATGGAAGATGGCGAAGCAGGCAGCGCTCAAAATGAGCAGCCTGGAGCAAGCCGTCGAGGAACGAACCAGAGAACTGTCCGACGCCAACATCATCGTTCAGAACAGCCCCGTTATCCTCTATCGTCTGAGTGGCGAACCTTCGTTTCCGCTTATCTACATCTCGCACAACATCACCAAGTTCGGGCACGACCGGGCCAAATTGCTCGCGTCGCCAAACTGGGCGAAAGACCTCATCGATCCCGACGACCGGCCCAAGGTCGATGCGGCGATGGCGCGAGTATTGGAGAAGGACGCGCAAGGCGCCTCCATCGAGTTCCGCATGCGCACTGGCGACGGCGCTTATCGCTGGGTCGAGAACCGCTACGTCCCGGTTCGTGACAAGGATGGACGCCTCATCGAAGTCGAAGGCATCATCATCGATATCTCCGAACGCCGGACCGCGGACGAGAAAATCGCACTGCTCGCCCGCACCGACGGGCTCACCGGGTTGGCAAACCGGGCAACTTTCATCGAACGCCTGAACCAGGCTTTTGTCCGCACCCCCAACCGACATGCGGCATGATTTTGGCCGACCTCGGCGCCGAGGTCATCAAGATCGAGCCCCCGGGCGGGGACAAGACGCGCAAGTTGCCGGGTCTGGGCATCGGCTTTTTCCGCTCGTTCAACCGGAACAAGAAAAGCCTAGTACTCGACATCAATACGCCTGAAGGCCACACGCCCGCTGTAGAACTGATCGGCCAGTGCGATGTGATGCTGGAAAACTTCCGCCCCGGTCTGATGACCAAGCTGGGCCTCGACTACGAAACCTTGTCGAAGCAGTATCCGCGACTGATCTACGTCTCTCACAAAGGCTTTCTGCCCGGGCCGTACGAGAAGCGGCTGGCGCTCGACGAAGTGGTCCAGATGATGGGGGGCTATCGTACATGACGGGCCCGGTAGGCCGGCCGCTGCGCGCCGGCACGTCGGTCAACGACATCATGGGCGGCATGTTCGGCGCCATCGGCGTGTTGGCGGCGCTGCGCGAGCGGGACACGACCGGCCGCGGCCAGGAAGTGCAAAGCGCGCTCTTCGAGAACTGCGTATTCCTGAGCGCGCAGCACATGCAGCAATACGCGATGACACAGGAACCCCCGCCGCCGATGCCTTCGCGTGTGTCCGCCTGGAGCGTCTACGACGTGTTCACGCTGGCCGATGGCGAGCAGCTCTTCATCGGCGCGGTAAGCGACAAGCAGTTCATTACGCTGTGCGATGTACTCGAACGCCCCGACCTCGCGGCCGAGCCGCAGTTTGCAAACAATGCGCTGCGCGTTGCTGTGCGGCCTGCACTGCTCCTGCGCCTTGGCGAAATCCTCAAGGATCACCGCGCAGATGAGCTCTCGCCCAAGCTCGAAGCGGCCAGCATCCCTTACGCGCCGATCATGCGGCCTGACCAGCTGTTCGACGATCCGCACCTGCGGGCAAGCGGCGGCCTGGCGCCGATGAAAACCGAGGATGGCGACACCGAAGTTGTCCTGTTGCCGCTGTTGATGGGCGGCCGGCGGCCGGGCGTGCGCCAGGCGCTAGCCAAAGTCGGCGAACACACGCAGGAGATCCTTGCCCGCCTGACTGGCCGGGTGGCCGCCTGAGGTCATAGATCACGCACCACGTAGAAACCGGCGAACACCACTCCGTAAGGCATCCTAAAACAATATAGCCATCGGAATCATCCAGGAGACAGTAATGCAGCACATCGCCATCGCAGAGATTCCGCCCGTTGCACCATTCGAGAACCAGCCCCCCCCCACGCAGCTGCCCTGCTTTCAGCACGCATGGACCGGCTACCGGCCACACGATATCTGTGGGTTCTGGTATTCCTGATTTCCCTCGGCGGCTTTTTTGGCTTGATGACATTGGTCGGATCACGCCGGCTTACGCTTGGGTAGCGGGTGATGCCAATCGAAACGCTTCGGATGAGCCGGCGCATTATCCTCGCCCAGCAAGCCAAATTCGATGGGAAACTTTGTGTAAAAGGTGTGTACCTTTGCGGCGGTCACAATCTGCAGAATTTGCTCTGCCTCCGCTTCCGTGACGGCCATGATGATCTGGACTGGCTGGTCCGCCAGTGCGATGAAATGCGCGGCGTGGTGCGCGCCCGCGTGGCCCACACCCTCTGCGGCGTTAATCACCGTCGCCCCCCCGATACCCAACTCGCGGACCTGCGACAACAGCCATTCGCACACGGACTGGTGGCCGTGCCGCCGGTTTTGCTCTGTGTAGAACGTTACTTGATATCCGTGCATTTCGGTCTCCCCGCCCGGCGGCCCCGGCAAAGACTTTGTCGAAGCAATTCCGCGGGCGCCCCAACTTGTAGGGAGCTTGTGTATGTCGCTCTTATCTTCCTTTGTATATTAGGCGTCCAATCGCGCTTTCGCCAGTTGGCGCATACCCGAAAACAACGTTGCGTTCATGCCGGTTAGTCGCCACCGAGTTCGCCATATTCAATCGGCAGCCGCGTATAGAACAGGCGCTCCCCCGATTCCCGCAACCGCTCGAAGAGCTGGTCCATATGCGTATCGTCCGCGACGATCACGACACCGACAGGCTGATCCGCCAATTCAAAGAAACGAGCAGCGTGGTATTTCCCATGTGTATCGATGCCTTCGCTCGCTTCGATTACAGTCGAACCTTTGATGGCACATTGCTTTGCCTGGTCCAACAGCCAATCGACAACGCTTAAGTGACCTATGCGGTGCGATTGATTTGCGTATATCGTAAGTTGACTGCCCTTCATAAAATCTCCAGGAAAAGACTGCCCTCTTCACGTCGCGAAATGACCGCGTAACGCCTATGAGGTGAACCCTATTTAGTGTAGCACCGTCACCCTGTCGACCCGTTGCCGTCGTGGGCTTCTACCAACCCATCCAATCCGGCCTATATCCCTTCAGGATCTTGATGTAATTGGCTCGCTCAAAAGCTGCGGGGTCGCGCGAATTCTGTTGACTCATGATGCCCCTGACTTGCTCGATCGATTTGAAATCGCGCGCCTCAAGCCAGGCATCAAGGTCTTTGAGCAGCGTCGTAACGTGGCCTGCACCGTGGCGCAGCAACGAGGAGGTTGTCATCACCACATCGGCACCGACCAACAAATATTTCACGATCTCGTTGGCAGTCGCTACACCGGTGCTGGCTGCCAGGGACGCCTTGACCCTGCCTGACAACACAGCAATCCACAGCAAGGGAAGCCGGATCTCATGGGATTCACTGAGCCTTAAGTCGGTCAGTATTTCCAACCGGGCCAGGTCGACATCGGGTTGATAAAAACGATTGAATAACACCAGCGCGTCGGCGCCTGCGGTTTGCAGCGCCAGCGCCATATTGCCAACCGAGCTGAAGTAGGGGCTCAGCTTGATCGCCACAGGGATAGCCACCGCGGCCCTGACCGAACCCATGATGTCGAGGTAGCGTTGTTCCACTTCAACACCCGTCATCGCGAGATTCGTAGCGGTGAAATAAATGTTCAGTTCGAGACCTTTTGCCCCAGCCTCTTCGATTTTCTTTGCGTAAGAGATCCAGCCGGAATCAGTGCTCCCGTTCAAGCTTGCCAGCACGGGAATATCGACTTCGGTGCTGGCGCGGCGAATCAACTCAAGGTAGCTCTGCGGTCCATGTTTATACTGCGCGAGCTCGGGGAAATTGCTGCTCGCCTCCGGCCAGCTATTTTCATGGGCGCTAGTCAGGCGCTCGTAACGGTCGGCATGCGCTTCGATCTCTTCCTGGAACAGAGACGGCAGCACGACCGCCGCTACGCCGGCATCCGCCAGCCGCTTGATGCCGTCGAGATCCCCGGTCAGGGGCGAGGCCGAGGCCACCAGGGGATTCCTGAGCGTCAGTCCCATATAGCGTGTAGTCAAATCCATTTGTCACTCCCAGTCTCTAACGTGGAAATTTCTCGTCTGTCCCGGCGGGAACCAGAAAGCGGGCGCCGTCGCGCGAGGCAAAGTCTTCGTATTGCCGATATTTATCGATAACGGCCGCTTGTGCGCTGACCAGCAACGCCGCCGCGTCATCGGGCAGTGTCTTGGTCAGAGAGGAATAGCGGATTTCGTTGTAGGCGTAATCCTTGAAGGGAATCGTGGGCCGCGGCGAATCGAGTTGGAACGGGTTCGAGCCGACAGTCCGCATGGCCGGATTGAAACGTAGCAATGGCCAGTAGCCGCATGCCACGGCCAGATCTTGTTGCTGCATGCCAAAGCGCATGTCGATACCGTGAGCGATGCACTGGCTATAGGCCAGGATTAGCGATGGTCCGTCATAAGCCTCCGCTTCCCGGAATGCATCCAACGTCTGCTGCGGATTTGCGCCCATGGCGACCTGAGCGACGTAGACGTTGCCGTAGGCAATCGCCTGCAACGCCAGATCCTTGCGCGGCACGCGCTTGCCGGCCGCCGCGAACTTCGCGACGGCGCCCAACGGCGTCGCTTTTGAAGCCTGGCCACCGGTGTTCGAATACAGCTCGGTATCGAGTACCAGCACATTGACGTTACGCCCGCTTGCCAGCACGTGGTCAAGACCGCCATACCCGATGTCATAAGCCCAACCGTCACCGCCGACGATCCAGACACTGCGCCGCACCAGGTGGTCTACCACCGACAGCAGCTCGCGCGCAGCCTCGCTGTCAAGCTTGAGCAAGGCCGTCTTGAGTTCCGCAACCCGGATGCGCTGGGCACGCAGTTCGAACTCCTGGATCTGCGGCGCGTCGAGGATCTGCGCGACGCGCTCGCGGCCGAGCTCAGGTGCGAGGCCGGCCAGGAGGGTACGGGCCAAGGCCAGATGCTTATCCGCGGCCAGCCTGAATCCCAACCCAAACTCAGCGTTGTCCTCGAACAGCGAATTGGACCACGCCGGACCCCGCCCTTCCCTGTCCTTGGTCCACGGCGTCACCGGCAAGCTGCCGCCATAGATCGACGAACAACCGGTCGCATTGGCGATTTGCGCGCGGTCGCCGAACAATTGCGAGAGCAGCTTGAGGTAAGGCGTTTCGCCGCAGCCGGCGCAAGCACCGGGAAATTCGAACAGCGGTTCGAGAAACTGAATGCCCCGCACATTGGCAAAATCGACGCGGGCCCGGTCGTTGACCGGCAGCTTCTCGAAAAAGGCGAGGCTGGCACGCTCCGCGTCGAGCAGCGCGGCCTTATCGGCCAGGTTGATCGCCTTGACACCCGGTTCACGCGGACTGGTTGCGGGGCATGCCTCGACACATAAGCCGCAGCCGGTGCAGTCTTCCACGTAGAACTGCAAGGTAAAGCGCGCCTCGGGATAGCCGCGTGCGTTGACCGGTGCAGACTTGAACGAGGACGGAGCGCCCGCCAGTGCCGTTTCGGGATAATAGCGGGCACGAATCACGCTGTGCGGGCACACGAAGCTGCATTGCCCGCATTGGATGCATAGGTCGGGCTCCCAGACCGGGACCGCATCGGCGATATTGCGTTTCTCATAGGCGCTGGTTCCTGACGGGAAGGTGCCGTCAGCTGGGATCATGCTCACCGGGATATCGTCCCCGCGTCCTACGAGCATGCGTGCGGTGACGCGTTGCACGAAGTCGGGCGCCCTTGGCGACACCACGGGTGGGCGATCGTGCGGATTGTCCGCCGCAGCCGGCACCGTGATCTCGAACAGTCGTTGCAACGTGCCATCCACCGCGGCGAAGTTCTGCTCGACTACGGCATCGCCCTTGCGGCTATAGGTTTTGCGGATCGACTCCTTGATATGCTGGATCGCGGTATCGCGAGGCAAGACCCCGGAAATCGCGAAAAAGCATGTCTGTAGAACCGTATTGGTGCGCACACCCAGCCCGACTTCGCGAGCAACCTTGGAAGCATCGATTACGAACACGCGTAGCTGCTTGTCGATAATCTGCTGCTGCACGGAGCGCGGCAGCTTATCCCAAGTCTCATCCTTCCCGTAAGGGCTATTGAGCAAGAAAATGCCGTGCGGTGCCGCTACCCGAAGCACGTCCTGCCGTTCGAGAAAACTGAACTGGTGGCAGGCGACGAAGCTGGCGGCGGCGATAAGATAAGGCGCCTTGATCGGGTCGGGCCCGAAACGCAGATGCGAAATCGTTTGCGCCCCCGACTTATGGGAATCGTAGACAAAGTAGCCCTGAGCGTACCGCCCGGCATCTTCGGCGATGATCTTTACACTGTTCTTGTTGGCGCCAACAGTGCCGTCGGCACCCAGACCATAAAATACCGCGCGGGTCGTATTCTCGTCCTCAATCGAGAAGTCGGGATCGACCGCCAGACTGCTGTGGGAAACGTCGTCTTCGATACCTAGCGTAAAGCTGTTGTGGCCGGCGAACTTGTTTTCGTCGTCGCGTCTGGTCAGTTCATCGAACGCGGCTTTGACCATCGCCGGTGTGAAATCTTTCGACGACAAGCCGTATCGGCCACCAATCACGTGCGGCATCGATACGCGCCGACCGCTTGCGTATCCTTGGGCGAGCGTGGCGATGACGTCCAGGTACAGCGGCTCGCCAGGGGCGCCGGATTCCTTGGTTTGTTCAAGCACGGCCACCGAAGCCACCGATGGCGGTAGTGCGTCAAGAAAGTGTTCTACTGAAAATGGCCGATACAGCCTGACTTGCAGCACACCGACTTTTTCACCCAAGGCGACCAGCTTCTTGACGGTCTCGCGGGCGGTCTCGGCGCCCGACCCCATCAAGATCAGCACGCGTTCGGCGTCGGGTGCACCCTCATATTCGAACAGCCGATAGCGTCTCCCGGTCAGTGCGGCAAAGCGTTCCATCGCGTGATCGAGTATGCTCGGCACCTTCGCATAGAACGGTGTGACCGCCTCACGCGCTTGAAAGAACGTGTCGGGGTTTTGTGCCGTGCCGCGAATGAAGGGGTGCTCGGGATTGAGTGCACGGGCGCGATGGGCACGTACCAGATCGTTAGAGATCATCGCACTGATATCCGCGTCACTCAGCAGCGTCAGGGTATTGAGTTCATGCGAGGTTCGAAAGCCATCGAAGAAATGCAGGAACGGCACGCGGGACTCCAGCGTAGCGGCTTCGGCGATCAATGCCGTGTCATGGGCTTCCTGCACGTTGCCCGAGCAGATCAGCGCAAATCCGGTTGTGCGAACCGTCATCACATCGGAGTGGTCGCCAAAGATCGACAGTGCCGAGGTGGCCAGCGAGCGTGCGGCGACGTGAAACACGGTAGAGGTCAACTCGCCCGCGATCTTCAGCATATTGGGCAACATCAGCAGCAGCCCCTGCGACGACGTGAAGGTTGTGGTCATCGCCCCCGACTGCAACGCGCCGTGCACCGCACCGGCAGCCCCGCCCTCGCTTTGCATCTCCTGCACGGCAGGCACGTTACCCCAGATATTCTGAACCCCTTCGGCAGCCCATTGGTCCGCCAATTCCGCCATCGTCGAGGAAGGCGTGATCGGGAAAATCGCGCAGACTTCGTTGACACGATACGCGACATGCGCGACCGCCGTGTTGCCATCCATTGTGGTTCTCATGCCCATCGCAGCCTCTCATTCCGATAGTTGAATCGCGGTGTCACAACCAGGATCTGGAACCATTTCCATGGCGTGACAAGGACATTGTTCGACGCAGACCGCGCAACCGGTGCACAAGGCATCCTTGATTTCGTAACGCAGCCCGGGGCCGAGTTTGCGAATCGCGTCTTCAGGGCAAGCTGCAAAGCAGTTATCGCATTCGAAGCAGTTGCCACAGGATAGACAGCGCTTGGCCTCATGCAAGGCTTCGGCCTCGCTCAGGCCGCTTACGACCTCGTCGAAGCCGGTACCGCGCGCGTCTGGAGACAGTTCCTTCTGGGTCGACGGCACGGCATCCGTGTAGATCGGCAGGTTGAGGCCGGAAAATTCGATCACCGCATGCTTGGGCGGCTGCATGTACTCGCCGCCTCTGAGCCACGCGTCGATGTGGCGGGCCGCTTTCTTGCCGTGGCCGGTGGCCACTGTGACCGAGCGCTCGGCCGGCACCATGTCGCCGCCGGCAAAGATGCCGGCACGACCGGTCATCATGTTCGCGCCGACCACGACGGTGCCGTCCGGTTGATGGACGATCTCGGGGATATTTCGCAGGAAGCCGCTGTCGGCATCCTGGCCCAGGGCCAGCACGACCGTGTCGGCTTCGAGCGTTTCGAACAGCCCGGTCGGTTGGGCATGGCCGGCTTCGTCCACACGCATGACCTCTACCGTAAGCTGGGCGCCGTCAATCGCTTTGATGGAGCTCAGCCATCTGATTTTCACGCCCTCGGCGAGTGCCTCGTCTGCCTCGAATTCACGCGCCGGCATATGCGCTCGATCGCGGCGGTACACGATCATGGCTTCCTCGGCACCTAGACGGCGAGCGGTGCGGGCTGCATCCATCGCAGTGTTGCCGCCACCGTAGATGATTACGCGCCGGCCCAGGCGCGGCGCCTCGCCAGTCTCGATATCGCGCAGCATCGATACGGCGTCCAGCACCTTGATCGCGTCACGAGCAGGAATATCGACATGTTTGGACAGATGTGCGCCGATCGCGATAAACACCGCATCGAATGCGCCGGCTTGTTGCTCTGCAAGTACATCGTCGACCCGATGGTTCAGGACGAACTTCACGCCCATTTGCTCGATGCGCCCAACCTCCTTCATCAGGTCGCTGCGTGGCAGCCGATAAGCTGGGATGCCGAAATGCAGCATGCCGCCCGGCAAGGGGCCGGCCTCATGAATTTCTACCTGATGCCCGAGTCGCGCCAAATGATAGGCGGCGGCTAGACCGCTTGGACCGGCGCCGATCACCAGCACGCGTTTGCCGGTCGGGGGCTGACTCTTGGGCGGTGTCCAACCTTGCCGCGTCGCGAGGTCGCCCAGGAAACGCTCCACCGCATGAATACTGACGGCGCTATCGAGGTCCTTTCGATTACAGCCGGTTTCGCAAGGGTGATAGCAAACTCGCCCATGCACAGCGGGCATCGGGTTGTCGCATATCAACGCCTCCCACGCCGCACGAAATTTGCCGGCTTGCGCCAACCCAAGCCAAGCCTGGATGTTCTCGCCGGCCGGGCAGGCGACGTTGCACGGCGGCAACCGGTCGACATAGAGCGGGCGCTGGCGGCGCACTGCGCCGGCACCCTTCTCCCGAGTGAGATCCACAGTGGGTGTCATGTCGCGCATGAACGTATTCATGAAACAGCTCCTGGTACTTCAGCTACACTAACCCGAGGCGCCTCATCCGTTTTTCGCTTGCCGGTCTCTCGGATGAAACATGCCAGCACGATGGCGAGTACGATGCCACCAACGCCGATGACGCCCGCCTTTTGAAACACCGGCAAGCTCAACGCACCGCCGTTGGAGATCTGCACCAGCACCCAGCCATAAATCGGGGCCATCAGCGCACTAGAGGTGAATACAAGGAAGTTGATCGCACCGGTCGCGCTACCCTTCACTTCGTCGGCATTGACCTCTTTAATGACGGTGTAGGGAATCATCGCGGCTCCGGAACCCAGCCCAAGAAGCAATCCTTCGAGATACGGCGGCAACGTGCCGTGCGGCAGATAAAGAATCGCAAGCGCCATGACGAGCATGAATACGGCGCCGCCTATCAAAACCGGCTTACGTCGACCAAAATGGTCAGCGATATAACCGAGCAGCGGGCATCCGATAACCCAGCCCAGCGGCACCATGGCTGCGCGGTTGACAGCCTCCGCGTAACCGATGTGCCAGCCCTCGCGCAAGAAGGTCACGCCCCAGATCATGTCGCCGACAGTGGTTGGCAGAAACAGGAGCCCGGCGACAAAACCGCATAAGTACGATTGCGGGTTGCTGAGCACCGACTTATACGGCTTGAACATGGACCAGATCGAGTCCTGGGCTGCGGTGCGCGCATCGTGTCCGCGTGGAGTCACAAACAGCACGATGACTGCCACCGCAGCCGTCACCGCACCGCCATATAGCCAGAATTGTTGCCAGGAGAACACGCCGTGAATCAGCGGCGCTACGGCGAATTGACCCGCCGAGCCGCCGAGCATGCCGAAACACTGGGTGAAACCAACGGCGGTGGCCAGATAACGCCCCGGAAAGCCATGGGTCGCCAGGTATACAGCGCCCGTAAATGCAAATGCGGCACCGGCACCTTGTAGTAGACGGCCGGCTTGCGCTGCGGCCGAAACGCCAGCCCCGAACAGCACCGCACCGCCCGCCAGCATCAAGATCCCTGCTGGCACCACGTATTTGGCGCCGTACCGATCAAAGCACGCACCGGCCACGATCGCGAAGGTCGAGTACGTGTAGTAATACAATCCGATCAGCGAGCTCACCCCTAACGCTGATAGTCCGAATGCTGATGTCAACTCGGGCACCATCACGCCCGGTGCCGAGCGAAATGCATATTGCAGGAAGTAGAAAAGCAAGCAGAAGACCCACGCGATAACGAATGGCAGGTGGATTCTCGAGCTATTTTGCACGGCGTTATGTTGCATGGTATTTCGAATCTCCAAGGCGATACTCATCCCGCATCGGTCAAACCCTAAACTGAGTTCGAATCGTGATTACAGAGATGGCATGGGCTATCCGTATTTGCGCTGAGCCACTACCGCAATGCGTCAAGCGTAGATGGGTGCGAGACGACTGACTTGATTTGGATCAATCGGAAAGGACTCAGCGCTGCGTAGACGAGAAGACATCGCAACACTCAAGTCGCTTACGACTCATTCGTGTCAATGACCTTCCTGAGCGCCGTGGCTGCGGTCCCGTGGATAAACCCGCTCGATTTCTTCGGCAAAACGCGTTGCCAGATTGTTCCGCTTGATCTTCAACGTGGGCGTCAGCAATGTATTCTCGATCGTCCACGGCTCGCTCGAAAGGATCACTGCACGCGGTTGCGCATAGTGCGGGAAGCTGCGGGTCAATTCGCGAATGCGCGTGCGCACGGCTTCTCGTGCGGTACCGGAGCGCCAACTGGCTGGATCCATAGGGTCAAGTTTGAGCGTGGCGGTCAGCTCGTGCCAATAGGCATCGGAGAGAACCACGATGCAGGTGATGAACGGGCGGTTGTCGCCGAAGGCATACGCTTGCTCGAACGCTGGGTCAGCCACGATCGCCAGCTCCAGATCGGCTGGCGCAATTTTCTCGCCGGTCGACGTGACGATGATTTCCTTGATCCGCCCCAAGATGCGGATGCGACCCGCTTCGATCGCCGCCTGATCGCCGGTGCGCAACCAGCCGTCGATAAACGCCTTGGCGGTGTCGTCGTCGCGCTTCCAATACCCGCGCATGACGTTGGGGCCGCGAACCTGCAACTCCCTGTTTTCACCTATGCGCACTTCTACGCCGGGGAGCGCACGACCGACTGTCGCAGGGTCGTTGTCTTCAGGCGCATTGACTGCCACGACGGGAGAAGTCTCGGTCATTCCATACCCTTGGGTGATGGGCACGCCCAAGCCCAGAAAACAGCGCGCAATCTGCTCCGACAATGGCGCCCCACCGCTCACAGCCAGGCGTAACCGACCGCCGAATCGCTTGCGCAGTGTCTGCGCCACCAAGGTGTTCAGCAACGGCCACGTGCACGCATCCAGGGTTGCCTGCAAGGCGCTTCCCGCCGGCAATCCCTGCGAGCGGCAGAATCGACGCCAGCCGACCGCCTGTGCCGCCTCGAACAACCACGATTTCACCGTCGATTTCGCCAGCGAGGCTTCGATGCTGGCAAACGCGCGTTCGTAGATGCGTGGCACCGAGATCAGGATCGTTGGCTGTACCGTTTCGAGATCCTCCGGTAACTGCTGGGTCGAACGCGCGAACGCCACGCAGCAACCCGCCGCAATGGGGAGGTAATACCCGCCGGTTCGCTCGAACGTGTGCGACAAAGGCAGGAATGACAAAAAGACGTCGTTCGCCATAGGCGCCACGCGTTGCAGGACAGCCTTGACGTTGGACACGATGTTGCCGTGGGTCAGCATCACCCCCTTCGGTTTTCCCGTGGTGCCGGACGTATAAACCAACGCGCCAAGATCATCCGCAGCGACAAGCGCAATATCGGCATGGGATAGCGCATGAGGTAACAACGGGGCCCGGGCCAGCCACTCTTCCAGGGTCGATACGGACACGCCACCGGCGATCGCCGTGTCCGGCGACTCCCTCTTGACGACTATCACTTGCCGCAGGCACGGCAGCGCAACGCCGGTCCCGGCGATAGCCTGCCATTGCGCATCCGATGCCGCCACCAGCAGCGACGCATCGCTGTCGTTGAGGATGTAAGCGATACTGGCGGGGTTATCGAGTGCGTGCATCGGCACGGGCACATATCCAAGCGCGAGAGATGCCTGGTCAAGGCACACGGCATGCAAGCCGTTGGGCAGCAGAATGGCCACGCGCGCGCTTGGCGGCAACGCCAACGCCGCAAGCGCGCTCACGAAACGCGCGACGCGCTCGGCCGCTTCCTGCCACGTAAAGCTGACCCACCGAGCTGCCGCATCGTCATACTGCCGGTATGCTTCGGCCTGCGGTGTCAGAGCGACGCGCCAGGCAAAAAGCGCCGGCAGCGTGTGAACGGAGGCAAGGTTCCATGGTTGCGCGTCTTCAAGGCGTGTTGGCATTGTGTCGGTGAAATCCAGGGGAACTTGCATTCATGTAAATGCCGTTTTGGAATCTGCTGCGCTAGCGATAGGCCGGCAATGCTAGCCCGGTACCAACATGCATATGGCCGCCGCGCCCATCACCGCCGTCGCGATCCAGCCCAGGATCACCAGCGGCCGGCTTGCAGTGTAAGCGCCCATCACGGACTTCTTCGACGCCAGCACGATGATCACGACCAGCAGCGGGACCGCCACCACGCCGTTGACGACCGCGCTCCAGAACAGGGCCTTCATCGGACTGATCGGCGAATACTGGATGGCCAGTGCGGCGAGCACGCTCACGGCTATGATGGCGTAGAACCCTCGCGCGTCCTGCACTTTGCGCTCCAGGCCTTCCTTCCAGCCCATCGCCTCGGAAAAGGCATACGCCCCCGCACCGGCGAGCACGGGCACCCCGATCAAACCGACGCCGAGAATGCCGAGCGCGAAAAGGATGTAGGCAAAGTTGCCGGCGAGCGGCCGCAGTGCGCTCGCCGCCTTTGCTGCCGTATCGATGTCGGTAACACCCGCTACATGGAGCGTGACGGCGGTGGCGAGGATGATGAAATAAGCGGTAATGTCGGAGTAAAGCATACCGCTCCAGGTGTCCCAGCGGATGCGGCGCAATTCGGTATTGGCCGTACGCGCGTCGCGCGTGACCAGCGGGCTTGCCTTGCGGGCGTGCATGTCCTCCACCTCCTCGGACGCCTGCCAGAAAAAGAGATACGGGCTGATGGTGGTGCCGAAAACACCGACCACCACCGCCGCCGTGCCGGAATTTATCGTGATCTTCGGCCAAAGCGTACGCAATGCGACTTCACCCCACGGAACATGAACGGTGAACAGCACCGCGGCGTAAGCCAGCAACGAAACGGTCAACCATTTGAGGAAAAAGACGTAACGATGATAGGGAATGAACACCTGCAGGAACAACGTGCCGAACACGAACAACGTCGTCATGAGATGACGATTGAAGCCGGTGACCAATTCCGCGACTTCGCCCATGGCGGCAACGTCGGCGGCAATGTTAAGGGTATTGGCGACGAGCAGCAGCAGCACGACGCCCTGGAGTACGATCGGCGGGAACACCTCCTTGATGTTGGCGGCGAGCCCTTTGCCTGTGACCCTGCCGATATTGGCGCACAGGGATTGCACCGCGGCCATCAACGGAAAGGCCAGCGGCATCGTCCACAGCATATTGAGACCGAATTGGGCGCCGGCTTGCGAATAGGTGGCGATGCCGCTCGGGTCGTCGTCGGCCACCCCCGTAATCAGCCCGGGCCCGACTCGCGCCAGAGGATGCTCTTTCAGGCGGCCCCAAAGTATCTTCAAGGCGGCCGGATAACTTTTCCTGCTGACGCTCATTCATTCACCTCGCCATAAACGGGATCGACGCCTGGGATCGACGCCGGTCATGCGCGGATTGGGCCGAGTCGCCTGATTCGCCGTCTCGCCGTCCATGCGCAATGGGCGTGACGACGAGCTGAGCCTACAAGAACATCATCATGCGCCTTTGATATAGATCACAGTTACTGCGCGTTCTTGCCGAACGCGCGACGCGCCGCGCTTTGCTTCAGATCTCGGCTTCAGATCTCGATACCCAGCGCGGCAATTTTCTTGTACAGCGTCGCACGACCCATGCCGATGCGGCGTGCAGCATCCGGCACGCGGCCCGCGCTGGCAAGCAGCGCGTCGCGCAGAAAGCCGTACTCGAAAGCCGCCATCGCCTGCGCATAGGACGGTGCGAGGCTATCTTCCGCTTCGCTGTGCAACGCCGGCGGCAGGCGCGCGGAGTCGATGAAGCGGGCCAGCACGCGGGCATCGATCTGCTCGCTGTCCGATAACATCACTGCGCGCTCCAGCGTGTTGCGCAACTCTCGCACGTTGCCCGGCCACGAGTAAGCACACAACAACTGCAGCGCATCGTCCTGCAGGCAAAAGTTGCGCGGCCGCCCCGGACGCGCCTGCTCCGAGAGGTCTTCCAGAATCGCATACGCCAGCGTGCCGATATCCGAAAGACGTTCACGCAAGGGCGGCGCATTGATGGTCAGCACATTGAGCCGGTAGAACAGGTCGGCGCGAAACCGGCCTGCCGCCACCAACACCGGAAGATCCGCCGAAGTCGCGGCGATGATGCGCACATCGGCGCGCACGATCCGGTTCGACCCGAGCGGCTCGAACTCCTGGTCCTGCAGCACCCTTAGCAGCTTGCCCTGCAGCGGCAGCGGCATATCGCCGATTTCGTCCAGGAACAAGGTCCCACCGTCGGCCAGCTCGAACTTACCCACCCTGCCCTTGCGCTCGGCCCCCGTGTATGCGCCGGGTGCCGCGCCGAAGAACTCGACTTCCAGCAGCGTGTCGGGGATGGCCGCGACGTTGACCGTGACGAGCGACTTGGCCGAACGCGCCGATGCGCCGTGTATCGCATGTGCGAGCAGTTCCTTGCCGGTTCCGGTTTCGCCCAGCAGCAGTACCGGCGAGTCGACTTGCGCGGCGCGGCGCGCCAGCCGCTTCACTTCGACGCTGGCCGGGCTCGTGCCGACGAAACTCGCGAAGGAATACTTGGCGCGGCGCGCTTGCGCCAGCGATTGACGGGTCGCGATGAGCTCCTGCTGCACACGCGAGTAATGCGAAAACAGTGGCGTGAGCGCCTTCATTTCATCGAACAGCGCAAAGCCGATGGCGCCGATGGTGATGTCATTGTCGTCTTTGAGCGGCAAGCGCGTGACGATCAGCGGTTCGCGTGCAGTATCGAGCAAGTCCAGAAGAATCGGCTTGCCGGTCGCCACCACTTCGCGCATCAGGCTGTTCGGGATCACCGTTTCGCAATCGCGCCCGATCACCTCGCGCGGATCGGCAAAGCCGAAGCGCGCCGCGTAACGCTTGTTTATCCAGACGATGCGCGCGTCCTGATCGACGATCACCGTGCCTTCGCTTGAGTTCTCGAAGGTCTTGAATAGCGAGTCCATTGCCCGCCGCAACACATCGCCGTAGTCGGCGGGCACATTGCTCCAGTCCTCCCGCATGCATGTCTCCAACTGATTAATAGTGCATCGACGTCTTGATAGGGAGACGCAATATCTCTATATAGAGATTTCCGAGTCGCCATTATAGATAAGTATTTGCCGGCGATGGTGCGACATGACATCGTAACCGACGTCTCCAGATCGAGACGAAGCACGGAATGCGGCCACCGCGCGTAGCCCGCGCAACGGCGTTCTCCAGGCCGCACCGGTCCTGGCACGGAAACTGCGTGACGTATCCCGATGCGCCAAAAGCGCACGCACTAGCGCTTTCCGACGCCCCGCTCCCGTGGCCACGGAACGTCAAATTTCCGCGACGACGGAAATATAAAAACTCCGCGGCGCGGAATACAAAAAAATACATTACGGAGACTCCATGTCATTCATTGTTGTTCTTGCCGCTTTGGCGTTCTTGATGCTGGCGGCTTACCGCGGTTACAGCGTGATCCTGGTCGCGCCGCTTGCCGCGCTCGGCGCGGTGCTGTTGACCGAACCGGCCGCCGTCGCACCGGTGTTCACGGGTATCTTCATGGAAAAGATGGTGGGCTTCGTGAAGCTCTACTTCCCCGTGTTCCTGCTCGGCGCCGTGTTTGGCAAGGTGATCGAGCTGTCGGGGTTTTCCGAGTCGATTGTCGCCGCGGCGATCCGCTATATCGGTAAAGGCCGTGTCAACGCGGTGATTGTCGCGGTGTGCGCGCTGCTCACCTACGGCGGCGTCTCGCTTTTCGTAGTCGTGTTCGCGGTCTACCCGTTTGCCGCCGAGATGTATCGCCAAAGCAATATTCCAAAGCGCTTGATGCCAGGCGCCATCGCCTTGGGCGCGTTCTCGTTTACGATGGACTCGCTGCCGGGCACGCCGCAAATCCAGAACATCATCCCCACTACCTTCTTCAAGACCACAGGCTGGGCCGCGCCGTGGCTAGGCACGATAGGTTCGCTGTTCATCATCGTGGTCGGACTGACATTCCTGGAGTGGCGCCGTCGCTCGGTAACCGCCACTGGCGAAGGCTACGGCACCGCGCTAGTCAACGAACCGCAGCGTGTGGAAGCTACGCACCTGCCCAATCCGCTGTTGGCGATTGCACCGCTGATACTGGTCGGCGTCGCCAATTTCGCCTTGACCAAGTTGATCCCGCAATGGTACGGCAGCAGCTACTCGGTGGCCGCGGACGTCATACCCGGCGTGCATACGCCGCTCACCACGGCTGTGCCCGCGGTCGTCGGAATCTGGGCAGTCGAAGGCGCATTGCTGCTCGGCATCGTGCTGGTCTTGTTGACCTCGTTTGGCCGGGTTCGCACGAATTTCGCCGACGGCACCAAGCTGGCGGTCGGCGGCGCGCTGCTCGCCGCGATGAACACCGCGTCGGAATATGGCTTCGGTGGCGTGATCGCTGCCCTGCCGGGGTTTGCGGTGGTAGCGAATACGCTCAAGGGCATCCCCAATCCGCTCGTCAATGCGGCGGTTTCGGTCAGCTCGCTGGCCGGCATCACCGGTTCCGCATCGGGCGGCATGAGTATCGCGCTGGCGGCCATGTCAGACACGTTCATCAAGGGTGCCCAGGCCGCGCATATTCCGCTGGAGGTATTGCACCGCGTGGTCGCAATGGCCAGCGGCGGCATGGATACGCTGCCGCACAACGGCGCGGTCATCACGCTGCTGGCGGTCACCGGCCTCACGCACCGGCAGTCGTACCGCGACATATTCGCCGTAACGATCATCAAGACGCTCGCCGTGTTTTTCGTGATCGCCGTGTACTACATGACCGGCCTCGTTTGATTCAGCGTTTGCTTTTTCCCGTCGGCACCGCCCAGGCGGGAATAAAGCGCATACAGGAGACTTTCGATGAACAAGCACTATCCCAGCGCCCGTGAGGCGCTAGCGGACGTGGTCAAGGATGGCCAGACGTTCGCGGTCGGCGGCTTCGGCCTATGCGGCATTCCCGAGGCCTTGATCGCCGCGC
>Ga0265338_10003804_pt1 | contig 20972 bp, 19 predicted proteins | sample 42126metaG_FD_193579 | JGI IMG/M metagenome (GOLD analysis project Ga0265338, IMG submission 193579) | Rhizosphere microbial communities from Carex aquatilis grown in University of Washington, Seatle, WA, United States - 4-21-26 metaG | ecosystem: Host-associated > Plants > Roots > Rhizosphere... | reverse complement strand
GGGCTTCAGCCTGCTTCGACGTCGGGTTCAAAAAGATGGGTGGGATAATCTGGATGCCCCATCAGATTCTTACGGTGAAGCGCCGTGAACGCCGCGCTCCAAAAGAAAACGCCGCCGCCATTCCGCGCGCGAAACTTTTCCGCGGGGATTGGGCGAAAGCGATTCCACAAAGCGCCATTCGCGCGGGACCTGCCAGGCGGGCAGCGTCTGCAGCAGAAAGCGTTTCAATTCCTTTTCCGTTGCGCCGGCCACGATGACCGCGACGATGATTTCCGTCCGCTCCGCGTCGGAGCTCGGCGCGCCAAAAACCAGGCACTCGCGGACCTGCGGGTGCGCGAGCAACGCGCGCTCGACGGTTTCCGGCGACACTTTGCGTCCGGCCGCGTTGATTTGATCGCCCAGCCGCCCGCGCAGGCAAACCGCGCCGTCTTTCAATTCCGCCAGGTCGCTCGACTGAAAAACTCCACCGCCGAGCGAATCCGACTCTCCCGGCCAATACGCTTCAGCCACGGCGCGGCTGCGAACCACCAGACAGCCCTGACCGTTGAGTGACAGATCTACATTTTGCATCGGCGTTCCGGCCAGCGCGGCATCCGTGCGCGGTGTTTCACTGGCGTCATAAGCAATGCCGCCGCATTCCGACGCACCCAAAAAATTGTGGATTTTGAGTCCGCGGGATTTGAAAATGGACTGCTCCAGATGCACCGACAACGGCGCCCCGGCGGAAATGGCGAGTCGCACGCCGGCCGGAATCGCCGCCGCCTCATGCCACGCGTGCCACATCACCGGCACGGCCGCGAGGGTGATGGCCGGTTCGTCTTCCGCCGCGGAGCGGATGATCTCCGGCAACGGCGCGGGCGCCAGAATGAGTGGAATGCCATGCAGCAGCAGCGGCAGCACCAGGTTGGAAAACCCGTACGAGTGCGCCAGGGAAATGACGCCAAGGTTTGGCCAATCCGCGCGCAAGCCCATCGTGACGACGATATTGTCCACATCGGCCATGAGCTGTTGAGCGGTGAGCGCGACAAGCCGCGACGTCCCGGCGGTGGCCGAGGTGAATTTGAAATGAACACAATTTCTTGGCGGCCGGGAGACTTCCGGCGGTGATTGTCCCGGTTCGAGCGGACAAACCATTTTATTTTCGCGCCATGCGGCGAGCAAACCAAGAATAAATTCCGGCGCATGGCCCTGGGGAAAGGCCGTGCCGGCCCGGCCAATGGGCTGGGCTTCACCCGCCGTGAACAGTTCGGCAAATGTCCAGCGACGTCCCGATGCGGTGTCGCGCAGCGCAAGTTCATGGCGCCGTTCCCCGGCAATTTTCCGCCAGCGTTCGTAAAGCATTGTCAGTTTGTTAACGCACCCTTAACTTCCTCCGCAAGCGAATTGATGATATCTGCCAAAACCAATGAGATTGAGGCCGGCGGGCGGCGGTTTGAATTTGCGCGCGACACCTTCGGCTTCGCCAACGACTTGTTGTGGGCGTACCAATTCGATCCGGTGACCGGAAAAACCACTGTTCGCTGGCGCAAACCGAGGCCGGATTACACGCATCGCTGTTTTGTCCTGACCCGCGCGGTACGGCAATTTCGTTGTCATGCCCGCTTCGACGCCAGCCAAAAAATCGCCGATGATGAAACCTGCCAGCACTTGATTCGCGAGGTCCTTTCGCGCAATCCGCGGATGCCGTGCCCGGGCGAAAGGCAAATCGTCGTACCCGGATTCACCGGCTTGCGTGAATTCAGCCGGGCCCGCGAACAGTTGTTCAAGATCGAATGCGGCGGCGCGTGGCGTTCGTATTTGGTGCGGAGCCACTGGCGGATGGTATTCCCGATCACCCGCGCCCACCAGTTGCGCACGGCCGCGCAATTATTCGCCGCCCTCAAACAAAACATATCGCCCATCATCCATCTGGTGAATTTTCCTTCCCTGTCCATCAATCACAGCATGGTGATATTCGACGGTACGGAGACCGGGCGCGGTATTGAGTTTCAAGCCTACGACCCGAACGATCCGGACCAGCCGTCGCGATTGACGTTTGACCGTGCGTCGCAAACCTTTTTTCTGCCGGGAAATCTTTATTGGGTGGGCGGCAGCCTGAACATCATCGAGATCTATCGGCGCTGGTTGTTATGACCGGCCGCGCCGCGCCTGGGGCGCCAGAACAACGGCCCGAAAAAGGCCAGGCCGCAGGCGTTGATGCCGCAGATGTAACCGATTTTGTAGGGGCGCCCCGAGTTGTCCGCCGCATAGATTTCCACGTCCCGGCCAAGGAGCAGGCTCGGCAGCGCCAGCGGCATCAGCCCGCCGTGCAACATGCCGTAGCCAAAGCCAAAGGTTTTATCCTTGGGAAACGCCCGGGATGACGCCCAACCGTAAGCCCAGCCGAACAACGCGGTGACGATCAAAAAGATGGCGACTTTTTTGGACCACAAATTCCGGCGCATGGCGGTGGTTGGTGCAGGCTCTGATCTTGGCAGCATTTCAGCCACAGCATGATTTTGCGCGGCGGTGGCGGGCAAGCAGAATCTCAAGAAATGAAGACGGGCCGGCGGAGGTCCGCAAACTTCACCCTTGAAAAGCGCCGTCTGGAAACGCAGGCTGACATCGGTGGATTGAGCTTATGCCCTTCGAATTCATGTCGACACCGGCCAAAAACCGGTTCCAAAACGTTTTGCAGACCGCGGCCTTTTGGGGTGCGTTTTTTATTTTTGCGTTCGTCGGTTCGCTGGCCAGCGTGGCTTGCATGGTACCGGCGGTTTTATTTCGCGGGGTACGCGCCCGTTTTTTTGGCCAAAGGCTGGTTCGCGGCCTGTTCGTTTTTTTTGTTGGGTACTTGCGCGCGTTTGGCCTGCTCGAACTTGATGTCGGCGGGTTGTCCGAACTGCGCGAGGTTGAAGGCGTGATCGTGGTGGCGAATCATCCCGGCCTGCTGGATGCGGTGTTGTTGGTTTCCCTGGTGCCGCAAGCCGTCTGCCTGATGAAGGGAAGTCTGGCGCGCAACATTGTTTTGTCGGGAACGGCGCGGCTGGCCGGGTACATCCATAATAAATCCGGTTTGGGCCTCGTCAAGAAATGCGAGGAGCGGCTCAGAGAGGGGTCAAATCTGCTGGTGTTTCCCGAAGGCACGCGAACCGTGGGAGGGGAATTGCTGCCCTTTAAAATGGGATTTGCCCTGGCTGCGGTCATGACCCGCGCGCCGGTGCAAACCGTCATGATCACTTCCGAGGGCAACTGCCTGGGCAAAGGCTGGCCGCTGTTCAAAAGACCGGCCTTTCCCGTGCGCTATTCCCTGTGCCTGGGCCGGCGGTTCCAGCCGGAGCCGGGACAGGTGGCGAAACAATTTGGTCGCGCGGTGGAAAATTATTTCCGGGAAACCCTGGTCCGATCCGGAGGACGACATTTATGAGTGAGCGGGACCAACCGACGCCCAGCCGGACGCATCTGGTCATCATTCCGAGTTACAACCCGGGAAGCCGGCTCGTCGAAACGGTGCAGGAAGCCCTGGCTTGCTGGCGGCCCGTGTGGGTCGTGATGGACGGCAGCACAGACGGCAGCGCGACTGCTTTGGCGGAATTGAAGGAGCCGGAACACGGCCTGCGAGTTCTATCCCTGGAACACAATTTGGGCAAGGGCGCGGCCGTGCTGCACGCGTTGCTCGCCGCCGGCCAGGCAGGTTTCACCCATGCGCTGGTGCTGGATGCGGACGGCCAGCATTCGGCGGCCCATATTTCCCGTTTCATGCAGGCTTCGCAGACCAATCCCGCCGCCATGATTATGGGCGTGCCCCAATTTGCCGTGGATGCGCCGGCGTCGCGCCGCCACGGCCGGCGCGTGGGGAACTGGTGGGCCAATCTGGAGACCTTCTGGGGCGGGATCGAAGATTCGCTCTTCGGTTTCCGGGTCTATCCCATCCGGGAATCCGTGCGCATCCTGCAACACACCCGCGGCGCGCGGCGATTTGATTTCGATACGGAACTGGCGGTGCGGCTTTTTTGGGCCGGCGTGCCGCCGATCAATCTTCCTGCGCCGGTCAAATATTTCAATCTGGCCGCCGGCGGAATCTCCCACTTCCATTATTGGCGGGATAATTGGCTGCTGGTTCAGCGGCACGCGCTTTTGGTGCTGGAGATGTTGCCGCAAATGAGACGGATCTGGAAGTTGCGGCAACGGGCAAAAGGCGGGGGGAATGCTCCCTAGCTCGTCGTTATGTCGCAGGCAAAAAACATCATCGTTGCGCCCAAGGCCGTGTTGACCCGGGCGGGGCGCTGGTTTTTCACCCGTCGCCGGTTGGCCCCGGTTCTGGTCTTCACCGTGGCCTTGACCACACCCGTACTGCTGGCACTTAACTGGAATCATGACCGGTTGTTTTTTTTAAGTCTGGAACTGACCACAAAATTTTTGATTATTTTCCCGGCGGTTTGCGTCAATTGTGGCTGGTTCGGTCGAGTCATCACCCGCTTTCGCGCCCGGGAAAAGGCCGTCTGGCTGACCATCGATGACGGTCCGCATCCCGAGGACACGCCGGAGTTGCTCAAGCTGCTGAAGAGGCACAACGCCCACGCAACCTTTTTCGTAATTGGCCGGCAGGTTCAAAAATATCCCGAACTAGCCCGGGCGATTTTGCGCGACGGTCACTCGCTGGCCAATCACACCCAGACTCATCCCGTTTTGTTTTTCTGGAGCTACTTTAAGACCCGGCTGGCGAGGGAAGTTGATCAATGCACCCAGGCACTGCGCGAAGCCACCGGCGAATCGCCCCGATGGTTTCGCGCGCCGGCGGGCATGGCCAATCTGTTTCTTCACTTTTTGCTGTGCGACCGGAATATGAAGCTCATCGGCTGGTCCGCGCGCGGATTTGATGGACTGTTTTATAATCCCGAAGCCATGGCCGATAGGATCCATCAATCGGTACAGCCCGGCGCGATCATATTGTTGCATGAAGGCCGGCGCGACCGGCAGGGACGACCGATCAATGTGATTCTGGCCGAAACCGTTCTCTCCCGGCTGGCGGCGGAGGGCTACGTTTTCACCGTGCCGGAGGAGGCGGATTTTCTCTGAATGAGGCCTGGATTGCAGACGGGCCGGCCAGGAGTTGAAACCGCTTTGAGCCGGAGCTTGAATAAAACCCGGGTTTCTTCAAATTGACATCATGTTTTTGCGTCATCGCTCCACGCAAACAGAGTTTTTTGATTTGCCCGACCGCACGGAGGCGGAGACCGCCGCTTCGTTCCGCGAGCTCAACCGCGTCAACTCGCTCTTTCAGTTCTCGCATCCGTTTGTTGCGGGACTGCCCCGCTGGCTGGGCAAGGAGTATTGCCAACGGTTGAACATTCTCGACGTTGGCGCGGGTACCGGTTTGCTCGGCGAACGATTGACCGAATGGGCGTGCCGCCGCGGCTGGCGCTGGCATTTCACCAACCTAGACACCAATCCGATCGCGTTAAAAGTTGGCAACCGGCCGGACAGCGTTGTCGGTTCGGCGTTGCAGCTGCCGTTCGCCGATGGCAGCTTCGATCTGGTGGTGGCTTCGCAAATGACCCATCACCTGACCGACGGACAGATCGTCACCCACTGGCGTGAGGCCTGGCGGGTGACCCGCGGAGCGGTGTTCTTTTGCGACCTCCACCGCAACGCCGGGCTCTATGCCCTGGTCTGGCTGGGCATGCATTTGCTGCGGGTCAGCCGGACCTTGCGCAGCGATGGTTTGATTTCGGTGCGGCGTGGCTTTCGCTTGGGTGAATGGCGCGACCTGGCGGCCCGGGCAGAAATCCCCGATGCCAGAATCTGGCTGTATTACGGCACCCGGATCGTGCTGCAGGCGCGGAAAACGATGCGTTGAACCGGCTGCCGGAGATTCAGCGCCGCCAATCCCTTGCCTTTTAAGCAGGTGCACCCGGTTCGCCATCAATCCACGCTGTCGGGATGCAGGTCAACCTTGACCACCGAGCCGTCAGCGGCGGAAACCACCACGACCCCGACATCCGTGTCTTCATGGGAGTTTTTAATTTTGGCCGCCCACAGTTTGACCTTCCATTCCGGGCCCTGGTCACCGTGTTGCAGCCAGAGTTGCGATGCCTTGAGCGTGAGATTTTTCAACAGCGGCTCCGCCATGGCGATCTTCAGGGCCTGGTCGGAATCCACCTTTAATTTCGCGCTGTCGAGCGTCCGGTCGTTGCCCGTCACCGGTTCGAGCAACCGCAACGGGTGGGAAACATCCATCTTCTGACCCGCGTCGAATTTCACCTCGACCGCCTTGAGCGTCGCGTCGGGATCATAATAAACCACATACCAGATTTCCGGCGTAAGGCTGGCCGAGGATTTTTCCGACCGAATCTGGACGACCTGATCCTTTGACTCCACGCCGACGTATTGGTTGCCCAATTTGACCAGGGCAAAAGCCGTCGGGTCGGCGGCGGGCGCCGCCCGCCCGCCGGCAATCATCATGGCCATGACGACGAACGTTTTCAGGGGGGAACTTTCTGGTTTGAATTTCATGATGGTAAATTTGATTCCATGGTGTCGCCGTAACGCGCAAAGCCATTCCGCCAAGCGGGCAAATACATCCCGCCGGCACCGCTGACCCACCTTAAGCCGGCCATTGGCTGACGTATATGGGGTGTTCACCCCACTGGTTGCGCCAGGATGTTGTGCGTACTATCATCCCTCCGGTGTCAAATTACGGCCATTTACCCATCGAGGCTGAACTCGTTTTGGACGGCGCGGCGCAAACCGCGCTGCATGAATGCGCTGTGGCCGCCACGCGAAGTCAATTTGGCAAAAAGGTTTTCGTGCGCGCCGTGGTCGAAGTTTCGAATTTCTGCCGCGAAAACTGCGGCTATTGCGGCATGCGCCGCGATAATCGCACCCTCACCCGCTACCGCGCACAGCATGAAAAAATCGCCGAACTGCTCATTGAGCATCGTCCGGACAGTGTGACGGACGTAAACATCCAGTCGGGCGAAGACCCGGCGGCGGTGCGTGAAGTCGTGCTGCCGCTCATCGAAACCTTGCGCCGCGAAACGTCGCTCGGCATCAGCGTTTGCCTGGGAACCCTGTCACCGGAGCTCTACGCCGAACTGCAGGCGGCTGGCGCGGGTGTTTTCATCATGAAATTCGAAACCGGTGACGCCGCGCAGTATGAACAACTGGAAGCGCCCGGCACCCTGGCCGAACGACTGCGGCATATCCGCCTGCTAGCGGGAAACAACTGGTTTGTCAGTTCCGGTTTCATTGTCGGGTTGCCCGGACAAGGGCCGCGGGACCTGTGGAAAAATCTGGAGCTGGCCCGCACGCTTCCGCTGCATGGTTGCAGCGTCAGCCCGTTCATTCCCGGGGAAAACACGCCGCTCGCCGGAAGCACGACCGCCAATGCCGATTGGACCTTCAACTGCGTGAGCGCCCTCCGGTTGATGCGGCCCGACTGGGTGATTCCCGCGGTCAGCGCGTTCAACCTCGCCGCGCCGGATGGCTATCGCCGCGGATTGCGCGCCGGGGCGAATCTTGTGACGATCAACATGACACCGGATGATTTGCGCGGCGATTACGTCATTTACAGACGCGGCCGGTTCATCATGACGGAAGACCGCGTACTGAATGCCCTTTCCGCTGAAGGACTGGCACCATCGAAAACCGGGCTGGCCGATTTTTATCGGAGCCAGGCAACGAACGCCGCCGGAAAAGAAATCGCCAGCACAGTTCAAACGTGAGTCGCACGGGCTCAAAGCCGTCAGCGACGGACAAGCCGTGCCGGCAAGCAAAAGTCTTGAGGCGTTCTGCCGCTTTCGTAAAGTAAACCCGGTCACTGGTCCAAAGGCCGACATGACAAATCAGACATCGCATGGGCAATAAAGTTCTACTGATCAGTGACAATCGTTGCACCACGCCCGACCCGGTGTTTCCGCTGGGGCTGGCGTACCTGAATTCCGCGTTGCGCCGGGCCGGGCACGACACCCATTGGGTCGACAGCCTGGCGGGGGCAGAACGAATTGAAGATGTTCTGGCCGGTTATCAGCCCGATGTCGTGGGCATTTCCGTCCGCAACATCGACGATGTGATCATCCGCAGACGGGAAACCTTTTTTGACCGCCTCCCGTTCCTGGGCGATACGGTCCGGCAGAAAATCAAATGTCCGGTGGTAGTGGGTGGCAGCGGCTTCAGTATTTTTCCCCAGCAGTTGCTGGCCTTGGCCGGCGCGGATTATGGCATCTGTGGCGAAGGTGAAGCCGGTTTTGTTTCCCTGCTCGCCACCTTGAACAACGGACGTGATTTCACCGGCATTCCCGGGCTGGTTTACCGAGAAAACGGGCATATTGTCGTCAACCCGCCGGCCGGCAGGGCAGACGGGCAGGCCTTGGAAACCGGCGACCGCCCGGCCAATGTCTCGGATTATTACCTCCGTACCAGCGGCATGCTGAACCTCCAGACCCAGCGCGGTTGCGCCTGCCAATGTTGCTATTGCACGTATCCGGTCATTGAAGGCCGGCATAATCGGCGCCGTTCCGCGGAAGCCGTGGCCGATGAATTTGCGGAAGTGCAGCGGCTGGGAGCCCGCTATGCGTTCATCGTGGATTCAGTCTTCAATTCTTCCCCGCGTCATGTCACGGAAATCTGCGAGGCCATCCTGCGCCGCAACGTGAAGCTGGCCTGGGGCTGTTTTCTGCGTCCCCAGGGTTTGACGCCGGAATTGATGAAGCTGATGAAGCGGGCCGGGCTGGCGCACATTGAGTTTGGGTCGGATAGTTTCTGTGACGAGGTTCTGGCAGCTTACCAGAAGGGGCTGACTTTCGACGACATCCTGCATTCCAGCGAGCTGGCCGGCCGGGAGAACATCGATTTCTGCCATTTCCTCATCAGCGGCGGGCCTGGTGAAACCATGGAAACCCTGCAGCGCGGATTTGCAGCGTCATTGCGGCTCAAGAACGCCGTGATCATTGCCGTGGTGGGGATGCGGATTTATCCGGGTACGCGCCTGTTTCGGCAGGCGGTTGCCGAAGGATGCATTGACCGGGAAACCGATTTGCTCGCGCCCGCTTATTATCTCGCGCCCGGTCTGATGGTGGATGAGGTCTTTGCCCGGCTCCAGGAATTTGTCCGGCGCGCGCCCAACTGGATTGCCGGTGATCCGGCGCCCGCCTACACCCGCCTGGTCGAACGGCTGCGCAAAAAAGGTGCCGTCGGGCCGTTATGGAGTTACTTTTCAACCATTCAGCGCCTGTGGCCGCAGGGCGTAAATGGAAAATGAACCTGTGAAGAAATTATTGCTCATCTCCCCGCTCTCAAGGAAAAGCCTGATGGGTGACAAATTCTTTTTTCGGATGCCCGGTCTCGGCCTCCTCAAAGTGGCGGCACTGACGCCGGCTGGCTGGCAGGTCACCATCGTGGATGAGAAGATCGAACCGTTGGACTTGAACCAGGAGGCCGATCTGGTGGGCATCACCGCCATGACCACCACCGTCCAGCGGGCCTATGAAATCGCCGACCATTTCCGCCGGCGCGGCATCAAGGTGGTGCTGGGCGGGATGCATGTTTCCTGCCTGCCAGACGAGGCTCAGCCGCATTGCGACAGCCTGGTGATGGGAGAGGCGGAAGCGTTGTGGCCCGCTTTGTTGCGCGATTTTGAACTCAACCAGCTGAAGCCCGTCTACCGCCATCAGGAAAACCTGCCATCGCTGGCGGGACTGCCGCCGCCGGATTGGAATCTTTACGAAAACAAAAAATATCTGCCGGTCCATTTTGTCGAGACGACCCGGGGTTGCCCGATGGACTGCGAATTTTGCGCCGTGACCAGCGCCTTTGGCGGGAAATACCGCAACCGTCCGCAGGAGGAGGTGCTGGCGGAACTGCGGGGACTGACTCCTTTCGATCGGGGAACCTTCTCGCTCAAGAACTGCGTGTTTTTCACGGATGACAACATCATCAGCAACCGCGCCTATGCCCGGGAGTTTCTGCCCCGCATCACCGATATGAAGCTGAACTGGTTTGGCCAGGCTTCGGTCAACATTGCCAGCGATCCGGAAATCCTGAAGCTTTGCCAGCAAAGCGGTTGCAAGGGACTCTTCATGGGCTTCGAATCGCTCTCGCCCGAAACCATCGCCGCGATGGGCAAGCGCGTGAATCACCCGGACCAGTATTTCGATATCGTGCAAAAAATCCACGACCACGGCATCGGCATTGACGGTTCATTCGTGTTTGGTTTTGACAACGATGACGAGGGGGTTTTCGACCGCACGCTGGAATTTGTTTTGAAGGCGAAGATTGAAGTGACCTATTTTTCCATCCTCACGCCTTATCCTGGCACCCGGCTGCACCAACGGCTGGTCCGGGAAGACCGGATTCTGACCCAGGACTGGTCGCTATACGACGCCAACCACGTGGTCTTCAAGCCCAGGATCCTGACCGCCGACCAGCTGCTAAAGGGCTATTACCGCGTTTTCAAGGAGGTCTATTCAATTCCCTCCATTTTCAAACGTCTATGGGGAACAACCGCCTGGAAGAATTTATTCTATCCCATGAATCTCGGTTTCCGGCAAAGCGTTTACCGGCTGGCGCAGACCGTGCCCACATGATTTGAAAGCCGCCCCATGCTGTTCCCAAAAAATTCCTTCCCAGCTCCTCCGCCGCGCGTGGTCATCACCGGAGCAGGAATCGTGACGTCGCTGGGACGGGGATGGAAACAGAATGCCGCAGCATTTCGCGCCGGGAAGACGGGCTTCCGTCCGGTTACCCACTTCGATGTCAGCCAGCAGCGGGTCAAAACCGCGGCGGTGGTGGATTTGCCCGCCATGCTGCCGGCAACACAACTGACGGTGCGGCAAAAGAAACGGTTGGACCGGGCCGGCATCATGTTGTTGCTGGCGGCACACGAAGCCTGGCAGCAGTCGGGCTGGGACGCTTGCGGTCATTTGCCGGTCGTTTTGGGCACCACGGCCGGCGGCATGACGATTGGGGAGGAATATTTTCGCCAGGCCGTCAATTTGCCCCACCACCATAAAGGACAACCCACGCGGGTTTTGCATTATCAGTCGCACTTCCAGGCGCGGATGGTATTGGACGCCCTTGGTTTTGCCGGACCGATTACGATCATCTCCAACGCCTGTGCCTCCGGAACCAGCGCCATCGGTGAGGCCTGGGAAATGATCCGGCGGGGGCAAACCGACCGGGTGTTGACCGGCGGCTATGACGCCCTCAGCCAGATGGTGTTCTCCGGCTTTGATTCGCTGCAAACCTTGTCACCCACAGGTTGCCGGCCGTTTGACGCAAAACGAGATGGTCTGGCCATGGGTGAAGGCGCTGCGGTGTTAACTCTCGAAACCTTTGAATCCGCACGGCAGCGGGGCGCCGGGATTTTGGGCGAAATCATCGGTTACGGCACCAGCATGGATCGCCACCATCTGACTCAACCGCACCCGGAAGGAGACGCGGCCTGCCAGGCGATGCAATCGGCCTGCACGAGCGCGCAAGTCACGGCCGGCGACGTTGATTACATCAACGCCCACGGGACCGGAACGCCGTTGAATGACCAGGCTGAGGCAAAAGCCATCAGTCGCTGGGCCGGCAACCGTGCCGGCAATCTGCCGGTCAGTTCAACGAAAGCCGGCATCGGACATCTTCTCGGCGGGGCCGGTTCGGTGGAGGCCGTGGTTTGCCTCATGTGTCTGCGCGAACAATGGCTGCCGCCGGAACTGGCCTTTGAGACCCCGGACCCGGCCTGCGCTTTTCGCATTGTCGCCCGGCCGGAAGATGCACCCGTCAAGGTGGTGCTTTCAAATTCGTTTGGGTTCGGCGGCGTCAATGCCAGCCTGATCATGCGGAGGTGGTCATGAGCCGGACATTCGTCTGCGGCCTGGGCAGCGTCAGCCCGGCGGGTTGGGGTGTGGAAGCTCTGCGCGTGGCCGTGGAAAGAAATGAGCCGCTGCCGGTCCAACCGCTGACGCGTCCTGGCTGGCAAGAGCCTCTGAAGATGCGACCCGTTCCCAACCCGCCAAGCCGGCTGCCTTTTCTGGCGCATCCCCATATGCGGCGTACCAGTCCGATCACCCAGTATGCAGCCGCGGCCGCGCTGGAGGCCGTAAAGAAGGTGCGGCCCGCCAGTGGAACTCATCGCCGCATTGGAATCATTGTCTGCCTGCAAACCGGCTGCGTGCAGTTTTCCTCCAGGTTCTTCGAGGAAACGTTAAAAAACGCGACCACCGCCAGTCCGCTGCTGTTTCCGGAAACCGTTTTTGCCGCGCCGGCCTGCCATGTGGCCGCCCTGTTGGAAAACACCCCGCTGGTCTGCACCCTGACCGGAGACGCCGCCTCCTATGCGCAAGGACTCGCCCTCGGGATTGACTGGTTGCACGAGGGGCGGGTGGACGCCTTCCTCGCGATTGGCACGGAGGAAATCCACTGGCTGTCGGCCGATGCGCTCTGGCATTTTGACCGCCGGGTCGTCATTAGTGGCGGCGCCGCCGCACTCTGCCTGAGCCTGAATCCGGAATGGTCGCTGGGGGCGGAACTGGAATTGATCACCGACGCGCACTCTTATACCGCGCAGGCGAACCGGAGGCTGGCCGCAAAACAAATGCGGGCGCAGATGCCGGCCCAGGGCCAGGCGGAAATTCTGTGCGACGGTCTCGTTGAGAGTCCGCGTGCCGACGCGGCTGAAATCGATGCGTGGGCCGGCTGGAATGGTCCGCGCCTGAGTCCCAAACGGGTATTGGGCGAAGGCCTGATGGCTGCGGCCGCCTGGCAATGCGTGGCTGCGTGCGATGTGGTCGCCGGCGGCAAATTCAATGCCGCCAATGTCAGCCTGGTGGGAGCGAACCAGCAGGCGGTTGGGGTTCGATTCAAGCAGAATGACCGGACCATTTCAGATTTGTCATTGTCGACGACGGCGGGCAGCCTTACGTCATGAATCCGCGCGTCATCTTGATCACCGGCGCCAACGGCGGCCTCGGGCAGGCCATGGCCCGGTCGTTCCTCCAGGAATCCGCGGAAAACAAAATCTGGCTGGGTGTCCACGAGCACCTGGATCAGGCCGAAAAACTTGCGGCGGAAAATCCGGAGCGCTGCCGCACGATGGCCTTGGATGTCACCCGGCCGGACTCGTGGAAGGCGGCCGTGGCCGGGATTCTCGCCCGCGACCAGCGGTTGGATGTGCTGGTGAACAACGCCGGCTGCCACGAGGACGCCCTGCTGGCCACCATGGCTTTGGATTCATGGCAAAAAATTCTGGCCCTTAACTTGGACGGGGTTTTTCACGGGTGTCAGGCGGTTCTTCCCACGATGATTGGCCAGCGCAGCGGCCGCATCGTCAATATCGCTTCGCTGAGCGCATTGCTGGCGCCGGCCGGCCAGGCAAACTATGCGGCCGCCAAGGCCGGCGTGGTGGCGCTGACGCAATCCCTGGCCAAGGAAGTGGCCCGGATTGGCATCACAGTCAATGCCGTTTGCCCGGGATATGTGGACACCGGGTCGCTGGCAATGGACGAAACGGAACGCAAGAAAGCCCTGGAGAAGATTCCCATGCGGCGGTTCGGCCGGCCCGGCGAAGTGGCCGCGGCCGTCCGATTTTTGGCTTGCGCGGAAGCCAGCTACATCACAGGTTCAATCCTCAAAATTGACGGTGGCATATTCTAATGAACGATACCCCGGGCCTTAAAACCCAAATCAAACATCTGCTGGTGGAAAACCTCATGCTGCAAACCGCCGCGGAAGAAATTGCGGACGACCTGCCGCTGTTTGGTCCGGGCGGACTGGGATTGGATTCCGTCGACGCCCTGCAACTGGTGGTGGCGCTGGACAAGAATTATGGGCTGAAGATTTCCGATCCCGAGGCCGCCAAAGGAATATTGCAGAACGTCAACACGATCGCCGCGGCAATTCAGAAACATCAGTCCCTGCCTAAGTAAACCGTGCTGTCCTTTTGAATCCGGGAAACCCGGATGCCGCCTGAATGATGCGGGGTGCAACCCGACACTGTTCTTCACGAAGCTGGCATGAACGTTTGGAGTTCCGCCCTCAGGCGGTTCGGGCAATTTGGTTCGATTGGCCGCCTAAAGGCGGAACTCCAAACAAGAACAGTGAGAAGTTGCATCCAATGATGCACCTGGATCCCCCGAAATAATTGCCGGCTTGGCGGGAGAGAAGTTCGCTGATGGGAGAGGTCACCAGGACGCGGTCGCAAACGACTCTGATTGAGACCAGGATGGGCGCTGATAACAAGGCGCCAAGCATACTTTCATCAAGCGAGGCGTGAGCCAGCGTAACCGGCCAGCAGCATACGAGGCAAGGGCATCAACTGACTGAACACCTACCAACACAAAACCGTGCGGACCAGCTGTCAATGGCATGCGCTCTTTCTTTCTACATCTTCCGCGCGTCGTTGAATTGCCAGCGTTCAGCGACAAACCATGAAGCTTTGGGTCAATCAATGAAACGCATAACGCATCATATATGATGCTTTACTTGACAATATAGCATCTATGCATCATAGATGATGCGTTATGAAGATAACCAAACAAGCGACAGATGCCGTCGTTTTGGCCGAAATAGGCCAGCGATTGGCCCGGGTTCGACTGGAGCGGAACTTCACTCAAATGCAACTGGCGGAACAGGCTGGCGTTTCAAAAAGCACGGTGCAGCGGCTGGAATTGGGCGGTGTGTCTCCACAGTTGTCCGGTTTCATCCGCGTATGCCGGGTGCTGGATATAATTGAGCGCTTTGATCTGCTGGTCCCGGAGCCCATACCAAGTCCGGTCGAACAGTTGAAGCTGGGTGGGAAAAAGCGTCGGCGTGCTTCCGCAACCAAAGCCAGTAAGCCTTCAATGAAGAAATGGCAATGGAGGGATGAACGATGACTCTGGCCGAGGTCAAGCTTTGGGGGCGAACCATTGGCGCAGTTTCGTTGGAAGATAGCGGCACCTTCGCAGCCTTCCAATATGATCCGGCGTTTGCGCAGAGTGGGATTGAGGTTTCGCCGATCACGATGCCGCTGGGGAAGCGGGTGCATGTATTTCCGGATTTGGCGACCAAAACCTTTCATGGCCTCCCAGGTCTGCTGGCCGATTCATTGCCGGACAAGTTTGGCAATGCTCTGATAGACGCGTGGCTGGCCACACAGGGCCGGACTTCCGAAAGTTTTAATGCGGTGGAACGACTCTGTTACACCGGACGGCGAGGCATGGGAGCATTGGAATTCTCGCCGGCCATCGGGCCAAAACCGCAACCGGCAAAACACATCGCAATTGATGCGCTCGTCAAGCTGGCGTCGGAGATCCTGAGCCATCGCAAGAATCTGAAAGCCACTTTCGCCAATGCCAGCAGGAAGAACGCCCTGAACGACATTCTACGCGTCGGCACCTCTGCCGGTGGTGCGCGGGCGAAGGCGGTGATCGCCTGGAATCGGGAAACGAATGAAGTGCGTTCCGGCCAAATCGCGGCAGGAGCGGGATTTGACTATTGGCTGCTGAAATTTGATGGCGTCCGCGGCAACCATGACAAGGAACTCGAAGATCCCAAAGTCTACGGGGTGATTGAATACGCCTATTATTTGATGGCCAAGGAAGCGGGTCTACACATGAATGAATGCCGGTTGCTGGAAGAAAACGGGCGGCGTCATTTCATGACCCGGCGTTTTGACCGGCTCGATGGAGGTGAGCAGCTGCACATGCAGTCGCTGTGTGCGCTGGCACATTTTGATTTCAACCAGGCGGGCGCGTATGCCTATGAACAGGCTCTGATGATCATCCGTCAGTTGAATTTGCCGATGGCAGATGTGGAAGAGCAGTTCCGGCGGATGGCGTTCAATATCATTGCTCGCAACCAGGATGACCATGTGAAGAACATAGCCTTTTTGATGGACAAAACCGGTCGTTGGTCGCTGGCGCCGGCTTTCGATGTGGTTTATAGCTACAATCCGACCGGAAGTTGGACTGACCGTCATCAGATGACGATGAACGGCAAGCGCGACGGATTCACGCTGGCTGACTTCCGCGCGTGTGCGAAGAGTGCCCTGATGAAACGCGGCCGGGCCGAATCCATCGTTCAGGAAGTTCGTGACGCCGTAAAAAAGTGGCCCGATTATGCCGAGCAGGCGCAAGTCATGAATCATTGGCGCAAACAAATTCAGGAGAACCACCGGCTGAATCTGCCAACCCAATAACTGGCTAACAGCCCGTTCAAGAACTTGTATTCCAGCGGGAGCCGAGGCAACGAGGCTCAGATCTCTTTGGCAATTGGTGTTTGCTCAAGCCCTCCTGACGTCGGCTCCTGCTTTTTGAACGAGCTGCATTCTTGTTTTACTGTTCATAAGATCGCTACGGTTGCTTTTTCCTAGGCAACCATTTGTTCTTTCATTTTCTTAATCGCCAGTGACACGTTAAGTTCCGCGTTGTTGCCCGGCTATGGGGTGTTGACCCCATTGTTCGCGTCGGCCAAAGGCGCCAGAGTCCTCATGGCAAAAATGTATTCATCCGATCTTTTTCACGCGCTTGTCTGGGCGCGATTGAAGCGACGAACCGCCGAGGCAAACCCATCGTGGCGGCTCATGGGTTAGCGACCGTTGTTTTTGCCCGCAAGGAAATATGTCTGACCGACTGACCATCTTGCCTAAAACGAAACGCATCGACATCGCGGCTGATCACGGGGGTTACGAGTTGAAAGAATATCCAGCTGGGAAATTGCGCGAAGTCGGTCATGAAGTGGTTGCCTTTGGCGATGGCCGGCCGGAAGAGGACGATGATTGTCATGATTTTATCGTGCCACTGGCCCGCGCGGTTGCCGCTGGGACGGCGGATCGCGGCGTAGGCATGTGTGGAAGCGGAGTCGGGGCATCGGGCTACGCAAATAAAGAGGCGGGGGTACGCGCCTGTTTGCTTCATGAAAACTTTTCGGCGCAACCAGGCGTTGAGGATGACAATCTGAACCTGATCTGTTTTGGCGGCCTCGTGGTCGGTCACGCCCTCGTCTGGGAGTTGGTGCAGACATTTCTTGCTGCGCGATTCACCGGCGCGAAGCGTCATCGTCGCCGTCTGGCGAAAGTGGCGGATTTGGAAAACAGACTTCGAACACAGAAAATACCATGACGACAAGCGAACAAGCACCGGTCAATAGGCCTAACTATAATTCTCTACCAACGGAAGTCGAAGGCTTCGATTCACTGGCAGAACTGGCGTTGGACTTGCGCTGGTCATGGAATCATTGCACTGACGAAGTGTGGCGGAAACTCGATCCCGCGCTGTGGGATCTGACGCAAAACCCCTGGGTGGTCCTGCAAACTGTCTCCAAGGACAAGCTCAAAAGTGTGCTGGCCGATTCCACTTTCCGCAAAAACATTGACGATCTGCTGCAAGCCAAACGCCAGGAGGCGCAGACACCTGCGTGGTTTCAGCAAAAACATCCGCAATCGCCCTTGAAGTGCGTCGCGTATTTCAGCATGGAATATATGTTGAGCGAGGCGCTGCCGATTTACTCCGGCGGCCTCGGCAATGTGGCCGGCGATCAGCTCAAAGCCGCCAGCGATCTTGGCGTGCCGGTGGTTGGCGTGGGGCTGCTCTACCAGCAAGGCTATTTTCGTCAGGTGATTGACAAGGACGGAGTGCAACAAGCCCTTTATCCATATAACGACCCCGGACAATTGCCGGTAACGCCATTGCGCCACCCCAACGGCGAGTGGTTGCGCTTGGAAATCGCCTTGCCCGGTTACTCGGTCTGGCTGCGCGCGTGGCAGGTTCAGGTTGGTCGGGTAAAACTTTACTTACTGGACAGCAACGATGCGGCAAATTTCCCGGCGCATCGTGGGATCACCAGCGAACTGTATGGAGGCGGACCGGAGTTGCGCCTCAAACAGGAATTGCTGCTTGGGATTGGCGGTTGGCGATTGCTTGCGGCACTTGGCATCAAGCCGGATGTCTGTCATTTGAATGAAGGTCACGCGGCCTTTGCTGTATTGGAGCGCGCCCGCAGTTTCATGCAAGAGAACGCGCAGCCTTTTGAAGTCGCGCTGACCGCCACACGTGCCGGAAATCTTTTCACAACCCACACGGCGGTGGCTGCGGGCTTTGATCGTTTCACTCCGGCACTCATCGAACGATACCTCGGTCTTTATGCCACTGAAAAGCTCGGTATCAGTCTCCATGATTTGCTGGCCTTGGGCCGCCAGAATCCAAACGACGCATCGGAAAGTTTCAACATGGCCTATCTGGCCATCCGTGGCAGCGGGGCGGTGAATGGTGTGAGCCGTTTGCATGGAAAAGTCAGCCGACATCTTTTCGAATCGCTTTTTCCTAACTGGCCGGCGGACGAAGTGCCCATCGGCCATGTCACCAACGGAGTTCACATGCCGACCTGGGATTCGGCGGGTGCCGATGAACTTTGGACGAAGGCCTGTGGCAAGAATCGCTGGCTGGGGACGGCGGAAAATTTGGATCAGGACATCCGCCGCGTCTCCGACGACACCCTTTGGGAATTTCGCCTCGCCACCAGCAAGTCGCTGGTTGAATACGCCCGTGAGCGTCTAGCCCGGCACTATGCTGCCGCCGGCGCATCATCCGAGACGGTTGAAGAAGCGAAACATCTGTTTGACCCCAACGCGTTGACACTGGGTTTTGCGCGGCGCTTTGCGACCTACAAAAGACCGAATCTGCTGCTGCACGATCCGGAACGACTGCTGCGTTTGTTATCCAATCCGCAGCGACCGGTGCAACTCATGATTGCAGGCAAGGCTCATCCGGCGGACTTGGCGGGGCAGGCCCTGATTCAGAAATGGATACAGTTCATCCGCCGACCTGAGGTCCGTCCTCATGCGATTTTCCTTAGCGATTACGACATGCACTTGACCGAACGCTTGGTGCAAGGGGTGGATGTCTGGCTCAACACGCCACAGCGACCTTGGGAGGCGTGTGGCACGAGTGGCATGAAGGTGCTGGTCAACGGAGGCATCAACCTTTCGGAATTGGATGGCTGGTGGGCCGAAGCCTACGTCCCGGAATTGGGTTGGGCGCTGGGCAACGGGCAGGAACATGGCAGCGACCCATCCTGGGACGCTGCCGAAGCTGAGGCGCTCTACGAACGCCTCGAACGCGAGGTGATTCCCGAGTTCTATAACCGCAACGAGAAAGGCATTCCCACAGCCTGGGTCGGACGAATGCGGGAAAGCATGGCGCGGTTGACACCGCGATTCTCGGCCAACCGCGCCGTGTGTGAATACACTGAGCAACATTATCTGCCGGCGGCGATCGCCTGTCAGGCGCGCGTGGTCAATAAAGGCGCAGTCGGCAAGCAAATGGTGGACTGGCGTCATGAAGTGGAACAGAAATGGGCCACAGTGCACTTCGGTCAAGTAAAGGTGGAGACCAAGGGCGAGCAGCTCATATTTGAGGTTCAAGTCGGTCTCCATGGCCTCGATCCAAAGGCGGTGAGAGTTGAACTATATGCCGACGGGATTAAAGGCGGTCCTCCCGTGCGGCAGGAGATGACCTGCTTGCATCCACTGGCAGACGAATCAGGCGGCTACGTTTACAGCGCAACGGTTGCTGCGGCCCGCCCATCGGCGGACTATACGGCGCGAGTGATGCCGCGCTGCGACGGCGTAGCAATTCCCTTGGAAAACCCACAAATTTTATGGCAACGATGATGAACGACCAGCTTGAGCCAACGGTGTTCGTCATTTTTGGCGGAGCTGGTGATTTGACCTGGCGGAAGCTTGTGCCGGCCTTGTTCGACCTCTCGCAGGATCGCAGCCTGCCGGCACGGTTTGCAATCATCGTGGTGGACCGCATCAAGCTTGGCGATGACGCGCTGCGCCGCCGGTTGCACGACGGGGTCAATCAATTCTCCCGTTTCGGAAAATCAAAGTCTGCCGCTTGGAATCCGTTCGCCCAGCATGTCCATTACCAGCAGGGCAATTTCAAGAAATTGCAAACTTACACAGCCTTGGGCAAATATTGCGCGAAGCTGGAAAAGGAGTGGGGTGCCCAAGCTCATCGCATCTTCTACATGGCCACGCCGCCCAGCATGTTCGGCGAAATTCCAAAATATCTCGGCGAGGCAGGGTTGGCGCGTGACCGGGAATGGGCGCGGATCGTGATTGAAAAACCGATTGGCTACGATTTGGAATCGGCCCGCGCCCTGAACGCCGTTCTTGCGGCAAGCTTTGAGGAGTCCCAAATTTTTCGGATCGATCATTATCTCGGCAAGGAGACGGTGCAGAACATTCTGGCGTTCCGTTTTGCCAATCCGCTGTTCGAACCGATGTGGAATCGTCGCTATATTGACTATGTGACCATCACCGTCGCCGAAACCGTGGGCGTGGAACATCGCGGCGGTTATTACGACCACGCTGGAGCGCTGCGAGACATGGTGCAGAATCATCTGATGCAACTGCTCTGTCTCGTGGCGATGGAACCGATGGTGTCTTTTCAGGCCAACGAAATCCGCAACAAGAAAGTAGATGTGCTCCATGCGGCCCGTCCGATTCACCGTGACGAGGTGCAGCAATACGCGGTGCGCGGACAGTATGGTTCCGGCAACCTCACTGGCCAAATAATGCCCGGCTATCGTGAGGAAGACGGTGTTGCACGGGATTCCCAGACGGAGACATTTGCCGCGTTGAGGCTGTTTATAGATAACTGGCGTTGGCAGGACGTGCCGTTTTATCTGCGCACGGGCAAGCGCTTGCCGCAACAGGCGTCGGAAGTTTCCATCCAATTTCGCGCCGTGCCGCATCAGTCCTTTCCGCCCGAAGCCTCGCTCGGTTGGCAGCCCTCCCGGCTGATCCTTTCAATCCATCCCGTCGAAGGAATCGTGCTGGGCTTTCAGGCCAAATATCCAGGACCGAAGATGCAACTGCGGCCGGTGGACATGCGGTTCAGTTATCGCGATAGTTTTGCCACGCCTTCGCCTGACGCCTACGAAACGCTCCTGTGGGACGTTATGAAGAACGACGCCACGCTTTTCATGCGCGCCGATCAAGTGGAAGCGGCCTGGCAACT
>Ga0265338_10003802_pt1 | contig 20990 bp, 23 predicted proteins | sample 42126metaG_FD_193579 | JGI IMG/M metagenome (GOLD analysis project Ga0265338, IMG submission 193579) | Rhizosphere microbial communities from Carex aquatilis grown in University of Washington, Seatle, WA, United States - 4-21-26 metaG | ecosystem: Host-associated > Plants > Roots > Rhizosphere... | reverse complement strand
GGATCGGCGTGAGGATGAATCCACCGCCGGCGCCGATCAGCGTCCCGAAGGCGCCGACGCCGAACCCGATCGCCACGAGCATGACCGCCGTCCACGCCGTGAAGGGCTGGGCGGATGCGACGATCACGCCCGGAGCGTACGGGATGGTGCGCCCGCGCGATTTGACGAAGTCGGGGGTCCGACCCGCTCTTCTCGGAGGAGAATCCACAGGAGACTCACAGGAACGAGAGGGAGGCTGGAGGCATGAGCGGCAAGCGGATCCTCGTCGTCGACGACGAGCCGTCGATCGTCGACGCCGTCGCGACGGCGCTTCGCTACGAGGGCTTCGAGGTGGACGAGGCGAAGGCCGGCCGCGAGGCGCTGCGCGCGGTGGCCGAGCGCGAGCCGGACCTCGTCGTCCTCGATTGGATGCTCCCCGACCTCGAGGGGATCGAGGTCGGCCGCCGCATGCGCGAGCGCGGGTTCAAGAGCGCGATCCTGTTCCTCACCGCGAAGGACGGCGTCGAGAACAAGGTCGAGGCGCTCCGCGCCGGCGGCGACGACTACGTCACGAAGCCGTTCAGCCTCGCGGAGATCGTCGCGCGTGTGCAGGCCATCCTGCGGCGAACGCAGAGTCAGCTCCCGGGCGACGTCCTCCGCTTCGCCGATCTCGTCCTCGACGAGCAGCGCCACGAGGTCTTCCGCGGCGACACGCGCGTCGAGCTTACCGGGACGGAGTTCAGCCTCCTCCGGTACTTCATGCTCAACCCGCGCCGCGTCCTCTCGAAGCAGCAGATCCTCCAGAACGTCTGGCGCTACGACTTCGGCGGCAACTCGAACGTCGTCGAGACGTACGTCAGCTATCTGCGTCGCAAGCTGGACAAGCTCGGGCTGCCGCTCATCAAGACGGTGCGGCAGGCGGGCTACATGCTCGAGCTCGGCGACGGCTGATGCTGTCGCGGCTCTCGCTGCGCTCCCGCCTGCTGCTCGGGACGATCGTCCTCGCCGCGATCGGGCTCGTCGCCGCCGACGTTGCGACGTACAGCTCTCTGCGGTCCTATCTCTACAGCCGCGTCGACAACACGCTCAACGCGGTGCATCCGGCCGTCGAGCAGACGGTGTTCGCGACCAGCCGTAGGCCCGCGCCCGACGAGCAGGCGCCTCCGGGTTATTGCGTGGAGGTGCGCACGCTCGCGGAGCGGACGCTCGCCAGCCGTTGCGAGACCGCACCTGGTGAGAAGGCCGAGCCGCTGCCGCGGTTCCCGTCCGCGGTCGAGCTCCCGGCGCTGCCGAACGCGCACGAGGGAGATCGCATCCGGTTCCTCACCGTCGGCGCGGCGAAGGGCGGCGGCCGCTATCGCGTGCGGGCGTCGATCGAGGGGGACCACGCGAACTACGTGCTCCTCATCGCCGCTCCCCTGACGAGCGAGGACAGTACGTTGCACCGCCTCTTCCTCGTTGAGCTGCTCGTCACGCTCGCGGTGCTGGGGGCGATGACGGCCCTCGGGCTCTGGATCGTGCGCCTCGGATTACGGCCGCTGCGCGCGATCGAGGAGACTGCGAAGGCGATCACCGCCGGCGATCTCTCGCACCGGGTCGAGATCGAGAACGAGCGCACGGAGGTCGGCCGCGTCGGCGCGGCGCTGAACGCGATGCTCGGCCGCATCGAGGCATCCGACCGCCGGCTGCGGCGGTTCGTCGCAGACGCGTCTCACGAGCTGCGCACGCCCCTCGCCGCGGTGCGGGCGTACGCGGAGCTCTTCGGGCGCGGAGCCGAGAGCAGGCCCGAGGACCTCGCGCGGTCGATGAGCGGCATCACGCGCGAGACCGAGCGGATGAGCGTCCTCGTCGAGGATCTGCTCCTGCTCGCGCGCCTCGACGAGGGACGCCCACTCGCGCGCGAGCGTGTCCAGCTCGACGCGCTCGTGCGGGATGCGGTCGACATGGCGCGAGCTCTCGATCCGGACCGGCCTCTCGACCTCGCCGACGAGCCCGTCGCAGTCCTCGGGGACCGCGATCGCCTCCGGCAGATCGTCGACAACCTGCTCTCGAACGTCCGCTCGCACACGCCGCCCGCGGCGCCCGCGTACGTGCGCGTACGCCGCGAGGACGGGCGCGGCGTCGTCGAAGTGGGGGACAGCGGCCCCGGGCTCGAGGGCGAGGACCCGGACCGGGTGTTCGAGCGCTTCTACCGCGCGGATGCGTCGCGGTCGCGTGCGAGTGGCGGCGTCGGCCTGGGACTCTCGATCGTCGCGGCGGTCGCGCGCGCGCACGGCGGCACCGTGAGCGCGCGGGCAGGCGAGGGCGGCGGCGCGATCTTCCGCATCGAGCTGCCGGCCGCCGACTGACACTCGTCGGCGTTGACGCCGCGCCGACGGGGTATCGTGGACCGCGGATGCCAGCGAAGAAGTCCGTCCAGCTCTCCGGCGTCGTCGTCGCCCAGTCGGCGGTGTCGTCTATCGACCCCGACGAGGGCGTGCTCATGTACCGCGGCTACGACATCGCGGAGCTGGCAGAGCACTCGACGTATGAGGAGGTCGCGTACCTCCTCCTGTACGGCGAGCTTCCGTCCGGCGACGAGCTCGACGCCTTCCGCGAGCGGCTCTCGGAGCGCGAGCTCCCGGCGCACGTCGCGGCGATCGTCGACCGCTCGGCCGCGGAGGCGCTGCCGATGGACATGCTCCGCACCGCGGTCTCGGCGCTCGCGTTCGCGGATCCCGAGCGGGGCGGCAACGACCGCGAGGCGGAGCAGCACAAGGCGGCGAAGCTCATCGCGCAGGTGCCCACCGTGATCGGGCGCTACCACCGCCGCCGGCAGGGCCTGGAGCCCGTTGATCCCGGCACGGGCCTCTCGTACGCCGAGAGCTTCCTGACGATGCTGCACGGCGAAGCGCCGAGCGAGCAGGCGGCCCACGCGTTCGACGTCGCGATGATCCTGCACGCGGAGCACGAGATGAATGCGTCGACGTTCACGGCGCGCGTCGTGGCCGGCACCGGCGCCGACCTCCACGCCGCGATCACGGCCGGGATCGCCGCACTCAGCGGCCCGCTGCACGGCGGTGCGAACGAGGCGGCGATGAAGCTCTTCGCGAAGTTCGGCTCGGCCGAGCGGACGCCGGATGAGGTCCGCGGCATGCTCGAGCGGAAGGAGAAGCTGTACGGCTTCGGTCATCCGCTCTATCGCGCCTACGACCCGCGCGCGACCATCCTCAAGCGGATCTCGCACGAGTTCTCCGAGGACGCCGGCGAGCCCAACTGGTACGCGATCACCGAGGCGGCGGAGCGCACCGTGTTCGAGGAGAAGGGGCTCTACCCGAACGTCGACCTCTACTCGGCGTCCGTGTACACGTACCTCGGCGTCCCGACCGACCTGTTCACGCCGCTGTTCGCGGCGAGCCGTATCGCCGGCCAGGCCGCCCACGTCCTCGAGCAGCACGCCGACAACAAGATCATCCGCCCGTCGGCCGAGTACGTCGGCCCCGAGCGCCGCAGCTTCCCGGTCCGGGCCCGCTAGCGCCGGACGCGGAGTACGGCGAACATGCCGCGGGCTCGGTGATTCGCGATGCTGCAGTACAGGATGTAGCGGCCGGGGAGGAGGGTGTACTCCCGGTCGACGACCCCGCCGGCCTGCGTCACGGGCCAGTCGTAGACGCGGGTCCCTCCGAGGCGGCGCATGCGCAGGTCGTGTGCGTCCTCGCCGGCGTTGCTCAGCTCGATGATCGCCTTGCCGGCGTGGACGACCTGCCGCGACAGCGCGAAGCTGAACTCGCGGGCAACCACCTGGACACGCGCCGGAGCGGGAGGAGGGAGCGCGATCACGACTTGACGAGCGTCGGCCGCGTGAACGCGGAGGCGCCCGGGATGACGGCGCCGGCGTCGGTGTCGAACCACTGCTCGAGCAGCGCGGCGTACACGCCGCGGAAGTCGGCCGTCTCGATCAGGTTGCCGTCGTCGTCGAGCCCCGTCTTGTCCTGGAGCCCGGGGAACTCGCCGACCATCTTTCCGCTCGCGCGCGTCCCGATGACGAAGCCGGCGCCGGCCGCGCCGTGGTCGGTGCCCTCGTCGCCGTTCTCCTCCGCTCGCCGTCCGAACTCCGACCACATATGGACGAGGACGCGGTCGGCGATGCCGCGCGCCTCGAGGTCGCGCTGGAACGCGAGCAGCGAGTCCGCGGTGAGCTGCAACCCGTCGCTCAACGCCTGCGGCTCGCCCGAGTGCGTGTCGTACTCGCCCGGTGCCGAGAGCGCGACGACGCGCATCGGCAGCCCGGCGGCGATCATCGCCGCGAGCCCGGCGAGCTTGGTCGGGAAGGAGTCGTCGGACTTCGGATACGCCACCGGGCTCTGGAAGCCCGGCTGCCCGTCCTGCGACCGGAACGGGAGCAGCTGGTTGCGGAGCCGGTCGACCTGGTGCGACACGCCGCCCGCCGTACGCAGCGCCACGTCGGCCGGCTGCGAGCCGAAGAGGCCGAACGACTCGAGCATCCGCTGCTCGACTTCGCCCCAGACGCGGTTCGAATAGAAGTCGTACTGGTCGGGGGCCGAGATGGCCGCGACCGGCATGCGCGCGGTCGCAAGGGCCGGCGCGAGGGTGTCGTCGAACGAGACGCCCTGGAGCGGGTTGTCCGGCGAGCCGACGACGTCGAGGTAGCGGCCGAGCCAGCCCGTGTTCAGCTGCGTGTCGGTCGCGCCGACCTCCCAGTAGTGCCGCGACGTGAAGTGCGACTGGTCGGGATGCGTGTAGCCGACCGCCGGCAGCACGGTCACCTTCTGCTCGCCGTACAGCTGCGCGATGCCGCCCACCGCCGGGTGCCAGAAGAGGCGGTCGTCCTCGGCGAGCGCGACGCCGCCCGAGAGCGCGAGCTTCGGCCGGAGCTTCCTGTACAGCGGGTCTCCCTGCGGCGAGAGGATCGACAGCCCGTCGGCGCCGCCCTCGAGGAACACCGACACGAGCACCTGGCCCGGTGTCGCCGACGCGGCGGCGGCGATGCCCTCCTCGAACGCGGAGAGCCCGAGGCGCGAGCCGCCGTACACGGCGAGCGCGGCGCCGAGTCCGCGCGCGAGGAAGCTGCGGCGCGAGAGCCCCGTTCCCGCCGGCATCGGCATACCGGGCTCGATCGCCGGGAGTCCGCGACCCGCTTCGGCGATCGCACGATGCAGCATCCGCGAGCGCGACAGCCCGTCGCAGTGGAGGCAGTCCGTCATGCGGCCTGCATCTCCGGCGAGACGGCGATGAGATGGCGGAGTGCGTTCGCCACCATCGGCGGGTACTGCTGCTGCTTCCACTTCTGCCCGCGCGCGTCGGCGAGCGCGTTCCGGGCGAACGTCTGCAGCGCTCCCATCGAGCCGGCCGCGACCGGCGGGTTGCGCCAGAACCCGAGCGCAGCGTGGAGGAGCTTGTCGGCGTCGTCCGGCTGGTTCGGCTTGCCGGGGTCGAGCGCGTACGGCTCGAGGGCATACTGCGCGATCCACCAGCGGCCGCGCCACGTCGCCGTGTCGAGCCAGCGCGTGTCGTCCCAGCCGCCGACGTTCGGCGGATAGAAGAGCTGCTGTCCCGACATCGAGTCGAGCCACGTCCACGCGGTCGAATCGATCGGCCGGCCGATGCGCCGAAGCAAGCCTGCCGTGTACAGCACCGGCGACTTGATCATTCGCGGCCCTTCGTAGAGCGCGGGGTGGCGGAGGATCGCCGCGACGACCGGCCGTACCTCGTACGCGGACTGCACGTACAGCTGCTGCAGCGCGCGCGCCGTCGCGGCGTCCGGCTTCGCGGGCACGAAGTAGCTCCAGAGCTTCTGCACGAAGAACGACGCATGGTCGGGGTGCGTGACGCACAACCGGCAGGAGTCCTTCCACGTCCACGTGCCGCGCCGGCGGAAGATCGTCTTCGCGCCGGTGTCGTGGTACTTCGGGTCGTAGCGGAAGTTGACGTCGCCGCGGCCGGGCTTCCAGTCGTTGCGGAAGCCGGTGAGCGCGCGCGCGTTCTGGCGGACGTCCTGCTCGCCGTAGCCGCGGCCCGCCCCGAGGGTGAAGAGCTCCATCATCTCGCGCGCGTAGTTCTCGTTCGGCGACCACTTCGAGTTGTCGCTGCCGTTCAGCCACAGCAGCATCGCCGGGTCCTTCGTCACGTCGACGAGGAGCTCGTGGAACGACCCGAGGCCCCGGGAACGGAAGAGCTGGTTCTGGTTCAGCATGAGGCGCTGCGAGTCGACGCCCTGGTTCGACGTCGCGAACCAGTCGTGCCAGACGAGCGCCATGCGCTCGACGAGCGGGCGCGACGTGCGCACCATGCGGTCGAGCCACCACAGGTGATCGTGGCCCCACGCGTCGTACGGCGCGAGCGGGCGGCCCTTCTCGTCGCGCGGGCTTTTCCCGACCAGGCGCTCTTCGCCCGGATACGTCAGTGCGTGGACGGCGCCCTCGAGGCCGAGCTTCGCGAGCGTCTCCGCCTCGCCGTCGCGCGGGCCGAAGCCGGCACGCCAGAGCAGCCGCTCCGCCTGAGCGACGCCGAACGACCCCTTGTACGAAGCGACCCCTGACACGTCTGACACTAGGAGCGCCGGCGGCGCCGCTTTCTTTCTTCCACCAAATGAGCGGGAGGGCCCTTTCGGGCCCTCCCGGCACGCCTTCACGTCGAGCCGGAGCTACTCGTCCGACTCGTCACGCGTGGGGAACGGCGAGGGCTGGGCCGCGCCCGTGCGACGGTTGGTGCTTGTTGTCGCCCGGGCGCCGGTACGGCCGGAGCTCTTCCGTCCGGTGCGGCGACCGGTTGTTCGCTTCGCCGCCGGGCGGCGCTTCGCCGCGGTCTTCCGCTTCGCGGGGGCCCGCTTCGCGGTCGTCCGCTTCGCAGCGGTCTTCCGCTTCGCGGTGCTCCGCTTCGCAGCGGTCTTCCGCTTGGCGGGGGCGCGCTTCGCAGCGGTCTTCCGCTTGGCGGTCGTCCGCTTCGCAGCGGTCTTCCGCTTCGCGGTGCTCCGCTTCGCAGCGGTCTTGCGCTTCGCGGTCGTCCGCTTCGCGGTCGTCCGCTTGGCCGTGGTCCGCTTCGCGGTTGTCCGCTTGGCGGCGGGGCGGCGCTTCGCAGTCGACCGCTTCGCGGCCGTCCGCTTTGTCGCCGTTCTCTTTCTTGTCGCCATCTGCCTCCTCCTATTGGGCGAGTTCGGTGGCAACGACAGTGCGCAGTATGCGCCGTGCATCGGACGTTTTCATCATCAACATCGCGATTTCCTTCGCTAGATGGAAATTCTTTCGGCGACGTTGCGGGTTTCCACCGCGGTTACGCACGTCGCGACGGTCGCCTGCACGACGATTCGGATGTGCTTTGCGCACCTCTTCGACGACGCGAGCATCGCGCCGATCGGACACGACGTTGCGAACGACGTCTCGCATCTCGGCGGAGATACATCCCCGTGAAATCGCGATTGCAAACCGGAAACTCGACACGCGACGATTCCGGACCGGATAGGCGATCGAGTTCGCCGGCATGCGCATATCCTTGTCTTTGTTCATGAAGGTCGTTCTTCCCGACAATGCAGAGCTCGAACTCCCGGCGGGCGCCACCGGCCTCGACGCCGCGCGCGCCATCGGACCGAAGCTCGCCGAGCAGGCGGTGCTCGTGCGCACGGACGGGCGCGTGCAGGACGTGCGCCTGCCGCTCGAAGACGGGCAGCGCGTCCAGTTCCTCACGACGCGCGACACGAAGGATCCCGACGCCCTGCACGTCCTCCGCCATTCGTCCGCGCACCTGCTCGCGGAGGCGGTCCGCCACCTGTACCCGGGCGTGAAGATCGCCATCGGCCCGCCGATCGAGAACGGCTTCTACTACGACTTCGAGTTCCCGGAGCCGATCCGCGAGGAGGATCTCGAGAAGATCCAGGCGGAGATCGACCGCGAGCTCGCGGAGGGCCGCGAGTGGTCGCGTGAGGAGACCTCGCGCGACGAGGCGAAGAAGCGGTTCGCCGCGGAAGGGGAGCCGTACAAGGTCGAGCTCGTCGACACCGCCGAGGGTGACATCTCCCTGTACACGCAGGGGGACTTCACCGATCTCTGCCGCGGCCCGCACCTCCAGACCTCGAAGCCGATCAAGGCGCTGAAGCTCACGGGGCTCGCCGGCGCGTACTGGCGCGGGGACTCGACGAAGCAGCAGCTCACCCGCATCTACGGCACCGCGTTCTACGACCGGAAGGATCTCGACGCGTACCTCGAGCAGCTGGAAGAGGCGCGCAAGCGGGACCACCGCCGCCTCGGCTCCCAGCTCGACCTGTTCCACTTCGACGAGCACTCACCGGGATCGCCGTTCTGGCACCCCAAGGGGATGACGATCTTCAACACGCTCGAGAGCGTCCGCCGTCGCGAGAACGCGCAGCGGGGCTATCTCGAGGTGAAGACGCCGCTCATCTACGACAAGGGCCTCTGGGAGATCTCGGGCCACTGGGAGAAGTTCCGCGAGAACATGTTCCTGATCCCGCTCGAGAACGACCAGGTGTACGGGATCAAGCCGATGAACTGCCCGGGGCACATGCTGCTCTTCGGAAGCGCGCTCCGCAGCTATCGCGACCTGCCGATCCGCTACGCCGAGGCGGCGCCGCTCCACCGGAACGAGCTCGCAGGCGCCCTGCACGGGCTCACGCGCGTGCGGCACGTCACCCAGGACGATGCGCACATCTTCTGTACCCGGGAGCAGATCCCCGCGGAGCTGGACGCCTGCATCGACTACCTGCGGTTCCTCATGGGGCTGTTCGGGCTCGAGCCGCGGGCGGAGTTCTCGACGCGGCCGGAGAACAAGCTCGGCACCGACGAGGAGTGGGACTTCTCGGAGGGGGAGCTCGAGGCGGCGCTCGAGCGGAACGAGATCCCCTTCGTCGTCGGCGAGGGGGAGGGCTCCTTCTACGGGCCGAAGATCGACCTCCACATCACCGACGTCCTCGGCCGCTCGTGGCAGCTCGGCACGATCCAGCTCGACCGGCAGATGCCGGCCCGCTTCGGGCTGACCTACATGGGCCCCGACAACAGGGAGCATCCGGTCTTCGTCATCCACCGCGCGCTCTTCGGGTCGTTCGAGCGCTTCATCGGCATCCTCATCGAGCACTACGGGGGAGCCTTCCCGTTCTGGCTCGCGCCGGTGCAGGCGCGGATCCTGCCGGTCGGCGAGGCCCACCATGACGGGGCGCAGACGATCGCGCTCCGTCTGCGCGAGGCCGGCTACCGCGCGGAGGTGGACGAGCCGACGGAGACGATCGGCAAGCGCATCCGGGACGCCGAGATGCAGAAGATTCCGGTCGTCGTCGTCTACGGCGACCGCGAGAGCGAGGAGAGCCTGGCCGTCCGGGAGCGAGGCGGGGCCCAGGAGACCCTCAGCCTTGCGGATCTCGTCACGAAGCTTGCTACCCTTTGAGCTCTGAGAAGCAGGAGCGGACCCGTTCCTCACCTCCCGGGCCGAGAGCCCGCGTGGGGTTCAACCGAGTCGGAAGCGACGAGGATCGGGCCGCTGCGTGCAGCGGCTTTTGCTTTTTCTGCAATCGAATTTAGGAGGAGTAAGCCCCACTTGGTGATCTGCCTTTGAGGCCCAGGCGCCGGCCGATCGAGCCCGTCCGTCCCAGCAACCGGGACACCACGCGCATCAACGACGCCATCAGGGTCCCCCGCGTTCGTCTCATCGACGACGACGGGGCTCAGCTCGGGATCAAGACCTCCGACGAGGCGCGCGAGTACGCCTACGCGAAGAACCTCGACCTCGTCGAGGTCGCGGCGCAAGCCGACCCGCCCGTCGCGAAGGTCATGGACTACGGGAAGTACAAGTACGAGCAGGAGCAGAAGGCGAAGCAGGCCCGGAAGCACCAGAGCCAGATCCAGGTCAAGGAGATCAAGCTCCGCCCGAAGATCGGGATCCACGACTACAACACCAAGAAGGGGCACGTCGAGCGGTTTCTGAACCAGCGCGCGAAGGTGAAGGTCACGATCATGTTCCGGGGTCGCGAGACGACCCATCCGGAACGGGGCCGCGACCTGCTCCTCCGCCTCGCCGACGACGTCAAGGAGATCGGGGCGATCGAGTCCCAGCCGCTCCTCGATGGACGCAACATGGTGATGCTGCTGGGCCCAACGAAGAACGCAGGAGTGAAACGAGATGCCGAAGACGAAAACGCGGAGAGCAGCGACGAAGCGGTTCAAGGTGACCGGGACCGGCAAGATCCTGCGCCGGCCGACGATGCGCGCCCACAAGTTGGAGAAGAAGTCGTCGAAGCGTAAGCGCGCCTTCCGCAAGGAGATCGAGGTCACGCGCGCCGACCGGAGCGCCCTGAAGAAGATGCTGGGGATTCGCTAGCCATGCCGAGAGTCAAGAGATCCGTCCACGCGCAGAAGAAGCGCCGCAAGGTCCTCGAGCAGGCGAAGGGGTACTGGGGGTTCAACAACTCCCACTACCGCTACGCGAAGGAGCAGGTCGACCACTCCCTGGTCTACGCCTACCGCGACCGGAAGAACCGGAAGCGGATGTTCCGCCGGCTCTGGATCACGCGGATCAACGCTGCGGCCCGCTTGCACGGCCTGTCGTACAACCAGTTCGTCAACGGGTGCACGAAGGCCGGCATCGAGCTCGACCGTAAGGTGCTCGCCGACCTGGCGGTCAGCGACCCGGCCGCCTTCGAGGCGATCGCCACGCAGGCGAAGGCCGCGCTGGAAGCCTGATCACTTCTCGTGACAACGAGAGGCTGAAGCTCGTCCGCAAGCTCCGTGACCGGAGCTGGCGCGACAAGCTCGGCCTCTTCGTCGTCGAGGGGGAGGATCTCGTCGACGCGGCCGGCGTCGAGCCGGTGGACAGGCTCGTCGCGGGCGAGGACGTCCAGCCTGCGCTCCTCGCCGGGGTGTCGGCGCTCGCGCACCCGCCGCGGGTGATCGCCGTCTACCGGCGCGACGACCTGCCGCGCGGGACGCGGCCGGTGACGCTCGCCCTGTGGCACGTCGCCGATCCCGGGAACGTCGGCACGCTCATCCGCGCCGCGGACGCGTTCGGCGCCGGCGTCGCTCTCTCGGCGGGTTGCGCGGATCCGACGGGGCCGAAGGCGCTGCGCGCGTCGATGGGCTCGATTTTCCGCGTGCCGGTTGCCGAGTTCGACGAGCCGGCGGGGCGGCGCGTCGCCCTCGTCTCCCACGGCGGCGAGCCGCTCGTGGACGTCGACCTCTCCGGCGAGCTCGTGCTCGTGCTCGGCGCGGAGCGGGAGGGGCTGCCGGAAGAGGTGCTCGCGCGGTGCGACGCGGCCGCGACGATCCCGATCGCCGGCGGTGCGGAGTCGCTCAACGTCGCGATGGCGGGAACGGTCGCGCTCTACGAGCTCGCGCGTCGCGCGTTCGACTTGGCGCGCCAGTAGTCGATGCGTTCCTGAAGTCGGCGCATCTGGTCCTCGTAGCGGGCCTCGTCGGCGGCCCGCTCCTCAGGCGTCCTCTTCTTCCTCTCCATCGTCGTCTCCCTCGAGAAGCACGAGCGTCTGGTGGACGCCGTGGCGGATGTCGAAGAGCACTTCGAATAGTAGGCGGACGTCCTCTGGCTCCACGACTCGATGGTCGCTGTCGATCGGGCGGGGCCGCAAGACGCTCATTCGGGCGTGGCCACAAAAAAGGCCCGGCCCCGGTTGCCCGGGGCCGGACCAGAGATTCGCCGACCCGGTAGCGCTTTCGTCTACCTCGTCCAACCGGCCTTCCGCCTCGGGGTTGCCCCCTCCTCGTAGAACCGCTTGGTCGGGGTTTCGACCTAGTCGCGCTCCGTGGTCGGCGCAAGAAGGAAACTATGGATTCACCACTTCGCGGTCAAGGGGTCACCACATCGAATTGTCCGCAATTTGCAGACATCACTTGCGGCGAGCGATCCACACCGTGTCCTCGCCGTCGGTGAACGGTCGCCGGTCGAACCAGCCGTAACACGCTTCGACGACGAAGCCCGCTTCCGCGAGCAGCGCCTGCCACCGTTGCGGCTCGAGCCACCAGAGCGTCATCGACGACGCGCCGCGCTCACCGCGCACCGACAGCGTCAGCGTGTGCTGTTCGAGGTCCCAGTCGGCGCGCTCGAAGATGCCGGGCTCGCGCTCGAGCCAGAGGCCGTGCGTCTCCGCGATGTCTTCGGGGGAGGGCGCGAAGACGTCGAAGACGAGCCGGCCGCCGGGGAGGAGGAGCTCGCGCGCCGCGCGGAGCGCCTCGAGCCGCTCCGCGTCCGAGGCGAGGTGCAGGTACGCCCGGAAAGGACAGGTGACGAGGGGCACGCGCTCGACCACCGGCGGCCGCCGGAGGTCGCCGAGGCGCAGGTCGAGCCGGTCGGCCACCCCCGCGGCAGCGGCCTGCTCGGCGCACACCGCGAGCATCTCGATGGACGAGTCGACGCCGACGACGTGGACGCCGGCGCACGCCGTCGGGACGGCGATCCGTCCGGTGCCGACGCCGAGCTCGACGACCGGCCCGCCCGACGCGAGCGCCTCATCGACGTAGAAGGAGATGTCCTCGACGACGCTCGTGCTCCATGCGTCGTAGAGCTCCGCGATCGGGTCGTAGACGCTCACGGCATATAGATACAGTCGCCGCCGTGGACCCGCAGGGACTCCAGAAGGAGGCGCTCGCCGCGATCGCGGCGGCATCCACGCTCACGGAGCTCGACGACGCCCGCGTGCGCTACCTCGGCCGCAAGAGCGAGCTGAAGCTCGCCCTCCGCGAGGTGCGCGATCGCGAGTCGGGCATGGCCCTGAACGCGGCGCGCGAGGCGATCGAGAGCGCGGTCGCCGCCCGCGAGCAGGAGCTCGAGCGGGCCGAGCTCGACCGCTCGATCGCGGAGGACCGCGTCGACGTCACCCTCCCCGGCACGCCGCACCCGCGCGGCCACCTCCACCTCGTCACGCAGGTGCGGCGCGAGGTCGAGGACATCTTCCTCGGCATGGGCTACGAGATCGTCGACGGGCGCGAGGTGGAGACGACCCACTACCTCTTCGACGCGCTCAACATGGCGCCGAACCACATCACCCGCTCGCCGCTGCATTCCTTCTACGTGGGCGAGAACACGCTGCTGCGCACCGAGACATCGCCATCGCAGATCCACACGATGGAGGCGAAGGAGCCGCCCATCTACATGGTTTCGCTCGGCCGCACCTACCGGCGGGACACCGCCGACGCGACGCACTCGCCCTTCTTCCACCAGGTCGAGGGGCTCGCTGTCGACCGCGGGATCACGCTCGCCGACCTGAAGGGGACGCTGCTGCAGCTGTTACGCGCGCTTTTCGGCGAAAACCGGCGTGCGCGCTTCACGACCGACTTCTTCCCCTTCACCGAGCCGTCGCTCCAGGTCGCGGTCTCGTGCTTCCGGTGCGACGGCGCCGGCTGCCCGCTCTGCAAGCACTCCGGCTGGATCGAGATCGGCGGCTCCGGGATGGTCGACCCGAACGTCCTCCGCTTCGTCGGCTACGACCCGGAGGAGGTGTCCGGGTTCGCGTTCGGTTGGGGGCTCGAGCGGATGGCGATCCTCCGCCACGAGCTACCCGACATCCGCGACCTGTGGGCGAACGACCTCCGCTTCCTGGAGCAGTTTTGAGAGTCCCGCTCAGCTGGCTGCGCGAGTACGCGAGCCCGGACGTGCCGGTGGAGGCGATCGCGGCGCGCCTGTCCGTCTCGACGTGCGAGGTGGAGCGGATCGTCCGCCGCGGCGTTCCCGGGGACCTGGACCTGTTCCGCGTGGGGAAGGTGCTCTCCGCCGAGAAGCACCCGAATGCCGACCGGCTGCAGCTCTGCGTCGTCGACGTCGGCGGCGTGGAGCAGCAGATCGTCTGCGGCGCGTGGAACTTCGGCGCCGGCGCGACCGTCGCCGTCGCCCTCCCGGGCGCGACGCTCCCGAACGGTCTCACGCTCGAGCGGCGCGAGCTGCGCGGGCAGATGTCGGAGGGGATGATCCTCGCCGAGGACGAGGTCGACCTCGGCACCGACCACGCCGGGATCATGCTGCTCGCGGACGACCTCGAGCCGGGCACGCCGCTCGCCGACGTGCTGCCGCTCGTCGACGACGTGCTCGAGATCGAGACGACGCCGAACCGGCCCGACCTGCTCTCGATCTACGGCCTCGCCCGCGAGGTGGCGGCGCTCTTCGACGTGCCGCTCGCACCCTGGCCCGGCGTCGATCCACCCCGCGCGGGAGACGAAGCGCCGCCGGTCGACGTCGAGGACTGGGAGGGATGCCCGCGCTACCTCGCCCGGCTCTTCCGCGACGTCGCGATCGGCCCCTCGCCGGTGTGGCTCAAGGCGCGCGTGCTCGCAGCCGGCATGCGCCCGATCTCGAACGTCGTCGACGTGACGAACTACGTGATGCTCGCCCTCGGGAGCCCGCTGCACGCGTTCGATCACGACACGCTCGCAGGCGGCATGGTCGGCGTCCGGCGCGCCCGGGACGGTGAGGAGATCCGCACGCTCGACGGCACGCTCCGGCGCCTCGACCACCGCGACATGGTGATCAAGGACGGCGAGCGTGCGATCGCGCTCGCCGCGATCATGGGCGGCGAGGAGACGGAGATCACGCCGCAGACGACGAACATCCTCCTCGAGGCGGCGAACTTCGAGCCGATCTCGATCCTGCACACCTCCGAGCGGCTCGCGCTGCGGACCGAGGGGTCGAACCGGTGGGAGAAGGGCGTCGACCCGTACCTCGCCGAGCATGCGGCCCGGCTCGCGACGCAGCTGATCGTGGAGACGTCCGGCGCCCGCTGGGTGGGCGAGACCGATGCGTACGCCGCCCTCCCCGAGCGGCCGCGCATCGAGCTGCGGCCGGAGCACACGAGCGTGCTGCTCGGCCTCGACGTACCCGCCGAGGAGCAGCGCGGCATCTTGCGCCGGCTCCAGTTCGACGTCGACGGCGACACGGTGACGGTGCCGACGTGGCGCGCACGGGACGTGACGCGCGAGGCCGACCTGATCGAGGAGGTGGCGCGCTTCCGGCTCGACGACGTGCCGTTCACGCTGCCGCCGCGCCGGGAGGCGATCGGCCGCCTCACGAGCGAGCAGCAGCTGCGGCGGACGGTCGAGGACGTGCTCGCCGGCTGCGGCCTCTCCGAGGCATACACGCCGAGCCTCGTCGGCGAGGACCCCGACCGCGACGCGCTGCGGCTACCAAACCCCCTCTCGAGCGACCAGTCGATCCTGCGCACGACGCTGCTCCCGAGCCTGCTCGCCGCCGCCGAGCGGAACCGATCGGTGGGCAACGAGCGCGTCGCGCTCTTCGAGATCGCGCACGTCTACCTGCCCACCGGCGAGCAGCTGCCGGACGAGCCCGTGCGCGTCGCCGGCGTCCTCGAGGGCGGCTACGCCGACGCGAAGGGCGTCGTCGACACGCTGCTCGAGGCGCTGAAGATCGAGCCGCGGGTCGAGCGCGGCTCACACCCGCTGCTCCATCCCGGCAAGACTGCGCGCCTCGCGCAGGGCTGGATCGGCGAGGTCCATCCCGGGGTCGCGACCGGATGGGCGGCGTTCGAGCTCGACCTCGCCGACCTCGGGGCCGCGATGCCCGAGCGCGTGCTCTACGAGGACGTCATCACGTTCCCGTCGGTGCTCCAGGATCTCGCCTTCGTCGTCGGCGAGGACGTGCCGGCTGCTGCGCTCGCCGCGGCGATGCGCGAGGCCGCCGGGCCGGCGCTCCGGCAGGTGGTCGTGTTCGACGAGTACCGAGGCGAGCAGATCGGCGTGGGCAGGCGCTCGCTCGCCTTCCGCGTCGCCTTCGGCGCGACCGACCGCACGCTGACGGACGAGGACGCGACGGAGCTGCGCGGCCTCATCGTCGCTGCGCTCGGCGAGAAGTACGGCGCCGAGCTGCGCGCTTGACCAATCCGGTCCGGCTGTGCAGAAGTAGAGCGAGCATGCGCACCTTCCTCGTCCTCCTCTCCCTCGTGGTCGCGGCCGGCTTCGCCGGCGGGGCACGTGCCGACAATCCGACCCTCACGGGCGACGTTGGCAACGGCGACAGCTTCACCATCTCGCTGCACAACTCCGACGGCAGCGCGGTCCGCAACCTCGACCCGGGCACGTACACGCTCGTCGTGCACGATCACTCGTCCATCCACAACTTCCATCTCTTCGGCCCGGGCGGCGTCGACGTCTCGACCTCGATCGGGGACACCGGCGACCAGACCTTCACGGTGACGCTCGTCGCCGGCACGTACAAGTACATCTGCGACGCGCACCCGACGATGAAGGGCAGCTTCACGGTCGGCGGAGCCGCGACAACGACCACGACGACGACGTCGACTACGTCGAAGCACAAGGCCAAGCCGAAGCCGAAGCACAAGAAGAAAAAGAAGAAGTAGCGCCGGCCCTAGAGGCCGTACCCGTCGATCCGCTCGGGCCTGATCGTCACGATGACGCGCTTGTCGCCGGGCTGGTGCCACGGGTACTTGTCGAGGCCGACGTACTTCTTCGCCATCTTGTCGATGTGCTCGAGCGCTCCCTCTTCCGTGATCTCCGCGGTGCCGGTCACCGAGACATAGCCCGACTGCTGGTCCTCGGCGGGAAGCACGACGACCGAGGCGCGCGGGTCGCGACGGAGATGACGCTCCTTCGCGCGGCCGATCACCGTGTTGAAGACGACGTTCTCGCCGTCGGTGTCGACCCACACGGGCGTCGAGTGAGGACTGCCGTCGGCGCGCAGCGTCGTCACCGTTGCCCAGTTGCGTCCCCGGAAGAGCTCGGCCTGCTTCTCCGTCAGCTTCGTCATCGGTCCCCCTCTTTGTGTTTGTACGGCTAGTTCCGGCGCCGGAGCCGGAGCACGATCTTCGCGGCGGTGGCGAGCCCGCCCGCGGCGGCGACGGCGAGCCCGACGCGCTTCCCGCGCTCCGCCGCCTGGCCGAGCTCGCCGCGGAGCTCGGCGACCGCCTCGCTCAGCTGGTCGCGCTCGCCGGCGAGCTCCTTGCGGATCTCAGTCTTGGTGCCCATTGCGCAGCGCCTCCGCCGTGAGCTTGGCCTCTTCGAGCGCCTGCCGCGGCACGGGCGGCGCTCCCTTCTTCAGCAGGGCGACGCCGATCGCGCCGAGGAGCGCCGCGACGACGAACAGGCCGCCGAAGACGACGAGCAGCGCCGCCCAGACCGACATCGTCGTTGCCACCACCGCCGCGATCGCGGCGAGACCGAAGGCGAGCCCGAACACGACGAGCACCGCAGCGGCGGCGACGAGGCCGATGCCGGCGGCGAGCGCCGTGAGCTTCTGCTTGATCTCGGACGCGGCGAGCTCGAGCTCGAGCTTGACGAGCGAGCGCGCGTGGTCGGCGACGCGGCGTGCGGCTCCCGAGAGCCCGTGGGTCGCGTTCATACCTGGAGCCTAGCGGGGCAGCTCGTGACGCGAGACCGCGAGCCTGATCTCGCCCAAGTCGACCGTCGCGACCGCTGACGACGGGACACACACCGTCGCCACGTTGGGCCCGGCGGTGACGTCGATGCGCTCGAGCTCGCCGGTGAGGCGGTCCCCGACGGTGCGCTGGACGAGACCGACGCGCTCGCCCTCCCGGTCGAGGACGAGCCAGCCCGTTTCGATCTGGAGCCACGACGCGTCGGTCGTCGTCCGCAGCCCCTCCGCGTGCTGCTGCTCGACGCGCGCCGCCTCGACGAGCGTGGGAACGGCGAGCAGCTGCCCGAGGAGATAGACGTGCCCGAGCGCGTCGAGCAGGCGCCAGCGCACCTCACCGCGGTCGACGGGGCCGAGTCCGGGCCGGAGGACGGCGTCGACGAAGTCTGCGGCGCTCGACATCTCCGCACGCGTGCGGCGCAACTGGGCCGACGCGCGCGGCGGCCCCGCGTACGCCTCGACGGCGCCCTCGACGCGAGGCGCGAGGGCGTCGTACGCGCCGCGCAGGCACACAGCTCGCCGAGCGTCGTCGGCTGCTCGAGATGCCACTTGGGAAGCCTCGCCGGCAGCTCCGCGGCGATGCGGGCGGCGGGGTCGCCCTGCAGCACGCGCGCATGGCGGATCCACCGCGGAACCTCGTCGACGCAGTCGCTTGCGAAGCGGAGCGTCGAGCGGCGGACGTAGCCCGCCGTGCCGGGGTCGCGCTGTGCGTCGACTTCGAGCAGCCTCTCGGCGATCGTCTGCAGCGCGAACGCGTTCCAGGCGCAGAGTCGTAAGAGCTGCACGCCGCGCTCGTCGCCGGTGGCGGCCTCCGCCTCCTCGGCGAGCGAGTACGCGATCGAGCCTCCCCGCAGCCGTGCCGACAGATCCGCCGTCGAGGCCTCTCCGCGGAGCGTTGAGCGGACCCAACGCAGGAGCGTGGACACGGCGGCTAGGTCGTCTTGCCGCCGACGTACCAGACGGGGCCCTGCGTCCCGACCGGGTGCGTGTCGGAGAGCGCATGGAGCACACGCAGCTCGCCGGGGATGCCGCCCTCGTCGAGGCGCTGGAAGCAGCGGCGCACCATGCCCGCGGATGCGCCGTACCCGAAGGTGTGCGCGACGCGGAACCGGAAGCCCGGCTTGCCGATGCCGCTCTGAAGCGGGTTGACCGGCGCGAGAAGGAGCGCAGCCCGCTCGATGTGGTCGCTCGACGTCAGCTCGAGCTCGCACAGCAGGTCGGACCAGTCGGACGGGAGGGCGGCGAGCGCCGCGTCCCACGCGTCCGAAAGTTTTGGCCGCGAGATCTCCTGCTCCGGCGGCGCGCCGCCGCTTGCAACGAGCGTGAGCGTGCCGGTGATCCCTTCCGCGTCGAGACGCCGAACGAGTCGGCTGATCGCTTCGGGTCCGATCCCGCTCCCTGTGGTCGTGACGAAGAAGCGGATGTCGCGCCCCGTGCGTCCCGGTCCCGTCGGCCCGAGCAGTGCGAGCGCACGCTCCGCGCGCGACTCGTCGTCGAGCGTGAGCATGAGGCGCGCGTCTCGCCACCTCGGATCCAGGCCGTTTTCGACGGCGTTCCACTGCTCTGCGACGCTCATCGCGCGAACCGTACACTCCGGCCGTGGCCAAGCTCGAAAGCAAGAAAACGCTTCCCGAGAGCGACCTCCGGGACGTTCTGCGCGAGATGCTCCTCATCCGCCGGTTCGAGGAAAAGGTCGAGGACCGTTTCCGCGCCGGCGAGCTTCCCGGCTTCCTGCACGTCGCGATCGGCCAGGAGGCGTCGGCGGTCGGCGTGTGCCGCGCGCTCGAGGACGGGGACGTCATCGCCTCGACGCACCGCGCGCACGGGCACACGCTCGCGAAGGGGACACACCCCAACGAGCTCATGGCCGAGCTGTACGGCAAGGCCGAGGGCTGCTCGCACGGCTACGGCGGCTCGATGCACCTCTTCGACATCGAGCGCGGGAACATGGGCGCGAACGCCGTCATCGGCGGCGGCCTCCCGCACGTCACCGGCGCGGCGCTCGCGTTTCAGATGCGCGGCGAGCCGCGCGTCGCGGTCGCGTTCTTCGGCGACGGCGCGACGAACATCGGCACGTTCCACGAGGCGCTCAACCTCGCGCAGCTGTGGAAGGTCCCCGCCGTCTTCGTGCTCGAGGACAACAAGTGGGCGGAGTCGACGCCGGAATCGCAGCACTCGCCGATCCGCGACCTCTCCGACCGTGCGAAGGCGTTCGGGATGAAGGCCGTGAAGTGCGACGGCCAGGACGTCGAGGCCGTCTACAAGACGGCGCGGCAGGCGCTCGAGCACGCGCGCTCGGGTAAGGGCCCCGTGTTCGTGCACCTCGACTGCGTTCGGCTGCACGGCCACTACATCGGCGACCCGCAGGTCTACCGCGACAAGGACGAGGCGCGGATGCTGGCCGAGACGCGCGACCCGATCACGATGCTGCGCACGAAGCTCGCACTCTCCGACGAGGACTTCGCGGAGCTGGACGCCGAGGTGACGGAGATCGTCGAGGCGTCCGTCGAGTTCGCGAAGAGCGCGACCGACCCGGCGCCGGAAGACGCCCTCAAGAACGTCTATGCCTGAGCTCTCCTACCGCGAAGCAGTCCGCGATGCCCTCGCGACCGCGATGCGCGAGGACGACGGCGTGTTCATCATGGGCGAGGACATCGCCGAGATGGGCGGCTCGATGGGCGTCACGCACGGGATGCTCGACGAGTTCGGCCCGGAGCGCGTGCGCAACACGCCGATCTCCGAGATGGCGCTTGCCGGCGCGGCGATCGGCGCCGCGATGCAGGGCATGCGCCCCATCGCGGAGATCATGTACGAGGACTTCCTGACGCTTGCCGCCGAGCAGGTCGTGAACCAGGCGGCGAAGCTCCGCTACATGTCGGGCGGGCAGCTGACGGTTCCCGTCGTCTTCCGCACGCAGGGCGGCGCCGGCTGGTCGCCGGGCGCGCAGCACGCGCAGCAGCTCGAAGCGTGGTTCGTGCACATCCCTGGCCTCAAGGTCGTGTTCGCGTCGACGCCGGAGGACGTGCGCGGCCTTCTCTGGTCCGCGATCTACGACGACAACCCCGTCGTCTTCTTCGAGCATCGCACGCTCTACGGCATCAAGGGGAACGTCCCCGAGAAGATCGAGCCGATCCCGATAGGGAAGGCGCGAATCCATCGCGAGGGAGAGGACGTGACCGTCATCGCGACGGGGCGCCTCGTGCACGAGGCGCTGAAGGCGGCGGAGGAGGCGGAGAAGGAAGGCATCTCGGTCGAGATCGTCGACCCGCGCACGCTCCAGCCGCTCGACGAGGAGACGCTCGTCGCGTCCGTGAAGAAGACGAACCGCGCCGTCGTCGCGCACGAGGCCGTGACGCGCATGGGCTTCGGCGCCGAGGTCGCCTCCGTGCTCCAGTACCAGGCGTTCGACTGGCTCGACGCGCCGATCGAGCGCGTTGGCGCGAAGTTCACGCCGCTCCCGTTCGCGCCCGTCATGGAGCAGTTCGTCATCCCGCATGCCGCCGACGTGCTCGCCGCGATCAAGAGGACGGTCGGTCATGGCGACTGAGGTCAAGCTCCCGCGGCTCGGTCAGGGGATGGAGTCGGGGACGATCGTGCGTTGGCTCAAGTCCGAGGGGGAGCGGGTGGCGAAGGGTGAGCCGCTGTACGAGCTCGACACCGACAAGGTGACG
>Ga0265338_10003800_pt1 | contig 20993 bp, 16 predicted proteins | sample 42126metaG_FD_193579 | JGI IMG/M metagenome (GOLD analysis project Ga0265338, IMG submission 193579) | Rhizosphere microbial communities from Carex aquatilis grown in University of Washington, Seatle, WA, United States - 4-21-26 metaG | ecosystem: Host-associated > Plants > Roots > Rhizosphere... | reverse complement strand
GCCGCAAGAAGGCACAGAAATGTCACTCAGTATTCCCGCTGTACCTGCGGCGGAAGAACGCTTTCATAGCAGCGAATGCTCCAAAGTCAGTCAAGTATTGGCAAGAATTGGCGACAAATGGAGCGTACTGGTTATTATGATTCTTTCACAAGGAAAACGCCGTTTCTCTGATTTGAAGCGCGATATTGGTGGCGTTTCCCAACGAATGCTGACGATGTGTTTGCGGGGATTGGAGCGCGATGGCCTCGTCAAGCGCACCGTCTATCCGGTGGTGCCGCCGCGGGTGGAATATGAATTGACCGCTTTGGGCCTGTCGCTGTGCGAGCCGGTGCTGGCGCTCGGCAGTTGGGCCCGCAGCCATATTGCCGAAATCGACACCGCACGCGCGAGCTTCGACGCCAAACAAGACGCGGACTGACCCGTCGCAAGCGGTTATAAAAAGCCATGAACCGCGCCTTACGCCTGCATCCCGACAGCCGCCGCAACGCCGTCAGCCGCATCGACGTGGCGGTGCGCCGCTTGCAACCGACGCGTCTCGCCCTTCGCTATGTGCTAAGCGGCAACATCGGCGACATCGCCTGGCCCCAGCCCGCACCTGCGGCGCGCACCGACGGATTGTGGCGGCATAGCTGTTTTGAAGTTTTCGTCGCGCGGGCCGCCGTCGCGGATTACAGCGAATACAATTTCTCGCCATCGTCGGCCTGGGCCGCTTATGCCTTCGACGGCTACCGGGCCGGTATGCGCCCGCTTGATAGCGAAGCGCCCACGATCACCGTGCATCGCGAAGACATGCAATTCACTTTGGATGTGCAAATCGCATTGCCGAAATCCTACGCGGCGCCGTTGCGGCTGGCGCTTTGTGCCGTTATCGAAGAGATGGACGGCACGCTCAGCTATTGGGCGCTCAATCATCCGGTGGGCAAGCCGGATTTTCATCATGCCGATGGCTTTACCCTGGCGCTGTAAACCGGCGGAGACGAGACCATGCAATTTGGCATCGACCGGCTGTTATCCGATCCCGGCTTACGCGCCCCGCTGGCGGGCAAACGCATCGCCCTGCTCGCCCATCCCGCCTCGGTAACGGCCAATCTCACCCATTCTCTGGATGCTTTAGCCGCACTCGACGATATCACGCTCACCGCCGCCTTTGGCCCGCAGCATGGTCTGCGCGGCGACAAGCAAGACAATATGGTCGAGAGTCCGGACTTCATCGATCCCGTGCATCTCATCCCGGTCTTCAGCCTATACGGCACCGTGCGCCGCCCCACGGCGGCGATGTTGGATAGCTTCGATGTTGTCTTGATCGATCTGCAGGATCTCGGCTGCCGCATCTACACCTTCGTCACCACCCTGCTCTATGTGCTCGAAGCCGCCGCCAAACAGGGCAAGAGCGTTTGGGTGCTCGACCGGCCCAATCCGGCGGGACGCCCCGTGGAAGGCCTAACGCTGATCCCCGGTTGGGAGAGTTTCGTCGGCGCGGCACCAATGCCGATGCGCCATGGCCTCACCATGGGCGAGTTGGGGGCCTGGTTCGTCTCCCATTTCAAACTGGACGTCGATTATCGCGTCATCACCATGGCAGGCTGGCAACCGCAAGCAGAGCCGGGGTTCGGCTGGCCGCTTGGGGAACGCATCTGGGTCAACCCCAGCCCCAACGCCCCCAACCTCTTCATGGCGCGGGCCTATGCCGGCACGGTGATGCTCGAAGGCACCACGCTCTCGGAAGGGCGCGGCACCACACGGCCTTTGGAGCTTTTCGGTGCGCCCGATATTGCGGCCCATGCCGTCTTCGCCGAGATGCATGCGCTAGCACCCGACTGGCTTGAAGGCTGCGCCTTGCGCGACATCTGGTTCGAGCCGACCTTCCACAAACATGCCGGCAAGCTATGCAGCGGCTTGCAGATTCACAGCGAAGGCCCAGCTTACGATCACGCCGCCTTCAAGCCTTGGCGGCTGCAAGCACTGGCCTTCAAAGCCATTCGTCGGCTTTACCCCGATTATCCGCTGTGGCGCGATTTTGCGTATGAATACGAGACCGGCAAGCTTGCCATTGATGTCATCAATGGCGGCCCGGATTTGCGCGAATGGGTCGACGATAGCGCGGCTGCGCCCGCCGATCTCGAAGCCCTTGCGCTGCCCGACGAAGAAGCCTGGGAGGAGGAACGCCGCGCGTTCCTCCTCTATTAGGCTTTACTGCGGCAGCGTCTGTTCGCCTTCGATGCTCAGCGGGGCCGAAGCGATGGCGGTCGTGAAACCCGCAATCGCACCGCCCGGCTGGCCGCCACCGACACTGAGCGTATAAGCGCCGGGCTGCACCTTGATTTCACCCGCTTCGGTTACGCTGGAAAGATCGCGCGGGTTCAAATCGAAATGCACCAGCTTGGCCTCGCCCGGCTGCAGAGAAACGCGCTGCAAACCGCGCAAAGCCTTGTGCGGCATGCCCGGCGTGCCTGGGAACGACAGATAAAGCTCAGCCACCTCGTCGCCTGCAACCTTGCCGGTGTTTTTCACCTCGACATCCACGCCCAATGGATCGCCCGCTTTCAGGCTCGGCGCCGAGAGCTTCAACCCGTTATAGGCAAAGCTGGTGTAGGACAGACCATAGCCAAAGGGATAAAGCGGCTTGCCGCTGTAATAGCGATAGGTGCGGTTGGCCATCGCGTAATCGGTAAAGGCCGGCAGATCGCTCAGCCCAGCATAGAAGGTCACCGGCAAACGGCCCGACGGATTGTAAACCCCCGACAGTATATCGCCAATCGCCGTACCGGCCTCCTCGCCGCCATACCACGCTTCGACAATGGCGTCGGCATGTTTGGCCGCCCAATTCACGCTCAAGGCCGAACCGTTATAGAGCACTGTGACGAGCGGTTTTTTGGTGGCCTTGCGTGCGGCCTCCAGAAGGTCCTCTTCGGCCTTGGGCAGATCGATGCTGGTACGGTCGCCGCCCACGAAGCCGGGCACGTCCACCGCCATTTCCTCGCCTTCAAGCGCGGAGGTAATACCGACCACCGCCACGACGGCATCGGCCTTCTTCGCCGCCGCAACGGCCCGCTTCAACGCATCCGGATCCTGGCGCACCCAGGTCAGGCGCATCGCGATGTGGGTGGTCGCGCCACGCGCGATCACGATTGCATATTTGTGGCCGGCTTCGAGATGCACGATAGAAGCCTTGGTGCTCTTACCGCCAGGCCCGGCGATCTGCGCAACCTCTGTACCATCGATAGAAAGGCTGCCGCTTTTCGCATCGATACCGATCAGGTAATCGCCGGTTTCGGTTGGGGTCAGCTTGCCCGACCAGCGCATCGCCACGGTGCCGGGATTGAGCCCTTGGCTCGTCTTGATGAAGTCTTCAACGAAGTCGACATTCGCATCGGTTCGCGTCAACACCGGCGGGCCGGTGAAGGCGTCGTTATCGAAATACTCGGCCGTAAGACCCGGCGCACCGCTATTCGTGGACAGCACCGCGGCCGGAACGGGCACGCTTTCGCGCAGGAAATTGGTGCCCGGCTCAAACACGATTTGGGCGTTCGGAAATGCCTTCTTGATGCCGTCGAGCGCCGACACGGCGTGACTTGGAATACCGTTGTAATTACCGTAGAGCGGCACAACCTCATCGGCCAAAGACCCGATCACGGCGATCCGCTTCACATTTTGCTTGAGCGGCAGGGCGCCATTGTTCTTGAGCAGCACCATGGATTCATGCGCCGTGCGCAGCGCCACTTGGCGGTGGGCCGCTGAATCCAACGCCGAGTCCGGAATCTGGGTATAGGCCACCATCTCCTTGGGATCGAAAAGCCCCAGCCGCATCTGCGCCATGAAGAGGCGCCTCAGCGATTCATCAACCACCGCTTCGGAAACCAGCCCTTGCTTCACCGCATCGATATAGCGGCTGTATTCCGGCTCGACCCGCTTCACCAACCAGTAATCGGCGCAGTCATTGTCGACGCCATGCTTGAGCGAAACGGCAGCGGCTTCGGCGATATCCTTGGTGTAGCGGTGGCCGTATGTGATGTCTTCGATGGCATCGCAATCCGACACCATATAGCCCGTAAAGCCCCAAGCCTTGCGCAGTGTTTCGGTAAGCAAAAAATCATTGGCGCAAGCCGGTTGGTCGTTGATGCGATTATAGGCGCACATTACCGAACCGGCATGGGCTTCCACCACGGCGGCGCGAAACTGCGGCAGATAGGTATCGGCCATGTCGTGTTTGGTCACCGCTACATCAGCGGTATGGCGCGTCGGCTCGGGGCCCGAATGGACGGCGAAATGTTTCGGCGTCGCAATAGTGCGCATATATTTGGGATCGTCGCCTTGCATGCCCGTGACGAAGGCTTTTGCGAATTGGCCGGTCAGCCACGGGTCTTCGCCATAGGTTTCCTGGCCACGGCCCCAACGCGGATCGCGGAAGATGTTCACATTGGGCGACCAGAAGGTGAGGCCTTGGAAAATGGCGTGATCGGCGCTCGCCCCGCCCGTCTGGTTGAATTTCACGCGCGCTTCCGTCGAAATGGCGGTTGCCATCTCGTGGATCAGTGCCGGGTCGAAGGTGGCGCCTAGCGCGACGGCTTGCGGGAAGACGGTGGCCGTGCTGTTGAACGCGACGCCGTGCAGCGCCTCGCTCCACCAATTAAAGCCGTGCACGCCGAGCCGCGGGATCGGCCGCGCCTTGTTGACGAGTTGGCTCGCCTTTTCTTCCAGCGTCATGCGGCTGATGAGATCATCGACGCGCTTTTCGAAAGGCTGCGCCGGGTCGGTGTAAATCGGCGGCGGCGGCGCTGGCGGCGCCTTGGTTTCACTCCAGGGCCAAGCCGCGGCATTTCCGGCCGAGGCCACCGTGAGGGCGGCAACAGCCGTCGCGAGGCGCAAAATCGAAGCGCGGGTCATGTGGTTTGCCTTCCTGTCGTATCGGCGCCGGACAAGGCCAGCGCGCCCACAAAATAATTCGGCCCCGCGAGGCATTCCCCGCGAGGCCGAAGCATTATTACTGCGGCAGCGTCTGTTCGCCTTCGATGCTAAGCGGCACCGAGGCAATCGCTTTGGTGAAGCCGGGCTGACCACCACCGACACTGAGCGTATAAGCGCCGGGTTGCACTTTGATCTCACCAAGCTCCGTCACCGAGGATAGATCACGCGGCTTCAGATCGAAATGCACCACGCGGGCCTCCCCTGGCGTCAGGCTCACGCGTGCCAAACCGCGCAGGGCTTTGTGCGGCATACCAGCGACGCTCGGGAAGGAGAGATAAAGCTCAGCCACTTCGTCACCTGCGACCTTGCCGGTGTTCTTGACCTCGACATCCACGCCCAGTGCATCGCCCGCCTTCAGTGTCGGCGCCGAGAGCTTCAACCCGTCATAGGCAAAGTGTGTGTAGGAAAGCCCGTAGCCGAAGGGATAAAGCGGCTTGCCCGCGTAGTAGCGATAGGTGCGCCCTGCCATCGTATAGTCTTCGAACGCTGGCAGGTCTTTCAGCCCGGCATAAAACGTCACCGGCAAACGGCCCGAGGGATTGTAAACCCCTGACAGGATATCGCCGATCGCCGTGCCGGCCGACTGGCCGCCATACCAAGCTTCCAAAATGGCATCGGCTTTCTTCGCCGCCCAATTGACGCTTAGCGCCGAGCCATTGATCAGCACGGTGACGAGCGGTTTCTTGGTCGCCTTGCGCGCGGCCACCAGCAAATCTTCTTCCGCCTTGGGCAGATCAATGCTGGTGCGGTCGCCGCCGACAAAGCCCGGCACATCGACCTTCATCTCCTCGCCTTCGAGCTGGGGCGTGATACCCACCACGGCCACCACGGCATCGGCGCGCTTTATCGCCGTCACAGCTCGCTTCAGCGCATCGGGGATCTGCTTGGCCCAGACGAAGTGGATCGTCATCCGGGGCTCGGAGCCGCGTTCGATCTTCACGCTGTAAGCATGTCCGGCTTCCAGATGCACCACGACCATCTTGGCCGATTGGTCACCGGAACCGAGGGTGACGATCTCTTTGCCGTCGAGCCACAACTTGCCGACGCGGGCATCGAGGCCAAGGGCATAATCACCGGTCTGATCCGGCGTCAGCGTGCCGGTCCAGCGCACCGCGAACTGCACCACGGCGGGCAGTTCGGCGATTTTCATATTCACCCGGCCGCGTTCGTAATCGATCCCGGCATCGATGCGGGTCAAAACCGGCGCGCCTTTGAATTCCTGATTATCAAAGAACTCGGCGGTGAGGCCAGGCTTGCCGTCTGCGGTTTTCAAATTTGCTGCCGGAACAGCCGTGCCCGTGCGCAGGAAATTGGTGCCCGGCTCATAAACGATCTCGGCATTGGGGAAAGCCTGCTTCAGCCCATCCAAGGTCGAGACCGAGGTCAGCGGCGTGCCGTTGTAATTGCCGTAAAGCGGCACCACTTGATCGGCCAAAGGCCCGATCACCGCGATGCGCTTGATGGTGTGCTTGAGCGGCAAGGCGCCGTCATTCTTCAGCAGCACCATGGATTCGTGCGCCAATTTCAACGCCAGCGCGGCATGCTCGGGAGAATTGAGCGCGCTCTCCGGCACTTGCGCATAGGGCACCATCGATTGGGGATCGAACATGCCAAGCTTCATGCGCGCCGTGAAGAGGCGCTTCAGCGATTGATCGACCACCGCTTCGGAGACTAGCCCCTGCTTCATCGCATCGATATAGCGCTGATAATCGACATCGGTTTTGACGTTAAGCGTCCAAGTCGAGCAATCATTGTCGACGCCGTGCTTCAGCGAAGCGGCGGCGGCTTCGGCAACATTCTTGGTATATTTGTGGCCTTCGGCGATATCCTGAATGGCATCGCAATCCGATACCACCACGCCTTTGAAGCCCCAGGCCGTGCGCAGCGTGTCGTTGAGCAGGAAATCCTGCGCGCAAGCCGGCTGGCCGTTGATGCGGTTATAAGCGCACATCACCGATTCCGCTTTGCCTTCGACAATCGCGGTACGGAACTGCGGCAGATAGGTATCGACCATATCGTGCTTCGTCGCCGGCACATCGACACTATGGCGCGTCGGCTCGGGCCCGGAATGGACCGCGAAATGTTTCGGCGTCGCGATGGCGCGCAGATATTTGGCATCGTCGCCTTGCATGCCGGTGACAAAGGCTTTGCCGAACTGGCCCGTCAGCCACGGGTCTTCGCCATAAGTCTCTTGCCCACGGCCCCAGCGCGGATCGCGGAAAATGTTGACGTTCGGCGACCAGAAGGTCAGGCCTTGGAAAATGCCGTGGTCTTTGTCGTAGCCGGTTTCGTTGTATTTGACGCGCGCTTCGGTCGAAATCGCCACGCCCATCTCATGCACCAGCGCCGGATCAAAAGTAGCACCGAGCCCGATGGCTTGCGGGAAGACGGTGGCAACGCCATTGCGTGCCACGCCATGCAAGGCTTCGTTCCACCAATTGTAGCCGGGCACGCCCAGCCGCGGGATTGGCCGCGACCAGTTGCCGAGCTGGCTCGCCTTTTCTTACAGCGTCAAGCGCGAGACCAGATCGGCGGCGCGTTGCTCGAACGGCAAGCTCGTGTCGGTATAAGCCGGAGGGGGCGGAGCAGGCGGTGTTTTGGTACCGCTATCATTCCACGGCCAAGAAAAAGCGGCCGCTCCGCCGCTCGAAAACACTGCCAGCGCGCCAGCTGCTGTGGCGACGCGCAGGACCGATGCCAACCGCATAGATGTCCTCCCGGGATTCTTTTATTTGTGGCGGCGAGAATAGCCCAGCCCGGGCTCGCCGCAAGCCCGCTTGCGGGCCCGCTCCGCCAATCGTGATCGTCACACGGCGCGGTTGTCGCGCTATTGCACCTTCTCCGGCGCCGGATTGGCGAGCGCGTTCAGCACGATATCTTCGGTCAGAATCTGCGGCAGGATTTTCGGCTCGGCCGCACCGGGGGCGTAGTAGAGATACAGGGGTACGCCCGAGCGGCCATGGGCTTCCAAAAGCGCCGTGATCGCCGGGTTGCGATTGGTCCAGTCGGCCACCAGCAGCGCGATCTTCTGTTGCTTGAAAGCGGCCTGCACATTGGGCCGGGCGAGTGCCGCCTCTTCATTGACGAGGCAAGTGATGCACCACGAAGCGGTGGCATCGATAAAGACCGGCCTGCCCGCTTGGCGCAAAGCTGCCAGACGCGGCGCGGTGTAAGGCTCGGAAGGAATTCCGGCATGCGCCGTAACCGAGACGGGCGCTGGCGGATGGGCCGCCGCAACCACATAAAGCGCCACGGCGGTCACAATGAGAAAGCCTAGCGCGCCCGCAGCTAGCATAACTTTGCGCGCGCCAGAAAGCATGGCAAGGCGGCCCCAGAACCACAGTGCGAAGGCCAGCGCCACCGCAGCAACCGCGACGGCGATCAGGCCTTTGCTATCCACCTGCTGTGCTAGAACCCAAACCAGCCAGCCCGCCGCCGCATACATCGGCAGCGCCAGAATCTGTTTGAAGCGCACCATCCACGTGCCGGGCTTGGGCAATACGCGATGCAGTGCAGGCCATAACCCAAGAAGAATAAAGGGCAGCGCAAAGCCGAGCCCCAACGCCACGAAAATGCCGACCACCACTGGCGCCGATTGCGTGAAACCAAAGCCAATCGCCGTGGCCATGAAGGGCGCTGTGCAAGGCGCCGCCACCGCCACCGCCAAAACGCCGGTGAAGAAAGCACCGACAAGCCCGCCTTTGCGCGCCAACGCATCGCCTGCGGTAATCGGCTGTATCTCAAACAATCCCGAAAGATTAAGCCCGACCGCGAACATCAGCAGCGCCAGCACGGCCACAACGATCGGCTCTTGCAATTGAAAGCCCCAGCCGATCGCCGCGCCACCGGCGCGCAAGGCGACGATCACAAGGCCGAACGCGACAAAGCTCGCCACCGCGCCAAACGCATAAGAGAAGGATTCGGCGCGGGCATGGGCCCGGTCGGCGCCGGCATGGCCCGCCAGCGACAAAGCCTTCATCGCCAGCACCGGCAAAACGCAGGGCATGATGTTGAGGATCAGCCCGCCCAACGCCGCAAAGACCAGCGCCAGCCAGATGCTGACATCGCCGCCCATCGCCGCCTCTGGCACCGCGCCTGGCGACGCCGCAACTTGCAGCGCCTGCACCGAATGGTCCGCCGAGGTCAGCACCAGCACGCCGGAAAGGCTTTTCAGCCCCGCCATTTTCGCGCCCGGCGTCAGCGCCAGCACCAGCCCGTCTTTGGCCAAACCAAAGCTTTGCTTGGCTGCATCGGTGACCTCGCCTGCCGTCGCCGGAAAGAACTGCGCATCCACTGGCTGCGCCGTGCCCGACAGCGCGGGCGCCTTCACATAAAGCCGCAACTCTTTGCCGAGCGCATACTGCATCGGCCATGGCGAAGCGGCGGGAATTTTCGCGCGCGCCGCCGCGAAATCGGCAGCGCTGGCGGCGTCGGGTGCGCCCGCTTTGGCATCGACCACCAAGGGCAGCTCGACCGTGGCGTCTTCGGGAATGCACACTTCGCGGCAGACGAGATATTGCACCAAGGCCTTCAGCTTCAGCGCCCCCAGCGGTGCATCGGCGGGCACGGTCAGATCGATCAGCAACCAGACCTTGCCCTCATAGCCGTAATCCATCAGCGGCCCCACCGGCACGCGAATGGGGTAAGGCCATTGAATGGCGCCCGCTTGCCAGCCCGTCGGCAGCGTCCATTTCACCTCGGTCGGCTGACCGGCCTCACCGGGATTGAGCCAATAAGTGTGCCAGCCCGTGGCAATATCCTGCTCCACCGCGACGGTGAAGTGACTGCCCGGGCTGACCGCATCGCGGTCCGAAATCAGGCGGACATGAACCTTGGGTTGCTGATCCAGCGGCGCCGTGTCGGCGGCCGCAGGCAGAACAAGGCTGAGCAGGGCGGAAAGACAGAAAAGGATATGGCGCATGGGCCAGACCTTACCTGCTTGGGCAAAAAAGCGCCAACAACTCAGCGTGAATGGCCCCTGGAGGTGGCCTGCTCTATTGGCTAGGGTCCGCCCAGGAGTGTGACATGCGCATTACAGCAGGATTATATGGTGGCCGCAGCCTGGCGACGCCGCGTGACGAGCGCGTGCGCCCCACCGCGGACAAAGTGCGCCAGGCCGTCTTCAACATCCTGATGCACAATGATTTCGACTGCGGTTTTGCGCTGGAAGGCGCCCGCGTCGCCGATCTTTTCGCCGGGACCGGCGCCATGGGCATCGAAGCGATGAGCCGGGGCGCTGCTTTCTGTCTCTTCGTCGATGATTCCGCGGAAAGCCGTGCTCTTATTCGCCAGAATGTGGAAATGCTGAACCTTACCGGCAGCAGCAAAATCTGGCGCCGCGATGCCACCAATCTGGGGCCCATGGGGCCTGGCGCGGGCGGCCCTTTCGACCTTGTCATCCTCGATCCGCCTTACCGCAAAAATTTCCTCAGCCCCTCGCTGAAAAGTTTGGTCGAAGGCGGCTGGCTTACCGAGCACGCCGTGCTGGTCGCGGAAGCTGGTGAAGACGAAACCATCCTCGCCGAAGGCTTTACGCGTTTTGACGAACGCAGCTATGGCGACACGCGCGTGGCGTTTTTGCGCACGTAATGCGTGCAGAACGGTGCTAACCTCTGGCCATTCTGGCTGGGGGCAATCATGAAACGCGCTATCGCTTTGGCTTTCGTCTTGGCAATCGGTCCCGCCGCCTTTGCAAGCGACGCACCGACGGCGCCAATTCCGCCGCCGCCACGGCCGTCCATTTCCATGCCCTCTACTGTTGGCTCTCCCCATGTTTGTCTGCAGGATTATCCCGCCGAAGCGGTGAGAGACCATGTCGAGGGCACCACCGTCGTCGGCTTTACCATCACCGAGGCTGGCCTCACGGCGAACCTCCACGTCACCAGCTCCAGCGGCAGCCCTTTGCTCGACGGCGCGGCCGTCGCCTGCGCCAGCCATTGGCTTTACAGCCCAGCCACAGAAAACTCCAAACCCGTAGCCGTGCCGTGGAAGGCCGAAGTGCGCTGGTCGCTGTCGGGTCCGCCCGCGCCCGCCATCGTCGCGCCCAAGCCGATCGGCGCGCATGGCTGCCCCAATCCGCGCGGCGTGACCATTCCGCAAGGGGCCATCACCATCCTCAGCGTTGCCATCACCGCCGAAGGCAAGGTGTCGGGAACAACCTTGCGCGGCTCCAGCGGTAGCAGCGAACTGGATCAGGCAGCGAACAAATGCGCCCTGGCCTGGCGCTATGAACCTGCCATCGTCGATGGCAAAGCAGCGCCCGTGCGCATGCTGGAAAAATTCACCTGGTAGCACCGACGTCGCAATAACGGTGCTTACCGCCGGCCAAATAGCTTTTCGATGTCGGCGAGCTTCAGCTCGACATAAGTCGGGCGGCCGTGATTGCATTGGCCGGAATGGGGCGTGCGTTCCATCTCGCGCAAAAGCGCATTCATTTCCTCGCCATTGAGACGGCGGCCCGCACGCACGCTGGTGTGGCAGGCGAGCGTGGCGGCGACTTCTTCCAAGCGTTCTTTCAGCGACAGCGCCGCGCCGCTCTCGGCCAGATCATCGGCAAGATCGCGCAGCAAGCCCTTCACATTCATTTGCCCCAGCATGGCGGGTGTTTCGCGCACCAAGACCGCGTCCGGACCAAACGGCTCCACCACCAAACCAAGCTCGGCCAGTTCCGGCGCGCGCGCCGCGATGCGGTCCACTTCGGCGGGATCAAGATCGACCACTTCCGGCACCAGCAAGGGCTGACGCGCAATGCCGCCCTCTGCCATCTGCTTTTTCATCCGCTCATAGGTCAGCCGCTCATGCGCCGCATGCTGATCGACGATAACGATGCCATCGCCCGTCTGCGCCACGATATAGGTTTCGTGCAATTGCGCCCTGGCCGCGCCCAGCGGGGCTGCAAAAGGCGGCGGCTCCGGCGCTTCGCTTTCGATGCGCGCCCCTGGTGCAAATGGCGATTGAAACTCGCGCGCCGCATCGAAGAGTTCCTGAGATGGGCGATAATAGGAAGGATTATAGGCGCCAGTCGGAAAGCCGCTGGGTGCCGGCGCGAAGGGCTCGGGACGAAACGAGGCCAACGCATCGGAGGCCACCGTGCTCGATGCTTGATGCCCGGCTTGCTGCAAAGCATGCTTCAACGCCGAAACGATCAGCCCACGGACGAGCCCGGCATCGCGAAAGCGCACTTCGGTTTTCGCCGGATGCACGTTGACATCGACAAAGGCTGGATCGCATTCCAAAAACAATGCCAGCGCTGGATGGCGGTCGCGGGCGAGGAAATCGGCATAAGCCCCGCGCACCGCACCGATCAAAAGCTTGTCACGCACCGGGCGGCCATTGACGAACAAAAACTGCATCTGCGCATTGGCGCGGTTGTAGGTGGGCACACCGGCAAAACCAATCAGCCGCAAGCCCTCCCGGCCCGTTTCCACCGGGATGGCATTGGCAGCGAATTCACGCCCCATGATGCGCGACAGCCGTTTCAGGCGGCCCTCAAACAACTCGCTCTCCGCCGGCAGATCGAGCACCTGCCGCCCATCCAGCGTCAGATTGAACGCCACATCGGGCCGCGCCATGGCAAGACGCTTGACGACGTCCGTCATCGCCATGTCTTCCGAACGCGCCGACTTCATGAACTTCAGCCGCGCCGGTGTCGCATAAAACAGCTCGCGCACTTCCACCCGCGTGCCGGATTGGCCGTTGGAGAGAAAGCCCGCAGGCCGGGGCCCTTCCACCGCGCCGCCATGCACTTCCACCGCATGCGCTTCGCTGGATTTCGTGCGTGAGGTAATAGCCAGATGCGCCACGGCGCCAATGGACGGCAAGGCCTCGCCGCGAAACCCCATCGTCGCGATATGGGTGAGATCATCATCGCTCAGCTTGGAGGTGGCGTGGCGCTCGATCGCCAGGATGAGATCCTCCGGCCCCATGCCCTCGCCGTCATCTTCGACCAGGATCAGATCAGCCCCGCCATTCGAAGCGGCAATGACAAGCCGCGTCGCGCCAGCGTCCAGCGCGTTTTCGACCAGTTCTTTGACGGCACTGGCCGGGCGCTCAACCACCTCGCCCGCAGCGATGCGATTGACGGTCCCTTCCGAAAGACGGCGAATTTTCATGGGTCCAGTCTAACGGATTCGCAGGGCCGGTGCACAATCCTGCGTGCTTCAAAGCAAAACGAAATGTTTTACGGCGAATCCGCAGGCTCCGTATTGCGCGTCGGCAATGACCCGGCCACCACAATGGTCAATTTGTCCGGATCGAACAGGCGGCGGGCGGCGCGGCGCACGTCCTCGCGGCTGACCGCGGCGATGAGATCGGCTCTGCGATCGAGGTAATCGAGCGGCAGCCCAAGCTGCTGGAAGCTGTTGAGTTGAGAGGCGATGTCGGCATTGGAGGTAAAAGATAGCGGGAACGAGCCGTTGAGATATTGCTTGGCATCGGCCAACTCCTGCTCGCTCGGCCCATCGCTGGCGAATTTTCGCATCGTCTCTTTGAGCAGCGCAATGGTCTGGCGCACCGCATCGCGGCGTGTCGATACCGTTCCCAGCAAAAGCCCGGCGCGGTTATAAGGCACCAAATCGGTCGACACGTCATAAGTCAGGCCGCGCTGTTCGCGGATTTCGCGCGTCAGCCGCGAGCCCGAGCCCGCCCCGCCGAGGATATAATTGGCGACCATGCCGGCAAGAAAATCGCGGTCACGGCGCAGCATGCCTGTCTGACCGAACATGATCGCAGGCTGCGGCACTTCAAGCGCCAGAATGTGAAGCCCAGCCGCCCCCACACGCAGCGGCGCTGGCGGCTGCGGCGGTGTGGTTTCGGGTAGCGCGCCAAAACTCGCCTTGAGCAGCGGCGCCAGCGTGGCGGCGGTAATGTCTCCCGCCACCGCAATTTTCAGCCCGCCTTGCACCCAATGGTTTTTGGCGAAGGCTTTCAAATCGCCCGCAGAGATCGCTGCTAAGCTGCGCGGATCGCCCTGCAGGGGGCGGCCATAGGTGTAGGGGCCAAAATAAAGGCTGTAGAAGCCGCGCTCCGCCACCGCATTGGGATCTTCGCGGCTGACATCGAAGCTCTGCATCATTTGCAGCCGCACCCGCGTCACCGCTTCGGTATCAAAGCGCGGTTTGGTCAGTGCCAACCCCAAAAGCCGGAACGCCTCTTTGGCATTGGCCGAAAGCGTCATCATGCTGACGGTCACGCTATCGCGCGATGGCGAAACCTCGAGGCGAATACCGCGTGCTGCCAACGCCGATTGGAAGGCGTCGGCGTTCATCTCGCCCGCGCCCTCGTCGAGCAGATAGGCCGCCAGCGCCGCCATTCCCGCTTTGCCCGAAGGATCAAAGGCCGAACCTGCCGGAAACGACAGCGTCAGCGCGATCACCGGCAGCGTGTGATCTTCCGACAGCCACACTGGCACATTGGCGAGCGCCGCCACCGGCTTCACCTTGGCCGCCTCGGCTGGAACCAGCAGCAACAACGCCAAGAGGAATGCGAGCGGGCGCATCATGGCCGCGGCTGAAGATAGGCCGTGACCGCTTCATTGCGATCGAGTGCTTCGGCCGCCACGCTTTGAATCTGCGCCGGTTTCAAATTCTGAATGCGCGCGGGCCATTGCTGCACATCGGAGGCGGTAAGCCCCACCGCCAAAGCCCGGGCATAGGCCGAGGCGAGTTCAAACTGGCTGTCGCGCAAGAAGGCCGCGCCCGCCACGAGCTGCGATTTGGCGCGCGCCAACTCCGCCTTGTTCGGCGCATGATGCTGGTAATAGCCGATCACCTCATCCACGGCGCGCTCCACCGCTTCCAGCGGCACGCCTGGGCGCGGGCTGGCCGAAATGCTGAACTGACCGGAATCGCGCGCGTAACCGTCATAGGCAACCGAAACATCGGTGGCCAAGCGGCGCTCCACCACCAGGCGATGATACAAGGCCGAGGTGACATCGCCGCCCAAAATACGCGCCAGCAATTCCAGCGATTCTGCTGCGCCAGGGGCTGCTTCGGCATAACTCTGGACGCGATAGAGGCGCAGGAACAGCGGCACCTTGGCATCCTTGCGGGGCACCGTGATGCGGCTTTCGCCCATGCGCCGCGGCTGGGCGTAATCCACCCGCGCTGCCAAATCGCGCGCCGGCACAGGGCCGAATTCGGCTTCGGCCACGCTGCGCACTTCTTCTTGCGTGACATCGCCTGCAACAATCAGAATCGCGTTGTTGGGCGCGTAATGGCGGCGATAGAAATTCTCCGCTTCGGCCCGGCCGATGCGGCGGATTTCATCCGGCCAGCCGATCACAGGGCGGCCATAAGGATGGCTGAGATAGAGCGACGCCTCAGCCTGTTCCTGCACCAAGGCTTGGGGATCGTTATCGATGCGCAGGCGGCGTTCTTCAGCCACCACATCGCGCTCGGCCATCACTGCGTTCTCCGACAAATCGAGCCCCGCCATGCGGTCGGCTTCCAGCCGCGCCACGGTGCGGAATTTGTCCTTGGCGATCTGCTCGTGAAATACCGTGTAGTCATGCGTGGTGAAGGCATTGTCGTCGCCGCCATTGCGTGCCACGGTTTGCGAATAACCACCGCCCGGCAACGCCTTGGTGCCACGGAACATCATGTGCTCGAAGAAATGCGCGAGCCCCGAAATGCCCGGTGGATCGTCCACGGCCCCGACTTTGTAGACCACCATCTGGGTCACGACGGGGGCGCGATGATCGGGCACCACCACGACTTGAAGTCCGTTTTGCAACACAAATTGGAAGGTCTTCGGCGAAGCGGGCGCTTCGGCGCTGCCGGCGGCGCATAAGAGGCCAAGCCCCGCCACAAGCGGTAGAGCCCAACGCAGCTTTGTCATTGCCCAGCGCATTTCAGAAACCACCCACCGCAACGGCATAGCACGCGCCCCAAAACGAAAACGACGGGGCCTCAGCCAAGGGGGCGCCCGCCGTCACTATAGGCCAAAGAAGCAGAGATCAGAACCAGTCGAACAGACCGCCGAACCAACCTGAGTCGTCCTTCTTCGGCGGCGGAGCGGCAGCGGCAGGCTTGCCATCCTGACCGGCCCGCTTGTCGCCTAAGGCCTTTGCTTCCTTATCGGCGTCGAGCGGCTCGCCGCCATTATCCTTGGGCTTCTGCCAGAACAGAATGTCCTTGGTAAAGCCGTCATCGGCGCCGACCATATTCTTATAATCCGAGGCCAGATTCTGGTGAATCTGCGGATCGATGTTCTGCACCTTGGCATTGGCGAGCAGCATCTTTTCGCTGTCGCTATAGGTGTTGGGTAGTTGCGCCGCGACGGTCGCCGGATCGTTGCCGAACAGCGCGCCTTCGGCCGCTTCGGTCGGCTCGACCTGATTGGTCGGAACCGCACCGGGACGTGGCGGCTGTAGATTGTAATCGGGCGGGATCACCAGCGGCGCCTTGGTGGTGACGGCAAACTCGTCAGGCGCACTCTTATCCATGCCGGCGGCCGAGCGCAGCGTGTCGCAGCCAGCCAAAGCAATGGCTGCTACCGAGAGGAGCGCAGCCGTGCGCAGCATACGGATGTTCATCGGTTACTCCTTCTGTCCCGCGCCATGGTGCGGGTCGGGGTTCGTCAAGGCATCATACAGCAAACCGATAACGCCAAAGGTGATTGCTGCATCCGCGACGTTGAATACGTAAAAGTCATAGCCGAAGCTATGAAGGTGGAAGAAGTCGGCCACCTTACCGTAAACCAAACGGTCGATCAGATTGCCCAAAGCGCCGCCGATCACCATCCCCAAACCGATCGCCAGCGTCCGCTTGCGGACAAACCATAACCACCAACTGAGCACGCCGACCGCAATCATCTGGAAGGTTGCCAGAAATACGGTGCCTTCGACACTGGAAGCGGGAAACAAACCAAGGCTGATGCCCGGATTCCAGACCAATAGCAGATTAAAAAAAGGCAATACCTCGATAGCGGCCCCTTGCGGGGCGTGCGCGAAGCCAACCCCATACAGAAGGATCATCTTAGAGGCTTGGTCGAGCACAAAGGTCGTCCCTGCGACCAGAAGCCCGGCATCACGACTGTTCATTCCGTCACCGCTTCGCTGCAACGCTGGCACAGATCGGGATGATCCGGGATTTTTCCAACTTCCGGTAGCACCATCCAGCAACGCGCGCATTTGTCGCCCTGAGCATGATGGAACGTGGCGGCGACGCCCACAACCTCAGCGAGACGGAAAGCATCCTCCGGCGGCTCTTTGGTCGAGACATGGGCAGCCGAAGTGATGGCGATTTCGGCCAGATTGATGCCGTCCAGTATGGCGCTATCGGCGGCGTCCGAAACATAAAGCACGGGCGCGGCTTCCAGGCTGGCGCCGATGATCTTGTCGCGGCGGGCCACTTCCAGCGCCCCGGTGACGACACGGCGCAGCGTGCGAATGCGATTCCATTTCTCGATCAGTTTGGGAGAGGCCCAAGCGGACGGCGTTTCGGGAAAGAGTTGCAGATGCACGCTGTCGGCGGCGTAACGCAGCGTCCAGGCTTCCTCCATGGTGAAGCAGAGGATCGGCGCCATCCAGGTAACGATGCGCCGGAAGGCTTCTTCGGTCACCGTGCGCGCAGCGCGGCGGCGCACTGAGGTCACCGAATCGCAATAAAGCGCGTCTTTGCGAATGTCGAAATAGAAGGCCGACAATTCGTTGGTGCAGAAATTGAACAGCGCATTGAAGACGCGATTGAAGTCGTATTCGGTATAGCCGCGGTTCACGACGCCATCTAGCTCGGCAAGCTTAGCGAGAATGTAACGCTCCAACTCCGGCATCTCTTCAGGTGCGATACGTTCGGCATCCGAGAAGCCTGCAAGATTCGCCAGCATGAAACGGATGGTATTGCGCAGGCGCCGGTAGGATTCGACATTGGCTTTGATGATTTCGCCGCCGATGCGCAAATCCTGCGTGAAGTCGGAGGACGCGGCCCAAAGCCGCAAAATGTCGGCGCCGTTGGAATCGGCAATCGTCTGCGGCAGCACGGTGTTGCCGAGCGACTTCGACATTTTGTAGCCCTTCTCATCCAGCACGAAACCGTGGGTGAGAACCGCCTTGTAAGGCGCATGCCCCGTGGTGGCGCAGCCTTCCAAGAGCGAAGACTGGAACCAGCCTCGATGCTGATCCGAGCCTTCGAGATAAAGATCGGCTTGATCCTTTTGCGGCCAAGACGGCTCGACCGGTTTTTCGACCGTGAAGACATGCGTCGAACCGGAATCAAACCAGACATCCAAAATGTCTTTGACCTGCTCGTAATCGCTCGCGTTCTTGCCCTCGCCCAGGAAACGCTCCGCAGGCGAATTAAACCACGCATCGGCGCCTTCGCTCTTGAAGGCCTCGACAATGCGCGCGTTCACCGCGTCATCATTGAGAAGCTTGCCGGTTGCCTTCTCGACAAAGATGGCGAGCGGCACGCCCCAGGCACGCTGGCGCGACAGCACCCAATCGGGACGGCCTTCGACCATCGAGCCGATGCGGTTGGAACCCGCCGCCGGATACCAGCGCGTATCAGCAATGGCCTGCACCGCAAGCTGGCGCAATGTCTTGCCGTTCGAGCCTTCGAAGGGCTTATCCATAGCCGCAAACCATTGCGGCGTGGCGCGGAAAATCACCGGCGCTTTGGAACGCCAGCTATGCGGATATTGATGCCGCAACGAACCCTTCGCCAAGAGTTTGCCGTCGGCGATCAGCTCTTTGATGACGGCGCCATTGGCATCGCCATCTTTCTTGCCATCGCGCGAGAGAATGTATTTGCCTGCGAAGATCGGCACGTTCGGCGCGAAGGCACCATCGGCGGTGATGACGGCAAAGGCATCGGGATTCTTGGCCGGATAATCCTTGCCCAGATACGAGAGCACAATATCGAAATCGTCTTCACCGTGGCCTGGTGCGGTATGGACAAAGCCTGTGCCGGTATCAGCGGTGACGTGTTCACCCGCTAAAAGCGGAACATCAAAATCGTAGCCTTTCCCATGGAAGGGGTGGGCACACACCAGCCTCGCAAGAGCCCTCACGGGAACTTCACGCACCAGAGTTAGTGTGATCTTTGAGTGCTTAGCTGTCTGTTCGGCTAATCCGTCAGCGAGCAGCAGTTTTTCCCCTACACATGCAAGGGCACCCTCTTCGGCGCTCGTCACTTCGTATAGGCCGTAAGACATATTTAGCGAAAATGAGATCGCTCGATTTCCGGGAATGGTCCAAGGAGTTGTTGTCCATATGACAACAGATGAGCCGATCAATTCGGACCAAAGTTTCTGAAAATCAATTTCCGACTCGTACACCTTGTCTGGATCACGTCCAAACAAGGACTCGAAGCTCGCCACCGGGAACTTCACATAGATCGTCGGCGAGGTTTTCTCGTGGTATTCGATCTCGGCTTCGGCCAGGGCGGTTTTTTCCACCGGCGACCACATCACCGGCCTAAAGCCGCGATAGAGCAGCCCATTGGCGAGAAATTTGTGCAGCTCGCCGACGATAGTGGCTTCGGCCTTGTAGTTCATCGTGGTGTAGGGATGAGCCCATTCGCCCATCACGCCGAGGCGCTTGAACTGGCCACGCTGCACGTCGATCCAGGAGAGTGCGAATTCGCGGCAATCCTTGCGCAACTCGCTGATCGGCACATCGTCTTTCGACTTGCCCTTGGCGCGATATTTTTCCTCGATCTTCCATTCGATCGGCAGGCCGTGGCAGTCCCAGCCGGGCACATACGGCGCGTCCTGGCCCATCATGGTCTGCGAGCGGATGACGAAATCTTTCAGGATCTTGTTCAGGCCCGTGCCGGAATGAATCTCGCCATTCGCATAGGGCGGTCCGTCATGCAGGATGAAGAGCGGGCGGCCTTTGGCGGCGGCGCGAATGCGGCCATAAAGGTCGCCCTCTTCCCATTTGGCGAGCCATTTGGGCTCAGCCTGAGGCAGCCCGGCTTTCATCGGAAATTCGGTCTGGGGCAGGAAAAGGGTGGCGCGATAGTCTTTCGCGCCCGTGTCGTCTGAATTTTTGGACATTTAATCGGCCTTGGCGGAATGAAAAAAATGGCGGCTTTTCCCGGTCTCCGAATTACGGAGCCGGGTAGCGAATTCGCGTCGTCAGCCGGATTACCATCGTCAATTTCCGCCTTCCGTTCGGAAAGCGACCTTCTAACAGGGGTATGCGGACGGGTCCAGCGGCGACGAATTAACCTCCCCCTTGTGGGGAGGTCGAAAAATGTGGTGCATTTTTCGGGTGGGGGAAAGCCTCACCCGATAGGTCCAGCCCCTACCCGGATCGCGCTTGTACGCTGTCGCTACTCGCCTCTCCGACCTCCCCGCGAGGGGGAGGTCAAATCTGTGCCAGAATCGCCCTGGCCTGCTCTTTGTCGCGGCCCATCTGGGCGACGAGGTCGTCCACACTGGCGAATTTGGCCTCGCCCCGCAGATAGGCGATCAGCTCCACCGACAGGTGTTTGCCGTAAAGATCGCCGTCGAAATCGAACAAGAAGGTCTCCAAGAGCGGCTCATCGGCCTTGTACATCGGCCTTATGCCAAGATTGGCGACGCCGTCATAGCGCGCCACCTCCACATCGCCTTCGTAAATCCCCACCCGCACGGCATAGATGCCGAAACTGGGATGGATATAGCCGTTCAGGCTCATATTGGCGGTGGGAAAGCCCAAAGTGCGGCCGCGTTGGTCGCCATGCTCCACGCGGCCTTCAATGGCAAAGGGGCGGCCGAGCAGCCGCGCCGCCTCGACCGGATTGGCGGCCCGAAGCTGTGAACGGACCAGTGTGGAGGAGATTTTCTCCTCCTCGCCCGCCATCACGGTGGGGAAAACCTCGACGCCGAAGCCTTCCATCGCGCCCATATAGGCCAGCACCGTGGCATCGCCGCTGCGGCCATGGCCAAAGCGAAAATCCGAACCCACCACCACGCAAGTGGCTTTAAGCCCGCCAACCAGCGTCTCGAGCACGAAATCCTGCGCCGATTGGCGCGCCATATCGGCATCGAAGGCCAGTGCAAACATGGCATCCACCCCCAGCGCCGCCAGCCGGCGGGCTTTG
>Ga0265338_10003799_pt1 | contig 20993 bp, 16 predicted proteins | sample 42126metaG_FD_193579 | JGI IMG/M metagenome (GOLD analysis project Ga0265338, IMG submission 193579) | Rhizosphere microbial communities from Carex aquatilis grown in University of Washington, Seatle, WA, United States - 4-21-26 metaG | ecosystem: Host-associated > Plants > Roots > Rhizosphere... | reverse complement strand
TTCTTTGCAGAAGGAAATACACATTTCTATTTTCTTGATTTTCAGGACACAATCCGTCAATCAATTCACATACATGATATGCCAAACCTACTTTATCAAAATTTTCTTTAATCTCGGAAAAATCATCCAGCATTTTTGCCTCGGTAAGAATCGAAAATGTATTACCTTTATACAAATGCAAAATGGTATGATTGAGAAGTTCTATATGAGCAGAGCGCCTGCTAGTGATTTTGCGTACACCTGCGGCTTTTATCTGAATTTTGCCATAATCACGCGTCATCACAGTAAGTATTCTGTCTGCTTCATTAAAATTTCGCCTTTTGATGACGATTCCTTCGGTTCTAAAATTTCTCATAGGCAGCTAGTAGTGTTTAGAAGGTAACCTCCGTTATTTTATCCGTATCCAAGGTGAACTGATTAACGGCGTTCCCGTTAACAGTCATTGTAAATGGATTATTGGTGGCACCAGGTTGTTTTTGAATCATCACAGGAAGTGGTGAACCTGATTTTAATTTAAATGGCAAGGTATAATTAAGAGTAAAAGTAGTTAACCCTCCAGCCGGTTGAACAGTTACAAATCCTTCAAAAACGGTCTTCCCTAAATCATTATACGTGTTTATTTTTATCTGCGAACCGCTACTGCTTACAAACTTACTTCCTTGCGGTACATAGACCCGCAGCCAATCACGATATTCTGCATTCAAACACAATCCTCCATCTTTCAAGCTACAATCGGACGGCGGGAAAGGATTTTTGTAAGTGATTGTGACTGTCTTTGTAATCGTGCCATCACTTCCAACACTGTACGCATTGTTAACCGCTTCACTCAAGAAAATATTGACCTTTGCTCCTGAGAAATTCGTATCATTAATGTGAAGATAATCTCCGTTAAACGACTTGATCTGACCGGCTGCGTTGAGCGATTCTATCCCTTGCTGCGCCTGATTATCAAAGAGATCAAACAAGATATCTTTTTGTTTGGTTCCAGCAATTATGTATTGGAATAGTGATCCCCAATATTTCTTCGGAGAAGATTGCAGAGCTTTCACCATAATTGCCTGCATAAGATCACTAATCAAACTCTTTCGAGTGGTCGTGATATAATTTACCGGTCGTGAAATGCTGTTTTCTAACGCATAAATAACCTGCGGACAAGCACAATGAGGATCGGTATTTGTAGTAAATGTCTGCCCATCTGCTTCTACTTGATTGTCAAGAATTTTGATTATTTGAACAAGGACATTGGTGTTAATTGCTATGATGCCATCGATAGGTTCTGTTTTAAGTGACGCCTTTTGATACATCGAATTAAATGTCTTCATGGATACCATGAAATCAGGTGAAATATTACTGTCACGCAGGTTAAATTGATAGACACCAGAGAAGTATTTGAGAATCGGTGCTGGTGCTGGCGGCTTATCTGAGATAGAATCGTCTAAATTATAAATATCATCAGATTTTTCTAACTGAATTGCTCCTTGGTCGATATCAATAATTGCATATGCTGTGATAAATCCACCAGTGGGACGAAGCTCTTTATCATTTTGAAAAATGACGAGATATTGTTCAGGTTTTGATGCACCAAGCAAGCTCGGCAATGCCTTAATTAATGGTTTTGCATCGGTCACGCCTGTTGCACTCTCATCAGTAAAGGTTTTCAAATTAGTTAAATCTGTTTTAATTGTTTTCCCAAAAAGAAGAGTAGGATAATGATTGGGATCAACTTGATCCATTTCTTTCTGCATCGCGTCCAGTGATACTTCAATTTTATCTATCTGAGGTGTAATCTTACTCAAACTAAGCACTGCTGTTTTAATTCTATCTGATGTTGAGACAGCTCCACTACTAGCTCCTCCTTTTAATCCCAACACATCAGCATCTGGCTTCAAAGCAGTAGCAATTGTCTGAGCACTGGTCAAACCGTCATCAGCAGCATTCATTAAATGATCGGCATCGTTATAATACCAACTGACAATCGGAATAATTTTTAATGGAAGAAGAAAATGAAAGTTTGTTTGTGTCTTTTTAAGAAGTTTTTGCGTTTGAGCAATTTCATTAGATGCTTCATCGACATTCTGATCTTTTACTGCGGAAGCGATCAGCTTAGCTTGACGATACGTTTCAAGTCCAGATTTATACGTTGCAACTGCTGGAATACTCATAAGCACAAGAAGAACAACCACAACACCTAAAGCAATGCTCAGCTTTTTATGAAATTTAAATTGAAAATTTGTTTTTTTCTTTCTCTGCGGCATAATTACTATTGGACTCGCGCTTTTTGCGAAATCCGGCGTGCTTTTTATTTTTCTTGTATTTGTTTGTACCTTTGCAGGAGGAATATCTTCCTGCTTTTTAAACTCAATTTTATCAAATCCAGACATTGCGTACTTATTATCATATCTGACAGATTAACCACTTGTCAACTTTTTTAAACTTGAATCACGAATTAGGAATCAGGAATTTAGTTTCTTTATTTTCTCTTTATTCATGATTCATTATTCATAATTCTAATCACAAGGCTCCTTTTCCTGAAATCATCGCCCATGGAGTTTTCAAGATAATCCAAATATCAAGGAGAACTGATTTCCTCATCGCATAATCAGCATCCATCTGAATCCGTTTATCAAATTTTACTTCACTTCGTCCGCTTACCTGCCACGACCCGGTAATACCGGGTTTAACAGAGAGCACTTCTTTTACCAATTCCTTCGTCTGAGGATAAATCTTTTGTTGTTTTTCCAATTCTTCAGGATAATAAGGACGCGGACCTACCAAACTCATTTCTCCTTTTAACACATTCACCAACTGTGGAATTTCATCAAGAGAATATTTTCTGATAAGTTTCCCTACATTCGTAATTCTCGGATCATTTTTTATTTTATAGTTGCCACCATGTTGTTGCTCATCATATGCTTCTTTAAATTTAGGATCAGTTTTTAATAAATAGTATGCGTTAACGATCATTGAACGGAATTTATATGGATAGAAATATGTATCATCTTTTCCAACACGCCGTGGGGTATCAGCCAAAACTGGCCCCTCTGAATCAATTTTTATCGCAATTGAAACCAATAAAATAACAGGCGAAAAAATAATAAGAAGAAATAGAGAAGAGACAATGTCAATTAATCTTTTTACAAAATTATATGATATGCTTTTACGTATTTTTTTGTAAGCCATGATTTAGTTGACGAACAGTTTGGGTAAGTTATTTTTGTTCATCGACTTATGCCAAGTGCTCATAGTCTGTCCCACCAAGGTTCTGAACAAATTTTTTAATTTTGGGGACAGAATCTTTCGGACATATAAGAATGACATCGTCCATACTCACAACAACGAGTCCATCCAAATCTATCCCGACAATAAGTTGTTTGGTTTCATTATGCAGAATTGAATCTCTACAATCTTCCAAAAGTATTTTACCTTTGGTGACATTTGAATCAACAGTATCGCTGAGTGCTTCTTTGAGAGCTTCCCACGCACCTATATCACTCCAACCTATATCAGCCGAGATAACACAACCTGCTTTCGGATCCATCTTCTCAAGAATTGCATTATCAAAAGAAATTTTTTCTAATGTTGGATAAACATCGTTCAACACTTTTTCATAATCATCAGTTCCAAATGCATCCTGAATCTTCTTTAGCTTTTTGTAGAGATCTGGCGAAAACTTTTCGAACAGTTTCCAAAGAAATCGCGGCGTTGTGACAAAATATCCGAGATTCCATGCATGCTTACCATCATTTAACCATTCTTGTGCTTTGTCCAAAGAAGGACGATATTCAAAACCAGTGAATTCATGAATAGGAAGTTCGTTAACTGTTTGTGTCTTGTTACCAAATTCAATATATCCTAAATTTTGATTTGCAAAACGCGGTTTCTGACCTATGAAAACGATCTGATCAGGATTTTTTAGCACAAGCTCTTCTGCAGTTCTGAGCATTTTTCTAAAAATCGCCTCTTTTTTAACTAAATGATCACTCCCCCACAAAAGTACAAGCGGCTCATCAGGATTCAATTTTTCCATTTGAGCAACTACCAAACCAACTGCTGGCCCCACGTCTCGCATTTCAGGCTCTACAATAATATTATTTTCGGGAAGTTGAGGAAGCTGTGCTGAAATAAGCGATGCATATTGTTTACCTGTTGAGATAAAAACATCTTCCCATTTAAACTCAGGAAAGAGTTTGTGTACAGCAATCTGAAGCATTGATCTGTCAGCAATAATTTTTCCAAATTGTTTTGGTGCATTCTTGCGAGAAAGAGGCCAAAGCCTACTTCCGACGCCGCCTGCAAATAATACAATTTTCATAAGGACTCTACTATTATAGTATCAAATCATTTGATGTACAAGTTTTAAAAATGATCTACTAAAATTTTTCTCGCTAAACTTTTGCGCATTCTTTTTAGAAGACTCTGGATCAAACGTTATGGTATCGAACATTTTTAATGCTTGTTTTATCGACTCTTTCGTTTGCTTATCAAAAAATATTCCCGTTTCCCCTTCAATAATTGTCTCCATTGCACCACCGCCACGAAAAGCGATAACAGGTTTGCCAAAGGCTTGTGCTTCAACAACAGTCAATCCAAAATCTTCCAAAGCAGGAAATAATAGCGCTCTACAATTTTGATAAAACTGACTGAGCGTATTATCATCAACATCATTAAGAAACTCAACAGTCGGGCCAGCCATTTGCTGCAATTCTTTCTTCCAACTCCCCTCACCAATAATTTTTAATGGCAATTTAAGCTCGTTGCATGCCTGAATCGCCAAATCAATCCGCTTATATTTCGTAAATTTTGACAAACGAGAAACTATCAAGAAATAAGGTTTACCCTCGCCCTTTTTCCCTAATCTCTGATCCCTGTTCCCTGATCCCTGAATACTGACCGGTGGGTAAACAACAACAGAATCCCTACTATAATATTTTTTAATCCGCCCCTGAACTTCTTTTGAAATCGCAACGAATATATCCGGCCTTTTCGCAGCTACCTTATCCCATTTTCTTAAATACGAAACTACCGGTGATGCAGCTATTTTAAGAGCTGGCTCCTTAAAATATTCTTTATACCCGCTCCATAAATATCTTGTTGGCGTCAAACAATAAGAAATATGCCGTGTGCCAGGCTGAGTAATAATACCCTTTGCTGCTTCACTAGTTAATGAAATAACCAAATCATATCCAGCAAATGAAAATTGCTCAAAAGCCATTGGCATCAGAAATGGATATAATTCATGATGAGAAACTGCATGAGGATATTTTTGCAAGAATGACGTCTTTACCTCCATGTCATCAGCCCATTTTGCGTTTTTGGGAAAATATACTGAGGTAAAAACTGGTGCTTTGGGAAAAAGCTTATGAAGCGCAAGCAAAACGCGTTCTGCGCCACCCCATTTATTAATCCGATCGTACACCAGTGCTACTTTCATAGATTTTTACTGTCTCTTCAGCCATTCTTTCCCAAGAGAAATTGGTAAGTCTTTTTTTGCCTTTTTCAATGAAAGACTGAAACTTTTTTCTGTCCGTAAGAACTTTCCGTATTGTAGCAGAGAGAGATTCAATCTCAAGAGGGTTAAAATAAATTGCAGCGTCTTGATAAATTTCTTTAAATGCAGGGATATCGGATGCGATTACCAAACACCCAGCTTCCATTGCCTCCAATCCAGGCAAACCAAACCCTTCCATAAGTGATGGGAGAATCAAAGAATTGGCGTGACGATAAAAAGAAATTAGTTCTTCTTCAGTTATATCGCCAGTAAAAAGAATATGCTTGTCCATATACATGGCTTTCACGCGTTGTTCCAGCCGTTCATAAAAATAATTTTTCTTCCCAACAAGAACTAGCTTCACATCCGGATAATCTTTAACAATCAGAGTAAACGCATCAATCAGCCTTTCCAAATTTTTATGAGGATATGCATTCCCAACATAAAGAAAATAGGATGAAGTGTTAAGGGTAAAGGGTAAAATTTTTTCTTTCTTTTCCCTATTCCCTATTCCCTGATCCCTATGCTCAACCCCTTCATATGTCACTATTACTTTTTCTTTAGAAACTCCAAGATGCTTCACAATTTCATCCTTTGTCGCTTGAGAAACAGTAAGTATTTTTTGTGATTTTTGAGCAGCCCGTCTGATGACAAATTTATATCCCATCAATTTGAAATAATAAATGGGCGAGGGGAGTGTCGATGCTTTTCCAGTCGGATAGTGATTGATAATCAAATCATGAATCGTGATGACAAAAGGACGATTGTAGAAAATTGGAACCGAAAAATAAGGAAAATGAACAATATCCAGATTCTCTTTTTCTAATATTTTTGGAAATTGCAATTGTTCTTGAATCGTATGCCACTTAATATCTGTTTCAACTATTTTCCAATTCTTTTCTCTAGTCCCTAGTCCCTGATCCCTGATCCCTTGCCTTACGAACAAAACGTACTCGTTTTGCTTATCTAATTCTTGAAGCTGCCAAACTAGGTTTCTAATATATCTTCCAACACCTGTTTCATTCCACAACCGTGCATCAATACCTATTCTCATGAATTTAGTATAACACAGGTAATAATCTGGAAGAGTTTAAGGATAGTTGCTTTTTAGTAAAACGACATTATGAATTCAAATAACTTGTAATTCTATTCCAAATGGCTTCATCATTAATATTTTTAAGAAGCGTTTGATACCAATCAGGCATAAAAGTATGTACTTCAGAAAAATAAAAACAGTAATATATGCGATAAATATCGTTATATTTTAAAATTTTTTCTCCATATTCTTGTACTGAAAGGCCAAGCAAATATTTTATATGTTCTTTAGTATAGTGTTTCATCCCCTCGAAAAAGAAAACTCCTGCAACATCTAAACGTCTGTCACCTACGATCGCATGGGCGCTAATATCAAGGACAGCTGAAATTTCATTTTTTTCATTTACTAGAACTTGATTTACAAAATAGTCTGCATGTACAAGTGATTTTTTATCTATTAGCAATTCTTTTTTTATAACTTCAGTAAGTAATTCAACCTTTTTATCAAAATTAGTAATATCTTTTACAACTCGCTCTCCTGCTACTTGTATTTTATAATGAAGCGTTTTGACAAGAAAGCCTGTCCATGTATCATCAGTAATTGGATGTGGAACTTCTACAATATTTCCATAAGGTAAATTTGGAAATTCAATGCTATTAAGAGCTTTTATTGCATCATAATAACTTTTAAGTAATTTATATTGTTCTTTTTTTGGAAGTGTAGGGAATTTATGCTCCATAAGAACACCATATAATCTTTTTTCTATCGTGTAATATGTTTCATCTACTTTTCCGATTTCTATAATAAGAGGCGTATCAAATGGTAAATTTTTAGTAGAAATAATTACTTGCAATTTCTTTAAGCTATTAAGGTATTTTTCATCTGCATGATCATATATTTTTATGACTTTATCGTCCCTATAAGTAAAAACAAAACCCTCTCCGCCTTTTCCCAAAAGTTCAGGGTTATTAACTTGTAATTCTTTGAGAACTCTTTGAGTAACTTCAGTAAATTTTTCCTCGTTCATTTTTTTATTATATCAGGCTATTGATAATCTTAACTGACAAGTCTCGACTAGAAAATTACTGAAACTTAATGAGGCTATTTATCCGAAACTACAATTTTATACACTTCCTCCAATTTCTTCCCAATTTCTTCCCACGTATAATTTTTTTCAACCAGTTCTCTCCCGTTTTTACTAACTGTTTGACACAACTTATTATCTTGAAGCAACTGCACTGTTTTTGCTGCTAATTCTTCTGCATCTTTACCGACTAAACAATCTTTCCCATCTTGTGCCCCCAATGCATCAGCACTTAATTGCATTGTCACGACTGGTGTACCACTAGACATGGATTCAAGAATTTTATAACTTGTCCCTCCACCAACCCGAATTGGAGCAAGAAGAACTGACGCGGCATGAAAAATTTTTTCAGTAGGCAAATTAGAGCTTGTTTCGTCAAACAACACATCAGAATCCTTTGTTAGACGTTGAATCGAGTTCGGAATTTTCCTTCCAACAATCCACAATTTCACATTCCCTGATTCCTGTTCCCTGTTCCCTATTTCCTTAACTTTCGGCCAAATTTCTTTAAGGATAAACTTCACTGTATCCTGATTTTGGATCCACGTAAAATCACCCATAAATAATATTCGCTTTTCTTTATCTCCAACTTTTTCTTGTGTGTTTTTGAAAATAAATTTTTTCGTATTCACACCATTTGAGACAAGAAAAGATTTACAGCCAGAAGTTGCCATAACATCTTGTTCTTCACGTGAGACGGCAACCAAAGCATCTGCCTTTTTCCAAAAAAATTCCTCTTCTCTTTTTATTTTTGCAATATCAATCTGCAAAATCGGCCGTAAAAAAAATAGTGCTCGCTTCATAAATTTTTCATAAACTTGATATTCCACATTATGTTCAACCAAAACAATTGGAACCTTTCCTGACGACTGATCCATAATCCCTGACTCTAACAAATTTTGCATCACATAATATGTTTCTACATGAATTGCATCAAAAGAATTTTTGGAAAGAACTTCTTTAATTTTCTGTTGAAAAATGGAATTTGTATGACCAGTGAGCAAAAAAGAATTAGATGAAAACCCAGCTTTTATAATATTTGTAAGACTCCACTGCTTACCACGATCAACTGTTATTACTTCCTTGCAAATTTTCTCAAGTTCTGCGATATCTTTTGCGTCTTGGTATGGTCTTTTTTCACAAATAAGGGTTATTTCATGCTTTTTTGATAATTGCTCAATTAAATTGAATAAACGGACCTGCCCCCCTGATAAAAGAGGGAAAGGAAGGTAAGAAGAAATTAACAAAATTTTCATAATCTATAGCTATAATAATACCCTAAAAAACAAACTTATCCAAATAATAAACTGTATTATTCCGTAGGTTTATTTTTTTTATTTTTACCCTTACTCTTTCCTTGCAAAGTATTCATTTTTACTCTTCGTTGTCTGATAACATCAATCGGCTTATCAATGAACTTTTCAAGCACGAAAGACCCCAATAATGCAAAAATAAAAGCTATGATGGTAAAGTAAATAGGATGCGTTGAAAGCAAACGGACATTATCAAGTAGCTTTATAAAAAGCATATGTGAGATGTAGAAAGGATAAGAGAGTACTCCAATAGCTCTATCAAACGAATTATTTTTTGTGAGTAAAAATGTATATGGAAGAGCAAGAATAAGAAATGTAAGGTAGATACCATTAGTGTAATAAGGAAGAGGTATAGAAGCAAACGGTAGCATTGTATAAAAGATGACAATAAGCATGAATACTATATAAATAGTGTGAAGCATACTATTGGAGATAGCTCGAGTTCGTATGTACCTATACAGAGAAAAACTAAGGATACCAAATAAAAAATAAGGAAGATTTATAAGAAAACCAACGGTAAAGCTATTGTTATTTATAAGAAATGGCAGTGGATTATGTACTAAAGTTAGCAAAAAAATCAGAAATACTAAGAAAATAAGCCTCAATCTTACAAGAAATGGTGCAAGGAGATAAAAGAGCAGCTCTATCTGCAATGTCCATGCCGGAGAGATAAGAAGATAAGCAGGATCATGAGGCGCTCGCCATAAGTAGTCGTTATTAATAATAAGAGTGACATTGCGTAACAGATCCGTAACAAAGGCAGAGATAATCACGAAAGGAGTTGCGTTTTTATAATATTCAAAAAAAAGTACGATCAGGTTCTCATCACTGACCAAATGAAACGAGTATTTTATAACAGCGAGAAAAACAATAATCGCCAAAACCACCCAATAAACGGGATAGATACGCAAAAATCTATTGGTAATAAACAGTTTGTATGAATGACGCTGACCAGCATACTTATTTTCTAAAATAAGAGCCATATAAAATCCAGAAATAACAAAGAATGATTGTACTGCAAGTCCAGCCCCGACTAATGGTAGATGAAATTGTAATGGAGTATGAGAAAGAAAAACGCTAAAAGCAAATAGCAGGCGTAGTAAACCCATAATTACGATGTATTATTATTTTATTTCAAACTACTTTCATTCAAATCAAAAATAACATACTGGCTTGTGTGAACGAGTACTTTGTAGTCTTTGGCAAACACCATATCCGAAGCAGTCGGATTTGCTAAAACTAAATAGTGTGCTCCCATTTTATTCAATGTCGGAAGATCATGTTCATAACTTGCCCACCCTTGACGGTCGGTTTGATAGAGAAATGCACTATCTCCGTTATAATTAGCAATAATCAGCGCATTCTTCGCAGTCAATTCCTGTACTGCTTTTCCCGCTGCAATAATTGAAGGATTATCAATATCAAAATATGGCTGTATCTCTTGCCAGCCGATATAAAAACTTAAAAGCATCCCAACAATAACAATACCATACGCAAGTTTTATTGATGCACGCTTTTGAATCAATGAGACAAGCCATACAGCTCCCAAGCCCATACACATCGCAACTGTCGGCATGATAGGAATTTGATAATAATCATGCTGGACATTGCCTGTCGCAATAGTACAAAGATACGCAAGAGATGAAACAATAAATGAAATAAAGAAGAGTCTCTCTTTTTTATCTTTCCAAATACTCCAGCTTCCAACAAGAAGAAAAATTACTCCAACATATCCTGAAATTAATTTGGTAATTCTTTCATAAAAAATCCATCGAAAAAATGCTGGATGAAATCGTATGCCGTTACCGTTGAAAAGCCACGCATTTGCGGGAATTCCTGCAGGATATTGCAGCATCCATGTCCTCCACCACACAAGCGGCAAAACAGAAATTATCATAAAAAGCCACAATTGCCATTTGAGAAAAAACTTCCATTTCCATTTATTGTATACAAGAACAGCCATAGGCAAAAGATAAAACAATGAATAGGGTTTAAGAAGAAACGCCAAAGCAGTAAAAACTATTGTTAAAATATAAAAAAGCAAACTTTTAGGTATTATCTTTAATCTTTTATCTTTAATCTTTAATCTTTCTTCTATCCATAGATCGAAGAAATATATTCCGCCCAGAATTGCCATATTCATTGAGGGGTCAGGCAGAATAACACGACCATAATAAATATCATAAGGAATAAATGCATAAAATGCCGCGGAAAATAATGCAGCTTTTTTATTGCTGTGTCTTTTAACGAGTAAATAAATAAACAACGCAGCAATAAGTGATGAAAAATCTGTCACAATTCTCTCCCATTCTTCTAAGGTAAACCCATGAAAAATAAGATATAAACTGGCAGAGGTAGCGTTGTAAATTGGAAATTCAGCAAAAAAATATCCCTGAGGATTATCAAGGCCTGATTGGACATTTGAAATATTATTCATCCGAGGATGAAGAAGATCAAAACCATGCTCCACAAAATTTCTTGTAACGGCCGATGTATCTGCCTGACGCCAACTTTGCCAATCAGCAACAGGATTATCAATTCTGTATAAACGGAAAATGAACCCACCTATGAGAATCAAAATTAAAACATAGAGGTAACCTTTTTCTAAATACTTTGTCATCATTGTTATTTGATTGAAAATTGACAATTAAAAATTGAAAATTTTATTTAACAGCTGAGATATTCCCTTTCGAGTCAAACTCAAAAATGTAGCTGTCACTTTTACCTCCTGCTGCAGACAATGCATCTTTTATAGAACCCATTTCATACACCTGTGGAGTACTTTCGCGGTAAATAAACCACATTCCATCTTTCAATCCTACAGGGAAAACCCATGTATTATCCCGCTGGACAGGCGTATTGACAAAATAGACATTGGTATTCCCAGAAAACCCAATATAATTCCTTCTGAAATACAGCAGCGCATTCTGAGTAATATCCCCCGATATTCTCCATTGCACTTGTTCACGAAGATCACCAACGTAATAAAATGCTGAGAGGATGACAACTATAACAATAAGCGAGTACTGTACATATCGAGGAGTTTTTATCCATCCAACAAATAACAATCGAAGAGCAAAAACTAACGCTAATGAATATCCTACGGACGCAAGATAGAGATAACGCGGTGCGATATTTCCAAGTGGTAAAAATGGAAGCAATGCTACAAACGCGAAGATTATACAAAATAGCATCAACTGCGTTTCTTTATAATGCCATAACGCTTTTATTTTTTTGTGATAGACACTGAAGAGCCAATAAGCATATGTAATAAGCAGTAATAATATAACGGTAAAGTAAATCCAGTCTGACTTTAGGCCATCTCGGAGAAAATTGTAAAACATTAAAAATGGTAATCCAGCAAGGAACATCCCAGTATAACCAAAGAAGTTGCCGATGACATTGGGAATAATATGAGAAAGATGATAACTGTAATCTCCTCCTCCTGAAAAAGCATGAGAAACAAAACGCATAACAAAGTAAAGAATAAATAACAAAACAAATGGCAGATAGGATAAGTAAACTTTCTTATTCTTCCCAGGTTTCAAGATAAATATATCTAGAGCAAGAAGAATGAATGGAACAACAATTGCAATTTCATAAGAAACAAAAGCTAATGCGCCAAGAAGTATTGACCATAGGTAAGCACCTATTTTTCCCTTCTCACGATATCTCATAAACGCCACCATCATGTAGACTATGAATAATGAACTTATATCATCAGATAATGTTGAAAACCAGAAAATATTTTCTGTATGAGCTGGATGAAGAGTAAATAATATAGCAGTTAACGCGCCTACCAATTTATTGTGTGATAGTTTCTTTGCCAAGAAATAAACACCGATTGCAGTAATAAAATGTACTAAAAGAATAAAAATATGAAAGCCCTGCTGTTGGAAAGAAAAAATTTCGTATAAGAAATAAACAATAACTTTATCCAGAGGTCTATAGAAAAAGTCTGAGGATTGAATAAAGTATTTCGGCAAATCAGAAATTGTCGCTGTCGCTGCCCAATGAAGCCAGATAAAGTCATCGGCAACAAAGAAATTACCGATTGAATTAATAAATGCCGTAATTATGATAAGAAAAATATAAATACAAATCATTGCGTCTGAGGTAAAAAATGCAATGAGCGATTTTTTGTAAGGAATTGGCTCTTTATGATAAAGTTTTGCAGCGCCGAGTCCTATTCCTAAAAATATCCAGAGTGATTCGGCAACTTTTGAAGACTCAAAGACATCAATTAGAATCGCATTGATCAGCAAACCAATTGCGCCTCCAGCCAATCCAAAAAGCAGCGCAACTACCATAGGATCTTTCACAGTTTTTAAGACATTTTTCATAAAAATGCCAAAAATAAGAAAAATGAAAAAGAATGAAAGTGCACCAGTCAAACCCGTCTCACCCAGTGCTCGAAGATAATCGTTATCAGACGCAAGAGTCAGCGATGAATAGCCAGTCCCAAAAACTGGACTGCTCAAGAAAGCAAGCCAATCTCGTGGCCATTCTGCCTGGAAACGAGTTGTTAGAGAAACATCAAGCGCGTACGCCTTACTTAACAAAAAGCTTCCTGAAACAGATGAAATATTTTCCTGAAGTGACTGCAACTCTGCATTAGTGATAACTTGGGATTCAGCACTGGATGAACTCGTGTTAAACGCATTCTGAGAACTCCCTACCGTTACTGTCCCCGGCGGTGGAGACTGCGGCTGTGTATTGGCCTGATTCTGTTGGGATTTTTTAATAATATTTTGTATTTCCTTCTGAGAACTTCCTGGTTGTACCTGGACAATTTGAACTTGCTGGATAGTTTTGGCGAATCGTTGAAGTGTCGTGGTACTAAATACAAACAAAACTCCGATACTTATGATAAGAACAGGAATAATCCAAAATTTCTTTTTCCAAATAACGAGCATCGACATCACGCCAAGTAAATAAGCAATATATGCCGTTCGTGAAGAAGTAAAATTAAGAAGTTCTAATGAAAAAATGACAAGTAGAGCAAGAAGAATTCTAATTTTTAAACGCTTCACCATAATGAATAACGCGATAAAAAGCGGAATGAAAAGGACAAGATAGGATGATAAATCATAATTACCACCAAATGTCGATGCTATTCTTGAAAGAGGATCAAGACATAACGGAATACCCTTGGCAAATTGTTCATTACCGGTCAAAAATGCTGGAAAACAGAATTGATATTTGTCAAAAAACGTCGGAAAAAGCGTCCATAAATCTTCATAAAATTTCTGGCCAAAACCATAAAGCGTTACAAATGCCAACGAGATACCCAGTGATGTGAGATAAAATATTACATCCTTTTGCTTCCTCACCGATGAATACGCAGCAAAAAAGAGAATCATGTATTCGATACGCCTGAAGTACTCCAAAGCTGCAACAAGTGGGAAAAAATTAGGGATATGAGAAGCAAGAAAAATAAGACAATAAATAAGCGTGATAAGCCCAATTATCCAATACGCAATTAATGAATATCCTTCAGGTCGGGGAAGCGAAACTTTTTTTCTCAATAATTGAACAAACCAGATTGCCGTAACAAGAAGAATGACAAAATCTTCCAACCTGATATAAACCCATACATGTGAAATCCCAATACTTGGGAGTTTGGGATAGAGCGGGATAAAAAGGATTGCAAAAGCAATACTCCAACGAAGTATATTATCATCAAGAAAAGCAAGAAACTTCTTCATTATACAATTATTAAAGTATACTCAAAATCGATAAAAAATAACAACAACGAAATAATAGGTACTAGGTGATAGGTTTTAGCTAATAGAAAATAAGAATTATCTATAACCTAGTACCTAAAACCTAATACCTTCATCTATTATCTAAACCACGCGGCTCTCCCTAACCGATAATGCGGATCTTTATTACTTCGCTCACCAATCACCTTTGCAGGAACTCCTCCAACAATTGCAAAAGATTCAACATTTTTGGTAACAACAGCACCTGCAGCAACAACTGCTCCTTTACCAATTGTCACACCTGGAAGAATAATAACGCGTGGACCCAAAAAAACATAATCTTCGATAACAACATCTCCGCTTGAAGCATGAAAATCATCGCTTGCGATGTCATGCTCGCAGTTATAAATCATCACTTCTGATGCCATATCAACATGATCACCGATCTTGAGTTTGGCTCTTCCGTCCAAAACTGCACCCTCACCGATTATAGTATCCTTACCAATTATGATATTCGAAGGATTATAAAATCGCGCTCCCATATGAAGTGTTGAACCCGCTCCAATCTTCATTCCAGCGATACGATAAAAAAATCTCCTTACATAATGCGAAGGAAAATGACCAATAAGATGCAATAAAGCAATAATAAACTCTAAACTAATTGTACGTATTCTATTCATAATCTTCTTAGTCATCATATTGTTAATGGTTAACGAATTACACGTTAACTTTTTCCCGCAACCTGTTGTAAAACCTCCAATGTCTCCTTCGCTGCTTTTTCCCAACTGAATTTTTTCACTTGTTTTTTCCCTTTTTCAACAAGCTCTTCACGTAATTTTTTATCGTTAATCAATTTATTCATCTTTTCAGCGATATCGTTAACATTTTCTGGATCAACATACATAGCTGCATCTCCACCCGCTTCTGGCAGACTGGAGATATTGCTTGTTATTACTGGACAACCCCTTTGCATTGCCTCAAGTACAGGCAATCCGAAACCTTCATAAAGACTTGGAAGAACATAACACAAGGCATGTTTGTAAAATATATCCAATTCATCATCATGGATATTTTCCAAAAACTTTACTCGATCTTCAACACCAAATTTCTCTGGTGCGGCAAGTATTTCTTCATATTGCCAGCCTTTTTTACCAATAATTATGAGCTCTAAATCCTTAATCTCAAAATCCTCTTCTCTGATTCCTAATTTTGAAAATGCTTCAATTAATCTTACGATATTTTTTCGAGGCTGCAAAGTACCTACAAAGAGGATAAAATTTGCTGAAATATGATATTTATTTTGTAACTGATTCATACCATAGACATGGGGTTCCAATGAAAAAATATTTTTTATCCCCGGATAAGTCGTAATAACCTTATCCTTTGAGACAGTATATGCTTTGATTATATCATCTCTGCTTGCATCACTAATAGTCAAGACTTTCTTTGCATTCTTAACTGAATACGCTGTCCAATTACGAAGCTGATATAAATCTGATGCATTGAACATCTCAGGGAATCGTTCATACGCAACATCCATAATTGAGACAACGGTTGGCATCGGAGAAAAGCGCGGTGCATAATGAGTCATGCTAAAAAATACATCAGGTCGAGGATTATGGAGATATAAATCAAGCGGCAGACGCCACTGCGTCCACAATTTCCCAGGTTTCAAAACGCGGTACTCCCAAAATTTATTTGCTTTTGGCAAACTTGTAAGCGGCTTGTCTTTGAGATAAATAACGAACTTTATATTTTTATCCCGCAAAGAAGTATCAGATGCAAATTGCAATAATAGTTGATACGCATATTCGCTAATACCTACTCTTTTTTCTACATTGGCTTCATTGCCATCGATTCCTATTATCATAATTTTAAACTAAACTCCTGGATAAATTACTTCTAATTGTTTTTCGTTTATTCCTAAAATCTCACTTGCATCCTTCTTTGTTGCTTCAGAAATACACAGTATCATATCCGATTCTTTTTTTACCCATGCCAATTTTCGCTTTTGTGTGGCAACAATTTTATCAGCTGTTTCTTGCGGATATTTATAAACAATCAAATCATAAAGAATTGTCATTTTTTTCGCTCTTTTGGTAGGCGGTTCGGTCCAATCTGAGGTAATAAAAACATCCACATCCCCTATCAAATTCTCAATTGGCATAATGTGCAATTTATTCCATAACAAATCCAAAATCGTTGGGGGAAATTTGTATTGTTTAATTGTTACATTGGAATTTGATTGAAAATTGAAAATTGAAAATTGAAAATTTCTCCTCAAAGAAGAATAAAACAATATGTATTCGTTCTCTTTATCTAAAGTAATCAAACTGGAAACCAAACTCTTTAAATAATTCGCGACACCAGTCTTTTCGTACGCAAGTTGAGAAATATCAATCCCGATTTTCATAAAATAATCCTCATTTATTGTAGCATAAAGCTCTTCTTGTCATTGTTTTGAAGGATCGCTTGTATACTTGAGCGGAAAATTACGAGGGCTGTTTGCCTCACCTGGAGATGAATAAGAAAGATTGATCATAAGATCCGCAAGAAATCCGGTAAAGAAAACTTGAAAGCCACTAATCACTAACAAAACTCCTCCGAAAAGAATTGGACGGCGGTAAATTTGCTGCCCCAAAAATGTATGAATATATGTCAAATAAAGCAAAATGATGAAACCAACAAGCAAAAATAACCCACCAATTACGCCAAAGAAATGAAGCGGACGAGTACGATATTTTGTAAGGAAAAACATCGTAAATAGATCAGGCAAATTCTTCCATACTTTTGAAAATCCATATTTTGATTCACCAAAATGTCTCGCTTCATGCTCCACAACTACTTCGTCAACATTATACCCTTCCTGATATAGAAGAAGTGGAATGAACCGATATAAACCACCGTAAATATTGAGATTTTCTACAGCTTCCTTTCTAAAGAGTTTGAATCCGCAATCAATATCATGCAATTTCAAACCGAATAGTTTTCCAATAACATAGTTAAAAAATTTAGAAATAAAGACCATTTTTTGTTTGTCTTTCCGGTCTTTTCTCCAACCACAAACAACATCTGCACCTTCTTTATGTTTATCAAGAAATTTCTTAATTTCTGACGGCTTGTCCTGCAAATCTGCATCCATTGTGATAACTATGTCACCCTTTACGTGAGCAAATCCATACGCAAGAGCATCAGCTTTTCCACGGTGACGCTTAAAAGAAAAAACTCTGATGTGTTTGTTTTTTTGAACAAATGTTTTAAGAACGGTAAGCGTGTTATCAGTGGAGCCGTCGTCAATAAAAACAATTTCGTAGTCTTTGGAAGCAGTCGGAAGATACTTCATCATTTCGTCATAAAATGTCTGAATTCCCTCTCCTTCATTTTTTGCAGGCACAATAACACTCACCATAATGATGTAATTGTATCATTTTTTACGCTTAATCCAAAATATATAGAAAAATTCTTTTGAATATTATTTTTTTGCGATAATTAAACACGTTGAGATAAAACCTTCAAAAGATACATAAAAGGGTATACGGTAGTTAAGATGTTTATTCACTCGCCATATATAAGGGAAAAAAGACATAGGATATAATGTTACTTTTTTGAAGCCATTTAACAAAAATAAATGTCTCCAATTTTCAGGATGTAACACAGATAAATGCGTTTTATCAGCTACAATATTTTTATAATATGGGTATGGTGATGTCCCACAAAAAATACCATCTTTTTTTAGTAAGTTATAAATTTTGTCAATACTGGCTAAAGGATTTTCTAAATGTTCTAGCACTTCAAAAGCAAAAATTTTATTATATTTTTCCTCTGTAGAAAATTCTTCTAAAAAAATGGAATGAAATATTTTTTTTCTAAAAAATGCATTTGCAAATTTCATCGCTTGGTTGTCGGGTTCTAATCCAATATAATCAATATCTTTCCCTTTTAAAAAAGCGTAAAATCCTCCAACGCCAGACCCGATTTCTAAAACTTTTTCATCTTTTTCAATAGCAATCTGTTTGTTAATAAAATTCCATTGAGCTGTAAACCATTTTTGATAATTCTCAATATCTTTTACACTGAAAGTACTTTTATAATGATTTTTGAAATATTCGTTATATTGGTTTTTCATAATTTATTAAATCAATAACCGTTTAATAGACTTAGATTAGAAATAAAATAATTGATGCAAACAAAAATCCAGCAGCATACATAATTAACCGCTCTGCCGTAAAAAATATCCAAAAAGCAAATAAAGGTATTGAAAGAATCAAACATAGTAATCCAGCATATACTAAAAATTTTGGATTCTTTTTTATAAATAAAAAAACAATTATTAATAAAAAAATAATATCTTGTGGTTTTAATAAATGAAACATAATTATAAAAAAATAATTAAACTAATCACGATAACCGCTGTAATAATACTTATTATCATTCCTCTATTAACCCACGTTTGCGGTTCATAAGAAAGTGTCATTGAGTAATTGCCATTTTTTGGTAATATAAAACTATTATAACGACCATCAAACTTTTGTGAAGAAAGAATAGTATTGCCTAACTGGGCTTTCCAGAAAGAATCATAGTTTTCTGAGAATACCACTCGTTGATTTTTCTTTCCATTTTTGATTGTTACCATATATTTTGTTTGTTCAATTTCGTTATCGTGAATAACAATATGAGTATCAGGACTCCAGAAATGAGACTTAGTATGTAATACTTCAAAAACTTTATTCTTACCATAATTCTTAACTTGTTTTAACCAACCTATTTTTTCTAAAGAAGTAACATACGATGTATATTGTTTTTTGTCAAATTTTCTATCAGTAAGATAAATTGTTCCATCGGTGTCATCAGGAACAACAATATATTTGATAGAAGAATCCTCAAGAACTCTTTTTACAGATGGTTGTGAAATAGCTTTTATTATACTTTTTGGTGAATAAACTTGGAGAAAATCATTTGCCGAAAGTGCAGGATGATTAAGTGAATACATACCATATTTTTGTCGGACAGGTAGCCACAGAGTTCTGAAATAAGAATTTTGAGAGGAAAGAAAAGAATTAAGTTTTTTATAATCTGAGGATACTGGCTGAGAAATAAATGTTCCGGTAAGTTGTCCCAGAACTGCCTGATGAATTGTACATAACCAAAAAAGAATAAAAACAATTCCAACAATATATGCTCCATAATTCTTTAATACTTGATACTTAATACTTGATACTCTTTTCGATATTTGGAACAAACTATAAGGGATAAGGATACTGTAAGAAACAATAGCTAACATATAAAACTTTGTCGGATCACGGAACATGACAAAACCAGGGATATGTCCAAACATCCAAAGATATATTCCACCAAAAGGATCATTGGCACCTTTTGACAGAAAAGCACCAAGTAAGGCAAGCAGCGCAAAATATATAATATATAAACTTTCTTTCTTTTCTTTTTTAATAAACAAAAGTGACATAAAAGCAATAATCGGCAATACAATAAATTCTGGACGCATGAAAGATACTTCACCAAAAATATTTTGCGGCCAATATGGATGAAGAAGCGATATACTATCTTCGAATTTTGCAAAACTGAAATACTGAACTGACTTGACAGAAGTAATAATTGCGCCAAACTGCGCAACAGGATTTTGATGTAATACAATAATTGGCACTATCCAAAAGGCGTGAATGAAACCCGTTATACAAAGTGGAATAACAAAAGCATAAATAATGAATGGCGTAAGAAAACGCGCATTTTTTCTTGAAATCGTTACCCCTATTTTTAACAGTGCATATATTCCGATTGCAAAAAGAGTTACGTACGCGAAGCGTAAATCGAAAATTGCCTGAAGCGCAAAAAGTAATCCACAAAGGAGAACTTTTTTGACAATTTCCTTACTCGTAAGTAATCCTTTTAAACGATTCAGATCCAAACTATCAATTAATGTTATAAAATTCACAAGAACAATCGGCATCATTACATATGCCATCCCTACACCGGCTATTTGTCCGCCGCCTAACATCATTAATGTATAGGTATTAAAAAGAAAAATAAATGTAGAAAGAAAACCAAATTTTTTAATTGGTACAATTTTAATAAGGAAAAAATGCGAAACAAAAGCTAAGATAAAAAAAGGTATCCACCAAAAAATTCTTTCAATAATAACACCATTCCAATTAACTATACTTGCAGCAACACCCATCAAAAAATTATATGGAGCATAATTTAGTAACGCAGTAGCGTTTTGTCCAAAATCATAGGTACTAACCCACGAAGAAAATGAATTATGAGAAATGAACTGTAAATAAGTAGTTGTTAATAATGTATAGTCCCCACCAGAAATCAAGTGATTAGAAAAAATAAAAGGAAATATAAT
>Ga0265338_10003798_pt1 | contig 20995 bp, 17 predicted proteins | sample 42126metaG_FD_193579 | JGI IMG/M metagenome (GOLD analysis project Ga0265338, IMG submission 193579) | Rhizosphere microbial communities from Carex aquatilis grown in University of Washington, Seatle, WA, United States - 4-21-26 metaG | ecosystem: Host-associated > Plants > Roots > Rhizosphere... | reverse complement strand
TTCGGGCCGAGAAACCCAAAGAACTCTCCCTCGGGAACGGTGAGCGTCAGGTCGTCGACCGCAGTGAACGGGCCGAATTTCTTTGTCAGATTCTTAAGTACGATCATTCTGTGCAGTACATCGTGAATTGAAAATTGCTAATTGGAAATTGAAATTTGTCGATGGTCTCATTCCCATTCGATGGTCGACGGCGGTTTTGAGCTTACGTCATAGACGACCCGGTTGACTCCCCGCACTTCATTGCTGATACGTCCGGATATTGCGGCAATTACATCGTAGGGAAGATGAGCCCAGTCTGCCGTCATGCCGTCGATGCTTGTCACGGCTCTAAGGGCAACGGTATTTTCGTATGTTCGTTCATCCCCCATCACGCCGACCGATTGCACCGGCAATAATACCGCAAATGCCTGCCAAACTTTATTATAGAGATTATTTTTGTGAAGTTCCTCAATAAAGATGTCATCCGCACTGCGAAGGATCTCGAGCCGCTCCGGCGTTACTTCCCCCAAGACACGTATCGCCAGGCCCGGGCCGGGGAAAGGATGACGCGCGATGAGCTGCTCCGGGAGTCCCAGCGTGCGGCCCACTTCGCGGACTTCATCCTTGAACAACTCGCGGAACGGTTCGACAAGTCTCAAATCCATTTTTTCCGGAAGCCCGCCGACATTGTGGTGCGACTTTATCGTTGCGGAGGGTCCCTTGAAAGAGGTGGATTCTATGACATCCGGATAAAGCGTTCCCTGGGCAAGGAACTTCGCGCCCTCGACTTTCTTCGCTTCCGCCTCGAAGAGATCGATAAATGTCTTTCCAATAATCTTTCGCTTCTTTTCCGGATCGACAACGCCCTTCAGCCTCTCCAGAAAAAGCGATGATCCATCCACAAAGTCGAGAGCAATTCGGAATTGATCGCGGAACGTCTTAACGACCTGCGCACTTTCTCCGCGCCGCATCACGCCATTGTCGATGTGGATGCAGAACAACCGGTCGCCGATCGCCCGGTGGAGCAGCACAGCCGCAACCGAAGAATCCACACCTCCGCTGAGGGCACAAAGGACTTTTCCCTCCCCCACCTTCGCCCGAATATCTTTCAATGCTCGTTCGATGAACGACTCTGCGTTCCAGTCTCCGGGGCAACCGCAGATTTTCAGGACAAAATTGGAGAGGATTTTTGCCCCTTCTGTCGTGTGAACAACTTCCGGATGAAACTGGACTCCATAGATTCTTCGCGCATCATCGCGGATCGCGCAAATCGGAGCGTTGTCTGAATGGGCGATCGGCTCAAATCCCACGGGGAGTTTTGTGAGGGAGTCGCCATGACTCATCCAGGCCTGAGAGGTCCTCGCCACGCCGGAGAAAATTCCGTCCTCAGCGTCGAGCACAACCTGCGCCCGGCCGAATTCTCGCTTAGCCGCCCGGTCCACTTCACCGCCAAGCTGGAACGCCATCAATTGGAGCCCGTAACATATCCCCATCACCGGTATTCCGAGCTGAAAAACCGCAGGATCGGAAATCGGCGCATTGTCGGCGTAGACGCTCATCGGTCCTCCCGAGAGAATGATCCCTTGTGGGTTCATCTCCCGGATTTTCTCGATGCGCACGTTGAAGGGATGGATCTCACAGTACACATGCAGCTCGCGAACGCGCCGCGCAATGAGCTGGGTGTATTGAGAGCCGAAGTCCAGAATAAGAATGCCAACGCTATCGGCCATCAAAAATACTTATCGCTTCTAGGTATGGGGATCAACTAGTGTACGCCCCCGGCACTCATCGGCAAGTGTGCACTCGGCCCCGCACCGATGACTGTTCAATGACTCTTGATTTGATATCGAGGGAATTTTCCGGTGTAGGGACGCTGCCTTCCTACCTACTAAAGATACGGAACACGGATACTTTCTGCAAGTGCCGCCTTCCGGAGCGTGAGCAATGTCATCATGCTTCCATGACGGCAAGAATTGCTTTCCATGAGAAACGAGCTCAGATTGATTGTCGCCCTCAATTTTCTTACTTTACGGCGTGAATGAAGAACAGGAAAAAGCCGAAGAACGAATCGCCATCAGCAATAGAAAAGCACGGCACGACTACGAGGTGCTTGAGTCATTAGAAGCGGGGGTTGTGCTGCGCGGCTCCGAAGTGAAGTCCCTCCGCCTGGGAAATGCCAATCTTCAAGACAGCTATGCCTATGTCAAGGGGTCCGAAGTCTGGCTTTCGGGGATGCACATCAATCCCTACGAGCAGGCAAGCATTCTTAACCACGACCCGCGGAGGGAAAGAAAACTTCTTCTTCATAAGAAAGAAATTAGAAAATTAATTGGCAAAACAGCAGAAAAAGGATTAACTTTAGTCCCGCTCAAAGTTTATTTCCGGAGCGGGCTCGCGAAAGTAGAACTTGGCATCTGCAAAGGGAAGAGAAGTTACGACAAGCGCGCCGCGATTGCCAAGCGTGAAAACGAGCGCGAGATGCGGCGGCAGTTCTCCCGGCGGGATGATTAGCGCTTCGGAAAATATTTACTCTAACCTACGGCCGTTGTCACACTTTCTTAGAGGATCATAAGCCGGCATTGTTTCCTTCCGTCAACGAACAGATGGATGTTATCAAGAGGGGTGTCTCCGAGATCATCCCCGAGACCGAGTTAGTTCGGAAGCTTGAGAACTCCATTAAGCAAAAGAAGCCGTTGAACGTTAAGCTGGGTTGTGATCCGAGCAGGCCCGACCTTCATCTCGGCCATTCTGTCGTCCTCCGCAAGTTACGTCAGTTTCAAGACTTGGGGCACCAGGCGATCCTCATCGTCGGGGATTTCACCGGGATGATCGGCGACCCGTCCGGCAGAAGCAAGACGCGCCCTTCCCTCTCGCTCGAGGAAACCCGGCGAAACGGACAATCGTATTTTGATCAGGCCACGAAAATTCTTTCTGCAAGCAAGGTGAGGATGGTTTACAATTCTGAGTGGCTGGCGCCGATGAGTTTCGCCGATGTCATTCGCCTGGCGAGCAAATACACCGTTGCGAGAATGCTTGAGCGGGACGATTTCACCATCCGTCACAAAGCGGGAGAACCGATAGCCGTCCACGAATTTCTTTATCCCCTGGCACAAGCTATGGATTCGGTCGCGATCGACGCCGACGTCGAACTTGGCGGCACTGACCAGAAATTCAATCTCCTCGTCGGGCGGGATATCCAGCGGGAATTCGGGAAAGAACCCCAGGTAACCGTAACGCTCCCCATCCTCGTCGGGACGGATGGCGCCGAAAAGATGAGCAAGTCACTCGACAATTATATCGGATTGAGCGAAACACCGAAAGAAATGTACGGCAAGACACTCTCAATTCCCGATTCGCAAATCTACAATTATTTTCTCCTCGCTACAGACATACCTACCGCCGAGCTGGCCGAAGTGAAGAAAGAACTGGATGCGAAGTCGGTGAACCCCCGCGATCTCAAACGAAAACTTGCCCGAAGGCTGGTGGCGATGTATCATTCCGCCGAGCTGGCGAGCGCGGCCGAGGAAGAATTCGATAGGATTTTCGTAAAGAAAGACGTTCCGGACGATGTCGAAGAGTTCTCGTATCCGACAGCGAACACCGCCGTTGGCATTCTCCAGCTGCTCGTGGATACAAAGCTCGCCGCCTCGAAAGGCGAGGCGCGCCGCCTGGTAGAACAGGGAGGCGTTACGGTAGACGGAATGAAGATAGCCGATATCGGAGCGGTCGTGGAGCTGAGTCAACCGGCGCTCGTAAAGGTCGGACGACGACGTTTCCTGAAGATCGTCTCGCACGCACAATGAATTTGCAATTAACTTCCAACATCAGTACCATCAAATCTTAAACGCGGAGATGAGATAGTGTTTGTTCCAAGCAAAATGTTTTTCACAAAAGGCGTGGGCCGTCACAAAGATTACCTGCAGTCATTTGAGCTCGCGCTGAGGAATGCCGGCATCGAGAAGTGCAACCTCGTGACGGTGTCGAGCATTTATCCTCCCAAATGCAAGCGCATCTCACCTGCCGAAGGGATCAAGCTGCTCGAACCCGGAGCGGTAACATTTGTTGTCATGGCCCGCAACGCCACGAACGAGCCGAATCGCCTTATCGCTTCTTCCATCGGCGTCGCACAGGCAGCCGATGAATCGCAATATGGATATTTATCCGAGCATCATCCTTACGGAGAGACAGACGAAAAAGCTGGAGAGTATGCGGAGGATCTCGCTGCTACGATGCTTGCGACAACACTCGGAGTGGAGTTCGATCCAAATCTTGCCTGGGATGAACGGGAAGCGCACTTCAAAATGAGCGGGAAGATTCTCAAGACATTCAATATCACGCAGTCAGCGGAGGGGGACAAAGATGGAAAGTGGACGACTGTGGTTTCGGTTGCGGTATTGATCCCCTGATCCAAGTTCGGAACGTAGGCCCAGAGAGAATTGGCCTGCGTTTGCTAAAATGTCACAACAATATTCATCAGCGCTCCCTCCCGGTCAGGCACAATCACCGCCGTAAAGTTGGTAGGTTCTCTCCTTCCGATCGCTTTGTAAGCGAGAGGAAGGAGTTTTGCCCGGTATTCGTAAATCAGGAGCGAACTCCCCGCCCCCAGCAACGCCCCCGCAAGCGCGTCCCCCGGATAATGCAATCCGAAATATACCCGGCCATATCCAACCAAGGCAGCATAGGCGAACGCAGGGATATAGACTCCCGGCTTCGGATATCTGAGAGTTAACAGTGTAGCCAGAGCGAACGCACCTGTCGCATGACCAGAGGGAAACGAATATGGGTCGGATGTTTCAAGATGGTTCGTGTGAACCCCCGAAAGTACCTCGTATGGACGATCCCTCCTGATGGCATCTTTGAGAAGAGTCGAAAGCCCGTAGGCAAGCACTTCGGATGAACACAAAAGCACGCCGGATTCGAATTCCTCGTTCCGGTCTGCTGCCAATCCATAAGCAGTGAGTCCAATCGGAACGCCGATCACCACCGGATAGACCGAGTAATCGGTGACGTTGAGAATGGAAGTGTTGAACGACGACTGACCATTGTTAATGCTTCTGAAAAGCCGAACATCAGGATTGGGAGGATCGGTTTGGGATCTACACGGCGAGGCGATCAAAAGAAACAGCAAAGCCGCAGCGCCAATCGAAAAACAGGCTCTGCGGCTCTTGTAGACAAGGGCTGCTGTCATTACTGTCCAGCTAGACATTTTCAGGGATGATCTTGCAGTATTCGGCGTAGTAGGCCATGATCGTCTCAACGTAGCCGGTTGTCTCCTGCCATTGATGATAGTAACCGCTCGTCGGTTTACCTCCATCCCAAACGCGAATGTGGATGGAAGCATATTTGCGCGACAAGAGAGGAAGTGACGCCTTCACTGACCCCCATTCATTCGGGTCGTCATTCATGTATTTCGCCAAGGTCCTGGCATCCGCGATACGCGCAGCGCCGGCATTGTAGGCGGCGAGTGTGAACCTGATCCTGTTGTCTGGACTAATTCCCTGGCTTCCAAAAGAGCGGTACATCTTCCCTAAATAGTAGACCCCGCCCCGGATATTCGTGTGGGGAACGCGGAATTCCTCTTCGTCAAAACCCAGCTCCCCGGCGATCTGGCTCTCGGTAACCGGCATGATCTGCATCAGGCCTTCGGCGCCCCTGTGGCTTGAGGCCTCGGGCCGGAATCGGGACTCCGTCTTCATAACTGCCATGACGAGCCTCCAATCTAGCCCGTACCTCTGGGAGTATTTCCTTAGAGTTCGGCCGTAAGACCTTAAGAATCGCGCCGAATTGATGTCGAGCGCAACTTTCGAGTCAATCCCCTTGATTTCATTGGATTTTCCGCCCTTTTCGATTGTCGACGTTCCGAAACCAAAATAGAGTACGCACGGCACAAGCAAAACAAAATTTACCCAAAACTTACCCATCAAATCCTCAGATATTTTTAAATGCTCTTCTACCTATCACGATGGCAGAAAAGTGCCTCAATTCGTTCTCTAATGGTGTTTCAATGTAGGCGTGTTATTAGGCGGGAATAAGTTATATAAGAGGGGTTACAATGTCAAACGTTTCTTTGAGAATCGTTTTGGAATCTCAACACACAAGGGTAACAACTGTGGAATTATATGAATTTTTTGCATGAATACAACAAAAAAATGTCATTATGTCAGTTCTAATGCCTGGGAAAGGCCTGAGCCTGACTTGGTTCAGGCTTTTGACTCTACAGCCCAGTGCCCCAGGCGCACAGGAAAACGGAGATCCGCAGAAGGAGTGACAATCCAAGTTAGAAAGTGCGCCGAGATCCGCGAAGGTCAGCGGTCAATCTCTCTTCTTCGAAGGCAGGCCGCCCAGACCCCCCACTGCGCTCCCGACTACATCTATGAGCATCCGAAGCGACTTTCCCGAAATGGAGACCATCTCCGCGAACTGTAATCCAGTCAATATTCCATCCCGTTCCGGCAAATCGGGACCAAAACTAAACTCGCCTTCATCCGAGACTCCCAGGAACCACCCCGGTTTCCATATCTCGTTCGGATCTGCATCAGAGCTCATTTCAATAACGGACATTAGGTCGGTTTGAATGGCCCTGCAGATGGCCTCGGGGATAATCGGGCTTCTCAAGAAATTCCCCCTCTTTTTCTTCTGCTTCAACTGATGCCACAAGAGAATGAGAGTCATGGTCTGAATATCGAGCCAGTCTCCATTCTCGAGAATGATGCCGCACCCGCCGCCATCCCCGTCGGTCGCGATACCCATTTGGGCATCGATTACCTTCACATTATATCTCAATGCGCTGAGGTTTGCGGAATTTGGCTTCGGGTGGCGGTCAAAGAAGTCAGGTTGCGGAGCGCCGAACAATGTTTGCGCCCGCCAGCCGCAGCTGACGAGAATCTCTTCTATGATCGTCTGTCCGGCACCTCCCATTGAGTCTATCAGAACGTTGGCGTTGTTCTTTGGATTTTGAGCAAACGTGGTGAGAGCCGAAATGTCGAGGGAGGACCTCAGATAAGATTCGTAATCCGTGAGAAAATCAATCTCTGAAATACCAGCCAAATGAGAGGCGGGAATCCCGGACGGCGTTGCATCGGGCTCGCTAATCAGTTTAGCGATCTTGAGCAAGGCACTGTTGGAAAACGGCGCCCCGCTACTCTGTTTGAATTCAATCCCGATCTTGCCAGACGGAGAAGATCCTCCGGTGATCATGATTCCAGCAGCGCACCCGTGCTGCTTTGCAGCCAAGGAGAGCGCCGGGAGCGGGACGATACCCGAAGATCTCAGAACTCCGAGTCCGCTCTTCGAGATGATCTCCGAAGCCAACAAGGCAAAATCTTTTGAACGGTTTCGCCCGTCAAACCCGACGGCTATCGTGAGGGATGGAGAAGGAGTGAACTCGCCGCGAATATGGCGAATAAAGGCAGGGAGGATATGACCGAGGTATTCGTCCGTTAGATTGTCACTCAAGAGGAATCGCCCTTCGGTCGAAGAGGAAAATGGACCGCTCATCCTTGCTCCGGCGGGGATTCGTCTTTGATCACTTCAAGTGCATCGAGGTATTGATCGAGCGGCACGAACACTTTTACAGGATATTTTAGTATCGAGCGGCCGATTGCGCTTTCGATGAATCCGTCCGCGATAAATCCGATGCTTGTATTGTTGCGCGGGTTGACTGTCACTCCTGCACTTTCCAGTTTTCCCCGGACGATATTCGCCTCATAATAGTCGACCGACTGGAATGCCACGGCCCAGTCCTCAGAGGTCTCGACATTCTTGTGATCGTCGCAGAATGTGCGGACTCCCTTGTTCACAGAACAGTCGCCGCAGAGAAGCCGGTGGCAGATCACGCAGACGGCCGTAGCCGTCACAGCCGGGTGCTTCTCGCATCGGAAGTTCTCGGCGGAAAAAATGGAACCGCAATGGATGCAGAATTCGCTGTCGGCGGTAACGGTTTCAGAACAGTTTGAACATGTCTCAAGGTCTTCCGTACGCTGGTCGGCCAATTGTTCGACAAGCAGGACCCCGCAATCAGCGCAACGGGTCACACCCGCGTGATACTCAGTTTTACATGTTGGGCAGAATGGCATTGTTCACTCCTTTCAATAGACACTTCCTCCTTTCAACAACAAGATCTCAAAGGTTCTTTAGAACTTCGGCAAACCTCTGAGTAATAACGCGCGGTCGTGTTATCGCCGAGCCGACCACTACGGCGTAAGCCCCGCATTTGATCGCATGGGCAGCTTCGCTCGGGCTCCATATTCTCCCCTCGGCGAGAATCGGGGTCTGGATTTCCGCCGTCAATCGCTCAATGAGGTTGAAATCCGGGTAGTCGTCGGCCAGATCTTCCGTTAACGGTGTATATCCGGAGAGGGTCGTCGCGATGAGGTCCGCGCCCAGTTCGGACGCACGGATTCCTTCTTCAAGCGTGGAGATATCTGCTATGATTGGAACATCAGTCCGGCGCCGCACAAGATTAAGAAAGCTCATTCCGTCCATCCCGTTCGGACGGACTCTGCGCGTGGCGTCGAGTGCAACGAGATCTGCCCCTGCTTCGGCGAGATCCACGACGTCCGAAACTTCGGGAGTGATGAGAGCCCATCCATCGGGGTAACTTCCCCGAATTATTCCGATGATTGGGAGGTTCACCGCTTTCCGGACGGATCTGACGTTGTCCACGCCCTGCACGCGAATGCCGGCAGCGCCACCCATCTCAGCGGCCCGGGCAAAAGCCGCAATATAATCGGGGAAATTGAACGGCTCGTCCCCTTCTGCATGACAGAGGACGATCACCCCTTGCTTCAACTGCTCAATTGGGTTTTTCATGATCGACTTATCTGGGCATCGCAAGGTTCTTGTTTAGTTCTACGGCTAAATTTCCGGCAGCTTCGCCCAACTGCATGCTGGCGGGCTGGGAATTTGTTGCGAAAAGGGCCGTCGGAGGGAGAATAGCCCGCCCTGTCACGATCAGGTTCTCGATACCAGGCAAACGAAACGCATCTAACGGCACTTGAAACGTACAGTCGGGCCGGCCCGGCATGGCACAAGTAGCCGCTGCATTGGCGAACTCCCGGCCGGAGAGAACGTCCGAATCCGTGATCGTTATCCGCCCAAGTACCTGGCGATTGGAATGGAACCCGATATCCGATGCCAGCTTCAGCACTGCAGCCTTCTCAAACCCCGGGCAATTGCGGATGAGAAACTGTGAGCCCTTTGCTGCCAGATCTTCGCAACGGATCGCCGTCCGCCTGAGATTCTCCGGGTCGTCTGGATTTACGTTGGGCAGTTCGATCATCGAGATCACCGCTTCTCCCGCGCGGCTGGTGCCTTCAATATGGATTGAGTCGAAATCGGCCAACGCCGGCGCCTCGTCGTGCCACTTTCTCGTCAACGAAGTGAATCCTTTGAGCGAAAGGAATGCGACCTTCGTGGACGAAGGTGTCCTCGAAAACTCATGAGGGCTTCTTACAACGTATTCCATCAGAAGCTTCTCGTCAACCCCTCCCATCGAAAACCTGTACGAGGCGCTGGTTTCATGCTTCACAAATCCCGCGCCTGCCGAGACCGCAACGGTCCCCCGGCCGGTCGCATCTATATAAACACCGGCCCGGAGCAAATTGTCCCCATGCGGACTTCGGATTTCTACGGCTTCGACATAATTTCCTTTCAGGCGCGCTCTGTTGAATTGGGCGTCGAAAATAAGCCGCACGTTGTTTGTGTTAGCCATCTCCAGAAGCACCGATTTCAACACATCGGCGTCGAAGGGCGTAACGGTCAGGCTGATTCCGATCGGGTCAACCCGGTGCCCTGGGCTGCCGGCGGCTTCTTGCAGCCTGGCCACAATTTCTTCACCAATACCGGTGACGACTTGTTTCCCAAGCGAATGAAATCCGCGCCAGGGCTGAAACATGGCCGAAGTCGAAACTCCTCCGAGGTATGCCTGCCGTTCAACGAGAAGAGTCTCAGCACCCGTTCTAGCCGAGGCGATTGCAGCACAAACGCCAGCCGGGCCTCCTCCTACAATTACAATATCATACGATTCTTCCCGAATGTTTTTGCCCATGCTTCCTGATAACTAGTCTCCTTGATTGGCTCGAGAGGCGAAGCTACTTCACCAACGAGTGTAAGTGTTCCAGACCTGCTTGGATCTCTTTGCCGAGGTGTATCCGTATGATGGGAAGCGACCGTCCCGCCAGCGATTGGTAGTCGCCGATCGCCTGAGCTTGTTTGAGAACTCCAAAAGTAAAAAGCTCGCCGGGTATCTTGTTGTCGACAGCTTCATCAGCTGTCAGAATCATGAATACCCCTTTCGACGGACCTCCCTTATGCAGCTGGCCCGTCGAGTGGAGATATCTGGGACCGAATCCCAATGTCGTCGCGCATTTGCTCCTTGCTCCAACCGCTTTTCTCAATTCTTGAAGCAGTCGAGCATTCTTTTCGTTCTGGTCGAGGTATGCAAGAATTGCTGCATAATCGCCCGGCTCGCATTGATTGAGGTGTGCGCGGAAGAGGCCGGCGAGGGAGTGGTCGCTGCTCCCGGCAATGAGTATATCCTCATACGCGGGTTCAGCATAGAATTCCAATTCCGCGTTCTCCGCCAGCAATTCTTGTTTGGGAAGGGAGCCGGTTTTTTTGAATCCTTCAATGACTCTTACGGTGTTGTCTTTGCTCTCCTTGACGTTCGGCTCATCAAACGGGTTGATATGCATCACCACCGCAGCCATTGCCGTGGCGAATTCCCAACGGAAGAACTCTCCGCCGAGTTCATACTCGTCATCCAGAATTAACTCGACAACGGGATGGCCTTCTCCACGCAAACGCTTGGTCAACGCGGCGAATGCGGCGGCATCCTTAGCAAGCCGCAGCAAGACAAACATCCTGTCGGCCGAATAGAGCTGAAGCTCCCCTTCCCCCTCGATCGGGATGATCCCCTTCCCTTCCTTGCCGGTGCTTTCGGCAACCAACTGTTCTACCCAATAGGCAAACGTTTCAATCTGCTTCGACGAAATGAATGTGAGCTTATCCCGCCCCGCTTTCCAGGCTTCTCCCAACGCGATACCAAGCATGGCCGCGGGATTATCTTTCAATTCTTGATTGCGGCTTGCGCCGATGATCGACTGGGCGCTTTTGAGTATGCGGTCAATGTCCATCCCGCTGACTGCCATCGGAACCAGGCCAAAATACGAGAGCGCAGAATAACGTCCGCCGATATCCGATGGGTTTATAAAAATTCTCCGAAATTTCTTCTCCTTCGCTTCCGCTTCCATCTGCGTGCCGGAATCAGTGATCGCGATGAAGTTACCCCCGGCATCACCCTTTTTAGTCTGCCCGACCCTATCGTAAAAATATCGGTAGAACATGTTTGTCTCAGTCGTCCCTCCCGATTTGCTCGCCACGATAAAAAGCGTCGTGGCCAGGGAGATCGATTTCTCAATTCGCGTCACCGATGATGGATTGGTGCTGTCCAGCACTAACAGTTCAGGATAGCCCTTGGTTGAGCCGAATGTGCAGCGGCACACGTCGGGGCAAAGGCTGCTTCCGCCCATTCCGAGGACAACAGCATGCGTAAAACCGGCTTTGCGCACCTCATCGGAAAATGACCGGAGCGTGCCAACATTCTTTTGCATCAGTTCAACGCTTTCCAGCCATCCCAGCCTGTTGAGGATGGAGTTCTTATGATTCTCCTCGGAACGCCAAATAGTATGGTCCCTCTTCCAGAGCCGCGGCACGATCGACTGTGCCTGGAATTCCAACTTTGTTTTCTCAACAGTTTTTTCGATCTCTCCAATGAAGTAAGCAGTTTTTGACATAATCATTCGCTTTGTTTGATTTCGGTAATTGAACAGTGTGAGGAAATGTAGGGAAAAAAGGAATGAAGTTCTATATAGCGGCGGCAGGAGCAGCGCTCCGGTTCGGATGGCCGCCAGAAGCGTGCGGGAATGATGAAACTTGGGCTACGTCATTCCCGAACGTTTCTATCGGGAATCTATTGGACCACAATACAAAATGATCAGACTCTAACGCATTCGCGAGGGCGAGGAACCATCCCACGACATGCAACATACATGTGGATTCCCGCCCTGAGGAGATCCTCTTCGGACTTCCTCCTGGCAGGATAGATGAAGATGCCGACACAATGGGAATCGGCCTGGGGCAAAACAAAAAAGTGGCGCCGTCATCTTGGCATCCATGCCTGATTATTAGAATGAATATCCGCCCTAACTCAACTCCATCAAAAAGGCTGCCCCGCGTATCTCAAAGAGAGGTACACGCCGCGCCCCCTTGTTGTGAAGCCGGAGATTTCGGAGTATTTCGTATTGAAGATGTTTTCGACCCTGCCGAGAAGAAGCAGGTGATCGTTAATTGAATAAGCCGGCGAAAAATCGACCAGGGTATATGCCGCAATGGGCAGAGTGCCGAGCGCGCCGTACGGACCGAGACCAGAATCGTAGAAGACGTCGTTCCGCCGCCCCGCGTACCGTGCATCCGCTTTGAGGGCAAGGGCTTCGGACGGCCGGTACGAAACGGTGAGGTTCGCGGTATTGGGACGGCGTGCGAGACCGCTCACTTCAACGTTGCGTGTGACGAATGCGCCGTTGCTATAGAGTTGAACATGATTGCCCCCCGTTTGAGCGAGATTAATCTCAGACGTGGTGTAATCCAAAGTCCCGGAGACGAGGCTGTAATTTCCGGAGAGAGAGAGTTGTTCGGTGATCTTCGATTCAAGAGTAATTTCGAACCCGTTCGTTGTTTGTTTGCCGACATTGAGATACGTGTCGCCGCGGAAGTCGTCTCGGAGATAATCGTTGTTGAGGGTGTCGATACCAATATTTTTATCCCACAAATAGACATCCTCGATACGATTGCTGATGACGGTATGGAAATAATCAATCGAAAAAGCGACAGAACCGATCGATTGCTTAAGGCCTATCTCATAGGAATCTGAAGTCTCCGGTTTCAGCTGATGGTTTCCGCGCGCGATCCCGGATAGGTAGTTCTTGTCTGGGGCATAGAGCTCGTACAAGGACGGAGCATTGAATCCGCTTGAAAAAGAGGCATAGATAAGACCACGGCTGTTGGTCCTGAACGAGGGATTGACTTCATACGTCGTGTTGGCTCCATATGTGCTGTGGTCGTTGGCGCGGATCCCGAGAGCCAGCGAGAACTCACGAAGGCTTTCATCCAGCAGTCCCCCTTGTGCCTCAAGGTGAAAGAAAATATTCTTGATGGATGAATGAATATTCAACGTATCAAGGTTGGAGTCCGACTCGTAAACGCCGAAGGCCCCGGAGTAATAAAATGTCTGCAGCGACATGCTCTCGCCGGATACTCCTCCGCCGACAACGGCATCGATTCCATTCGAGTGGAAGTTCGCCTGAAGCTCGTTCGTATTCATCGTCCCCTTCCAGCTGTCATCGGCGTAGGTATGATTGTATGTACCAACAGCGTCGACAATGGAAGAGTCGTCGATGGAACGACGCTTCATATCTGAGTACCCGCCGAGGAACTTAAGGGTCCAGTTTTCGCTGAACCTGTCCGAAGCGCCGTAGGTGAACAGGTTTCTCCGGAATGTGAGGTTGTAACTGTTATCGTCAGTAAACGCTCCCGCGTCAAGCCCGCTCTCCTCTGACGTATTCTTGTACGAAGCATAGAGGTCATAGTGATCGTTCTTGAAGCCGATTTTTTCAAGAAGATCCCTCCTGTTGTTATCATCCCGATCCCGGTTCTTGAAAGCACCGGGATTTGTCACCGTATCGATTGTTGCGTCGAGTCCCCTCACGTTTGCCGCTGAAATTCCGGTATTCAAGTAGAATCCGGCCGGACTCGTATAATTGAGGAGGATATTCTCGCCGAAGGTCGATGCATTCGCGCCGAACGAACCCCCAGACATCTCAACACTGCTGTTGAAACCCGGCTGGCCATTTTTTTCGGTGAAGAAATTTACCACGCCGCCGATCGCCGAAGAGCCGTAAAGTGTGCTGTGCGATCCTCTCACAAGCTCGATACGGTCAGTGCCAAGAAGAGGGAGCTCCGACAAATCCAGAGCGTTGGTCGGGGTGGATGGATCGGTGATGGGAACTTCGTCGATGAGTATCGTTGTCTGGTTGCTGGCAGCGCCGCGCATAAAAATGCTTTGGAGCATTCCGGGGTTCTGGCCGGTCCCGACGATATAGACACCCTGCTGCTGGGAGAGGAGTTCCGAGACGTTGTTGTAGATCGACGAATTGATTTGTTCGTTCGGAATAAGGGTCACACTTCGGCCGATATCTCCAGGGGACTTTGCACTCCTCGTTCCACTGACCACGACCTCATGGAGGGAATACACTTTGGATGAGTCTTCATCGTCCGGAAATCGAGCTAGTTCACTGCGAAGTGCCGCAGGTGTTGCGACGATCAGACAAAAAAGCGGGATGAGCACTATTCTCATTTCAGCTCCCTTTTCAATATCGTGTCGGATGGCGGATTAGTGGAAAAAATAAAAAACCTCAGCTCTTCGGAAAGAGGCTGAGGTTGCACCAAACAATATCCACGATTGTTGATTGAGTCTGGCCACCTTGCCTCTATCCCTCGAAGGCGATGACAAACGATACTGGCAGGTCTCCTGGCTCTCCCGATTTCTGACCGTCTTCCCGCGGCGCGAGGCGCCGCAGTGACGTCGGTGTCAGATCGATGATCGTACTTGTGAAGTAGGATCGGGATTACAGTTGCGGGTCAGCTTCCGATTATCCGCCTTTGGCAGATCACGGAATTCCCTTTTCATCCCCGTCTCACCTCTGGCGGAACGGGGTCACCAGCATCTCTATTGAAAAGAACAGCAACGAGCGGCGTTTATCCGGCGATCGTCTGGCCGTTGGAGGCCAATTTCTTCACAGCGGCAAGAATCCCTTCATAGGCTCCGAAGAGAAGCACGACGAACGTAATATCGCCGCCGAGTGAATTCCGGAAGAATGGAATCGCCGCGACGTAACATTCAATCAATCCATCCCAGGACTTCGCGTACATTGAGGCCGGAGTGCACCAAACGCCGAAATTCGTGACGATGTAAAAGAGGATCGAGCTTGCAACGGTTCCAGCCAGGATGAAGGCAGGCGTTTTGTGATTCCGAAGCCATAACCCAACCAATCCCACCAGAACGAATCCTCCGTATACCCAGTACATCCCGCCGTAAAAACCGATGAAATAGTCGCTGATCATCATCGCAACCAATGGCACGGCGACGGCATAGCGTTTGTCAAGGTAAACGCCCCCAAAGAGAGCGATGGCGCCAAGAGCCGTGAAATTTGCCGGATGCGGCAGGAGCCGCGAAAATGCCGCTACGACAATGAGCAGCACGGCAGATCCGAAAAGCAACAGTGTCCGCTTTTTGTTCATACTGTGAACCCTTTCAATGAGTAACTATTCGAGAATGAAAAACTTTTCGTTCTAAAACAGAAAGCCCCGATCTTCGCAGAGAAAGTCGGGGCCGAAGAAACATCAACTCGTTAATGTTCTTCTGATGGCCGAAACCCTTTTCCTCGAAGGCTTTGCACGCTGAGGTTGGCAGGTCTCCTGGCTCTCCCCGTCTCTGGCGGTCTTCCCGCGGCCACAAAAGCCGCAGTGACATCGCTGCCAGAGCGCTGATCCTGCCCGTTGAGCAGGATCGGGATTACAGTTGCGGGTCAGCTTCCGATTATCCGCCTTGGGCGGATCACGGAATTCCCTTTTTCACCCCGTTCCGCTAGGCGGGACGGGAGACCAACTTCATGATATTGAAAAGAACATGTCTTACGATTGAATATACAATCGAAACCGGCGTTTGTCAAGTCCGCGGAACCCCCGGCGAATAAAAGATGAACCGCCAAGCCGCCAAGGACGCAAAGAAAGTTTGACTGGAAAAGAAACAGAACGATTATTTTCATCTTGGCGTTCTTTGCGCCTTTGCGGTTTTCTCTTTTCAGCGACCGGCTAGTGCACAATTTCCATCTTGCTGAATTTCTGGAAATAGCCGAGGCACGTATCGCGCCAGATCGCGGCGTCGACTTTTTGTTTTTCGAGCCGAGCTTTGACCTGAGAGTAAATCTCTGGATCGATAGATTTTCGGAGACCAATCCAGGTCTCCAGCATTCCGTCGACATACGCAGTCCCGGAATAATACTTTGCGCACAGCTCGCCCCAAAGCGTCTTGCCGGATTTCATTGTATGATCCCATCGCACATGATGGAACCAGAGAAGGTAAATGTCCGGACAAGTGCTGATGTCGTTGAAACGCTCCCGCAAGGGAGAAGAATACTGGCCGGCCGCATTGCTCCCGGTTGAGCTCCGGTCAAACCCAATACCGACGGTGTCTGCCCGGTGATAGTAAACCGGAGTCCAGTCGGGGCGGCCTTTGCCGTACGACGGCTCGGGTCCGTAATGAAAATCAGTCTGCATAATATGATGCAACCCGAGCGGCTCCATGTAGTTGACGCATGCTTCCCGAGAACCCATCATCATCATTACGAGTGTGCGGGCGACGGCCGAGTCGCTGCTCAGCGACATTTCAATCCATTCGTTGGCGATCGCTTCGGCGGTGAGTGTGTGATCCCAAGCGAGGCGGCCGAAGGCATACCAGTTTGCCTGTGCAAAAAAATGACCGCACCAGTTCCTGTCATTGCCGATATTTGCTACACCCGCTATCCCCGTCATCTCGTAATGGTCAAGAGATCCATCGACGACCGAGGCGAGAATAGAACCAGGTCCTTTCGCATATGTATCGAACTCGAGGTACTCCTTCCACATCGGGGCGAGATACACCAGGTGAGTCGAATGGCCAAGATATTCCTGAGTGATCTGCAGCTCCAGCATCATCGGCGTTTTCGGCATCGCGCCGAAGAGGGGCTGAACAGGTTCCCGCGGCTGAAAATCGAGCGGACCGTTTTTGGCCTGGACAAAAATATTCGGAAGAAATTTGCCATCGAGAGGCGCAAATTCCTTGTACGCGCGCTTCACCCTGTCTGCATCGACGTCCGCATCATACACAAAAGCCCGCCACATGACAATGCCATGATACGGCGCCACAGCCTCTGCCAGCATATTGGCTCCGTCGGCATGGCTCCGATGATAATCCTGCGGCCCGGGCATCCCCTCGGAATTCGCCTTCACGAGAAATCCGCCAAAGTCAGGGATGAGCCGGTAGATTTCTTTCGCCTTGTTCTTCCACCACAACCTCACCTCCGGATTAAGAGGATCGGAAGTCGCAAGGTTGCCGATTCCCCCCTTCCTGTTCCCATCCAGTTCGAACCTTCCCGCCATCGGAGAGGCGAAGTTGATGGAAAGAAATACTCGAATACCGTAGGGACGGAATACATTGGCCAACGCCGCCACTTTTGCGAGATGCCCTGCGTCGAGTATTCGCGGGTCGGCGTTGACGTTGTTGAGAACAACGCCGTTGATTCCGATTGAAGCATTCGCCCGCGCGTAATCGATATACCTCCCGTCAATTTTCTTGGGCAATTCATCCCACTTCCACAAGGATTTTCCGGCATAACCCCGCTCGATCGTGCCGTCCAGATTATCCCAGTGGTCCAGAAGGCGATACTGGATTTTGGGTCTGGAGGAGACTTGAAGAGCGTTGATCGATTGTCCGGTCTGTATTATCCGGAGAAATGCGAACGCGCCGTACAAGAGCGCCCTATCTTCGTTCGCTGCGATGACGGTTATTTTGTACTTTCCCACATCAAGCGATCTAATCAGGTACCCTTCTTTTCCCAAGGCGTAAAAATCCTCCGCCGGAATAGTCTCATTTACCGTGACAGAAGTCTTTGGCGTTCCAACGACGATGACATTTCCGCCGCCTATCGAATTTCGAATCGGTATATCATGTCCAAGCATTTGGTGCAATGCTTTCTGCATTTCATCTGTGACGCGTCGGCACGTGGCCGATTGTCCGGGAACGACGATCCCTTGGATCATTTTTCTATATTCCGTTCGTTTCGCCCCCTGGCTTATGGGACTATATTTCAGCCATAACGAGTAACCATCGTCGGAATATGCCGGCGAAATCACCAGGAAAAGAAACAGAATGAGCAATGTTGGACCGGCTGCAACCGCAATCTTCATGGAACCTCCAGGACGCTCCCAGCGTGAACATGCGTTAACGCGAGAAACGAGTTCGTCTAAACTCTATAAGGATTTGCTGCCTCTGCCAAACATCCCGGCAATTCGTGATGTTTCGCCTGCGTCAAAGAACCGAAACAAGAGAAGTATGACTGGCCAACAACAGACTATTGCCACTCGCAGCATGAAGGAATCGATCCCGTACTTCGCGGCCCCATATTCAAACAGGCACACAATAGCGAGCGAGCAGGCAATTTTGAACGCGCGTCCGTACTCATAGCGGATTGGGTAAAACCGCTGGACGATGACAAAAAGTGAAATTGCACCCAACGCATAGGCGATAAGAGTCGCGTACGCGGCCCCCATGATCCCGTAGATCGGAATCAGATAATAGTTGGCAACGATGTTTGAAACGGCGGCAAGTATCGAGGTTGGCAGGAGATAGGCGGTCTTCTTCTCGATGAAGATACCGGCGTTGAGATGAATGGAAATCCCTCCAAACACATACGCGAGAAGGACGACAGGAACGACATTCAACCCGCCCCAGTAATCCGGATGGATGAGATGATGTCCGTGGATTTGCAGTTTCACCAGGTCCGAGATGAAGAGCGATATGAGAAGAAAGATCGCGCTCATGACGAGAAGGAAATAAGTCAAGACGCGGGCATACAGTTCCTTTGCCCCAGCATCCTTGGCGTGCGACAAGAAAAAGGGCTTCCAGGCATAATCAAACATCGAGGTGACAAGGTTCATGAAAATGCCCAGCCGGTAATTTGCCTGATAGATTCCTACGTTGCTGTCGTTTGTTATCGCTTTCAACATCGGGCGGTCGATCACCTGGAGAACCATTCCCGAAAGGCCCACCGGGACGTACGGCAAACCGAATCGGAGGAGCGAACCGTACAGTCTCCCGGAAAATCTAAATGAAGAGCTTCTGATGATATGAGGGAGCAGTAGAACAAAGGTCAAAGCAGAGGAAGCAAAACCGCTCAGGAAGATCCCCTCGACTCCCCACTTGAGCCAGAGCAGGGAGATGATGTTGAAGCCGACGTTCGACACAATGTTGATGACCTTGACCAGCGCAAAGAATTTTGCCCGTCGGTCCAGACGGAGCGACGCGAACGGGACGATGACGATGGCGTCGAAGAAGAGAATGCCCGCGCTGTACTGCAGAATCCGGTAGAGGTTCTCACGGATCAGGAAAACATGCGTCATCGGAAGAGCGAAAGCGAACAGCAGACCGGAGAAGAGAGCCGAAGTGACGAGGACCGAAAAGAACGGAGTGCTGAACCTTTCTTTCGGATCGCCTCCCTCAAGCGACGACGCGTACCGGAAGTACGCCGACTCCATTCCGTAATTGTAGATGACGTTCAGGAAGGCGAGGTACGAGTAGACGTTCGCAACAATGCCGTACTGGGAGGTGGTGAGAACGTTGGTGTAGAACGGGACAAGAAGGAATGTGAGGAAGCGGCCGACAATGGTGCTGATCCCGTAGATCGCAGTATCGGCGCCGAGCCGCTTGATTTGTGAAAACATAGTCAGGAGACGATCTCGAGAGAGATGTCGAGTGCTTTAGGGGAATGCGTCAGGGCTCCGACGGAAATGAAGTCGACGCCTGTTTCTGCGATCGGTCTCACTGTCTGCAGATTGACGCCGCCGGACGCCTCTACTTCTACTGTATGATCGATGATTCGAACCGCCGCTGCCATATCCTCAACAGAAAAATTATCCAACATGATCCGCGACAGGCCTTCGCATTTCACTGCTTCCTCAACCTGCCGAATCGACGTGGTTTCGACTTCGATAGCGATCTTCAGGTCGCGGGCACGGAGATACTTCCGACAGGCGGCAACTGCGTTTGAAAGTCCCCCCGCTGCGGCGATATGGTTGTCTTTGATGAGCACCATCTGGTCCAGGCCAAACCGGTGATTGACACCGCCTCCGTCATGAACGGCTTTTTTGTCGAGCATCCGGAGTCCGGGAACGGTCTTTCGCGTGTCAGTGATCTTGGCGTTCGTTCCGGAGACTGCGTGTACGTACTTGTGAGTAAGGGTCGCAATGCCGGACATTCGCTGGAGAAAATTAAGCGCAACGCGCTCACCCAAAAGGATACCCCGGACGGGTCCGTCTATTTCGCCGATGATTTGTCCCGCGGTAACCAATGCGCCATCGCCGATCGCCGGTTTCGTCGTCGTCTGAGCGTCGGCGTATTGGAAGACGATACTGACGACCTCCATCCCCGATATAATTCCATTTTCCTTGACCTGAAGAACGGCGCGGCCGAGCTGCTCTTCCGGGACGAGGGATTCGCTCGTGATATCTCCGAACCCGATATCTTCCTGGAGGGCTTGTTCGATCAGACGCCCCATCCTGCTGTCCTGGAGAGTCTCAGCGCTCATCGTTTTGGAAAAGCATAATCGGGATATCCTCTTTCACTTCGTACACTTTGCCGCATTTCCGGCATGTGAGGGTGTTCTTTTCGGTCTTGTACTCGAGGTCCCCTTTGCATTTCGGACAGCACAAGATATCCAGCAGCTCACGCTTTATCATTGGATGTTCCTTTCGCTTTTCCTTTCTTGAAGGCAGTTTCGAGCACTTCAAGAAACTTCATCGGCGCCCGCGTGGGCTTTCCTGTTTGAGCGTTGATAAAACTGTGCACCGTGAAACCCTCGGCGATCGGTTCCTTCTCGTCGTTCCGGAAAACGCGGTATTCAATGCGTACGCGGGCAATCGGCATCTCGTTGAGCAGTGTTTCGATGTGAAGCAAGTCATCGTAGCGAGCCGACTTTTTGTATTTCGATCCGGCTTCGATCACAGGAAGATATATTCCCATGGCCTCAATCTCGGGGTACGGCATGCCGATATGCCGCAGCAGGTCCGACCTTCCCTGTTCGAAGTATTCAAAGAACTTGCCGTAGTAGACGAATTTCATTTGGTCAGTGTCGGCATACCGCAC
>Ga0265338_10003797_pt1 | contig 20996 bp, 16 predicted proteins | sample 42126metaG_FD_193579 | JGI IMG/M metagenome (GOLD analysis project Ga0265338, IMG submission 193579) | Rhizosphere microbial communities from Carex aquatilis grown in University of Washington, Seatle, WA, United States - 4-21-26 metaG | ecosystem: Host-associated > Plants > Roots > Rhizosphere... | reverse complement strand
AGCCGCCCGGCCGCCAGCGCGGCGGTGCGCTGCCCGGCCAGCAGCTCGTGCAGCCGGCCGCGCCGGTCAAGCGACGGCGCCCAGTACCAGGCGAGCTTCCAGCAGTGCTCGTCGTGGCGGCCGTCGGCGGCCTGCTCGATCAGGTTGCCGAGCACCGCGTGCTCGGCGCTGAACCAGGCCAGGGCCGCGTCGTAGCCGTCCGGGCCGGGAAACTCCTCGGCCGTCACCCCGGCCGCCGGGGCGGGCAGCGGCACCAGCCCGTGGGCCGGGTAGAGGCGGCCCGCCGCCGCGTGCGCGCTGTGCAGGTAGTGGTCAAGCACCCGGCGGACGGCCAGGTCCCGCTCGTCCGGGCTGAGGGTCTGCGCGGCCTGCTCGGCCGCGTACGCGCGCAGCAGGTCATGGCAGCTGAACCGGCCCGCCCCGTCCTCGTTGAGCAGCGACGCCCGGGTCAGCTCGGCCAGCGCGCCCCGGGCGGCCGGCCGCGAGACGCCTGCCAGCGAGGCGGCCGCGGCGACCGCGATATCGGGCCCGGTGTGCAGGCCGAGCAGGCGGAACATGAGCGCGCCGGCCTCGCTCAGCTTGTCCGCCGACCAGGAGAAGACCGCGCGCAGGTCGGTGGTCTCCTCGCCGGTCCGCAGGGCGTCGAGCCGGCCGCGGGTATCGGCCAGCTCGGCCGCCAGGTCCGCTAGCCGCATGGCGGGCCGGGTCTCCGCCCGGGCGCAGGTCACGTTGAGCGCAAGCGGCAGCCCGGCCGACTGCTCGACCAGCGCCGACACCGCGGCCGACTCGGCCGCGGTGCGCTCCGCCCCCAGCCGCCCGGCGACCAGCTCGGCTGCCTCCCACGGGTCGAGCACGGGCAGCGGCAGCGGCCGGGCGCCCGCGACCACCAGCCCGGTCAGCTGCGACCTGCTGGTCACCAGCACCATGCAGCCGGGGCTGCCGGGCAGCAGCGGCCGCACCTGATCGGCGTCGTGCGCGTTATCGAGCAGCAGCAGCATCCGCTTGCCGTCGAGCAGCGTGCGCAGCAGCGCGCTGCGCGCGTCGAGGTCGGACGGCACCCGCACGGCGGGCAGCCCGAGCGCGTCGAAGAACCACTGCAGGGCGGTGGCGGGCGACATCGGGGCGGCCGCCGGGTCGAAGCCGCGCAGGTTCACGTAGAGCTGCCCGTCGGGGAACCGCTCCCCCGCCTCCCGGGCGAACCGGATCGCCAGGGTGGTCTTGCCGACGCCCGCGGTGCCGGTGATCAGCGCGATCGGCGACACCGGGCGGGGCGGGGCGGCCCCCGGCGGCACGCTGGCCGGCGACAGCGCGTGCAGCCAGGCCAGCTCGGTCGCGCGGCCGGCGAAGGTGGGCGGCTCGGGCGGTAGCTGGGCCGGGGACGGCCGCGACGAGGCCGCCCCGCCGGCCAGCGGGGTGGCCGGCCCGGGGCCGGAGTCCGCGGCGGGCCCGGGGCGGTGGCCGGCGTCACCCGGTTCTGGCGGCCCGGCCGCGGCGCGCCCGTCCGGGCCCGGCTCCGCTGGCCCCGGCTCCGGCAACGACAGCGGCACCGACTGGGCGGGGGCGTTCAGGGCCGGGTCCATCTCAAGCAGCTGCTGGTGGATGCGGGTCAGCTCACTGCCCGGGTCGATGCCCAGGTCCGCCGCCAGCCGCTGGCGCGCGTCGTGGAACACCCGCAGCGCCTCGGCCTGCCGGCCGCAGCGGTACAACGCGATCATGAGCAGGCCGCACGCGCTCTCGCGGAGCGGGTGCTCGGCCACCAGCGCGGTCAGCCCGGGTACCGCGGCCGCGTGCTGCCCCTGGCAGAGCATGAGGTCGGCCTGCCGCTCGGTCGCCGCGGTGCGCAACTCGGTCAGCCGTTGCCGCTCGGCCGCCGCGAACGGCCCCGGCACCCCGGTATACGGGGTGCCCCGCCACAGCGCCAGCGCCTCGTTCAGCAGGCTGGCCGCCTGGCTCAGGTCGCCCGCTTCGCGCAGCCGCCGCCCGGCCGCCAGCCGTTCCTCGAAACGGGCGGCGTCAAGGCCGCCCGGCTCAAGCCGGAGCAGGTAGCCGCCGCCGGAGGAAACCAGCACCCGCCCGGGGCCGCGCCGCCCCCGGGCCGCTTCCCCGCCGCCCCGGCCCGGCTCGAGCACCCGGCGCAGGCCTGCCACGTACGTGTAGATGCCGCCCTCGGCGCTGGTCGGCGGGTTGTCTCCCCATATCGCGTCGACCAGCTGGTCCAGCGGCACCACCCGGTTAGCCTGGCTCGCCAGCACGCCGAGCACGGCGAGCTGCTTGGGCTGCCCGGCCTTCACTTCGAGACCGTCACGCCAGAGCGTGACCGGCCCGAGTACCCCGACCCGCAGCGGCACCACGTCCGCCCCCTTCGCTCACCCGAGGCCGTGCGCGGCGTCAGGCACGACGTCGCCGGGGCCAAGCGGTTAGCCGGAGATTACCGCCAGGTAGGGACAGCCATCCAGAAAATATCCAGATCGTCTGTAGTCGGCCCAAGTATCACTAATGAAGCGAACATGCGGCCGGGCCACTGCTACCTCAACCCGGTCGCCAACGCAATCCGGCGCGGCGATGGCCGCTGCCGGACTGGCAAGGGCGCTATCCCCCCCGGCGCCCTGGCCGCGCGAGCCGGCCCCCACGGTCATCCCCCCTCACTCCAGACCGTGGGGGCCGGTCCGTTTTCCCCGACCGGGACTGAATTTTCAGCGTACCCAGAGCTTTCTCTCAGCATGACGGTGGCCGGAGCGCAGGCAAATCCCCCTACCATAGGCACATGGGCAAAGCCAGCAGGACCAAGTCGGATGGCGACCGCCGCGCGCGCATCGCGGCGCAGCGGGAGGCGGAGCGACGGGCCGCGCAGCGCAAGCGGATCTACTGGGCGGGCGGGTCCATCCTCGTCGTCGCCATCGTGGTCATCGCGCTGGTCCTGGTTAAGCTCAACACCGGCAGCAGCGGCCCCGCCAGCAACGGCCCCACCGGATCCGCCCTGACCACGGTGACCAAGCAGGTGACCACCGTGCCCACCAGCGTGACGGACCAGGTCGGCAGCGGCGGCGTGTCCCAGGGCCTGTTCGTCTCCGCCCCGAACAGCACCGCCATCAGCAGCGCGTCGAGCCAGCTAGGGTCGTACTTCGCGACCGTCAACGGCACCGCGCTCAACTCCGGCGGCAAGCCCGAGGTGCTCTACCTGGGCGCCGAGTACTGCCCCTACTGCGCCGCCCAGCGCTGGGCGATCGCCAACTCGCTGAGCCGCTTCGGCACCTTCACCGGCCTGAAGACCACGCACTCGTCGAGCAGTGACGCCTACCCGAACACGCCGACCCTCACGTTCTACGGGTCCAAGTACACCAGCGACTACGTCGCCTTCACGCCGGTGGAAGAGACCACCAACACGATCGACTCCTCGACCGGCAACTACGGCATCCTGCAGACGCCGACCGCCGCCCAGCAGGCGATCGGCAAGGAGTACGACCCGGCCGGGTCGATCCCCTTCTTCAGCATCGCCAACAAGTACGTGCAGGTCGGCAACCTGGCCCCGCTCAGCCCGTCGATCCTGGCGGGCCAGACCTGGGCGCAGGTCGCGGCGGCCATGAACGACCCGTCCTCGTCGATCGGCAAGGCGATCATCGGCAACGCCAACTACATGACGGCCGGCATCTGCAAGGTCATCGACAACAAGGACGCCAGCGCCTGCACGCCGACCATTCAGAAGCTTGAGGCGACCCTCGCCAGCTAGCCGGACCGGCTGGCAGCCGGGCACCGCGGCCCGCGTGATCACTGGAGGCTCCCGCGATGGCAAGTTCAAACGCCCGCTCAGCACGGCCGGCGTCGGCGCAGGGCGGCCAGCGCCCGGCCGGCGCGGCCAACCGCTCAGCCCGAACGGTCGGGGCTGTCTCCGCCACGCCCACCAGCCGTAAGGTCGCCCGGCCGGCCGCCAAGGAGGTGGAGCCCGAGGAGCTGGCCGAGGAGGACATGTACTCCGAGCCGGAGCCCGAGCCGCGCACCGCGCCGCCGGCCTGGCTCCAGCTAGTCACCTTCCTGCTCGCCATCCTGGGCCTCGGCATCTCCGCCTACGAGACCTACGCCCACTTCAACGGCAACCACCTGGCGGGCTGCCCGACCGGCGGCAGCGGCACGTTCAACTGCTCGGCCGTGATCACCAGCCCGGAGTCGATGGTGTTCGGCGTCATCCCGGTGGCGATCCTGGGCCTGGCCTTCTACGTGGCCGCGGTCCCGCTGTTCTCCCCCTGGGCGTGGCGCCTGCAGTGGCGCGAGCTGAACCTGCTGCGCCTCGTCTCGGCGGTGACCGGCATGGGATTCGTGGTGTACCTGATCTACGCCGAGCTGTACCAGATCAGGGACATCTGCGAGTACTGCACCGGGGTCCACATCGTCACCTTCCTGCTCTTCGCCATCACCGTGTTCAGCGCCGCGATCTGGGGCCTGGGCACCCGGCGCGGCGCCAGGCTGCCCAGCTAGCCCCGGCCCGGATCGCTAGGATCGTCCGCGGTGGACCGGGCAGCTTCGCGACTGGCGGCGACCGCTGCGGCCTACGATGCCGTCGCTGACCGCTATGCCAGCCTCTTCCGGGGCGAACTGGACCGCCTGCCGCTGGACCAGGCGATGCTGGCCGCTTTCGCGCAGTGCGTCCGGGCCGCCGGCGGCGGACCAGTCGCCGAGCTTGGCTGCGGCCCCGGGCAGACCGCGGGCCGCCTGCGGGACCTGGGACTGGACGCGTTCGGCATCGACATATCGCCGGTCATGATCGAGCTTGCCCGCAGGGAGTGTCCCGGCCTGCGGTTCGCGGTTGGCTCCATGGACGCCCTGGACGTGGCCGACGGCGCGCTGGCCGGCATCGTGTGCTGGTACTCGATCATCCACGCGGCACCCGACGAGCTGCCGGGCTACTTCGCCGAGTTCAGCCGGGCGCTCGCCCCCGGTGGTCACCTCCTGGTCGCCTTCTTCGAGTCCGAAGGCGGGCCGGTCACCGAATTCGACCACCAGGTGACGCCGGCGTTCCGGTGGCCCATCGACGACCTCGCCGCGCGGGCCCGACAGGCGCGACTGGCCGAAGTCGGCCGGATGCTGCGCGAACCGCGCGAACAGGAGCGATTCCGTCGCGGGCACCTGCTGCTGCGCCGCCAGTAGGCGGTCAGGGGTGCGGGGAGTCGGCGGGCCCGGCCGGACCAGCCGCACCAGCGGTACCGGCCGCGCCGGCGGCCTGGGCGTCAGCGGCGGCCCCGTCGTCCGCACCGCGGACCTGGCCGGCCTGGAGGCCGCGGCCGGCCTCAGGGGCACCGGCGGCGGGGCCGCCACCGGGCGGCGTGCGGCCGCCGGGGTAATCAGCGGCGGGGCTGCCACCGGGCGGCGTGCGGCGGCCGGGACGGCCGTGCAGCGTGGGCCGGGGGCCGGTGATGTGCGGCAGGCTCGGCGGGGTCCAGGTACGCAGCTGCGACAGCGCCCGGGCGCGGCCCACGATGATCACGCCGACGACCAGCGCGGCCACCCCGGCTGCCTCCAGCGCCAGCTCACCCGGGCTGACCTGGATCCGGTCGCCGAAGACGAGCACCCCGAGCAGCAAGCCGACCAGTGGCTCGCCCGCCGCGATGGCGGGCAGCGACAGCGGCAGCGGGCCCGCGTTGAAGGCGCTCTGCATCAGCCAGATGCCGATCGCGCCCGCGCCCACCAGCGCGTAGGGCGCCCAGGTGGTGAACATCGCGCCGACGCCGTTGGACCCCAGGATCTCCAGCGTCTGCCTGGTCAGCGCGTCCTGGATACCGAACAGCAGGCCCGCGCCGACGCCGGTCAGCATCGCCCGCGCCCGGCCGGGGTGCAGCCGCCCCGCGTGCACCGCGGCGAACGCGATCCCGGCGATCACGGCGGCGGCCGGCCAGTGGGTGACCGAGCCGAAGGACAGCCCGATCGGCTTGGCCGACCGGGACGCCGACAGCAGCGCCACCCCGGTGCACAGCACCGCCGCCCCGAACACCTCCCAGAAGCGGAGCTTCGCCTTCGCGATCGGCACCGCAAGCAGCAGCGCGAACACCAGGTTGGTGGTCAGCAGCGGCTCCACGAACGCGAGCGACAGGTTACCGATCGACCAGGCGGCGAGGACCTGCCCGCCGATCATCGCGCCGATGCCCGCTAGCCAGCGGGGCTGCCGCAGCAGGTCGGTGATCAGCCGCAGCGACAGGAACCGCGATTCCGGCTCACGCTGCGCCGACTGCTGCTGCAGCACGAAGCCGGTGCCGATCAGCAGCGCCGCGAGCAAGGTGAGCCCGTAGTCGAGGCTGATATCGAGGTCCACGGCGCCCTTCTGTCGGTTCCTCGTCCTGCGGGCCCGTCCCCGTGCCCGGTGGCCAGCGGCCTGCTGCCGCCGTCGGTCGACCGGGGGTGCGGGGGAGCCGCCCCGGTGTTCACAGTAGCCGCGCCCAGGCCGCCCGGCGATGAGGCACGGCAGCCCGCGCGCCCCGCCTGCCGGTCTTTTACCCGACGCACCACTTCCCACGAGCGCGGAATGATAACGTTCCCGGCCGCACCGGCGTTTTTGGCCCTTGATCCCCCACATTTCGCGAGAGCGTGATTACCGCGGATATATCGGCTGGTCAGGCCTTACTATCATTCTGGCGGCAGGAGGGTGCCGTCAGGCCTCGGGTAGGGAGAGCTCGGGTGGGGGAAGCAACCGCAGTATCGAGGACGGCACGTGGTGCTCGGGAACGATCGGCCGGCCGGCGCCGGGCGGTGGGCACCAGGGACCGGATCGTCGCTCATCTGGCGCTGGTAGCGGAGATCGCCGACGGCACCGGCATGGCCAGCACCAGGCTGGCCGCGGCAGTGGGCTACCCGGGGTCGAGCGTGGCCTTCGCGCAGCTCCTGTCGGGCATGGAGCGGGACGGGCTCATCAGCCGGGAGGTACGCGGCAAGCGGACCTACCGGATCGCCCTGTCACCGCCCGCCGGGCGGCGCCCGGTCGGCCCGGCCGGGGCCGGGCCAGCGAACACCGGCCCCGCGAACACCGGCCCAGCGAACACCGGCCCGGTGAACACCGGGCCCGGCAGCCAGGGCCCGCACGCGGGCACCGGGCCGTCCGGCAGCGGCGGGGCGGGCGCGGGCTACAGCGGGGCGGGCGCCGGCCACAGCGGGGCGGGCAAGCAGGCCGACGGCCCGCCGCCGGCTCTACCGGTACCGTTCCCGGGCACGGTGGACTACGACAACCTCGCCGATCAGGTGATCATCCGGCTGCTGCGGCGCATCGCCGAGCTGAACCCGGCCGAGCTGGCGACGCTCGAGCGGCTGCTCGCACCCGGCCAGCGCCGCCCGGCCGAGGAGCTGAAGATCGTCTGACGCGCAGATGGCGGCGGTAGGGGGAAATCGGCCGGGTAACCTCCCGGTGACCGTGACCAGTTTCGTGGGACGGCGCCGGGAGCTCGCTGCGGTACGCCGCCTTCTGGGACAATCGCGCCTGGTCACGCTGACCGGAATAGGCGGGGTCGGCAAAACCAGGCTGGCGATCGAGGCCGCGGGACAGCTCCGCGGCGGGTTCCCGGAGGGAACGTGGATGGCCGACCTGTCCGCCCTCAGCGATCCGTCGCAGGTGCCGCAGTCGGTCGTCAGCGCAATCGGGATCATCGACCAGTCCACCCGCCCGGCCACGGAAAAGATCGCCGGTCACCTGGCGGGTGCAAGGGCGCTGATCGTGCTGGACAACTGCGAGCACCTAGCCGACGCTTGCGCTTCCCTGGTAGACCGGCTTCTCAGCCAGACGAGCGATGTCCGGGTACTGGCGACCAGCAGGCGGCCGCTGGGAATCACCGGCGAGCACCTGCTTGCCGTCCTGCCCCTGCCCGTCCCCGGACCGGAGGCGGCCGCACACCCGGTAGCGGCGCTGAGCCAGTACGACGCGGTCACCATGCTCACCGACCGCACGGTGGCGCTGCGGCCGGGCTTTGCGGTCACCGAAGACAACGCTCCGGCCGTGGTGCGGGTATGCGCCCAGCTGGACGGGCTGCCGCTGGCGATCGAGCTGGCAGCGAGCCGGCTGCGCTCACTGTCCGCGGCCCAGCTCGCCGACCGGCTAGGGCACCGTTTCACGGTGCTGACCCGGGGCAGCTCGGTTGCCCAGCCCCGGCAGCAGACGCTGCACGCGGTTTTCGACTGGAGCTACTCGCTGTGCTCGACCGAGGAGCGGCTGCTATGGACGCGGCTGTCGGTCTTCTCCGGAACCTTTGACCTTGAAGCCGCCGAAACGGTGTGCAGCGGGCCGAGCATGCCGACCAACTCGATCCTGGACAACCTGCACGAGCTCGTCGCTCAGTCCATCGTGCTGGCCGAGCTGCACAGCGGCGGTATGCGCTACCGGCTGCTGGAGACGCTTCGCCAGTACGGCCGGGAACGGCTCACGGCGGCCGGGGAGGAAGAAGCGCTCCGGCTACGGCATCGCGACTTCTACCTTGCCCTGGCACAGGAAATGGCGACCCGGTGGTACGGCCCCAGGCAGGAGGAAGACCTGGCCCGGCTGCGCAGCGAGCACGCCAACCTGCAGGCGGCGCTGGAGTCCGCCACCGCGGACCCGGCCGGCCCGCGGGCGGCGCTCGAGTTCACAGCCGCCCTGCGCAGCTACTGGCTGGCCGACGGCTACCTGGTGGAAGGCAGGCGCTGGCTCGACCGCGCGCTGGCGCTCCCCGCCCAGGGCGAAGGCGGTGACGGCGCCAGGGTGCACGCCCTTTGGGTAGCGGGCTGGGTCTGCCTGCTGCAGGGCGACGGCGCGGCTGCCCTGTCCCGGCTCGATGAATGCGACGCTCTTGCCGCCTTGCTCGGCGACCAGCGGGCGCAGGGGTTCGTGCGCAGCCTGCGCGGCACGGCGGAGCTGTTCAGCGGCCGGATCAGCGAAGCGGTCACGTTGTTCGAGGAGGCGCTGGTGATTTTCGCCGGCATCGCCGACGCGGAGGGCAGCGGCTGGGCCTATTTCCAGCTTGCGATCTCCCTGGCGCACCGCGGCGACAGCTCCCGCGCGCAGGCGGTCTGCGAGGAGGCACTGCGGGCGGGCGAGGCGCGCGGGGAGCTGCTGTGCCGCTCCTACACCCTGTGGGTGCTGGCCTTCGACACCTGGAAGCAGCACGGCCCGCAAGCAGCGGACCTGGCGCGCTCGGCCCTCGAAATCCACCGTGGCTTTAACGACCCGGTCGGCGTCGCGCTGGTCATCGAGTTGCTCGCCTGGATCGCCGGGTCGGACGGCGACGACGTGCGGGCAGCACTGCTCCTGGCCACCGCCGAATCAGTCTGGTCGCTGATCGGGACGACCATCGCCGCGTTCGGCCCGCTCCTGGCAGGGCACCGGGCCGCGTGCGAAGCCCAGGTGCGCAGGGCGCTCGGGCGGCGGGACCTGGCCGCCGCCAGCCGCCAGGGACGTCATTCCACGGTGGAATCCGCCATCGGCTCGGTCGTGGAGGGCCCTCCCGCCGCCCCGCCGCGGCCGGCCGGACCGCTCACCGGGCGGGAACGGGAGGTCGCCGCGCTGGTGGCCGACGGCCTGAGCAACCGGGCCATCGCCGCGCGCCTGGTCATCTCGCAACGTACCGTGGACGGCCACGTCGAGCGCATCCTGGCCAAGCTCGGCTTCACCTCCCGGGCGCAGGTCGCCGCCTGGACTACCGCCGAGGGCAGCTAACGGGCCACCAGGCTGGACAGGCACCCGGGGGGGTGACCTTACCCTCCCGCCGGGTGCACCGCTGGTGAAGCATGAGGGCGCTTCGTGACCGGCAAACGAGGAGATCCGCCCTATGGCCGCAGCAGGCGACGCGGCTGACCGCCCCGCCTCCGGGGCACCCCGGGGACGGGCAGTCAGGGCCCCGCACCCGGCCGGCCCCCTCGTCGCGGGACCGCGGATGAGCGATGGTGCCTCCCGGGCCGAGTTCCTCCGCCTCCCCAGCCTCGACATCTCCAGGCCCCATCCTGCCCGGATGTACAACTACTGGCTCGGCGGCAAAGACAACTTCCAGGCCGACCGGGACGCCGCCGAGTACCTCCTCACCGTCGTTCCCGACGGACTCGCGGTGGCACGCGCCAACCGTGACTTCGCGCTCCGCGCCACCCGGTACATGGCCGCGCACGGCATCCGCCAGTTCCTCGACCTCGGCTCAGGCCTCCCCGCCCGCCCGGCCGTCCACGAGATCGCGCAGCACTACCAGCGCGCGGCGCACGTCGTCTACGTCGACAGTGACCCCATCGTCGCCAGCCATAACCACGCGCTTTCCGGCCAGGTGGCTGGAGTCGGCTCCGTTCAGGCCGACATCCGCGACCCGCAGGCAATGCTCGCCCACAGCGCGCTCACGGCCCTCATCGACCCGCGCCAGCCGACTGGCTTGCTGTGCATCGCGGTCATGCACTTCGTGGAGGCCGACGATCCGGCCGCCATCATCTCCTCATTGCGCGCACAACTCGCGCCCGGCTCCGTCCTCGCCCTCAGCCACATTACGTCCGACGGCACCCGGCCCGAGGTCGCAGCAGAGATCCGGGAAACTTACCGCGAGGCATCCGCTCCGGCCGTCTTCCGCACCGAAGCGGAGATCTCGGCCATTTTCGGGTCGGCGCTTGTTCCTCCCGGCCTGGTCCCCGTCAGTAGCTGGCGCCCGTCGCTGGCCCCGGGCCGCCGGCCCACCGGTAAAAGACTGCCCACCAACAAGATGCTGCGGGTTGTCGGCGGAGTCGCCCATTTCACTTGATAGTCCGGGTGCCTGATCTCGGCCGGAACCCGAATGCGCGTTCCGCGGATGACCCTGGTAGCGCTCAGTCCAGCCTGCGCAGCCCGGCCCGGTGATGGCGGGCCGTCTTGATGTAGCTCTGCACCGCGCCCTCAGTCCAGCCGGCGTCCACATCCGACCGCTTTATCTTGCCGGGCACCCCCGCAACCAGCGAGCCCGGCGGGACCTGGAACCGCTCGGAGACCACGGCGCCGGCCGCGACGATCGAGCCGCGGCCGACCGTCACCCCGTTCAGCGTGACGCTGCCCGAGCCGATCAGGCAGCCGTCCTCGACCACGCAGCCCTCCAGGTGGGCGTTGTGCCCGACCACGCAGTCGTCGCCGATGATCGTCGGGTACTTCTCGGTGCAGTGCACCACCGTGCCGTCCTGGACCGAGGTGCGGGCGCCGATGGTGATGTAGCCGTGGTCGCCGCGCAGCACCGCGCCCGGCCAGACCGAGGCCTCCGGGCCGATCGTCACCCGACCGATAACAACGGCATCAGGTGCAACGTAAGCGGTTTCGTCGATCTGCGGCTCATCGTCATCCAGGGCGTAAATTGACACACCCTTACGGTAGCGTCTTGGCTCGTGGCCAGTGCTTCCGAGGCGGTTCCCGCGACCCAGACCCCCCTGCAGGAGCTGCTGGCGGCCGCGGTGGACTCGATCGGCGGCGCCGAGCGCCCCGGGCAGACGGTGATGGCGCAGGCCGTCTGGGACGCGGTGGCCGACCGCACCCACCTCGCGGTGCAGGCCGGCACCGGCACCGGCAAGTCACTCGCTTACCTGGTGCCCGCGCTGCAGCTCGCGGCGGACAAGCGCGGCCCGGTGGTGGTGTCCACCGCCACCATCGCCCTGCAGCGGCAGCTAGTCGACCGGGACCTGCCGCGGCTGGCCGAGGCGCTGCGCGAGCCGCTCGGCCGCACCCCCGAGTTCGCCATCCTCAAGGGCCGCAACAACTACCTGTGCCTCAACAAGCTGCGCAACGGGCCCGAGGACGAGCAGGACGCGCTGTTCGACGCGGCCGGCGGCCAGGGGCTCGGCGGCTCCGGGTTCGGCGGCTCAGGGCCCGCCAGCCAGCTCGGCGCGCACGTCCAGCGGCTGCACCAGTGGGCGACCTCGACCGAGACCGGGGACCGCGATGAGATCGTCCCCGGCGTGCCCGACCAGGCCTGGCGGCAGGTCGCGGTGACCGCGCGGGAGTGCCTGGGGGCGGGCCGCTGCCCGTTCGGCCTGCAGTGCTACTCCGAGCGGGCCCGGCGCACCGCCGCCGCGGCCGACGTGGTGGTCACCAACCACGCGCTGCTCGCCATCGACACCCTCGGCGACGGCGGCATCCTGCCCGAGCACCGGGTCGTCATCGTGGACGAGGCACACGAGCTGGTCGACCGGGTCACCTCGGTCGCCACCGGGGAGCTGTCCGCCTTCGCGGTCGACTTCGCGGTCCGGCGCAGCGGCCGGCTGGCGGACGACACCGAGACCGCCCGGCTGTCCGAGGCCGGCCACGCGCTGACCCCGCTGCTCACCACCATGCCCGCCGGGCGGATGGACCGGCTCGACCAGGGGCTGGCGGCGACCCTGGCCGCGCTGCGCGACGCCGCCTCCGGCTGCGCCGCCCAGGTGCGGAAGATCGCGGCCGCCAAGGACGGCGACGACGCCGACCCGGCCCAGGTCACCGCCGCCCAGACGGCGCTGGTCAGCCTGGAGGAGCTGGCGGTGACGGCGGACCGGGTGATCACTTCCTTCGACCAGCCGATCGCCGAGCGGGAGGAAGTGGTCTGGCTGTCCCGGCCGGACGACTGGTCCGATAGCAGCACCCGCCCGCCGTCACTGCACGTCGCACCGCTTGAGGTGGGCGCGGCCCTGGCCGAGCACCTGTTCGCCGACCGGACGGTGGTGCTCACCTCGGCCACGCTGACGCTGGGCGGCTCTTTCACCCCGCTGGCCCGGCAGTGGGGGCTCGATGCGGCCGCCATCGGGACCGAGTGGACCGGGATCGACGTGGGCTCGCCGTTCACGCACGGCCGCAGCGGCATCCTCTACGTCGCCAAGCACCTGCCGCTGCCGTCCAGGGACGGGCTGCCGCCGGAGTACATGGACGAGCTGTGGGAGCTGATCAAGGCGGCGGGCGGGCGCACCCTGGGACTGTTCTCGTCCATGCGGGCGGCCAAGGCGGCCGCCGCCGCGATGCGCGAGTCGGTCCCCTACCCGGTGCTCTGCCAGGGTGACGACTCCACCATGCAGCTCGTCAAGGAGTTCGCCGCCGACGAGCCGACCTGCCTGTTCGGCACGCTGTCGCTGTGGCAGGGGGTGGACGTGCCCGGCCCGTCGCTGCGCCTGGTGGTGATCGACCGGATCCCGTTCCCGCGGCCGGACGACCCGCTCGCCTCCGCCCGCACCCGGGCGGCCGACGCGCGCGGCGGGTCCGGCTTCATGGAGGTGTCCGCCAACCACGCGGCGCTGCTGCTGGCCCAGGGGGCGGGGCGGCTGCTGCGGTCGATGGACGACCGCGGCGTGGTCGCCGTGCTCGACCCCCGGCTGGTCACCAAGCGCTACGGGGAGTACCTGCGGGCGTCGCTGCCGCCGTTCTGGCAGACCACCGACCCGGCCGTGGTCAAGGGGGCGCTGCAGCGGCTGGCGGCGGGCTAGCTGGGGTCAGGGCAGCTCGATCGCGTCGAACATGTGCCGCTCCCACAGGTGCATGGAGGCCTCCTCCGGATAGGAGCAGACGTCCGGCTGCAGGTCGTAGACGCGGGTGGTGCGGTGCGCGGTGCCGTACGGCGCCCACCCGGGGCTGCCGCAGGCGGCGAAGTCGAGCCACTCGCGGCGCATCAGGTCGCCCAGGGCGACGAACTCGGCTGACGGCTCGGCGCCGGTCAGCAGCAGGCCGATGCCCTCGCTGTAGGCACCGAAGAGCAGCGGCAGGTCGAGCGCGTGGCAGGCGCCGAACGGCCCGGCCGGCGCCTGCGCGGTCAGCTCGTACAGGTAGGTGCTGCCGCCCGACATGGCGTGCGCCTGCGCCAGGTGCAAGGTCGGCATGCGGAACAGCCAGTCGGAGAAGGCGACCTCGAGCAGGCCGCCCGCGTCCTGCCCGGCGTACACCGTGCGGTACCCGGCGGGCCCGTCCGGGGCCGGCGCGAAGTAGTCAAGCGCGGTGGCCGCCTCGTCCTCGGTGACCTGGCCGAGCCGTCCGGAGGCGGCCAGGTACAGCCGGTACTCGTGCTGGTTGTGCCCGATCAGCAGGTCCACCTCGCGGGCGGCGCCGGACACCAGCGCCCGCCACGGGGCGCGCGGCACCACGGTGCCGTCCACCACCGGAGAGAACGGGGTGTCGGTGAGCCGTATCGCGCCCCACTCCCGGTGCTGCCGCATCGCCGCGGCCACCTCGACCTGGGCCGCGACCAGTCGCATGGGGTCGGCTCCGGCCAGCGCGGCGCGGGTGGGCGGCAGTCCCGCCGCCGCCGCGATCGCCGCGGTGATCCGGGCCGCCAGCTCGGGGGCGAAGAAGGTGCCGGGCACCGACTGGGCGATGGCCCGCCGGAACAGGCCGCGGGCGCTCTCCATCGCCAGCAGCGCCGCGATCACGCCCGCCCCGGCCGACTCGCCGAACACGGTCACGTTGGCCGGGTCGCCGCCGAAGGCCTCGATGTTGTCCCGCACCCAGCGCAGCGCCGCTACCGCGTCAAGCAGCCCGCGGTTGGCGGGCGCACCGTCGATCTGCGCGAACCCCTCCACCCCGAGGCGGTAGTTGCAGGAGACGAAGACCGCGCCCGCGCTGGCGAACGGGGTGCCGTCGTAACCGGGGCCGCCCGAGCCGACCTGGTAGCCGCCGCCGTGCAGCCACAGCATGACCGGCAGCGTGCCCGCCCCGGTGTCCGGGGTCCACACGTTGACGGTCAGCCACTCGCCGGTGGTGTCCGGCGGCAGCGGCGCGACGCCGGGCAGGCGGATGCCGTCCGGCGCCCGGAGCTGCGGGCTGACCGGCCCGAACTCGGCCGCCGGGCGGACCCCGGCCCAGCGGGCGGGCGGCTCGGGGGCAGCGAAACGGAGCGCGCCGAGCGGCGGCTTCGCGAACGGGATACCGCGGAACACCGCGTTGCCGTGCTCCGACCTCCCCCGGACCCGGCCGACGGTAGTAGAAACCTCTGGATCGGCTGGGCCCATTGGGGGGCGACCTCCCGCTACAGCAGTGGAGCGATAAAGGACACTCTCCCCGACTGTAAGTCATTTCACCGGATCGAGCACCACCACCGGGATCGCCCGCGGCGCCGCCTTGACTTCGTACGCGACAATGTCCGGAGTACGCTCCTTCTGCCGCGCCCAGATGACGTCGCGCTCGGCGGGCTGCGCCACCCGTGCCCGCACCCGCACGGTGCCGCCGCCAACCTCGACCACGGTGTCCGGGTGGGCGATTAGGTTGTGGAACCAGGCCGGGTTGTTCGGTGCGCCCGCCTTGGAGGCGAAGACCGCGTAGGAACCGCCCGCCCACTGGAACGGGAGCGGGCTGACCCGCTCGGCGCCGGTGCGCGCCCCGGTATGGTGCAGGAGGAGCATGTCCCTGCCCGCGAAACGACCGCCGACCTTGCCGTCATTGGCCCGGAACTCAGCGATGATCTTGCCGTTGAAGTCGTCAGCTTCCGGCGTACGCCCCTCTGTCATGACGTTTAGTTTAGGAATCAAGACGTGAAGTCACCACGTGCGGTCGAGGACCTTCCTTTCGCGGCTTCGCTGCAGGCCTTCCCCTCGTCCGGAGAGCTTGAGCGGGAAGGCGACTACGACCGGATGCTCTTCGCGGGCGCGCAGTTCAGCGAGGCCGACGCGGCCGGCGGCCGGTTCATGGAGTGCGCGTTCACCGGCGGTTCCGGCTTCGACGGCGGGCGGCTGCGCCGCTCCCGGCTGTCGGACGTCTGGTTCGGCGAGACCCGGCTGGTGGCGGTGGACATGGCCGAGGTGTCGCTGACCGATGCCTGGTTCAGCGGCTGCGTGCTGGCCGGGGTGCAGGCGTACGCCTGCATCGGCAGGCGGGTGGTGCTGCGCGGCTGCAAGCTCGACTCGGTGAACTTCCGCGACGCCAAGCTGACCGACGTGCTGTTCGAGGACTGCGTGCTGCGCGACGTGGACTTCGGCTCGGCCACGCTGCTGCGCGCGCGGTTCCCCGGCAGCCAGCTCACCGGCGTCGACTTCACCCGGGCGACCTGCCGGGAGGTCGACCTGCGGGGTGCCCGGCTGGGCACCGGCGACGTCCCCGGGATCAAGGCGGGCTACGACCGCCTGGCCGGCGTCACCATCGACCTGCCGCAGCTGATGACCATCGCCCCGCAGCTCGCCGGCTACCTGGGGATCCGGGTGGCGGACTAGCCGCCCCCGCGCCGGGCACCCCCACAGCGGGCCGGATTAGCGAACCGCTGGGCCGCGTGGGGCCGCGGGGCTGCTGGGGACCGCGGGGCTGCTGGTGGCCTTGGCGCAGTCGCGCATGGCCTGGGCGAAGTGCTCGGCCCGGTCGCGGTAGTCGCGGAAGCGGCCGAAGCTGGGGGCGGCGGGCGACAGCAGTACCACGCCGTCCGGGCGGGCCCAGCCGAAGGCGTCGGCGACCGCCTCGTCCAGGCTGGCGCAGTCGCGGATGCCGTGGAAGCCGCCAGCCGGCGCGGCGGTGGCCGGCGCGGCGGCGGCGAACGCGACGGTGATCCGGGGGCCGCTGTCGGGGAGGGTCCGAACGAGTGTGGCTGCCTCCCGCTGGAGCACCGCGTCGGCCAGCGGGCGGTAGTCGATGCCGCGGTCCTGGCCGCCGACGATCAGCGCCACCCGGCGGCCGGGGAAGGAGTCGAGCGCGGCCAGGGTCGGCAGCACGTTGGTGGACAGCGAGTCGTCGATGAACGTGACACCGTCGACCGCGCCAACCGGGGTGAGTCGGCTCGGCAGCGGGGTGAAGCCCGCCGCGGCGGCCGCCAGCCGCTGGTCGTCGGCGGCCGCGGCGGCCAGCGCGGGGTCGCCCGCGGCGGCGGCCAGGGCGCGCAGCACCGCCCGGGCGATCAGCGCGTTGCGGCGGTTGTGCCGGCCGGGCAGGCCGAGCACGTCCATCCAGCCGGCGCCGGGCTGGTCGGCCTCGCTGACCCACTGGACCCGCGGTCCGAGCAGCGCCGCCCGCTCCCGCAGGAGCTCGCTGTCGCCGTTGGCGACGGTGAGGCCGGCCCCCGGCTGGCTGGTGGCCGACAGCTTGTCGCGGTAGTACTGCTCGACGCCGCCGTGCCACGGCAGGTGGTCCGGGTGCAGCGCGGTCACCGCGGTTACCGGGGGGGTCACCGCCAGGTCGGTCGCGGTGTAGCTGGACACCTCGATCACCCAGTAGTCGTAGCCGCCCCCCGCCTCGGAGTTAACCGTCTCGGAGTTAACCGTCTCGGAGTTAACCGCCTCAGGGTTAACCGCCTCGGGGTCATAGGGCGCGACGCCGATGTTGCCGCCGACCATCACCTGGTAGCCGAGGCCGCGCAGCAGGTGGCCGATGACCGCGGAGGTGGTCGACTTGCCCTTGGTCCCGGTGACGCAGACGACCCGGCTGCGGTCGGCGTCGTTGAGCCACAGGCTGAGCCCGCCCAGCAGGGTCACCCCGGCCGCCCGGAGCTGGTCCGCCTCCGAGCGGTAGGGGCTGATGCCCGTCGTCTTGATGACGAACTGGCAGCCCCGCAGCGCGTCGAGGCCACCGCCGGCCGTGCTGAGCACGCCGTCCTGGCCTGGCGCGTCGTCGACCAGCAGCGGCTCGACACCGAGCAGGCGCAGCTTGCGCAGCGCGGCCTGGCCTTCCTTGCCCAGGCCCCACAGCCCGGCCCGGGCGCCGCCTGACCGGCAGGCGCGGCCAAGCTCAGCCCAGCCCAGGGCGGACCGGGTGAGTCGGGAGGCGGGCGGGTTCGGGCTGGAGGCGGGCGGGTTCGGGCCGGGGGCGGGCGTGCTCACGTGGCACCGAAGGCGTACGCGGCGGGGATGAAGCTGGTCCCCACCGGGTGCCGCATGGCCTCGGTCTCGGCCGCCGACGGCGCGTCCGGGCGGCCCGCGACCTCGGCCGCGAGCTGCCGCAGGAGCGGGGTGACGGCCCGGTCGGGGCGCGCCGCGGCCAGCAGCACCGCGGCCCGGCACTCGTTGACCTCGCCCACGCACTCGAACGGCTTGGTGCCGGTGCCGAGCAGCGTGTCGAACTTCGGCTTGAGCTCCGGCTTGGCGAGCGGCTCAGCGCCATGTTGACCAATCGGGGCGCCGTCGGCCGCGAACACCGCTGACAGCTGTCCGGCCGACATGAACGGGGCCAGGATCAGGTCGATGAAGCAGCACTTGTCGCACTGCCCGCACCAGTGGCCGAGGCGGCGCGCGGTGTCGATGTGGAAAGCCCGGTTACAGCTGCGGAAGGTGCCGTGGTACTGGGTGAGCCGCGCGAACCGCTCCCCCACCCACAGCTCGGTCCGGTCGCGGAGGGCGGAGAAGTAGTCCGGCAGCGCGGCCGGCTGGGCCGCCAGCAGGGCGCGGAAGTCCGCCTCGAACGCGGCCGACTTGGACCACTGGTGGTTGACCGGGCGGCCGTCGTGCTCCAGGGTCGGCACCGAGGCGGACCACTCGTTGGACATCACCACCGCGTCCCGGCCGTCGAGCGCGGCCGCCAGCACCGCGATCGCGGAGATGATCCCGGTGACCGGCACGTGCCCGTTCAGGTAGCCGAGCTCGGCCGAGCGGAGCAGCTTAGGGTCGATCTCCCGGGCCGCCCGCAGCACCGGCAGGCCGCTGACCGCGGCCGGCCGCTCGATCGCGTCGAACCGGTCCCCCGGCCTGCTCACCACGAACAGCGCGATGTCGGCGGTGCGCTGCCGGATGCCCTCCACGGTGACGATGGAGTCGATCCCGCCGCCAAACGGCACCAGCGGCCGCAGGCCCGCGCTGGATGGTTGGAGCATTGAGCCGGTTATAGGCGGCTCAAAGCTCCAACCATGCGGCTGGTGAGCGGGCTGGCTGGGTGCGGGTGGGATGGGCGAGGTGCCCAGGACGCCTGGGACGGGGGCCTCAGTGAGCTGGGTGGGCTGCGTGGGCGAGCCGGGCTGGGTGGGCGGGGCGGGGGATTCGATGCGGAGGGGGCTGAGGTCGAGGTGGTTGCGGTAGGCGTACTCGGCCAGGCCGGACTGGTAGAACTCGAGCAGGAAGGCACGCTCGCGGGCGGTCAGCGCGGTGCCGCCGAGGTCGATCAGCGGCGGGGCGGCGGTCTTGTAGTAGGAGACGCCGGCCAGCAGGTAGACGATGCGGGCGGCGGCGCGGGCGGCGTCAGTGTGCCAGCCGGGGCCGGGCGGCAGCGTCACCCGCTCCCTGAACCGCGTACCGTCGAGCGAGTAACGGCAGGTCAGCTGGCCCAGCTCGGCGTCAACGGCGAAGCCCTGGTACCGGAAGACCTGGCCGCGCGGCGGCGCGGCCCCCTCGGAAACACCTGGCGCGTTCATCGGGTGCGAGTCTACCGAGGTCGCTGGCCCGGCCGGGGTTAGCCGCCCGCCGTCGCGGGCGCGCCGCGGAGCTCAGCAGCGTATCCACGCCCGCAACGCGGGCGAAACATGCCTGCCGCAGGGTGAAGGTCAGGATAAGGAGAAACAGTTGAGGCTACCCGGGCCAATGGAGGACGCGTGACCGCGCCGTCGCCGCACCCTAACCGCTGGACCATCCCGGCCGACGGCAGCCCGATCGACCTGCGCCGGCCGGCCGCCGCCCGGCCCGCCGTGCTCGGCGCGTGCCCCCGGGACGTGATCCTCGACCTGACCCGCACCGCCCTGGTCATCGTGGACCTGCAGAACGACTTCTGCGCGCCGCAGGGCTGGCTCGCCTCGATCGGGGTTGACGTCTCGGTGCTGGCGGAGGCGGTGTCGCTCAGCGGCAGGCTGGCCGCCGCCGCCCGCGCCGCGGGGGTTGCGGTGATCTGGCTGAACTGGGGCAACCGGCCCGACCAGGCCAACCTCCCGCCCGGGGTGGCCCACGTCTACGACCCCGACGGCAGCGGAACGGGCATCGGGCACGTGCTGCCCGCCAGCGGGGCGGCGGTGCTGACCAAGGGCAGCTGGGGCGCGGCGCTCACCGCCCCGCTGCGCGCGCAGGACGGGGACATCGCCGTCGACAAGTACCGGATGAGCGGCTTCTGGGATACCGAGCTGGACAGCGTGCTGCGCAACCTGCGGGCTGACACGCTCCTGTTCGCCGGGGTCAACTCCGACCAGTGCGTGTACGCGACGCTGATCGACGCCGCCTGCCTCGGCTATGACGTGGTGCTGCTGACCGACGCGTCCGCCACCACCTCGCCCGACTACTGCCACCAGGCGACGGTCTACAACACCCGGCAGTGCTTCGGCTTCACCACCACCACCCCGCAGCTCCTCGACGCCCTCACCCAGGACGGCCCCGCTCCGGACAGCTCAGCCCAGGAGGAACCCCGTGCCTAGCCCCGCCCCCGTCGTCCGGCACCTCGACGAGGTCGTGCCGAAGCTGATCTCGCCCGGCGACACGGTCCGGCTGGCCACCCTGGTCCGGCCCGCCGACGGCACCGACACCAGCGTCTTCTTCGAGGTATGGGAACCGTCAGGGGCGCAGCCGCACAACTCCCACCCGGACTCCACCGAGGTCTTCGTGGTGCTGCGGGGCGCGGGGCGCGCCTTCAGCGACGAGCACGCGGTCGACCTGCGGGCCGGCGACGTGCTGATCCTGCCGCCGGGCTCGGTGCACCGGATCGTCAACACGTCACCGACCGAGCGGCTCTACGCGGTCACCATCATGGCCAACGACCCGGGCGCGCTCGCCGGCGGCTTCGCGGCCCTGGTCGACCAGGGCACCCCGGCCGCCTGGGACCAGGCGGACCGCGCGGCGCTGGCGGGCGGCTAGCGGGCCAGCGCGACCGCGGCGGCGGGTACGAAACGCAGCTTTCATCAGCGCTTAATCCCCCGTCGACGCGACGGCGGCACCGTGTTGGTGTGACGAACATTTCGCCCCTCGCCAGCGACGCCCCGGACGGGGCTACCCGGGGCGGGGCGACCGAGCGCGGTGCCGCCTGGAGCGGTGCCGTCCAGCGGTGCCCGAAGCGGATGGCGCACGGGCCGTGCGCCGGCGTCCGCCCGGACGGCGGATGTGAGGTTCCCGCGGCCGGAAGGTGTTCCTACCTGGCGGTCCCGGACCGGGACTGGCCTTACCGGGACACGCGGCTTCCCCCCGGCCACCAGCGCGGCCCGTCGGCGGGCGGCCGCCGGCGGGCGCCCGCGGCGGCC
>Ga0265338_10003796_pt1 | contig 20997 bp, 14 predicted proteins | sample 42126metaG_FD_193579 | JGI IMG/M metagenome (GOLD analysis project Ga0265338, IMG submission 193579) | Rhizosphere microbial communities from Carex aquatilis grown in University of Washington, Seatle, WA, United States - 4-21-26 metaG | ecosystem: Host-associated > Plants > Roots > Rhizosphere... | reverse complement strand
CGGCGAACGCCCAGGCCCGGACGACACGGAGGGACATCGCCGCGGCGTCGTCCAGCGCACTGTCGATCATGTAGTGCGACTGCTGGTGCAGGTAGTAGGTGTTGGTGCCGCCGAAGCGCAGTGGCTTACCGCCGACGGAGAACTTGCCGCCGCGGACCGTGACGAAGTCTTTGGGGCGGTTCGGGAACACGGCGCCCGAAGCAAGGCCCGCACCGGCGGCCGTCGCCGCCGCGGCGGGGAGTGCCCCCGCGCCTAATGCGAGCCCCGCCGCGCCAGCGGCCGTTCCCGCGAGCAGGGCCCGGCGCGTCGTCCCCTTCCGGGGATCATCCGGACGTGCAGAAGAGCCTGCGGCCATCTCGAACCTCCATTGGTCGGACTGGCCCAGTCAGCGCCGGGCCGTGACATGAAGCAGGCGGGCGCAGGATCCAGTCCGCTGCGCACACTGGAAATAACATCACTAGACCGGTTTAGCGTCAATGGCCTGAAATCTGTTTCTGAGATAGATATACCGGTTTAGTGCCCCGTGCGTAGAACTGCCCGCGGCGGCCCGGGGGCCGCATGGCCCGGGCTGTTGGGACCGGGCCATGCGGACGGGCCCATCGGCTCACCCAACTCGGGAGATTCGGCTCTGGGGAGCATCCCTCAAATCACGGAGAGTAGTGATTGCAACACAAATTAAATATGAAAGCAGGAAACATCATGGCTCCCCAGAGAATCACCACCGCCGCCGGCCTCACGGTGGTCAGCGCCACCGCAGTTGGCATCGCGCTCAGCATGGTCTTCGCTGGAGCAGCCTCCGCCGCTTCCACCGCCACCAAGAACTGCGCCCCGAACCCCAGCAGCTGCGGGTTCCCTGACGCCACCAGCACCGGTGTCCCGGCGGGCACCAAGCTGCTCACGGTGCCCGGGCAGATCTCCAGCGGCCCGGGGTGGTACTTCGACTCCCGCGGCTGGGTTGAGGTCAACGTCAACGGCACTAACCTCAGCGGCCTGTACATCCCCTACACCCTGGACATCTCCGCTAACAACGTGACCGTCAACCACGTCAAGGTCGTCACCAGCGGCCAGTCCTCGTTCGGGGTCAGCGTCCGGCACACCAGCGGCGTCACCATCGAGAACTCCACCATCAGCGGCGTGAACACCGGGGCCGGGCGCCTCATGGTCGGGGTCAAGGACATCTACGCCGACTCCGCCGGCCTGCAGGTGCTCAGCAACAACATCTCGATGGCCTCCACCGGCGTCCAGCAGGAGTCAGGCCTGGTCCAGGGCAACTACATCCACAACTTCGGCTACAACACCGGCGATCACCTGAACGGGGTCACCTCCAACGGGGGCGCCACCGCGCTGCTCACCGTGAACCACAACACCATCTTCACCAACTACCCGCAGACCGACGCGATCAGCCTGTTCGAGGACTTCGGCGCCCAGACCAACCGGGTCATCAGCAACAACCTGCTGGCCGGCGGCGCGTACACCATCTACGCCGGGCAGAACGCCGGCGGCCCGACCGCCACGAAGATCAAGGTCACCGGCAACCGGATCGCCACCACCCTGTACGCCAACGGCGGCTACTACGGTCCCGCCACCGGCTACAACCACACCGGCGCCGGCAACACCTGGACCAGCAACGTCTGGGACGCCAGCAGCGCCACGATCGCGGCGCCGTAGCCGCACCCCAAGAGCCGTCAGCGCCACCTGCCCAGGGAGCCGGGCCGGTGGCGCTGACGTATTCCCGGTCAGGCCGGGGCGGTAAGGGCGCGGGCCAGCCGGGCCAGGGTGCGGTCGCGGCCCAGCAGCTCGATCGACTGGTACAGCGGCGGGGACACCCGGCGGCCGGTCACCGCGACCCGGACCGGCGCGAACGCCTGCCGTGGCTTCAGGCCAAGCCCGTCGACCAGCGCGCGGTGCAGCGCTTCGTCGATCGCTTCCCAGGTCCAGGGCGTCACCTCAGCCAGGACCGCCTCGGCCGCCTTGAGCGCCGGCGCCGCGTCCGGGGTCAGCACCTTGGCCGCCTCGGCCGCGTCCACCGTGAACTCTGCCTCGTCGACGAGCAGGAAGCCGAGCATGCCGACCGCCTCGGTCAGCCTGGAAATCCGCGGCTGGATGAGCGGCGCGCCGGCCTCGATCAGCCGGGCCTGCTCCCCGGTCGGCGGGTCGGCGGCCAGCCCCGCGCCTTGCAGGAACGGCGTGATCCGGGACGCGAAGTCGGCCGGTTCCAGCGCGCGGATCTTGTCCCCGTTGATCGCTTCCAGCTTGACCGCGTCGAACTGGGCCGAGTTCTTGTTGACCCGGGTCAGGTCGAACTCGGCCGCCATCTCGGCGAGCGTGAACGATTCCCGGTTCTCCCCCGGTGACCACCCGAGCAGGGCCAGGTAATTACACATCGCTTCGGGGAGAAAACCCTCGTCGCGGTACCAGTTGACCGACACCACACCGTTCCGTTTGGACAGACGCTGCCCGTCTTTGCCGAGAACGTAGGGCAGGTGGGCGAACGCGGGGAACTCCGCTTCCCCGACCCCCATGGCCCGGTAGACCGCGATCTGCCGTGGGGTGGAAGACAGCAGGTCCTCCCCGCGCACCACGTGGGTGATCTTCATGAGCACGTCGTCGACCGCGACGGCCAGCGTGTACAGCGGCGAGCCGTCGGCCCGCGCCAGCACGAAGTCGGGGACGTGCGCGTGATCGAAGGTGACCTGGCCGCGGACCAGGTCGGTGAACGTGGTCGAGCCGGCTGGCATCCGGAACCTGACCACCGGCTGGCGGCCCTCGGCCTGGTAAGCGGCCACCTGCTCAGCGGTCAGGTCGCGGCAATGGCCGTCGTACCCGCTCGGGCCGCCCCCGGCGATGGCCCGCGCGGCCTCCCGGCGCTCGGCCAGTTCCTGCTGCGTGCAGTAGCAGTAATAGGCGTGCCCGGTGTCCAGGAAACGCTGCGCCCACTCGGCGTACCGGTCCATCCGCTCGCTCTGCAGGTACGGGCCGTACGGGCCGCCTGCCTGCGGTCCTTCGTCCCAGTCCAGGCCCAGCCAGCGCAGCGTGCCCAGAGCCGAGTCGATGTACTCCTGGGTCACCCGGGTCTGGTCGGTGTCCTCGATCCGCAGCACGAACGTGCCGCCGGTGCGCCGGGCGAACGCCCAGTCATACAGGGCGGTCCGGATATTGCCGACATGCAGGTCACCACTGGGCGAGGGGGCGAACCGGACCCGCACCCCGGCGTGCTCAGTCACGGTTCACCACCGTGTTGGCCAGCGTGCCGATGCCCTCGATGGTCACGGACACCTCGTCTCCGTCCTCCAGCGGGCCGACCCCCGCGGGTGTCCCGGTGAGCAGGACATCGCCCGGGAGCAGCGTCATCACGGTGCTGATGTACTCGACCAGGGCGGGCACATCGTGCAGCAGTTGCGAGGTGCGCGCCTGCTGCCTGACCTCGCCGTTCACGGACGTGCTGAGCGCCAGGTCGGCCGGGTCAACCGCCGTCTCGATCCACGGGCCCAGCGGGCAGAACGTGTCGAACCCCTTGGCCCGGGTCCACTGCCCGTCCCTGGACTGCAAGTCGCGGGCGGTCACATCGTTGGCACAGGTATAGCCGAAGATGACGCTGGCCGCCTGCGCGGCGGGCACCTCCCGGCACAACCGGCCGATGATCACCGCCAGCTCGCCTTCGTAGTCGACCCGCTGGGTGAGCTTTACCGGGTAGCCGATCGGATCACGGGGGCCGACCACCGAGGTGGACGGCTTGAGGAACAGGACGGGCTCGGCCGGGGGCTCGCCGCCCATCTCACGTGCGTGATCCGCATAGTTCTTGCCCACCGCCACCACCTTGCTCGGCAGCACCGGCGCCAGCAGCCGCACGTCGTCGAGCGGGAACGTCACCCCGGTGAACTGGACGCTCTCCCCCGGGCCGAACGGGTGCCCGCGCAGCTCGGCGATGACCAGGCCACCGCCCGGCCCGGCCGTCCGGCCACCCCCGGAGGAACCGTCTTCCCGGGCCTCCCCGACGACGCCGTAGGCCACGTCGCCGCCTTTGGCGAATCTCGCGATGCGCACGCTCCACCTCACCTCTCGGTGGTTGCTTGGTTTCGCCTAGAGCCTACTGAGTTACTGGAGGTAGCCCGCTACCCCACCGGCGGCTCGCGGACCACGGCCACGCCGCCGGGCGGGACCTCAAGCTGCCCGGCCGCCTGGCGGCCGGACAGCAACTCCACGCCGCTGACCTCGATCACGGCCGGCGCCGGGGTGTGGTTGAGCACGAAGAGCCAGCTCCGGCCGCCATCGCCATGACGGCGCACGATCTCGACGCCGGGGGCCCCGCCGCGGGCCACCGGCCCGGTGCCGACCTCGGCCAGCACCCGCGCGAACAGCCGGTCGCGGGCCTCGGCGGCCAGGTGCGTCGACACGTACCAGGCGGCGCCGGCGCCGAAGGAGTTCCTGGTGACAGCGGGGTGCCCGGCGAGCGGGCCCTCGGCGTAGCTGGCCAGCACCTCCGCACCGCCGCAGCGCAGTTCCTCGCTCCACACTGTCCCCTGGTTGCCGCCGGTCAGCGCCACGGTCCCGGCGGGCGGGAGCGGGCGGAACTCCTCGACCCGGATCCCGAAGACATCACGCAACTCGCCCGGATAGCCGCCGGGGCGGGCGTGATGGCTGGAGTCCACCATGCCGCCGCCGAACGACATCACGACGTTCCCGCCGGCCTCGACGTATGACCGCAGTGCCTGGGCGCCCTCGTCGGAGATCAGGTAGGCGCCCGGGGCGAAGACCAGCCGGTACCGGGCCAGGTCGGCTTCGGGATGGACGAAATCACAGACCACCCCGGCCCGCCACAGCGCCGCGTGGTCGGCGCGAAGAAGGTCAAGGTAGCGGACGTCGGTCAGCGGGATGCCCCGGTCCTCCATCGCCCACCAGGAGTCGCTGTCCCACAGCAGCGCCACGTCCGCGGACACCGTGGAGCCCGCGATCTCGCCGAGCTGCGAGACCACCCGGCCCAGCTCGCAGACCTCGCGGAAGACCCTGGTGTCCGGGCCCGCGTGCGGCAGCATCGCCGGGTGAAACAGCTCAGCGCCGGCCTGCGACGCCCGCCACTGGAAGAACATGACGCTGTCCGAGCCACGGGCCAGGTACCCGACACTGTCCCGCAGCATCCGGCCTGGCTCCTTGATCAGGATCCGGTCGCGCTGGTAGATGAGGCTGGTTGACTGCTCCATCAGGATCCAGGGGCGGCCGCCGTTCCAGGACCGGGCCCGGTCCGCGCCGAACGCGATGTCCGGGTGACTGTCCGGGCCCGCCGAGCCGAGGTAGTGGTCGATCGCGACCACGTCCACCGCCCGGCTCCACGCCCAGAAGTCGACCACCTGGAAGTCGGCCAGGATGAAGTTCGTGGTCACCGGGATATCGGGGGTGTGCCGCCGGATCGCGTCCCGCTGCTCACAGAAGGATGCGAGCAGCTCGTCAGACCAGAAGCGGCGGTAATCCAGGCTGTGCGACGGATTCGCCCGCCACTGCGTCGCCCGGGGTGGCAGCACCTGTTCCCAGGAGGAGTAGCGCTGGCTCCAGAAGGTGGTCCCCCACGCCTCGTTCAGCGCCGCCAGGCCCTCCCGGCCCGTCCCGTGACGGCGCTGCAGCCAGGCGCGGAAGGCCGCCGCCGCGTGATCACACCAGCACACGGTGCCGTACTCGTTGTGCACGTGCCACATGGCCAGGGCGGGATGCCCCCGGTAGCGGTCCGCGAGGGCGGCGGCGATCCGCTGCGCCGCCGCCCGGTACGCCGGCGCCGCCGCGCAGTAGGTGTCCCGGCTGCCATGCCAGAGCTGGGTTCCGTCCCTGGTCACCGGCATCGCGTCCGGATGGGCCAGGGTGAACCACGGCGGCGGCGAGGCCGTGGGGGTGGCGAGCACCACGCGGACCCCGTTGCTGTGCAGCCGGTCCAGCAGGTCGTCCAGCCAGCCGAACTCGTACCGTCCTTCTTCCGGTTCCAGGACCGACCAGGAGAACACGCCGACCGTCGCGCTGTTGACCCCGGCCTCGCGCATCAGCGTGTCGTCCTGCACCCCGGCCTTCTCATCCCACTGCTCAGGGTTGTAGTCACCGCCGAACCACAGGCCCGCCGGGCCCGGCGTCACGACGCGGGACTTTCCGCGGTGGTGTGCACGGACACCGACGCCAGCCGCTGACTGCCGCGCAGCACGAGGTAGAGGTCGTGGATGCCCGCGGCTGGTGCGGCCAGGCTGGTGCTGACTTCCGCCCACACGTAGCAGCCTCCGGTGCCGGGCACCGGCACCGCACCCAGGAACTGGCCGCCGGCCGGGTGACCGCACCACAGTTCCAGGCTCGCCGGGCCGGCCTGCTCTGCCCTGGCCACCCGCGCGGTGAGGGTCAGCGCGCCGCCCGCCTCGCCATCGGCGGCCGGGAACTCGACCCCCCGGAGCAGGATCCAGCCTGGGCCGTCGCCCGCTGGGCTGACCGCGTCACCGTCCTCGGGGGTGGCGTCCACCAAGGTGACGTGGTCGTAGTCGTCGAAGTCCGCGGCGGCCACTGGGCCGCCGGTGATCCGCCGCGGGGCAGGCCGCCAGCCGCGGATGCTCAGCAGCGTGGACTGCCGTATCGCGGTGCTGGACGAGCCGGCCATCACCTCGTAGTTACCGGGATCCACGGTCATCCGGTGCGTGACCACATCCCAGAACGCCAGCGACGAGATCGGCAGCGAGATCCGGGCGGTGGCGCTCTCCCCCGGGCGCAGCGTGACGCGGGCGAACCCGGCCAGCGCCCGCCGTGGCCGCGGGCACCGGGGGGCCAGCGCGCGGGTGTAGAACTGGACGACCTCAGTGCCGTCGCGGGTCCCGGTGTTCGTGATGTCGACCGCGGCCGTGACCGTGTCCCCATCCCGCGCCTCGGCGGCATCAAGGCGCAGGCCTGCGTAGCCGAAGGTCGTATACGACAATCCATGGCCAAACGGAAACAGCGGCGTGCCCTCGAAGTACAGGTACGTCCGCCGGGCCTTGATGATGTCGTACTCCAGCATTCCGGGCAGGTCATCGATGGACGAGTACCAGGTCTGCGGCAGCCGGCCGCCGGGGTCCTGGTCACCGAGCAGGACCCCGGCGACCGCGCGGCCGGTCTCCTGCCCGCCGTGACAGATCCACGCGATGGCCGGGATGTTGTCCCGGGCCCAGGCCAGCTCGTAGGGGTAGCTGCTCATCACCAGCAGCACCACCTGCCGGGCGGCCGCGCTGGCCGCCCGGACCAGCCGGTCCTGGGCCGGCGGGAGCGCCAGCGTGGTCCGGTCCTGGGTCTCCCGGCCATTGATCAGCGGGTCGTTGCCGACGACCAGCACGACGTAGTCCGCGCCCTGCGTCGCGCGCACCGCGCGGGCGATCCCGTCCCTGGTGACCTGCCAGGTGAAGGGCTGCGCCCCGGCCGCATCGGGCGCGGTGGCGGCGGCCCGGCCCGATGGCTCGTGCACGGTTACGTACTTCCCGGTGGCGGCGCTGCGCAGCAGCACGGTGCGGTCAGGCTTTGTTTCGCGGACGAACGCCTCCCTGACCACCCAGCCGTTCGGCCGGTCCTGGTCGGCCACGAGCAGTCCGTCCTCCTTGACCGTGAGGTATCGCCCGTTGGCCGCGCTGCGCAGCGTGATGACGTCGTCCCCCCAGTCGAAGACGTCGAACTCGCCGATCTCACGCCCCTGGCCGGTGTCACGCCCCTGGCCGGTCGCACTGGCCAGGGCGGCGGTCGCCCGCAGGGCCACCCGGTCCACGCCCTCGGCGCAGGCGACATCGCCGCGCAGCGGATGCAGTGCTTCCCGCAGGCCGTCGGCCACAGTGCTCTGGTAGGGCATCGTGCCGCTGTACCAGTCTTCGCACAGCCGGTCGGCGAAGGGCCCCACGACCGCGACCCGAAGGCCTGGCCGCGGCGTGATCGGCAGCACGCCCGCGCCGTTCTTCAGCAGGACGATGGCCTGCCCGGCCGCCCGGCGGGCCAGCGTCCGGTGGGCCACGCAGCCGATCGACTCCGCGCCGATGCCGGCATAGGGGTCAAGGCCAGGATCGAACTCGCCGAGCCGCAGCCGGAGCAGCAGCAGCCTGCGCACGGCGCGGTCCACGTCGGCGAGGGTGATCAGCCCGCGGTCCAGCGCCTCGGTGATCCGGCCGATGGTGACCGAGGAATCCTCGCCGTGATCGGTGAAGCTGTCCACGCCGGCCCGCAGCGCCGCGGCATGACCGGCCGGATGGTCCGCGAAGTAGTGCTCGTCGTTGACGAGGTTGGACGGGGCTTCCGCGTCGCTGCACACGACAAGCTCGTCGTCGGTCCAGCGGCGCAACTCGCCGTTCAGGTACGGGCTGACGTGATTCGGCCGCCCGTTGACCAGGTTGTAGGACGGCATCACGCCGACGGCCACCCCGGCCGCGATCGGTGCCTGAAACGGCGGCAGGTCGTACTCGTGCAGCACGCGCGGCCGCAGCACCGACGAGGTGGTCGACCGGTCCGCCTCGTTGTTGTAGGCCAGGAAGTGCTTGAGCAGCGGGGCGGTGCGCAGGTACCCGGGATGGTCGCCGCCCAGGCCGCGACAGTAGGCGACCGCTGTCCGCGCGGTCAGCAGCGGGTCTTCTGAGTAGCCTTCCTCGTTCCGCCCCCACCGCGGGTCCCGGAGCAGGTTCACCACCGGCGCCCACACATTGAGGCTCACCGCCGGGTCCTGGCGGTGCATCGCCCGCACCTCCTCGCCCACCGCGGCGCCCACCGCGCTGACCAGATCCGGGTCCCACGCCGCACCCAGGCCGACGGCCTGCGGGAAGACCGTGGCGACGCCGAGCCATGCCACCCCGTGCAGCGCCTCGGTGCCGGTCCGGAACGGCGCGATCCCCAGCCGTGGCACACCGGGTGATCGCTGGTGCAGCATCGCGATCTTCTCGGTGCTGGTCAGCCGGTGCAGCAGATCGTCGGCGCGGGCAGGCAGCGGCAGATCCGGATCCAGGAAGGCGGGCAGCTCGGCCCGGGCGCCCACAGGCATCCGCGACTCTCCGGTTTCTGGGATCGGAGTGTTCTGGGATCGGAGTGTTCTGGGATCGAAGCGCTTCGACGGTGCCACCGGCTCCGGCCCTCTGTCAAGGGCCCCCGGGGGGCGGGCCAGGCCCGGTCAGGACGCGCTGAAGCCTGGCTCCCGCCGTTTCGGCACCCCGCGTTACCGAATGGCGGCACATTGCATGAATTTCCCGTTACCTCTTGCCCGCCCTCCTGAGCTGACGTAACCTCGGCGCAAAATCGAAGCGCTTCGACGGCAGCGTCCATCCACCCCTGGCCCAGGTGGTGATCGCGGCGGCAGCAGAGCGCTGGCACACCAGGCCGGCCCACGGGCCGACCGACCGTCCACCGAAGAAAAGCCGGACGAAAGGTCGAACCAGACAATGAGCGTCGACGGGACGGGAAACCCCCTCAATCGCAGATCCTTCCTCGGCGTAGCGGCCGCCGCCGCGGGCGCTGCTGCGGCCTCCCCGCTGCTGGCCGCCTGTGGCACGACAGCGAGCCATACCGGTACCACGAGCACATCAGAGCTGGCCAAGATCCTGCCGGCCTACGTGCCGAGCACCTTTGTCAAGCCGGATATCCCGAGCGTGAATGGCTCAGACCCGGCATATCTTTCGTATCCCACCAATCTGGTGCGCACAATCAGCGAGGCGCCGGGCGCCGGCGGCAACTACACGACAATCACGCCGCTGTGGGGCTCGATCCCGGCGGCCAACAACGCGTACTACCAGGCTGTGAACAAGGCGCTGGGCGCGAACCTTGACATCCAGCCCGCTAACGGCAACACCTACGGCAATGCCCTGCCGCCGCTATTTTCTGGAAATAAGCTGCCGGACTGGATCAACATCCCGTCCTGGAACACGGCGCCGCTGAACTTCGGCCAGGCGGTCGCCGCCAAGTTCGCGGACCTGACGCCCTACCTGAGCGGCGACAAGGTCAAGAAGTACCCGAACCTGGCCAACATCGCCCCGGCCGCCTGGCAGGCAGGCATCTGGAACAACAAGATCTACGGCCTGCCGGTGTTCCCGTCCAACGTGGTGTTCGCCGGCACGATCTTCTACCGCCAGGACGTCCTGAGCAAGCTCGGCATCACCCCCGGCGTGAAGTCCGCCGCCGACCTGTTCGCCCTGGGCAAGGAGGTCAACGACCCGAAGGGCAAGCGGTGGGCGTTCGACGACCCGTGGGCCTACCTGAGCCAGCCCTTCAACATCCCGAACAACCCACCCGCCTGGACCACGAACGCCAAGGGCGACCTGGTGGCCTCGGTCGAGACCGAGCAGATCATCGAGGCGCTGAACTGGAACGCCAGCATCGTCAAGGCCGGCATGATGCACCCGAGCGCGATCGCCCTGGACACCAGCAACGCCAAGCAGCGGTTCTGGAGCGGCCAGGTGATCATCACCGGCGACGGAACGGGCGCCTGGAACGGCTCGGACGCGCTGTCCGGCAAAGCCTCGAACCCCAGCTACGTCCGGCAGGCGTTCCCGCTGTTCACCGCCAGCGGCACCGGCACCCCGAGGATCGCGCTCGGCAGCGGCGCGGGACTGTTCAGCTACCTCAGCAAGAACCTCACGAAGGCCCAGATCGAGGAGTGCCTGCGGATCGCGAACTACCTCGCGGCGCCGTACGGCTCCTACGAGTACACCCTGATCAACTTCGGCGTGCAGGGGGTGGACTGGACTCCATCCGCCAAGGGCCCGATCTACACGACCCAGGGCACCAAGGAGTCCAACGAGGACACCTACCAGTTCCTCGCCACCGGCCCCTCGGTGACCAGCGCGCAGAACGGGTTCACCAACGTGGCCCGCGACTACGCGCTCTGGCAGCAGAGCACGGCCAAGTACAAGTACAAGCCACTCTTCTACGACATGAACATCGCGATTCCGGCCAACCTGAACAGCGCGAACGCGTCATTCACCGCGGGGCCGATCTACGACATGATCAACAACGTCACCCGCGGCCGCAACACGATCGCTGACTTCAAGTCGACGGTCAAGGACTGGCAGCGCAACGGCGGCAACGCCCTGCGCAAGTACTTCGAGGGCATCCGCGCCAAGTACGGCGACGCGTAGCAGGCGGAAACAATGGCAGCGGTGGCCACTGACGGCAGCACGCCAGTGGGGGGTGACCAGGACGGCCCAGCCCTGGCCACCCCCGGGGGCCCGGCGGCACGGCGGAGATTCCGTCGCGCGCGGCCTGCGGCGAGCACGATGTCCTGGCGGGTGCGGCTCCGGCGCGACAAGGCACTCGTCCTGATGACGCTGCCCGCGATCCTGCTGCTGGCCGTCTTCGGCTACGCGCCGATGGTCGGCCTGGTGATGGCCTTCGAGAACTACGACCTCTACGACGGTTTCCTGCACAGCCCGTGGGTGGGCCTGGCCAACTTCCAGCAACTGCTCGGCGATCCCGGCTTCTGGCACGCGTTCTGGAACACCCTGGGGCTCTTCTCGGTCCAGCTCGTGCTGTTCTTCCCGGTGCCGATCGCGTTCGCCATCCTGCTCGACAGCCTGCTGAGCAGGAAGCTCAGGTCCTTCATCCAGAGCGTGGTGACGCTGCCGCACTTCTTCTCCTGGGTGCTGGTCGTCACGATCTTCGAGCAGATGGTCGGCGGCGCGGGGCTGATCCCGGCGTTCCTGCGCCAGCACGGCGTCAGCAACCCGTTCGACATCATGACCACCCCGGGCACCTTCAAGCTGCTCATCGCCTCCCAGCTGATCTGGAAGGAGGCGGGCTGGGGAACCATCGTCTACCTGGCCGCGCTCGCCGCCATCAGCCCGTCGCTGTATGAGGCGGCCGCGGTGGACGGCGCGGGGTGGTGGCGGCGGATCCGGCACATCACGCTGCCCGGCCTCAAGGGCATCACGATCCTGCTGCTGATCCTGAACCTGGGCTACGCGCTGACCTTCGGCTTCGAGCAGATCCTCATCCAGCGCCAGGCCGTAGGGCCAGGCGCGGCCGAGGTGCTCACCACGTTCTCCTACTACTACGGCATCGTGCAGGGCAATTTCAGCTACGGCGCGGCAGCCGGCCTGTTCCTGGGCCTTGTCTCGCTGGTGCTGATCCTGGCCGCCAACCAGGTGGCCCATCTTTTCGGCGAGGACGGGCTGTACCGCAAATGACCGCGACCATCCAGAAAATCCCCGCCCCCCCGGCCAGCCGGGCGGCCCGGCGCAGGCGCGGTGGCCCCCAGCGGCCCGTGTGGCAGGAGCCCCCGACGCCGCTGGGCCAGACGGCCAAGGGCGGCGCGCTGGTGGTGATCCTGGCCGTCGTGCTCGTGCCGCTCTACACCGTGGTGCTGACCAGCTTCTCCACCCAGGGCTCGATCAACCTGGCCGGCGGCCTGGTCCTGGTCCCGCACGGGCTGACGCTCAGCGCGTTCAGGCTGATCATCGGGGGCGGGGTGGTCACCCGCGCGCTGATCATCAGCCTGGTGATCACCGCGGTGGGCACGGCGTTTTCCATGGTGGTCACGATCCTGGCCGCCTACGGGCTGTCCCGCGCCCACTCGTTCGGCCACCGGACGATGCTGATGATCCTGCTGATCACGATGTTCTTCAACGGCGGCATCATCCCGCTGTTCCTCGTGGTCTCCGCGCTGGGCGGCTACGACCAGTACTGGGCGCTGATCGCGCCGAGCGCGGTGTCCGTGTTCAACATCATCGTGATGCGCTCATTCTTCAGCAACGTGGCCGCTGACCTCATCGAGAGCGCCCGGATAGACGGCGCGAGCGACTGGCGGATCCTGCGGTCCATCGTGCTGCCGGTATCCAAGGCGGTGACCGCGGTGGTCGCGCTGTTCTACGCGGTCGGCTACTGGAACTCGTGGTTCAACATCCTGCTCTTCATGCCAGCCGACAGCCAGAAGTGGCCGCTGCAGATGGTCATGTACAACTACGTGACCCAGGGCATGACCATGGCGGGCAGCGGCAGCACCATCGTCGGCCAGAACCTCGGTCATCAGCAGACCGCCGCGCTCTCGCTGCAGATGGCGGTGGTCGTGCTGACGCTCGTGCCGATCCTGATCGTCTATCCCTTCGTCCAGAAGCACTTCACCAAGGGAGTGCTGCTCGGCGCCATCAAAGGCTAGCCCGACCCCACCGTCCCGAGAGGACATGTGCCATGCCAGGACTCATGCGCCGCCGTCAGGTGCGGCACCGGCCGCTGCGGCTCGCGCTGCCGCTGGCCGCGAGCGCGGCCCTGCTGACCGGCATGGCGGCGCCATCGGCCACGGCCGCCGCGTCACCGGCCAGCGCAGCTTCGGCTGCTGCGGCCGGGCCGGCCAGCGCGGCGTATTCATGGAAGAACGTCCAGATCGTCGGCGGTGGCTTCGTCGACGGGTTCGTGTTCAGCCCGGCCCAGCGCGGACTGGCCTACGCGCGCACCGACATCGGCGGCGCGTACCGCTGGGACGCCGCCACACGGCGCTGGATCCCGCTGATGGACTTCACCGGTTTCAACGACTGGAACACCCTGGGTGTGCAGAGCATCGCCGCCGACCCGGTCAACCCGCAGAAAGTCTGGGCCGCGGCGGGCGAGTACAGCCAGTCATGGTCGGGTAACGGGCAGCTCCTGCGCTCCGATAACCAGGGCCGCACCTGGCAGGTCACCGACCTGCCCATTCAGCTCGCGTCCAACCAGGACGGCCGGGACATGGGCGAGCGGCTCGCCGTGGACCCGCGGGATGACAAGATCCTTTACCTGGGCACTCCGGTCAACGGGCTGTGGCGCAGCACCGACGGCGGGCCACCTGGTCCCAGGTGACGAGTTTCCCGGTGACCAGCTCCGCCGATGACATCGGGCTGTCCTTCGTCACCTTCGATCCGGCCGGCGGGCACGGTGGCACACCCACCAGGACCATCTTCGTCGGCGCCGCCACCGACACGGGGACCAGCCTGTATGAGAGCACCGACGCGGGCACGACCTGGCAGGCCGTGCCGGGCGCGCCGGCCGGCCTGATGCCCCAGCACGGGGTCCTGGCCGCCGACGGCACGCTCTACGTGGACTATTCCGATCAGCCCGGACCGAACGGCATGACGAACGGCGCGGTGTGGAAATACGACCCGGCCAGCGGCGCCTGGACGAACATCACCCCTGAGGTGCCAGGCGCCGGCGGCAACCCGACCTTCGGCTACGGCGGCCTGGCCGTCGACCCCGAGCACCCGGGCACGGTCATGGTGGCCACCAACGACCGCTGGTTCCCGGTCGATGACATCTTCCGGTCCACCGACGCCGGGGCGACCTGGGAGTCGGTCAGCGCCACCGCCACGCTGGACATCTCGGCCTCGCCCTTCCTGGCCTGGGGCGCCGCGCCGAAGTTCGGCTGGTGGATCGCAAGCGTCGCGATCGACCCCTTCGATCCGGGCCACGTCGTCTACGGCACCGGGGCGACCGCTTTCGGCAGCAACGACGTGACCAACGCCGATCATGGCGGGACCACGCACTGGTCCTCCGCGGCCGCGACCGGCATCGAGGAGACCGCGGTCAACGACCTGGTGGTGCCCGCCGCCGGGCCGTGCCGGCTCCTCAGCGCGGTCGGCGACCTCGGCGGGTTCTGCCACTCGACGCTCAGCCATTCCCCGGCGACCGGGATGATCGAGCCCATCCTGGGCAGCGGCACCAGCATCGGGGAGGCGGGTGCGGCGCCGCTGGACGTGGCCGAGGTCGGCTGGTCGGGCGGCGACTGGTCCACCGACGGCGGGGCCACCTGGACCGCGATGAAGCTGCCGCCCGGGAGCTCGGCGGGCGCCGGGGTGACCGCCGTGTCCGCGAACGGCAGCACCGTGCTGTGGGCGCCGGCCGACGCGGCCCCCGCGTACAGCACCGACGGCGGGGCCACCTGGACCGCCGCGGGCCTGACCCAGGGCTTGATGCCGGTGGCCGACCCGGTCACATCCGGCGTCTTCTACGCGTTCGATCCGGGCACCGGCACCGTGCTGAAGTCCACCGACGGCGGGGCCAGCTTCAGCGCCGCCGCCAGCGGACTGCCCGCCGGCGTGGGCGCCGAGGAGTCCGGCAGCGCCCCGCAGTTGCACACCGTGCCCGGCCGGGCCGGCGATCTGTGGCTGGCCAGCGGCTCAGGCGCGCTGTACCACTCGACCGACGGCGGAACCTCGTTTGGCCTGGTAAGCAGTGTGACCACGGTGGCGACTCTCGGATTTGGCCAGGCGGCGCCCGGTGCGCACTACCCGGCCATCTACCTGACCGGCCTCGTCGGCGGGGTGCAGGGAGTCTTCCGGTCGACCGACGAGGGCACCAGCTGGATCCGCGTCAACGATGACCAGCACCAGTACGCCTGGATCGGGCAGACGATCACCGGTGATCCGCACGTCTTCGGCCTGTTCTACCTGGGCACCAACGGCCGGGGCATCTTGCGCGCGGTCCCCGCCGGAGGGAGCCCGTGAAACGGCTGACCGCGCGGGGCGGCATCTCACGGTGCGGGTGGGCGGACACCTCCTCAGCTGCCCGCCCGCACCGTGCCCGGACCCCGCAAGCGAAGCGCTTCGAGGGGTCCACGCAGGGCTGCTGGGATGGTGCCCGGACGGTGCCGTGCGCCATCCCAGCGGAGCCGCATGTCATGCCGACGACGCCGCCATGGCCGTCGCTACCTGCGATAAGGCTTGGAGATCCAGGATTGGGCGGTGATATCGTGGAGTCCTTGGGGCCTGCCGCCAATGTGGTCGCGCATGTCGAAGCGCTTCGCCTGCGCGAGGCCGATTCCCGGGACGCGCCGCGTTGTGCTGCCGGGAGGCAGCAACCAGAAGGGACCACCATGGCGACACTCGCGGACGTTGCCCGTCACGCTGGTGTCGCGGCCAGCACGGTCTCCTACGTGCTGAGCGGCAAGCGGACTGTCTCCGCGAGCACCCGCCGCCGGGTCGAGCACAGCATCGAACTGCTCAACTACCACCCGCACGCTGGCGCCCAGGCCCTGGCCAGCAGCCGGTCGAACATCGTCGCCCTGGTCGTCCCGCTGCGCAGCGATCTGTACGTCCCGGTGATGATGGAAATCGCCATCGCCGTAACCACCACGGCCCGCACGTTCGGGCACGATGTGCTGCTGCTCACGAACGACGAGGGCGCTGAGGGCATCCGCAGGGTCGCGGTCAGTGCCCGGGCCGACGCCATGATCCTGATGGACGTGAGCATGGACGACGAGCGCATTCCGATGCTCCTCGACGTCGGCATCCCCGCCGTGATGATCGGCGTCCCGTCCGATACCAGGGGACTGACCTGCGTCGACCTGGATTTCGCGGCCGCCGGGGACCTGTGCGTCGAGCATCTCACCGGTCTGGGCCACCGGGAGCTGGCGTTCATCGGCGAGGCCGAGGCGGTGTATCAGCGGCACATCGGATTCGCCGAGCGGACGCTGCGGGGCGTCCGGGATGGCGCCACGCGGCGCGGCGTCCGGCTGGTGCACCGGCCGTGCGAGGGCAGCCACGAGGCGGCGGCCGGCGCGGTCACCCGGATCCTGGAGGAACGCCCGGGCACCACCGGCCTGATCGTGCAGAACGAAGCCATCATCCCGGCCGTGCTGAGCGTGCTGCGGACCACCGGGCGGACGGTCCCCGAGGACGTCTCCATCGTGGCGCTCTGCCCGGACCAGGTCGCGGAGCAGACGTCACCGCACCTCAGCTCGGTCACCATCCCCGCCGAGGAGATGGGCCGACGGGCGGTCGAACTGGTCATGCAGCGGCTGGAAAACGGCCGGACCGGCGAGGTCGTCCTGCTACCGCCGGCCCTCACCGTCCGCGCGAGCAGCGCGCCCGCCCCGTTGGCCCGCTGAACGCCGGTGCCCGGCCAGCGACCGCACCGCTTCGCAACGTTCCTGATCCTTCATGATCCATCAGCCTGCGAGGAGAGCTGACCGTGAGCCCTTTCCGTGAGTGCGGCAACGCCCTCGAATGGAGCGCCAGGCAGGAGACGTTGCGTATCGAGCCCTGGGGACCCGACGCGATCAGGGTCCGGGCGACGATCGGCCCGGTCAGGTCCGGGCTGCCCGGCGCGCTCGCGGACCCGCCGGATGCGCCGGACGCCCGCATCAAGATCGAGAACGGCTCGGCCAGCCTCTACAACGGCGCGATCGCGGTGGAAGTGGGCCAGGATCCGGAAGCCAGCCAGTACCAGGCGAAGCTGCGCTTCGTCAGCACTGTGACCGGCGACGAACTGCTCGCCGAGGAGCCGCTGCACTTCTGGTGGCCAGGTCCGCGGCTTTTCACCCCGGCCGGCAACGGGTACCACCGGCTGGAACAGCGTTTCCGCGCCTACCCGGGGGAACGTATTTACGGCCTGGGCCAGCACACGCACGGCCTGCTGGACCAGAAGGGCGCCGTGCTCGACCTGGTGCAGCGCAACGCGGAAGTCTCCATCCCGTTCCTGCTGTCCAGCCGGGGATATGGCCTGCTCTGGAACAACCCGGCGATCGGCCGGGTGGAACTGGCCTCCACCGGGACCCGCTGGGTCAGCGACAGCGCCCGCCAGATCGACTACTGGATCACTGCGGGACAGCCCGCGGACATCCTCCGCCGGTATGCGGACGTGACCGGGCACGCCCCCATGCTGCCGGACTGGGCGTCCGGGTTCTGGCAGTGCAAGCTGCGCTACCGCACCCAGGCTGAGCTCCTTGAGGTCGCGCGCGAGTACGCCCAGCGCGGGCTGCCGCTGTCGGTCATCGTGTGCGACTACTTCCACTGGACCCATCTCGGGGACTGGAAATTCGACCTGGCGGAGTGGCCCGACCCGGGGGCGATGGTGGCGGAGCTGGGCTCGCTCGGCGTCAAGCTGGCGGTCTCTGTCTGGCCATCAGTGAGCCCGCTCAGCGAGAACTACGGCGAGATGGCCGAGCGCGGCCTGATGGTCGGGACCGAGTACGGGCCGCTGGCCCATGCGAACTGGCCGGACAAGGGCGTGGCCGCGGCCGTCGGCGTCGCCTTCTACGACGCCACCAACCCCGAGGCGCGCTCGTACCTGTGGCGCAAGATCCGGGACAACTACCTGCGGCCGTACGGCATCGCCGCCTGGTGGCTCGATGCCTGCGAGCCGGAGCTGCAGCCCGGGTTCCAGGAGAACCTGCGCTATCACGCGGGACCTGGGCTCGAGGTCGGCAACATCTACCCGCAGCAGCACGCCCGGGCGTTCCACGAGGGCATGCTCGCCGAGGGCCACACCGAAGTGCTCAGCCTGGTCCGGTCGGCATGGGCGGGCAGCCAGCGGTACGGCGCGGTGCTGTGGTCCGGCGACATCGCCGCCGATTTCGACAGCCTGCGCGCGCAGCTCAGGGCGGGCCTGAACGTCGCGGTGAGCGGCCTGCCGTGGTGGACCACCGACATCGGCGGCTTCCACGGCGGCGATCCCGCTGACCCGGAGTTCCAGGAACTCATCGTGCGGTGGTTCCAGTACGGCGCGTTCTGCCCGCTGTTCCGGCTGCACGGATTCCGGGAGCCCCGGATGCCGTTCGGCATCCGGCAGACCGGCGGCCCGAATGAGGTGTGGTCCTTCGGGGACGACGCCTACGCCTGCATCCGCGACATGCTGTTCCTGCGCGAGCGACTGCGGCCGTACATCATGGAGCAGATGCGGGCCTGCCACGCTGACGGGCTGCCGCCGATGCGCCCGCTCTTCGTGGATTTCCCCGGCGATCCGCGGGCCTGGCAGGTCGACGACGCGTTCCTGTTCGGGCCGGACGTCCTGGTCGCGCCGGTGACGCAGTACGGTGCCCGGGACCGGGAGGTCTACCTGCCCGCTGGGAGCCGCTGGACGGACGCCTGGACCGGCGAGGAAACCAGCGGCGGGCAGAGCGTGGCCGCGGTGGCGCCGCTGGACCGGATCCCGCTGTTCCTCCGCGACGGTGCCGACCTGCCCATCCGCCCGCGCTCCTGATCACCGCCCGGACCGCTGCCCGGCCTGTTCGCTGTGCGGGATGCCGCCCGGACGCAGCCGTTTACTGGAGGTAGCCTTCGACCTCGCCGGGGGGACGCGCCTCCGCCTGCGCGGGGTCCGTACCGAACTCCCGCCGGGCCCGGCGCTGCCGCAGCAGGTCCCAGCACTGATCGAGCGACTCCTCCACCGACCGCAACCTCGCCCGCTCCTCGGCACCTGACAGCTCCCCGGCCGCCAGCTTGCTCCGCAATTCGTGCTCGGTCTGGATCAGCTCGTCAATGTTGCCCAGGATCTCGTTGTCGTCCATGCCCCCACCGTATGAGGCCGCCCCAGTGCTCAGTCCCCGGACCGCCGGAACGAGCCATGTGTCGTTCCCAACGGCAGCCGAGCCGCTCTGCTGCCGTTCCGGCGAGCGGGCCGGACGGGGCAGACTGGCCCCATGGCAACCAAGTCAGGGACGAGCAGACGGGCCCGGCTGTCCCGTTATGACGTGGTCGTGGCCGGCGGGGGGCACAACGGCCTCGCGGCCGCGGCCTACCTGGCGCGGGCCGGCAAGTCCGTGCTCGTGCTGGAACGCCTTTCGCATACCGGCGGGCTCGCCGTGTCGGCGGCCGCGTTCCCCGGCGTGGACGCGCGGCTGTCCCGCTACTCCTACCTGGTCAGCCTGCTGCCTTCGGTCATCGCACGGGACCTGGGACTACGGGTGGAGTTGCGGCCACGGCGGATCGGCTCCTACACCCCGGTCGGCCGCGGCGGCCTGCTGGTGGATACCGCTGACGATGACCGGACGGCAGCGTCTTTCGCGGCGGTGACCGGCGGCCAGGCGGACTGGCAGGCGTGGCGGCGGTTCTACGCGGCGACGCTGGCCCTGGCCGGCCGGCTGTTCCCGACCATGACCGAGCCGCTGCTCTCCCGCGCCGGGATGCGCACGCTGGCCGGGGACGACGCGATCTGGGCGGCGCTGATCGAGCGTCCGGTGGCCGCCGCGCTGGAGGAGCGGTTCGCCGATGACACCGTGCGGGGAGTCGTGGCGACCGACGCGCTGATCGGCACCTTCGCCCGGGCCGGTACGCCGGGCCTGGCGCAGAACAGGTGTTTCCTGTACCACGTGATCGGCAATGGCACCGGTGCCTGGAACGTGCCGGTGGGCGGCATGGGCGCGCTGAGCACGGCGTTGCAGCAGGCGGCCCTGGCCGCGGGAGCGGAGATCCGGACCGGCGCCGAGGTGACTCGGATCGACCCGGATGGCGAGGTCCGGGTGCGCGAGGAAGACGAGGAGTACACGGTCGGAGCCGGGCACATCCTGGCCAACCTGGCCCCGGCCACCCTGGCCGGGCTGCTCGGCGGATCAGCGCCGGTCCCGGAGGGCGCACAGCTCAAACTCAACATGGTGCTGCGGCGGCTGCCGAGGCTGCGCGACAGCGACGTCAGCCCACGCGACGCGTTCGCCGGCACGTTCCACGTCAACGAGGGGTACGCGGCTCTCGACGCCGCCTACGCCCAAGCGGCCGCGGGACACGTTCCCGCCGTGCCGCCCTGCGAGGCGTACTGCCATTCGCTGACCGATGACTCCATCCTCGGCCGGGACCTGGCCGCCTCCGGCGCGCACACGATGACCGTGTTCGGCCTGCACATGCCGGCCAGCCTGTTTCGCGCGGCCCCCGACACCGCCCGGGACGAGGCGCTGCGGGCGACTTTGCGGTCCATCGACGCGGTACTCGCCGAACCGCTGGCGGACTGCCTGCTCCGGGACGGCGACGGGCGCCCGTGCCTGGAAGTGAAGACCCCGGTGGACCTGGAAGCGGAGGCTGGCCTGCCGGGCGGGCATATCTTCCACGGCGACCTGTCGTGGCCGTGGGCTGATGACCCGGACGAGGTGGGCCGGTGGGGTGTGGAGACCGAGCACCCGCGGCTGCTGCTGTGCGGTGCGGGCGCCCGCCGGGGCGGCGGGGTCAGCGCCATCGGCGGCCACAACGCGGCCATGGCCATCCTGCGCGGCCCGGCCCGGTGAGATCAGCCCGGCTCGGTGAGATCAGCCCGGCCCGGCGGGATCAGCCCGGCCCGGTGAGATCAGCCCGGCCCGGCGGGATCAGCCGGCCCGGCGGG